>Ga0208315_1000026_pt1 | contig 333746 bp, 325 predicted proteins | sample MalvireepMed_215_FD_184239 | JGI IMG/M metagenome (GOLD analysis project Ga0208315, IMG submission 184239) | Marine viral communities from the Global Malaspina Expedition - Malaspina viral metaG DeepMed_215 (SPAdes) (version 2) | ecosystem: Environmental > Aquatic > Marine > Oceanic | place...
CACGGTTTGCCTGACGACCATAGCGAGTGTGAACCACCTGATCCCTTCCCGAACTCAGAAGTGAAACCGCTCAGCGCCGATGGTAGTGTGGGGCCTCCCCATGTGAGAGTAGGACATCGTCAGGCATCAAAACGGGAAAATCCCCGGTCTCATCAGAGGCCGGGGATTTTTTTTTGCTCCTCTGCAAAGCCTGCCGATGTCCGCTGGCTGCCCGCCAGGGATGACGGACGTGCCGGTTTTGCAGGAGCAAAAACCGGCCATAGTGATTCGGCCCATCCCTGGGCCTCACCCCTGCGGGGCGCCGTGAACGGCGTCCAAAACGGCAGTCCTGCCGTTTTGTCAGGCATTAAAATCAAAAAGGGTCACCCCATCTGGGGTGACCCTTTTTTTATTGCGCTCGCTTTTAGCTCTGGCCTTTCTTGACACAGGCTATGACGCTTGAGACAGTCCTGATTCCTGCTCCGTCGATCTGATGACTGCCCGCCAGGCCGTCTGAGTGCACTGATCCCGGAAAGACGCGTACACAAAAACAATTGGAGACAAGTCTCATGCGTGTTGCCTTTACTCTGTCAGCTCTGGCCTTTCTGATCGTAGGTGCAGCCACAGCTGCTCTTGCTCAGACTCAACCACCAGCTTCGCCTCCAGAACACTGGGGCCCAGTTTCGATCGATCTCAATGAAGTCGACTATCCCCATCCCGTTCAATATCTGGAAAGAGAGCTTGAGGGCGAGCGTGTTCGGATTGCTTACATGGATGTCATGCCAACCGGCCCGGCAAATGGCCGCACTGTCTACCTGACTCATGGAATGAGCTACTACGGCTGGTATTGGGGCGAAACAATAGCAGCACTGGCAGATGAAGGGTATCGAGTCATTGCCGAAGACAGACTTGGTTGGGGCAAGTCATCAAAACCACTGATTCCTTATAGTTGGCATCTGCACGCAGAGAACATGGCCGCTGTCATGGATCACCTGGGCATTGAGCAGGCGGCAGTGATAGGGCACTCAATGGGTGGACAGATGGTTTCTCGCTTCGCGCGTTTATATCCAGAACGCACAACGCACCTGGTAATGGTAAACCCCATCGGTTTGTCCGGTAGGAGCGGTCCGGCCCCGATGTCACCGGTGACAGGGGACGTACTTGCGCCTGACGACACACCAGAGACAGATCGCCAAGCCGTTTATGAACGTCATCTGCGTACTGAAACCCGTCGAGTCGTCGAATGGAAGCCAGAATTCCTGGAACATGTCCGTATACGGTTTGGCAATGATATCAGCGAAGGAGGCCCGCTCAAGAATGCCATACTGGCAGCCAACCGCACTGGCGACAGCATGGCTGGTGACTGGCCACTCATTCAGGCCAGGGCTCTGGTGATAGGGGGGGAGGAAGATGGTGCAGGGTTCCCGGAAGCCGTTAGAAATGCGGCGTCTATTCTCCCGAATGGAGAGGCTCACCTGATACCTGGTGTGGGGCATAATCCACACCTTGAAGCACCCGACACGCTGAACCGTGAACTTGTCCGCTTTCTTGGTCGTTAGTTCTCAAAGACGCGCGCAGGAGTTTTGGTATTGCTCTCGTGCCGAGGCACAATCTGGCGCACGCTAAGCATTTCCAATCCAACGCGAGTCGATTTTATCTTTGTTGATAAAGATCGGGTGGCTTGATTGTCGTAGAATCGTGCTGCAGTCACTCACAGGGAAATAGCTCACACATGGCAAAAAACACTGATAAATCGATACCCGTAAAGCTTTCCAGTAGCGTTGATGTTAGCACGGCTGCGTCAGTTTATCGCAAGCTAGGGCGTGTCCACATGCCCGACATCCTGAGTTCGCAGAGTGTCAATAAGCTTGTCGAAAGCTTGAGTCAGGATATTCCCTGGAAACTGCACTTCAACAGCAGTGGCAATGTCTATGACCTGGAGCCTGCGCAGTTTGAAGCTCTGCCTGACTCAGGTAAAAAGTCACTGACTGACGCAATTCATGCAAATGCCAGGAGCAACTTTCAGTACCTGTTCGAGAATTTTCCAGTGTCTGACATGTACGAGTCAGGACACTTTAAACAACACTACGTGATGCGCGTTTATGAATTTCTCAACTCAAAGCGGTTTCTTTCCTTTGCGCGGGAGCTTACCGGAAATGCTGACATCAGGCTGGTAGACGCCCAATTGACCCGATATCAGCCGGGGCACTTTCTGACTTGCCATGATGATCATGTTCCGGGCAAAAATCGCGTTGCGGCCTACGTACTGGGATTAACAGACAACTGGCGCCCTGATTGGGGCGGGGCTTTGAATTTCGTGGATGGGGACGGACATATTGCAGAGGGGTACATGCCCCGACTGAATGCCTTGAACGTATTCAAGGTGCCACAATTGCATTCAGTCGGGTGTGTCGCGCCATTTGCAGGCTCGCCTCGAATCAGTGTCAGCGGGTGGTTTCGAACCTGAGCTGCTTGGGCTCAACGCAGTGCGATTCGCACGTCACCTACCCCGACATCTGCACTCAGATCCATGTCACCGTCGCCGGAGCCACTGGTATCGCTGCTGACGAGCACGCGCTGACTCTCAGTGTCAGATGCTCCTCTTACCCGAGTATCACCGACGCCGGCGCTGGCGGTGATGCGACCAGTTGATGCTCGTGAGGTCTCGATATCAATCGTGCCAACACCCACCTGAATATCGAACTCGCTGTTTATGTCGACAATTTCTACGGTACCGACGGCAAGTTCAATCGAAATGCGATCGAGATCCGGGATGCGAATTACCCAATCTGCGGACACGTCGTCGGCGTCCAGTCCCAGGTTCAGCTCGCGCGCGTGGATACGGCGTTCTATATCTATCTTGCTCAAATCAGGTTCGTCGTCAAACCAGCTCAGGCTCCAGCGGCCATCTTCGGCTTTGATGACGACTTCGACTTCGATAGATCCCGAGTCAGAATGTTCGATCAGCAAGGTTCCCACGTTGGTGTCGATGTCCAGTCGATCAATCTCATCGCTGTCGAACGTGTGGCGGCGAACTTCATCGGCGCATGCCACACTTATGGAAAATGCCAATAATAAAACAGTGCCCAAAGTTTTTACGTTGATCATCCCTTACTCCTGCCCAGTAGTTACTTTTTGAATTGGTTACGCAAGTAATTGCGCGTTGCAATAGAAATAGCAATAGTTGTGCCAATCAAAAATATTCTTTAGTAACAACAGGATAGAAAGTTGTGCTCAGTCTGGTATTGGCGGGATTGACTAAAAATGTGTGGCATTCAGTAAAAAAAAAGGGGAGGCCTTTTACTGGGCCTCCCCCTTTTCATTCAACTGCACCTAAGGGGCGCAGCAGGAAGTTTTACTGACGGACGTAGCGCTTGATGCCGCCGACTGGGCCAACTTCTGCACCGTAGATCACACCATTGCGGTCTACAGTTACACCTTCAGCCGTACAGGTACCACGGCAATCAGGTTGCGGATCCGGGATCAGATAATGAACTTCACCGGTACGTGCGCTGCCGACGCGGATGCCACGAGTCCAGTGTCCCCACTCCGGCGCAACTGAGCCTGACTCGGAGTCTGCGGCGTACAGTACGTCATTCTCGTCGATGAACAGGCCACTGTTGCGGCTGAACTGGTACCAGGTGTCCAGCAATTCACCATCCTGTGTATAGATCTGAATGCGGTTATTGCTGCGGTCAGAGATAAACAGGCGGCCCTGCGAGTCCAGTGCCAGCGCGTGGGGTTGCATGAAGTTCTCGGGGCCTGTGCCGTAGGAACCCCAGGTCATGACCAGATCACCGGAAGGGCTGAATTTCAGAATACGCGCCGTTGAGCCTTCCGCGTTAGAGTGCCCTTCGGCCACAAAAATATGGCCATCTGGAGCTACCAGCACATCATTGGGCTGGAACAGATAGTTAGGGTCACGGCCACCACCGGGCATGCCCAGAGTCATCAGGTGATGACCATCAGGGCTGAATTTGTGTACCTGGTGACCGTAGACTTCAGTTTCTTCTACACCGTCGCCGCGGTTGTCGCGCGCATCAGTTACCCAGACGTTGCCCTGTGGATCAACCTCGATACCGTGAGGCCATGTGATCATGCCGGCGCCAAAACTGGTAACCATGTTGCCATCGGCGTCGAACTTCATGATTGGATCCAGATTTGAGTTCTGGACACAAGCGCCAACGTTGCCGCTGCAGCGTTCTGCGACCCAGATGCTTTCACCATCAACATCGATGTGAACGGCACTGGTTGAACCCCATTCGCGACCAGCAGGAAGCTTCAGATAGTTTTCCACGGTCTGGTAGGGGTTTGGCAGGTCATTGACTGGATCCATATCCGGATTGCTGTAGTCGGTCTGCGCGCTGGCAGCGATGGACATGGCGCCGAATGCTGCTGTAATGGTCAGCAGGACGGCCTTCAATGGCTTATTGCTATTGCTCTGACTGATGTATGACATGTGTGGAGTGATCTCCCTTCTGATAACTGTTATGGGGCCGATCAGCATAAACTACCTGTTACGCTAACTCAATGATTACCGGACGTTACCGGTTCCTCCTGAGGCCAGATCTGACTGGGCTGCAGCGGCTGCTGGTAAACGCGAGTGGCATCAAAGTTCGTCTTGTCGATGCCATAGACCTCGAACAGGGTCTCCAGGCCTGTGGCAGGCTGATCTGTTGCGCTGTTAGAGTTCAGGCTGGTAAGCCGGTCAGGGTCAGTTACGACGGCGGCGGCATGCATAAGGCCAGCATCACGGGTCCCTGCAACCAGCAGAAACTGATTGCCACTGGCGGCGGGCCACGAGGACACCAGGCCCAGATCCCTGAAGGGCTCGCCCTGTTCTGGCAGACCAGCTGTGCTCCGGTGCAGGCGTCCGGTACTCTTTTCATACAACTCGTCGAAGGTATCGCCAGGTAAAAGGCCAGATGCCGTGAAGTAAAGATTGTTAAGTTTGTCCATGGCGCTGATGTAGCCGATATATACGATGTGGTTGTTGCGCAGATCTGCGGTGGTGACGCGCGACATCATCTTGATTTGATGGCGCTTGCCCGACGCCTGAACTACGGGGCCTATATTCAACAGGGCTGAGGCGCTGCCTTCTGGCATGTAGGTCATGTCGAGGTCGCGGAAGTAACTCTGAAGCTCACTGTTCTGCATGAACAGGGTGACCAGATCCTCGCGCGAGTTGATGTAGAAATCCCGCACCATGCGTGCAATGCGACCCTGCTCGTCCAGCTCACCAAAGATATAGTAGTCGCCCATAACGACGAGAATTGGGATCTCATCATCCATCATGGCCGCCCAGGGTTCGGAGCCCAGCACGGCACTGACAGAATCAGAGACAGACGGCCGGGTTCTATCCAGCCATTGCCAGACATTCGCCAGCAGCAATGCAACAACCAGGAGTCCCCAGGCAAGGTTTATGGCAGTCAGTCGGCGCTTGTGAACTGGCTGAGGCAGGCCGTCAGCCACTGCCCCGTGGTCATCTTGTTGGCTGGTGGTTACTACCATGTATTGTCCTTTAGGGATGCGCAGTTTAGGGTCTGCATCGGGGGCAATGGTCAGGTAGTATTTTTCGAGTCGAGTTCGCAGTTTATGAATATAAACGCGCACAACCGAGTCCCGGGCTACATCGAAGCTGCCATCCCTGCCAAGCACGTCGACGGCAATGTCAAACTCCTTGGGCTGGCGGGAGTTTTCAGAGCAGTCAATAAGGTAATCCAGCAGTTGCGTATAGACTGGAGAGCGCCCGAGTACGCCGCTGGCGACAACTTTGTCGCGGGCCTCTCGCAGGGCTGCTGTTGCTGTGTTGTTGTCGATGCTGCTTGGCATAAATGGGCCGGCTCCAGGTTCCTGGATAGCTGGTTTCTGGACTTGAGAGCCGATATTAAACCGCTGACTACGGTGTATGTCCAATAGCATCAGGAATATCGTATGAATGCTGGAATTTACGCGATGAATGGACTCATTCACTTTAATTCGGTGTGTTAATCTCGCCGTCTGATTTGGATCAATCCGATCGCTGGATTTGCGTGGGTAGCTGCGCTATTCTTCGCGGCACTATATACGGAGCGAACGACCGGTAAACGTGCCGGAGGGTTCACAGTGGGAGGTCAGCAGCATAATGAACGAATTGCTATATCAATTCGCAGAATGGCTTTATGCAACGCCATGGAGCCGTGCAATAGAAGAGTCCTTCTATCTTTATAACTGGATTGAAACGACGCATGTTCTGACAGTCATGCTCAGCCTCGGTATGCTGATTTTCATCGATCTGCGCATGCTCGGATGGGTCATGCCGCAAGTGTCAGCCGTGAAGATTGCCCAGCGTTTGAATACAGCCATGATGATTGGCTTCGTGATTATGTTCATTACCGGCATTCTGCTGTTCTACGCCAAACCAACTTACACCATTCAGAGCATCTGGTTCCGTATCAAGATGGTCCTCCTGCTGGGTGCATTCGTGAATGCTCTGTTATTCCACAAGCGTATGATGTCATCTGCCGGATCATGGGACATGGAACCCAAAGCACCCGCGCATTTGCGCCTTGGTGCGGCTTTGTCGCTTGGTCTGTGGGCTGGAGTTGTAACAACGGGGCGACTGATTGCCTATGACTGGTTTCATTGCTATCGGGACCTGCCAGCAGCGATGGCATGGGCTGCCGGTTGCGTGGCTGACTGAACAATGGGTTCAGCCGCGGTTGCGGAATGAGAGTTAACTGACGCCGGCGCATAGCAGTCGGCTTGCGAGAGACAGGAGTACCCGATGGAACTTTTACCACTAGGATTCTTTGAATGGGCCGAGTCATCCTTCCTCGGATATATTGGCAAGACATATGGTGGCATCTACGCGACGCTGGGTCAGTCCGTGCATCTGATCTCGCTGGCTGTGCTGGGCGGGGCAGTGCTGGTCAGTGATTTTCGACTGTTGGGTTGGGTGCTGCGAGATGTGCCATCTGAGGTAGTCGCGGAACAGGCTCACAAATGGTTCAAGATTGCCCTGTTCACGATCATTGCCAGTGGTGTGTTCATGGCTGCGGCGATCGCTATCAAGCTGTATTACAACGCCGCCTATTGGGCGAAGATGTATGCACTGATCGCTGGTGTGTTGTTTGTATTTCTGGTGCGCCGTCCGCTTCTAGGAGGTGACCACTCACAGATCAATCCCTGGGTGCTCAAGCTCGTGGCTGTCGCGTCCATTCTGGTTTGGGTCAGCGTTGCAGCAACAGGCCGCTGGATCGGTTTTTCCTGATTGCGGCATTTCGGAAAAGAATTGGGAGTAAAGTTATGACAGAGCCAGCAAAGCTGAGCACAATTGAAAAGATTGCAGTCGCCAGTTCCGTGTTTATTATCGGTGCCGGTATTGTCTATTGGGGGCTTCAGGTTCAGAACGTCATGGAGCTGCTGGAGATGGCATACGGCTAGGTAACAGACGGGCAAAACCCTTGAGGTAAAAGCTGCAGGGGTAAAAAGCGGCGATCAATTGGGTATTTTCCAATGATCGCCGCTTTTGTTTTTATAGTATTTTCAGGTTTAAAAGATTCCCAGCTCCATCAGGAAGTAGTCGTCCATAAACAGTTCCGATACCAGTCGGTCCAGACCTTTGCCGATGGCTGCGCTGATGTCATCGCCTTCCGAGTCCACCCGGCTAAAGACGGAGGCCTGCCAGGCATTGCGGCCCTGGTTGTTCAGGCTGAGCTGGCAGCGAATCAGTACCTGCAGACCATCCGCAGTTTCTTCAATCTGCATTTCCAGCAGTTCACCCTGCAGCCGCAGATTGCCTTCATCTTCTGTCAGATTGGCTTCTGAGGCGGCAAGTGCCTGATTGAATGTCTGTTGGATCAATGCTGCAGGCGTCTGTTCGGACAGCGTTACATTATCCTGGCCGGGGCGAGCTATGTCTTGCTTGTCTGCAATGTCGCGGGCATCAGTGAACTCGCTGACGCTAATCGGGCCGCCGAACATGGACGCCAGGCTGACACCCGTGTCGCCTTTATATTGATAATCAACGGTAACTTCTTCGCCTGCCAGCGCCTGACATGCCAGCAGCATGGCGCCAGTCACAGTAAGCGCGCATAAAGTACGTAACTTCACAGTAAAACTCCCTCACTTCTCAAGATGGCTGTAGTGCAACTTGTTGTTGGTTTTAAACCAGTGTAATCAGTTGGATGGCTAAGATAAAGCACATTGGCGAACCTGACCTGACAAACAAAAGGGCCGCGGCGGTGAAGCGCGCGGCCCTTGTGAGTGCTCTTAAGTCGTTCAAGCTTACCTGGCTGACAGAGTCTGTCTTCCGGGCAGCTGTCTCAGACTTACAGAGTACCTTCTGGCCATGGCACACCCTGGTGGCCTGATGGTACAGACTTCATGCCTTTGAAGACGAACTTCTGAATACGCTTGCCTTCGTAGGTTTCAGTTGTATAGAGGTTGTTCTGCGAGTCAGTCGCGATGCTGTGTGGCGCATAGAACTGGCCAGGCTGACGGCCACCGCCACCAAAGCTGATCAGTACTTCCAGCGACTCACGGTCAATCACGTAGATTTTGAAGTTCTGGCCATCAGCCAGGTAGATGTACTTCTGCTCTGGATCGTTCGAGAAATCGATGTCCCAGGTAGAGCCCTGAGCCAGTGTCTCTGGAGCGATGTAAACTTCGCGAACATAAGTGCCGTCTTCGCGGAACACCTGGATGCGGTCAGAACCACGGTCACACACGTAGACCAGTCCGTCGTTCGACGGGATGGCGCAGTGAACCGGGCCACGGAACTGCTGCGGACGATCGCCGGGAGCGTAGTCAACACGGACGTCTTCCGGACGGTTGCCGTAGGCACCCCAGTAGCGCTTGAATGCGCCGGTGTTCAGGTCGATAACAGCAACCCGCTTGTGACGATAACCGTCAGCGAGGTAAACCTCGTTCGCTTCACCGTCGATCTCGATCTCAGCAACCTGGCCGAAGAATTCAGTGCTGTTGCTGTCTGGCTCGCTGCCAGGAATACCATATTCGGCAACGAACTGACCGTCACCAGTGAATACCAGTACGTGCGCGTCGCCGCCGCCATTGCCGCCGATCCAGACATTACCGTTGGGTGCCACTGCGATGCCGTGGTTGGACGCTGGCCAGGTGAATCCGTCACCGGGGCCGCCCCACGCGTTTACCAGGTTGCCTTCGGGGTCAAATTCAAGAATGGGTGGTGCAGGGGTGCAGCATTCGCTGACGCCCATTTTCAAGCCGATTTCGGTGATGCCGCCGAACATGGAGTCCTGATCGCGGTGAACCATGAATACATGGTCACGATCATCCACTTCAACGCCAATAGAGCGGCCAATGATCCAGTTGTTCGGCAGAGGTTTTGGCCAGAACGGGTCCACTTCAAAAGTGGGGGTCTCGACCATCGCGCCGGACTGCGCCACGGCGGGTTCTTCGGTGAGCCATTGGGCTCCCATCGCAGCGACTGCCAGCGTAAGACTTGCGCCAACAGCCAGTTTGATTCTTTTTGTCATTATGTAGCTCCCTCCAGGTTGGTTTCCGGGCATGTTGATCTTGTTGTGCCCAGAGTATACTCAGTAATCAATGCTCAGTATACTCACGTGTCCAAAAAAGTGATCCGCTGTCGTAGCTTGGGCTGAGGTAGATATGCAGAATAATAAGATGAGGGGAGTTCTGGCGGAATTCCTGGGGAGAATGCCGCGATTATTCAGGTGGCACTGGCTGGTGTTGATGGCGCTGATTTGCAGCGCTGGGGCTCAGGCTGATGAAATTCCAAGTCGCGTTGCCGTTCAGGCTTACGTCAAGGCAGAGGGCGACCGGCTCAACCTGCTGATGCGGGTGCCCATGGATGCCCTGCTGGAAGCACAGTTTCCGCTGCGTGGCGAGATAGGCTATGTGATCTTTTCACAGGCCAGGGGCGCCATGGAGGATGCTGCCTACAACCAGCTGTTGCAGTCTATACAGATGTTTGAGGGTGACCGGCTGCTGGAAAATCCGCGTCTGGACGCTGTGCGAATCTCCCTGCCATCCAATCGTAATTTCGTAGATTACCCGACTGCCATGCAGGCGGTTCAATCAGCCCCGCTTGATGACAGTGTCGACCTTTATTATCGCCAGGGCTTCCTGGATGTGCTCGCGTCCTATCCCATTGAGTCTGAGGATTCACGCTTTTCGATCGACGCGCGACTGGGCGGCCTTGGGCTGGAAACTACTACGGTACTGCGCTACGTCCTTGATGACGGTGCTGAGCGCTCATTCAGCTATATAGGCAACCCGGGGCGCGTCTATCTGGATCCGCGCTGGTATCAGGCGACGTTCAACTTCATCGCACTTGGTTTTGACCATATTCTTGAAGGTACAGATCATCTGCTGTTTCTGTTCTGTCTGATCATACCGCTGCGCCGCATCAGAGCGCTGATCCCGGTGGTAACCTCATTCACAATAGCGCATTCGATCACCCTGATAGCATCTGCGCTAGGGTGGGTCCCGTCTGCAATCTGGTTTCCGGCGCTGATTGAGTCGCTGATTGCACTGTCCATTGTGTACATGGCTTTCGAAAACATCATTGGTGTTCGGCAGCAGCATCGCTGGATTGTGACGTTCGGCTTTGGTCTGATCCATGGGTTTGGATTCTCTTTCCTGCTGACAGAGAGCATGCAGTTCGCCGGCTCCCATTTGCTGGCGTCACTGCTGGCTTTCAATATAGGTGTGGAGCTGGGGCAGATCCTGGTGTTGCTGATTGCTGTTCCTGTTGTTCATCTGCTTTTCAAGTATGTATTGCCGGAACGCGCCGGTGTTATTTTGCTGTCAGCAATACTGGCACATTGGGCGTGGCACTGGATGGAGGAGCGCTTTGCCGGCTTCTTCGCCTACCAGCTGAACATGCCTGCGCTTGATCGATATTTCTTTGTGGGTGTATTGCAGTGGCTGGCTCTGCTAGCCCTTTCACTGGCGGTTCTGTGGGCAATGCGGGGCTTTTTCTCGCGCTTCGTGGATGCGGGCGACAAGCAGGAAATGGGTGAGTCACGAATTGTAGGCTAGAGTCGCCTTGGTTGTGTGTCTCAAACGAAACTTGCTATGATTCGGCGCTGCCTCAAGCGCCTGCAAGGTTTGTCTTGATAATAATAAATCGGGAGTTAGTAGTATGAGCGGGATCGGAATTGTATTGTTCGGGATAGCGGGGCTGGCGTTTGGCTGGTTTGTATACTCCCGGTTTATCGCGGAAAAGATCTACCGTCTGGATCCGAATTTCCAGACCCCAGCACACGAGCTCAATGATGGTGTGGACTACGTTCCCACCAACAAATACGTACTGTGGGGTCACCATTTCACGTCAGTTGCTGGAGCGGCGCCCATTGTTGGTCCTGCCATCGCCGTATACTGGGGCTGGGTTCCGGCACTGTTGTGGGTTACCTTCGGCACCATTTTCTTTGCCGGCGTTCATGATATGGGCGCGCTGTGGGCGAGTACACGCAACAAAGGCAAATCAATCGGCGCGCTGTCCGAGAATGTGATCGGCAAGCGCACACGCTCACTGTTCCTGATTGTAATCTTCCTGCTCCTGTTGATGGTCAACGCTGTATTTGGTGTTGTCATTGCTACCGGCTTTGTGAACACCCCCGGATCAGTGTTCCCTGCCTGGATGGCGATTGTGGTAGCACTGATTATTGGCCAGCTGCTACGTCGCAACTACAGCCTGATGCTGCTGACCGCAGTGGGTGTTGTGATTCTTTATCTGTCCATCTGGGCGGGTACCTTCATTGAATGGTCGCTGCCGGAAACCATGTTTGGTCTGACAGCCAGCGCCAACTGGATCATCATTCTGTTTATTTACGCAGCCGTCGCATCAATGCTGCCGGTATGGATGCTGCTGCAGCCGCGCGATTTCATCAACGGTATGCAGCTGATTGTGGGCCTGGCTCTGCTCTACGGTGCAGTATTCCTTTCTATGCCGGAGATGGTGGCGCCCGCGTTCAATTCGCAGGTGGCTGAGGGTACACCGAGCATATTCCCGCTTCTGTTTGTGACCATCGCCTGTGGTGCGATCTCTGGCTTCCACGGAATCGTGGCCTCGGGCACCAGCTCCAAGCAGCTGGACAAAGAGACCGACGCGCGATTCGTTGGTTATCTGGGCGCGATTGGCGAGGGTTCCCTGGCGCTGATCACCATCGTGGCTGTATGTTCTGTGGCTTACGCGGCCAACACTGAACAGTGGCATGCGGTATATACCCAGTTCTCTGATGGTGGGGCGCCCGCATTCGTTGCCGGTGGTGCGGCGTTGATTTCTGGCTCGTGGGGCATATCTGAGAACTTTGCACAGGTGCTTCTCGCAACCATGGTGGCTTTGTTCGCTGGTACGACCATGGACTCGGGTGTGCGACTTCAGCGTTACATCATTCAGGAGTGGGGTGACATTTACGGAATCTCACTGTTCAAGTCTGGTCTGGTGGCCACGGGCGTCGCAGTTCTGGCGTGTTTGCTGCTGGCATTCGGCGCAGGTGGTTCCTCGGGTCAGGGTGGCATGATCATCTGGCCATTGTTTGGTGCAACCAACCAGATTCTGGCAAGCCTGACATTGCTGGTGATCACAGTGATGCTGCTCAAGATGGGTCGCCCTGCTTATTACACGCTGATTCCGATGATCTTTGTCCTGATTACCTCCTTCCTGGCCGGCATGATTCAGCTGGTGCAATTCTACGAGGCTGGTAATTACCTGCTGGTCACGCTCGACTTCATCGTGCTCGTGGTCAGCGTGCTGGTAATGCTTGAAGCAGCCTCGGTAGTCAGCAAGCTACGCAAGGAGCGAGCGCAGCTGGCTGAATAAGCTGCCGCATCGCCGAATCCGGCCCGCCACGCGGGTCGGATTCGAGCGATCGTTACAAATAATTGCAATGTGAATCACTGCATCATTAGTGTTGTGAAACTGATTGACTATAATCCGTATCGATAGCCGGAACGGCAGATTGAATGGAATTATGGTTGGAATGGTCCGAACCCTCGCGGTAATCCTCTGGTTGGCATTTCTGGCATGCGCCCCTGCATGGGCCTCCCGTGTGCCTGACTTTTCTCTGATCGATCAAAACGGCAGATTTCACCAGCTGAGTCGCTACAGTGACAGCGACATCGTAGTTCTGCTGACCTACCATAAGGACTGTGAAGTAAGCCGTAATGCGCTGACTGAGCTTGTTTCTCTTCATGAGCGGTTCTCCGGCAATGAGGTCAGATTTCATGTGCTGGTTGCCGATCCGACAGAAACTCGGGCATCGCTCAGAGATCTGGCGGAGCGGCTCGAAACGGATTTACCGTTATTGCTGGATGAAACGCAGCTGGTCACTGATGCGCTGGGATTTACTCACGCCGGTGAGGTGCTGGTTGTCGATCCCGAAATGAGTCAGGAGCTCTATCGAGGCGGTATCGGGCTATACGACGACAATCCCATGCAGCTTGCGCTGGCGGCCAGTCTGCCGGGTCTGAGTTCGCACCTGCATTACATCGTCCATTCTGAGCTGAACGGTGACCCTTTCATCCAGGAAACGATGCCGTTGACCGGCAATACCCTTGCGCTTGATCAGCTGGAACAGGCGCGTAGCGAGCCGATAAGCTACGAGGAAGACATAGTCCCGATTCTTCAGCGCCGCTGCGTAGAGTGTCATCGCGAAGACGGCGCCGCGCCCTGGGTGATGGGCAGTCATCGAATGATTCAGGGTTGGAGTCCGATGATCCGTGAGACACTTCTGACACGCCGGATGCCGCCGGGTCAGGTGGATTATCAGGATGCAGCGCGATTTGAGGATGTCCATCATATGACCAATGATGAGATGATCGCCATGCTTACCTGGATTGAAGAGGGCGCCCGCCGGGATGAGGGTTCCGAAGATCCATTGCTGTCCCTGTCGCCCAGGGAGTCCAGCTGGGAGCTCGGCGAGCCTGATTTGATAGTGGATTTTCCGGCACACCAGATACCAGCTTCCGGCGTACTCGACTATATGTTCGTTCCCATCGAGCTGGGATTGCCGGAAGATAAGTGGGTGCAGGCCTATGAGTTTGATGTAGATGCGAAGACGTCACTTCATCATGTGATGCTATACACCCAGGACGAACGGCAGCAAAGACAGAATGCCAGTCGTGGAGGGAGTCGTACGAATTTTGGTGGCTACGCGCCCGGGCGCGAATATGTAGTGCTGGATAGTGATACTGGCATCAAGTTGACGCGTGACATGCGGCTTATGATCCAGTTCCACTACACCACGATTGGGCGTGAACTGACAGACCGGTCCCGCCTGGGAATATACTTCAGGGACACACCGCCGACTCACGAACTGGTGAGAACTGCAGTGATGAATGGCGAATTTGAAATACCGCCAGGCGTCAGGGAGTTTCCAGTGCAGGCAGAAACGCTGATCGATACTGACAGTTATCTGTATAGCTTTGCACCGCACATGCACTACCGGGGTAAACATATAAAGTTTGAAGCGCAATTTCCTGATGGCACCACGGAGTCGCTGCTGTCCATTCCCAATTTTCAGCACAATTGGCAAATGGTCTATCGGCTGAAGGAGCCGCTGTTTCTTCCATCTGGAACGCGCATAGTTGCCAGCGGTGCCTTTGATAATTCCATTCATAATCCGCTCAATCCGGATCCCCGTGACCGCGTTGTCTGGGGGGATCAGGTCTGGGATGAGATGTTTATTACCTGGATGCGGGTGAGTCCTGTTAAATGAACGTCGTCCCACTTCTCGAGTGCCTTGCAGACGGGCAGTACCACTCCGGACAGGCAATTGGTGAGCGTCTGGGTATCAGTCGGGCTGCGGTATGGAAACAGATGCAGGCAATTCGCGACCTGGGTGTTGTGATTGAGGCTGTTACAGGCAAAGGATATTGTATCCGGGGTGGTCTTGAGTTGTTGGACAGCGCCCTGATCGAGGCGCGACTTTACCCTCAGGTCCACGCAGCGCTGGGGACGCCCGATGTCAGATTTTCTACCGGCTCAACAAATACCGATGCGATGCAGAAGGCAATGACCGGTGTCGAGCGTTATCTGGTATTGGCTGAGCATCAGGCTGCTGGCCGCGGGCGACGGGGTCGACAGTGGGTGAGTCCGTTTGGGCGAAACCTCTACATGTCCATGTTGTGGACGTTTCAAAATGGTATCGCAGCACTTGAGGGGCTCAGTCTGGTCTGTGCTTTGGCGGTCAAGCGCTCGCTGCAGGCCATCGATCGCGATATTTCCGTCAAGTGGCCAAATGACGTTTATCTAAATGGCAAGAAGCTGGCAGGCATCCTTCTGGAAGTAAGTGGCGATGTCGCAGGGCCTTGCCGTGTAGTGATGGGTGTCGGATTGAATGCGGCGATGCCGGCTGAGCATGCTGCTGCTATAGGTCAGCCTTTTGCCGACATTGCCTCAGACAGAGATGGCAAAATAAGCCGCAATGACCTGGCAGCCAAAGTCATCAACGAGTGGGTGGCAGTGCTCGCGCATTTCGAGAGCGAGGGTTTTGAACCCTTCCGCGAAGAATGGATGGCGTCAGACTGTTATCTGGGGCAGCGCGTTGAAATCCGTGCTGGTGAGCACCTGACTCTGGGTAGGCATGCTGGTGTTGATCTGTCCGGACGTCTTTTGCTGGACACTGATGTTGGTCGTATCACCGTGGCGGGGGGCGAGCTTATGCCCAGTTTGCGACCGGCGGCCGGTTGATGCGTCGGGTACTGGCTCTGTTGCTGGCAATCAATCTGTTGATCGGCTTGTGGCTGGGCTTGCGAGCTGAGTCAGTGTCTGAAGAGTCGGAGTTTTTACCTGCGTCGGCTGCCAGGCTGGAGCTGGTGTCGGACCTGCCCCCGGATGTCCGGGAAAGCCGTGAGCGATGTGCAGAGCTGGGGCCATTCTCAAACGAAGATTTGCTGCAAGAACTGCCGGCTCTGAATGAGTCAGTCTGGTCGCTTGGAACTGTTGTTTCTGGAGAGCAGTCTCTGTATCGCGTATACCTCGGGCCGGCCGCCGATCGCGCTGGCGCCCTGGTGATGTTGGCGGAAGTCCGGCAGCGGCTTGAGGAGGCTGGTCTCAATATTGACTCGTATGTAGTGGCAGAAGGTGTGCTTGATAATGCGGTATCTCTCGGCCTTTTCAGTAACATCGATAATGCCGAGCGGGTCCGCGATCAGTTGCTTCAGCTTGGCTACGATGTGCAGCTGGAGCCAGAGACAAGGCGCTCCGAAGTTCTGTGGCTGAGTGCAAAGCTTAGCGATATACCAGAAGGGCAGCTTGAATCCTGGCGTCCCATTCTGGCTGCAGACGGCGCCATTTCTATCTCAGAAAATCTCTGCGAAACGATTGCACATCGTAAATAATTCCCATAAAATGCCGCCTCTGCTTTAGAGACCCGGGAAAAAAGATATCCCGCAGGCTCTTCTGGGAGGGGTTCCCGAGCGGCCAAAGGGATCAGACTGTAAATCTGACGCGAAAGCTTCGGTGGTTCGAATCCACCCCCCTCCACCACTATATAGCCACTATATAAAGGTATATAGAAAAGGTTAGGAAGAGTCACCTTGCAAGGGGTGATATCTGGGATTCTGGCGACAGGCGGGTATAGTTCAATGGTAGAACACCAGCCTTCCAAGCTGGATATGCGGGTTCGATTCCCGCTACCCGCTCCAATGCAGGGGCTCGGTCTCTGGCTGAGAATTTTGCTCGCATAGCTCAGGCGGTAGAGCACTTCATTGGTAATGAAGAGGTCACCAGTTCGACTCTGGTTGTGAGCACCAGATTTTGTAGTAATGTGCCGGCGCGATGTATGTGCCGAAATTTTTTTATTTGATGATCCTCTGCAGCGGTATGGGTCATTTTCAGGCATGCTTGGTAAAGAAAAGAGGCGGTCACAATGGCTAAGGGTAAATTTGAGCGTAAAAAAGTACACGTCAACGTGGGAACAATTGGTCACGTTGACCATGGTAAAACAACGCTGACAGCAGCGCTGACGCGCGTTTGCTTTGATGTGTGGGGTACTGGTGAATCGCGTGCTTTCGACCAGATCGACAATGCGCCGGAAGAAAGAGAGCGTGGTATCACCATCTCTACTGCGCACGTTGAGTACGACTCACCAAACCGTCACTACGCACACGTTGACTGCCCCGGACACGCTGACTATGTGAAGAACATGATCACTGGTGCGGCGCAGATGGACGGCGCGATTCTGGTAGTGTCAGCTGCTGACGGCCCCATGCCGCAGACGCGTGAGCACATCTTGCTGTCCCGTCAGGTTGGCGTTCCTTACATCGTTGTGTTCATGAACAAAGCGGACATGGTTGACGATGCGGAGCTGTTGGAGCTGGTTGAGATGGAAGTGCGCGAGTTGCTCGACACTTACGATTTCCCGGGCGACGACACGCCGATCATCATCGGTTCTGCGCTGATGGCACTGAACGGTCAGGACGACAACGAAATGGGTACCTCAGCTGTGAAGAAGCTGGTTGAGACTCTGGACGAGTACATCCCTGAGCCTGAGCGTGACATCGAGAAGCCCTTCCTGCTGCCAATCGAAGACGTGTTCTCGATCTCTGGTCGTGGTACGGTGGTTACTGGCCGTGTTGAGCGCGGTATCGTTAAAGTGGGCGACGAGATCGAAATCGTTGGTCTGAAAGACACCACCAAGACTACCTGTACGGGTGTTGAGATGTTCCGCAAGCTGCTCGACGAAGGTCGTGCAGGTGAGAACGTGGGTGTTCTGCTGCGTGGTACCAAGCGTGAAGACGTTGAGCGTGGTCAGGTACTGGCCAAGCCTGGTTCAATCACTCCGCACACCAAGTTTGAAGGCGAAGTGTACGTACTGAGCAAGGAAGAAGGTGGTCGTCACACGCCATTCTTCAAAGGCTATCGTCCGCAGTTCTACTTCCGTACGACTGACGTGACTGGTGCGGTTGAGCTGCCGGAAGGTGTCGAGATGGTTATGCCTGGCGACAACCTGAAGTTCCTGGTAACGCTGATTGCTCCGATTGCGATGGATGAAGGTCTGCGTTTTGCGATCCGTGAAGGCGGTCGTACTGTAGGCGCTGGCGTGGTATCCAAAATCATCGAGTAAGTCGGTCGCCGGAAAATCTGAGAAATGGTGCAAGCCGAAACGCCTGCTGGGGGTTTCGGCTTGTGCATCTTGAAAAAGTATAGGCCAGTAGCTCAATTGGCAGAGCGGCGGTCTCCAAAACCGCAGGTTGGGGGTTCGATTCCCTCCTGGCCTGCCATTTATGGCAGCGCTGAGACAAATAGTTATGTCTGACAAGTCTACTACGCAGGCACCGAAGCAGGATTTGCTGAAGTGGATTGCCGTTGCAGTTATCGTCGCCGGTGGCGTGTATGCCAATGCATACTTCGCTGCTGAATCTCTGGTATTGCGGGTGGTTGGACTGCTCGTCCTGGCTGTGCTGGCAGGTTGGATTGCAGCTCAAACGGTCAAAGGCAGTGCATTCCTTAATCTGTGTATCGAAGCGCGCACCGAAATTCGCAAGGTGGTCTGGCCAACTCGGCAGGAAACAACGCAAACCACGCTGATCGTGCTGGTGGTGGTGTTTATTGTTGCGCTGGTGTTGTGGCTGCTGGATACAGCGCTGGGTGCGATCATCTCGCGTATCATTGGATAGTCAGGAGATATCAGATGGCAAAGAATTGGTATGTGGTTCATGCCTACTCCGGCTACGAGAAGCGGGTGATGCAAGCCCTCAAAGAGCGCATTACCCGTTCCGGAATGGAAGACCTGTTTGGCGAAGTGCTCGTCCCAACAGAAGAAGTACTGGAAATGCGCGCCGGTCAAAAGCGCAAGAGTGAGCGAAAGTTCTTCCCGGGATACGTTCTGGTGGAGATGGAGCTCAACGATGATACCTGGCACCTGGTGAAAGAGACTCCAAGAGTGCTTGGCTTTATTGGTGGTAAGGCTGATCGGCCTGCGCCGATCACGACCCGTGAAGCCAACCGAATTCTTCAGCGCCTTGAAGAGGGGCAGGACAAGCCGCGTCACAAGATTATTTACGAGCCGGGTGAAATGGTTCGTGTCATTGATGGTCCATTTAATGACTTTACTGGCACCGTCGAAGAAGTGAATTACGAAAAGAATCGACTGCGTGTGGCGGTGTTGATTTTCGGTCGCTCCACGCCGGTTGAGCTAGAGTTCAGCCAGGTCGAAAAAAGCTAACTGATTTTTAAAACCCCGTCGGGCCGCCAATTCCGACGGATAACAGGGGAGTTTCTGGCTGCTTTATGCTGTCGGCAACGCTCGAACCCACAGGAGAAGTACTATGGCAAAGAAAGTCACTGCATACATCAAATTGCAGGTTGGCGCTGGCAAGGCAAACCCAAGCCCGCCCGTTGGTCCTGCGCTCGGTCAGCATGGTGTTAACATCATGGAATTCTGTAAGGCCTTCAATGCCCAGACTCAGGGCATGGAAGCAGGTCTGCCAATTCCTGTTGTGATTACAGTATACGCGGATCGTAGTTTCACCTTTATTACTAAAACTCCTCCAGCATCTGTTCTGCTGCGCAAGGCATTGAATATTCCAAAAGGAAGCTCGCGTCCTAACACTGAAAAAGTGGCAAAAGTGACACGTGCTCAGCTGGAAGAGATCGCTGCCATCAAAATGCCAGATCTCACAGCAGCCGATATGGATGCAGCTGTTCGCACACTGGCTGGTACTGCCAGAAGTTCTGGTATCGACGTGGAAGGAGTGGAATAAATCATGGCTAAACTGACCAAAAAACAGCAGGCTATTGCTGACAAGATTGATCGTACCCGTGCTTATTCCATTGAAGAAGCTATCGCGCTTCTGAACGAGTTTGCATCACCAAAATTCAAAGAGTCCATTGACGTCTCTGTTAATCTGGGCGTTGATCCGCGTAAATCCGATCAGGTAGTCCGTGGCTCAACACTGCTGCCAAACGGTAGCGGCAAAACTGTCCGAGTTGCCGTGTTCGCTCAGGGTGAAAATGCTACCAAGGCAAAAGACGCTGGTGCAGACATCGTCGGTTTTGATGATCTGGCTGACAGCATCGCTGCTGGCAACCTTGACTTCGACGTAGTGATTGCAACGCCGGACGCAATGCGCGTGGTAGGTAAGTTGGGTCAGGTGCTGGGTCCGCGTGGCTTGATGCCAAACCCAAAGGTTGGCACAGTGACGGCAGACGTTGCCGGCGCAGTCAAAAATGCCAAGTCTGGTCAGGTTCGATACCGAACTGACAAGAAGGGCATTATCCACGGTGCCATCGGCAAGATCGGATTCGAAGCGGATGCCATCCAGGGTAACCTGGAAGCATTGCTGGCTGATCTGAAAAAAGCAAAGCCTGCCTCTTCAAAGGGCGTTTATATTCAGAAAGTTGTGCTGTCATCGACAATGGGCCCTGGCGTCCTGATCGATCACGCAGCCCTGAAAGTATAAGTATTGAGATTCGCGGCAGCAGATCTGTTGCCGCTACAGACTTTGGGGTTTTGGTGCGGGCATGTCCTGCACCAGAGCTGTCAAAGACCGTAGGTGTCAGCTGCAGTACGGGGTGACTTAATGTCCTACGCAGATGGTGAAACCCGTTCCGGCCCGCCGGAGCATTCCACCAGTTAAAGGCCCACTTTTCCATCAGGTTGAGTGGGAGCAAAACAACAAGGGCTGTCTATGGCAGTCCCTATCAGGAGTAAAGCTAGTGGCTATTAGGCTTGAAGACAAAAAGCAAATCGTCTCGGAAGTCAATGAAGCTGCTAACAATGCTTTGTCTGCAGTGCTCGCCGATTATCGCGGTGTCACTGTGTCGAGCCTGACTTCACTGCGCAAAAAGGCGCGCGAAGAGGGTGTGTATCTGCGTGTTGTACGTAACACACTGCTCAAGCGTGCTGTAGATGGTACTCAGTATGAGTGCATCCGCGAAGTGCTGACAGGTCCGACCATTCTTGCGTTTTCAATGGAAGATCCAGGCGCCGCGGCTCGCGTGCTGAAGGACTTCGCCAAAGAGAACGAGAAGTTTGAGGTCAAGGCTTTGTCTGTCGGTGGCAAGTTGTTGGGTGCCGACCAAATTGATGCTCTGGCTAAACTGCCGACTTACGATCAGGCAGTGTCCATGCTGATGAGTGTCATGCTGGCCCCGGTTACCAAGCTTGTTCAAACCTTCAATGAGGTTCCGACCAAGGTTACGCGCGCAGTTGCTGCGGTACGTGACCAGAAGCAAGCAGCATAACTCTGAGATCGAAACGGTTTATTTATTCATTTTTTATTAGGAGATAAGAGTCATGGCTCTGTCTAAAGACGATATTCTGAATGCAATCGCCGAAATGTCTGTAATGGACGTTGTAGAACTGGTTAGCGCGATGGAAGAAAAATTCGGTGTTTCTGCTGCTGCAGCGGTTGCTGTTGCTGCACCTGCTGCTGGTGGCGATGCTGCTGCTGCAGAAGAAGAAAAGACTGAATTTGACATCGTACTGAAAGCTGCTGGTGACAAGAAAGTAAACGTCATCAAGGTTGTTCGTGGCATCACTGGTCTGGGCCTGAAAGAAGCTAAAGACCTGGTTGACGGCGCGCCTTCAACTGTTAAAGAAGCTGCCAGCAAAGCTGAAGCAGAAGATGCGAAGAAGCAGCTGGAAGAAGCTGGTGCTACGGTTGAACTGAAGTAATCCTTCTGTTCAAGTCAGGCAGTAAAATTGTATACCGACAGGGGTAAAACCCCCTGTCGGTATTCAATGTTTATAAGGCAGGCATAATTTAGTGCAAAACGGATTCTGATCGAATCCTATGATAGTGGGGTATATCCGGGCATCTCCAGCGCCACTTTCCGGATATCAACAGACATACTTGCTAGGAAAACATAATGGCCTATTCGTATACAGAGAAGAAGCGTATCCGCAAAGACTTCAGTAAGTTGCCGACTGCGATGGATATTCCATATCTCTTGTCAACCCAGATTGACTCCTACAGGCAGTTTACCCAAGCCGGCCTAGCCCCTGATGTACGTCAGGATGTTGGTCTGCAGGCGGCGTTCAAGTCCGTGTTCCCCATTGTCAGCTACTCCGGAAAAGCCATCCTGGAGTTTGTCAGCTATGAATTGGGTAAGCCAGTGTTTGACGTCAAGGAATGTCAGCTGCGTGGCACCACATATTCCGCGTCCCTTCGCGTGCGTGTCCGGTTGATCCTTTACGATAAGGAATCAACTACACAGGCAATCAAGGACATCAAAGAGCAAGAAGTCTACATGGGTGAGATTCCCCTGATGACCGACAGCGGTACCTTCGTCATCAACGGTACTGAGCGTGTTGTTGTGTCTCAGCTGCATCGTTCTCCCGGTGTGTTCTTCGACCACGATCGTGGCAAGACCCACAGCTCGGGCAAGCTGCTGTACTCCGCGCGGATTATTCCGTATCGCGGCTCCTGGCTGGATTTCGAGTTTGACCCGAAGGACCTGGTATACGTACGAATCGACCGTCGTCGCAAACTGCCAGCCACAGTGTTGCTGCGCGCGCTGGATTTCACCGCAGAACAGATTCTCTCCATGTTCTTCGAGAACAACAGCTACCGTGTGGGCAAATCGGTCGAAGAGCTGATGCTCGAGCTGGTTCCGTCACGTCTTCGCGGTGAAGTATTGAACTTCGATGTCAAAGACAAGAAGGGAGAAGTCATCGTCGAATCGGGCCGTCGTATCACCGCGCGCCATATTCGTCAGATGGAAAAAGCCAAGCTTCAGGAGCTGCAGGTCAGCGCTGAGTTCGCCAGTGGCCAGTCGCTGGCAAAAGATATAGTCAACCCGGAAACAGGCGAGATCCTGTTTGAGTGTAACTCGCTGGTTACTCCGGAAATGCTGGACGCTATGATCGCGGCCGGCGTTGACAGTTTCGAAACAATTTACACGAACGACCTGGACTGTGGTCCGTTCGTCTCTGAAACGCTGCGAATCGACAGCACAACATCACGTCTTGATGCGCTTGTGGAAATCTACCGCATGATGCGTCCTGGCGAGCCACCGACCAAAGACTCGGCTGAAAACCTGTTCGGCAACCTGTTCTTCTCACAGGAGCGTTACGACCTGTCGGCTGTTGGTCGTATGAAGTTCAATCGTCGTCTCGGCCGTGAGGAAACAACCGGCGAAGGAGTTCTGAGCGTTGATGACATCGTTGATGTTCTCAAGACGCTGGTAGGCATCCGCAACGGCTTTGGAACCGTGGATGATATCGACCACCTTGGCAACCGACGTATCCGTTCTGTTGGTGAAATGGCTGAGAACCAGTTCCGTGTAGGTCTGGTCCGTGTAGAGCGCGCTGTCAAAGAACGTCTGAGCATGGCCGATTCCGAAGGCCTGATGCCTCAGGACATGATCAACGCCAAGCCGGTGGCAGCAGCTATCAAAGAATTCTTTGGTTCCAGCCAGCTGTCTCAGTTCATGGATCAGAACAACCCGCTGTCAGAAGTGACTCACAAGCGTCGTGTTTCTGCTCTCGGACCGGGTGGTCTGACTCGTGAGCGAGCAGGCTTCGAGGTTCGTGACGTACACCCGACTCACTATGGACGTGTTTGCCCGATTGAGACGCCTGAAGGTCCGAACATTGGTCTGATCAACTCCATGGCGACGTACGCTCGCACCAACGATTACGGTTTCCTGGAAAGCCCGTATCGTCGCATTATCGACGGCAAGGTAACCAACGAAATCGATTACCTGTCTGCGATTGACGAAGGTCAGTACGTGATTGCACAGGCGAGTGCGACACTGGACGCAGAAAACCGTTTTGTCGACAACCTGGTGACCGTGCGTTACGCCGGTGAGACAACCTTGATGCCGAAGGAACAGATCAACTACATGGACGTGGCACCTCAGCAGATGGTGTCCGTGGCTGCGGCGTTGATTCCGTTCCTTGAACACGACGACGCCAACCGTGCATTGATGGGTTCCAACATGCAGCGTCAGGCGGTACCAACATTGCGCGCGGAACCGCCGCTTATTGGTACCGGTCTGGAGCGCAACGTCGCAGGAGACTCTGGCGTGTGTGTGGTGGCTGATCACGGTGGCAGAATCGAGAGCGTCGATGCATCTCGCATTATTGTGCGTGTGAACGATGATGAAACACAGGCTGGTGAAGCTGGTGTGGATATCTACAACCTGACCAAGTACACCCGCTCCAACCAGAACACCTGTATTACACAGCGGCCCCTGGTGAAAGAGGGTGATCGAATCAGCCGCGGAGATATCCTGGCTGACGGCCCATCGGTTGATCTGGGCGAGTTGGCACTGGGTCAGAACATGCGCATCGCGTTCATGCCCTGGAACGGTTATAACTTCGAAGACTCGATTCTTATATCCGAGCGTGTTGTCAGCGAAGATCGACTGACAACCATCCACATCCAGGAGCTGACCTGTGTGGCGCGTGATACCAAACTGGGCGCCGAAGAAATCACGTCGGATATTCCAAACGTTGGTGAGGGTGCCCTCGGCAAACTGGATGACGCGGGTATTGTTTACATTGGTGCTGAAGTTGGTGCCGGTGACATTCTGGTTGGTAAGGTTACACCAAAGGGTGAAACACAGCTGACTCCGGAAGAAAAACTGCTGCGTGCGATTTTCGGTGAGAAAGCGTCTGATGTGAAAGACACCTCGCTGCGTGTGCCTTCCAGTGTAAAAGGCACCGTTATCGATGTGCAGGTATTCACACGTGACGGTCTGGAGAAAGACCAGCGTGCCAAAGAGATCGAAAAGTCGCAGCTCGATAAAGTACGTAAGGATATCAACGACGAATTCCGTATCGTTCAGGGCGCAACGTTCTACCGTCTCAAGCAGGCCTTCCTGGGCAAGAAAGTTGCCGGCGGTCCTGGTCTGAAAAAGGGCGCAGAACTGACTGAAGAGTACCTGGATGGTCTGGGTGCTGACGACTGGTTCAAGCTGCGTCTGGTTGATGAAGAGCTCAACAAGCAGCTGGAGCTGGCTGAGACACAGCTGAAGCGTCGTCGCGATGATCTGGATGAGCGTTTTGAAGACAAGAAGCGAAAGCTGGTGCAGGGTGATGACCTGGCGCCGGGCGTGCTGAAGATCGTCAAAGTGTATCTGGCCATCAAGCGCCGCATTCAGCCAGGCGACAAACTTGCGGGACGTCACGGTAACAAGGGTGTTATCTCCGCTATCATGCCGGTTGAAGACATGCCTTTTGATGAAAGTGGCAACCCGGTTGACGTGGTCCTGAACCCACTGGGTGTACCATCGCGAATGAACGTAGGTCAGATCCTGGAAACCCACCTGGGTGCGGCTTCCAAAGGCCTGGGTGCGCGTATCGACACGATGTTGCAGGAAAAGCGCAAGGTTGCTGAAGTGCGCAAATTGCTGGATGAGATCTATAACTCTGTCGGCAACAAGAAAGAGTCACTGGACGAGTTGACCGATGATGAGATTCTGGATCTGGCAAGCAACCTGAAAAAGGGTGTGCCGATGGCGACGCCTGTGTTCGACGGTGCCAATGAGACAGAGATCAAGCAAATGCTGAAGCTGGCCGGGATGGACGAAAGTGGCCAGGTCACACTGTATGACGGGCGTACCGGTGATGCTTTCGATCGTAAGGTCACAGTCGGCATCATGTACATGCTGAAGTTGAACCACCTGGTCGACGACAAGATGCACGCGCGTTCTACTGGTTCTTACAGTCTTGTTACGCAGCAGCCGCTGGGTGGTAAAGCCCAGTTCGGTGGTCAGCGCTTCGGTGAGATGGAAGTGTGGGCGCTGGAAGCATACGGCGCGGCCTATACGCTGCAGGAGATGCTGACAGTCAAGTCGGACGACGTCGCTGGTCGAACCAAGATGTACAAGAACATCGTGGACGGCGACCATCGTATGGAGCCAGGTATGCCTGAATCGTTTAACGTGCTTCTGAAAGAGATCCGGTCTTTGGGTATTGATATGGATCTGGAAGTTTCCGGTAAATAACGAATCGCCGATATTGTGATGCCAGCTGCATGACAGCTGGCGGAGGAAAGTAGAATGAAAGACTTGCTGGGATTATTGAAGTCACAGTCACAATCAGACGAGTTTGACGCTATCCGTATTGGCCTGGCCTCGCCGGAGATGATCCGCGCCTGGTCGTTTGGCGAAGTGAAGAAGCCGGAAACCATTAATTACCGTACTTTCAAACCTGAACGTGATGGTCTGTTTTGTGCGAAGATTTTTGGTCCGGTCAAGGACTACGAGTGTCTGTGTGGCAAATACAAGCGCCTGAAGCACCGTGGCGTTATCTGTGAGAAGTGTGGCGTTGAAGTGGCGCTGTCAAAGGTCCGTCGTGAGCGCATGGGCCATATCGAACTGGCCAGTCCAGTCGCTCACATCTGGTTCCTGAAATCACTGCCGTCGCGTATTGGTTTGTTGCTGGATATGACGCTGCGTGATATCGAACGCATTCTCTATTTCGAGTCATTCGTTGTTACCGATCCGGGCATGACGACTCTGGAGAAAGGCCAGCTGCTGACCGATGAGCAGTACTATGAAGCCATGGAAGAATTCAGTGATGAATTCGACGCCAAGATGGGTGCTGAGGCTATTCAGCAACTGATGCGCGACCTGGACCTGCCCGAAGAGATCAACCGTCTGCGCGAAGAGATTCCCGCGACTAACTCTGAGACAAAGTTGAAGAAGCTTTCCAAGCGGCTCAAGCTGCTGGAGGCATTTGCTGACTCTGGCAACAAGCCGGAATGGATGGTCCTGACCGTATTGCCTGTGCTGCCACCGGACCTGCGTCCGCTGGTACCGCTGGATGGCGGCCGTTTCGCTACTTCCGATCTCAACGATCTGTACCGTCGCGTAATTAACCGTAACAACCGTCTGAAGCGCCTGCTTGATCTCAACGCACCTGACATCATCGTGCGCAACGAGAAGCGTATGCTGCAGGAAGCTGTAGATGCGCTGCTGGACAACGGTCGTCGCGGTCGTGCCATTACCGGCACCAACAAGCGTCCGCTCAAGTCACTGGCCGACATGATCAAAGGTAAGCAGGGTCGTTTCCGTCAGAACCTGCTGGGTAAGCGAGTCGACTACTCCGGTCGTTCGGTGATCGTGGTAGGTCCGACCCTTAAACTGCATCAGTGTGGTCTGCCCAAGAAGATGGCGCTGGAGCTGTTCAAGCCATTCATCTTTGGCAAGCTGGAGCGTCGTGGTCTGGCTACGACCATCAAGGCCGCCAAGAAAATGGTGGAGCGCGAAACTCCGGAAGTATGGGATATCCTGGCTGAAGTGATTCGCGAGCACCCAGTTCTTCTGAACCGGGCGCCCACGCTGCACCGCCTTGGTATCCAGGCTTTCGAGCCGGTCCTGATTGAAGGCAAGGCCATCCAGCTGCACCCGCTTGTCTGCGCGGCCTATAACGCCGACTTCGACGGTGACCAGATGGCTGTTCACGTGCCGCTGACACTGGAAGCCCAGCTCGAAGCGCGTACACTGATGATGTCGACCAACAACATCCTGGCGCCTGCCAACGGTGAGCCGATCATCGTTCCATCGCAGGACGTTGTACTGGGCCTGTATTACATGACGCGTGAGCGAATCAATGCCAAAGGTGAAGGCATGGTGTTCGCTGATGCGGCAGAAGTTAAGCGCGCTTACGATACTGGTCAGGCGCATCTGCAGGCGCGCATCAAGGTGCGTCTGTCGGACTACGAGCTTAACGAAGCGGGTGAGACCGAGAAAGTGCGTCGCATCGTCGACACAACTGTCGGTCGCGTCCTGCTGTACTCAATTGTTCCGTCTGGTCTGCCATTTGCAATGGTCAATCAGAAGATGACCAAGAAGCAGATTTCCGGCATCCTCAACGCCTGTTATCGAAACGTTGGCCTGAAAGAAACGGTTATCTTTGCTGACCAGTTGATGTACACCGGTTACAAGTACTCAACCGTCTCTGGTTCGTCCATTGGTGTTAACGACTTCGTTATCCCGGAAGCCAAAGCCAAGATCATTGGTCAGGCTGAATCCGAAGTAGAAGAGATCGAAAACCAGTACGCTTCTGGTCTGGTGACACAGGGTGAGAAGTACAACAAGGTGATCGACATCTGGTCCCGCGCCAACGACCTGGTTGCCAAGGCCATGATGGAAGGTCTCTCTACCGAGCCGGTGATCAATAAAGAAGGCAAGGAAGAGCGCCAGGAGTCATTCAACTCCGTCTATATTTATGCTGACTCTGGTGCACGGGGTTCGCCCGCCCAGATTCGTCAGCTCGCAGGTATGCGTGGTCTGATGGCACGTCCTGATGGCTCCATCATCGAGACGCCAATCACGGCGAACTTCCGTGAAGGTCTCAGCGTTGTGCAGTACTTCACCTCAACGCACGGTGCGCGTAAAGGTCTGGCAGATACGGCATTGAAGACAGCGAACTCCGGTTACCTGACTCGCCGTCTGGTTGATATTTCCCAGGATCTGGTGATCACAGAGGAAGACTGTGGCACACAGGAAGGCCTGTTGATGCGTCCGATCATCGAGGGTGGCGATATTATTGCCGCGCTGGGTGAGCGAGTGCTGGGTCGTGTTCTGATCAGTGATGTTGTGCATCAGGATACTGGTGAAGTGCTGGTTGATGCTGGCACGATGCTTGACGAGAAAATGGTTGAGCGTCTGGAAGCCATGGGTATCGACGAAGTACATGTCCGCTCTGCGATAACCTGTGATACGCGATTCGGTATCTGTCGTCAGTGCTACGGCCGAGATCTGGCGCGTGGTCACCTGGCAAACGTGGGTGAGGCTATTGGTGTCATCGCGGCACAGTCCATCGGTGAGCCTGGTACACAGCTGACGATGCGTACGTTCCACATCGGTGGTGCGGCATCGCGTGCAACCGCTGCTGATAACGTGCAGGTTCGTACCACGGGTACAGTCCACCTGCACAACATGAAGACAGTGACCAATGCCAACGGTGGTCTGGTTGTGGTTTCGCGTTCTGGCGAGCTGATCGTGAATGACGAAGCAGGTCGTGAGCGTGAGAAATACAAGCTGCCTTACGGTGCCGTGATTACGCTGAAAGAGGATCGCAAGGTTGAAGCCGGTCAGGTTGTGGCTACCTGGGATCCGCACACGCACCCGATCATTACCGAGGTAAAAGGTCGTGTTGCCTTTACCAATATGGAAGAAGGCCTGACTGTCCGTCGCCAGACAGACGAAATCACAGGCTTGTCCAGCCTGACCGTTATGGATCCGGCAGAGCGGCCGTCGGCAGCCAAAGAGCTGCGTCCGGCGATCACACTGCTGGATGAGAAAGGCAAGGAACTGCCACTGCCTGGCACGAATATGCCAGCAGTCTACTTCCTGCCGGCACATGCGATCATCGCTGTTCAGGATAGCGTTGATCTGTCGGTTGGTGACGTTATTGCCCGTATTCCGCAGGAAGGTTCGAAAACTCGTGACATCACCGGTGGTCTGCCTCGTGTTGCCGACCTGTTTGAAGCCCGCAAGCCGAAAGAGCCGGCTATTCTGGCAGAGATTTCAGGTACGGTTACCTTCGGTAAGGAAACCAAAGGCAAGCGTCGTCTGGTCATCACGCCAAAAGAAGGCGAGAGCCTGCCAGATGGCAGCACTCACTATGAGACGCTGATTCCGAAATGGCGTGCCATGACAGTGTTCGAAGGCGAGTTCATCGAGAAGGGTGAAGTTGTTTCAGACGGCCCGCCCTCTCCGCACGACATCCTGCGTCTGAAAGGTGTTCAGGCCCTGGCCGAATACATCGTCAACGAGGTGCAGGAAGTCTACCGACTGCAGGGCGTGCGCATCAACGACAAACATATCGAAGTAATTGTGCGTCAGATGCTGCGTAAGGTTGAGATCACCGATGCTGGTGACTCTTCGCTGATTCGTGGCGAGCAGGTCACGATCACGCAAGTGTTGGAAGAAAACGACAGGCTGCGTGAAGCTGGCAAGATAGAGGCGCGTTATCAGCGTCAGTTGCTGGGTATCACCAAGGCGTCGCTGGCGACCGAGTCGTTCATCTCGGCGGCATCCTTCCAGGAAACCACGCGTGTATTGACCGAGGCTGCCGTAACAGGCAAGCGCGATCACCTGCGTGGCTTGAAAGAGAACGTGGTGGTTGGTCGACTGATACCAGCAGGTACTGGTCTGGCCTACCACGAATCGCGGCGTCAACAGGCAGCGGCATCACGAGCCCAGGAAGAGGGTTCAGGTGTTACCGCCAGCGAAGTTGAAGCAGCGTTGACGGAAGCGCTGAAAACAGGTGGCTAAACCGGGGAAACCCGACTGTAGCGCCTAATTCAGTTGACTAGAGGATGCGAGGTCTTTAAACTCTCGCATCCTTTACTCTGGTGAGTGGTCTTTTGTCTGTGGTTCCACGGAATCGCAGTAATCGGCTGCACGCCGGAGTACAAGTATTTAAATGACTAGTTCAGGAGTAATGAATGGCAACTATCAACCAGTTGGTTCGTAAACCAAGACAGAGCAAAGTCGCCAAGAGTGACGTGCCCGCTCTGCAAGGTTGCCCGCAAAAACGTGGCGTGTGCACCCGCGTCTACACAACTACACCAAAGAAGCCAAACTCAGCACTGCGTAAAGTATGTCGTGTGCGTTTGACTAACGGTTATGAAGTCACCTCCTACATCGGCGGTGAAGGTCACAACCTGCAGGAGCACTCTGTGATCCTGATCCGTGGTGGTCGTGTAAAAGACCTTCCGGGTGTGCGTTATCACACAGTGCGCGGCAGCCTGGATACATCAGGCGTATCAGCACGTCGTCAGGGTCGCTCCAAGTACGGTGCTAAGCGTCCAAAGTCTTAATTTTCAAATAAATTTTTCCAGTAAGGCCGCGTGACATTCGTCGGTGACGGGTGTGAATCGTGGATTTACCTGAATAGTGAGGTGAGTTATGCCCAGAAGAAGAGTGGCAGCAAAACGTGAAATCCTGCCTGATGCCAAATATGGCAGCAAGGTGCTGGCCAAGTTCATGAACCACGTGATGGAAGACGGCAAAAAGTCAGTTGCCGAGAAGATTGTCTATGGTGCACTGGATACAGTGACCAAAAATGGCGGTGGTGATCCGCTGGAAACCTTTGAAAAAGCCCTTGAGCAAATTGCACCGATGGTTGAGGTGAAGTCTCGCAGGGTGGGTGGTGCAACCTATCAGGTTCCAGTTGAAGTGCGCGCAGAGCGTCGTACCGCTTTGGCAATGCGTTGGTTGGTTGAGCATGCACGCAAGCGTGGCGAGAAGTCCATGGCATTGCGTCTGGCCGGTGAGATTTCTGACGCATCTCAGGGCCGCGGCAGCGCGGTCAAGAAGCGTGAAGATGTGCACCGTATGGCTGAAGCCAACAAGGCGTTCTCGCACTACCGTTTCTGATAAATCATTAAATTCAATTTTTTAAGCATATAGGTGCGATTGTGGCCAGAAGAACCCCATTGAGCCGTTACAGAAATATCGGTATCTGTGCTCACGTAGATGCTGGTAAAACAACTACGACCGAGCGAGTCCTGTTCTACACAGGTATGAACCACAAAATTGGTGAAGTACACGACGGCGCTGCCACCATGGACTGGATGGAGCAGGAGCAGGAGCGTGGTATCACCATTACCTCTGCTGCCGTGACGACATTCTGGCGTGGTATGAGTCAGCAGTTCGATGAACACCGTGTCAACATCATCGACACGCCCGGACACGTGGACTTCACCATTGAGGTTGAGCGTTCACTGCGAGTGCTGGATGGTGCTGTAGTGGTACTGTGTGGTTCTTCAGGTGTGCAGCCGCAGACAGAAACTGTATGGCGCCAGGCAAACCGCTACGAAGTGCCGCGTCTGATCTTTGTTAACAAGATGGACCGTGCCGGCGCTGACTTCCTGAAAGTGGTCAAGCAGGTCAAGAACCGTCTGGGTGCCATTCCTGTACCCATGCAACTGGCCATCGGTGCTGAAGACAACTTCAAGGGTGTTATCGACCTGGTGAAGATGAAGAGCATCGTCTGGAGCGAAGCTGACCAGGGCGTGACCGTGGCTTACGAAGACATTCCTGCTGACATGCAGGCTGAGTCTGAAGAGTGGCGCGAATACATGGTCGAGGCAGCTGCCGAAGCCAACGAAGAGCTGATGAACAAGTACCTGGAAGGCGGTGAGCTGACTGAGGAGGAAATCAAGGCTGGTATCCGTATTCGTACGCTGGCCAACGAAATTGTTCCAACCTTCTGTGGTTCCGCATTCAAGAACAAGGGTGTTCAGGCTGTTCTGGACGCGGTAGTTGAATACCTGCCGTCACCAACAGAAGTGAAGGACATCGAAGGTACGCTGGAAGATGGTTCTGTTATCCGCTGTGAATCCAGTGATGATGAGCCATTTGCGGCCCTGGCGTTCAAGATTGCCACAGACCCGTTTGTGGGTACGCTGACCTTCTTCCGTGTTTACTCAGGCAAGCTCAATTCTGGCGACTCTGTCTACAACTCGGTAAAGATGAAGAAAGAGCGTGTCGGTCGTATGGTGCAGATGCGCGCCAACAACCGCGACGAGATCAAAGAAGTAATGGCCGGCGACATCGCTGCTGCCATCGGTCTGAAAGACGTTACCACTGGTGAAACTCTGTGTGATCCAAGCCGTATCGTCGTTCTGGAAAAGATGGACTTCCCTGATCCTGTAATCTCGGTTGCTGTTGAGCCCAAGACCAAGGCTGACCAGGAAAAGATGGGTATTGCTCTGGGCAAGCTGGCTCAGGAAGATCCATCGTTCCGTGTTGAGACAGATGAAGAGTCAGGCCAGACCATTATTTCCGGTATGGGTGAGTTGCACCTGGACGTTCTGGTTGACCGTATGCGTCGTGAATTCGGCGTAGAGGCCAATATCGGCAAGCCGCAGGTGGCTTACCGTGAAACCATCCGCAAGGCAGTTGAAGTGGAAGGTAAGCACGTCAAGCAGTCCGGTGGTCGCGGTCAGTTTGGTCACTGTTGGTTGCGCATCGAGCCGCTGCCGGCAGACGAAGAGTACCAGTTTGTGAACGAGATTGTGGGTGGTGCGATTCCCCGTGAATACATCCCTGCCGTTGATAAAGGCGTTCAGGAACAGATGAAAAATGGCTGTTTGGCGGGATATCCGCTGCTGGCCATGAAAGTCACAGTCTATGATGGCTCTTACCACGACGTTGACTCCAGTGAAATGGCGTTCAAAATCGCTGGCTCCATGGCGCTCAAGAAAGGCGCTCTGATGGCTGATCCGGCGCTGCTGGAACCAATCATGAAAGTTGAGGTGGTTACTCCAGAAGAGAACATGGGTGACGTGATGGGTGACCTTAACCGTCGTCGTGGCATGGTTCAGGGCATGGATGACACCTCCAGCGGTAAAGTGATCAATGCTGAGGTGCCTCTGTCAGAAATGTTTGGTTATGCAACCGACCTGCGTTCCATTTCGCAGGGTCGTGCGACCTACACCATGGAATTCCTGAAGTACGGTGAGGTGCCATCGAATATTGCTGAGTCCATCATCAGCAAAAACAAAGGCTGATTTTCTGAAAATATAGACTAGTTTCACGAGGTGATATTGTGGCTAAGGGTAAATTTGAACGTAAAAAAGTACACGTCAACGTGGGAACAATTGGTCACGTTGACCATGGTAAAACAACGCTGACAGCAGCGCTGACGCGCGTTTGCTTTGATGTGTGGGGTACTGGTGAATCGCGTGCTTTCGACCAGATCGACAATGCGCCGGAAGAAAGAGAGCGTGGTATCACCATCTCTACTGCGCACGTTGAGTACGACTCACCAAACCGTCACTACGCACACGTTGACTGCCCCGGACACGCTGACTATGTGAAGAACATGATCACTGGTGCGGCGCAGATGGACGGCGCGATTCTGGTAGTGTCAGCTGCTGACGGCCCCATGCCGCAGACGCGTGAGCACATCTTGCTGTCCCGTCAGGTTGGCGTTCCTTACATCGTTGTGTTCATGAACAAAGCGGACATGGTTGACGATGCGGAGCTGTTGGAGCTGGTTGAGATGGAAGTGCGCGAGTTGCTCGACACTTACGATTTCCCGGGCGACGACACGCCGATCATCATCGGTTCTGCGCTGATGGCACTGAACGGTCAGGACGACAACGAAATGGGTACCTCAGCTGTGAAGAAGCTGGTTGAGACTCTGGACGAGTACATCCCTGAGCCTGAGCGTGACATCGAGAAGCCCTTCCTGCTGCCAATCGAAGACGTGTTCTCGATCTCTGGTCGTGGTACGGTGGTTACTGGCCGTGTTGAGCGCGGTATCGTTAAAGTGGGCGACGAGATCGAAATCGTTGGTCTGAAAGACACCACCAAGACTACCTGTACGGGTGTTGAGATGTTCCGCAAGCTGCTCGACGAAGGTCGTGCAGGTGAGAACGTGGGTGTTCTGCTGCGTGGTACCAAGCGTGAAGACGTTGAGCGTGGTCAGGTACTGGCCAAGCCTGGTTCAATCACTCCGCACACCAAGTTTGAAGGCGAAGTGTACGTACTGAGCAAGGAAGAAGGTGGTCGTCACACGCCATTCTTCAAAGGCTATCGTCCGCAGTTCTACTTCCGTACGACTGACGTGACTGGTGCGGTTGAGCTGCCGGAAGGTGTCGAGATGGTTATGCCTGGCGACAACCTGAAGTTCCTGGTAACGCTGATTGCTCCGATTGCGATGGATGAAGGTCTGCGTTTTGCGATCCGTGAAGGCGGTCGTACTGTAGGCGCTGGCGTGGTATCCAAAATCATCGAGTAAGTCGGTGAAGGCATAAGAGAGGCGGTCGATAGGCCGCCTCTTTTTATTGCTTCGCTGTGTTAGGGTCAAAGAAGACTAAATTTGCTGTAACGAAATAGTTTTCTTGACATGGGGCTGTGTCAGCCTTAGAATTCCGCTTCCTTTTTTCCGGTCCTCAACTGGGATCCGGGTAACAAAAAAAGTAAGTATTTAATTTAAAAAGTGTTTGGAGAGCAGACTAGATGCAAAATCAGCGTATCAGAATTCGGCTGAAGGCCTTTGATCATCGGCTGATTGATCAGTCTACTCAGGAAATTGTCGATACTGCCAAGCGAACCGGTGCGCAGGTGAGAGGGCCAATCCCTCTGCCAACGAACAGGGAACGCTACACGATTCTGATATCGCCGCACGTGAATAAAGATGCGCGCGATCAGTACGAGATCAGAACGCACAAGCGCCTTCTTGATATCGTAGAGCCGACAGAGAAAACAGTGGATGCGTTGATGAAGCTGGACCTGGCGGCAGGTGTGGAAGTGCAGATCAGTCTTGGGTAAGGGCTGAGTGATCCAGAATTTTGTATTAGGCCGGGTTTGTAGATAGAAGCGAGAATGGTTCAGTAATGGTTCAACTCTGAAACAACTGATAACAGCTGGCTTGGCGGGGTCCAAAAGCCCCCAGGCAAACATGGTGTAATGCGATAGCAGCCATAGCGGGTTAAAGCCCCGTACACGATGAGGTTCAAAAAATGTCGATTGGTTTGGTCGGTCGAAAAAGCGGCATGACCCGTATATTTACTGAAGCTGGGGATTCTGTTCCAGTGACAGTGGTAGAGGTCAGCCCAAACAGAATTACTCAGTTGAAAACTGAGGAAGTGGATGGCTACAGCGCCGTTCAAGTGACTGTGGGTGAGCGCAAAGCTTCCCGCGTTTCGCGCTCTTTGGCGGGTCACTTCGCGAAAGCTGGAACAGAAGCTGGTGCCGGCCTGTGGGAATTCCGCGCTGGTCAGCAGGAGCTGGCTGAGTTCGCCCCCGGTGCTGAGTTGACAGTTGCTCTGTTTGAAGCAGGTCAGCGTGTAGACGTAACCGGCACTTCAAAAGGTAAAGGCTTCGCTGGCGCCATCAAGCGTCACAATTTCCGCGCACAGGATGCAACTCACGGTAACTCGCTGTCTCATCGTGCTCCTGGTTCAATTGGTCAGTGTCAAACGCCTGGTCGTGTCTGGAAAGGCAAGAAGATGGCTGGACACATGGGTGATGTGCGCGTAACGACTCAGTTTCTCGAAGTCGTTCGCGTGGATGCCGAAAATAATCTGCTGTTGGTAAAAGGTGCCATCCCGGGAGCTACTGGCTCACACGTGGTAGTGCGTCCTTCTGTCAAGTCAGCCGGATCCAGGGGGTAAGCAATGATGGAATTGAATCTTGCGCAGCCCGGTAAAAAGGCCGGAGCAGGCACTGTTTCTGTTTCAGAAGAAACGTTTGGCAAAGAATTTAACGAAGCGCTGGTGCATCAGGCGGTCGTGACCTACATGGCAGGCGCCCGTCAGGGTACTGTTAAGCAGAAGACACGTTCCGAAGTTGCAGGTGGTGGCCGTAAGCCATGGCGTCAAAAGGGTAGCGGTCGTGCGCGTGCGGGTACCACTCGTGGCCCTATCTGGCGTACCGGTGGTGTAACCTTCGCTGCGCGTCCCCAGGATCACAGCAAAAAACTGAATCGCAAAATGTACCGCGGTGCAATGCGCAGCATTCTGTCAGAGTTGCTGCGTCAGGATCGTCTGGTCGTTGTTGAGCAGTTCAGCGTTGATACGCACAAAACCAAAGATCTGGCGAGCAAGCTGAAAGAGTTTTCGCTGGATAACGTACTGATCGTTGCTGATGAAGTGGCAGAAAATCTGTACCTGGCAGCTCGCAACCTGCGTCACGTTGATGTATTGGATGTGTCAGGTCTGGATCCGGTCAGTCTGATCGGTTTCGAGAAGGTGCTGATGACTGTTCCTGCGCTGAAAAAAGTTGAGGAGATGTTGTCATGAACCAACAGAGACTTTACACGATTATCGTTGGGCCGCACGTATCTGAGAAGGCTGCGCTGATTGCAGACCGCAACAACCAGGTTGCGTTCCGTGTTGCCAATGACGCAACCAAGCCTGAGATCCGTGAAGCGATTGAAACACTGTTCAAAGTGACAGTGGAAGATCTGCAGGTACTCAACGTCAAGGGCAAGACCAAGCGTACTGCGCGTGGCAAGCTGAGACAAAAATCAAACTGGAAAAAGGCTTACGTGAAGCTGGCGCAGGGTCAGGAAATTGACTTTGCGGAGATGGCGTAAGAAAGGGTCGCGGTTATGGCAGTTGTTAAATGTAAACCCACCTCGCCAGGGCGCAGGTTCGTCGTAAAAATCGTAAACCCTGATTTGCACAAGGGTGAGCCTTACGCTGGTTTGGTGGCGACCAAGTCAAAGACTGGTGGTCGAAACAATGCTGGACGCATCACTCGTCGTCATGCGGGCGGTGGTCACAAGCAAAAGTACCGAATTATCGATTTCCGTCGTGATAAAGACGGCATCGTAGCCAAGGTTGAGCGTCTGGAGTATGACCCCAACCGTACGGCCAACATTGCGTTGCTGCTCTACGCCGATGGCGAGCGCCGTTACATTATTGCGCCGGCCAAGATTTCTGCTGGCGACACGCTGGTCTCAGGTGATGAGGCGCCGATCAAGACAGGTAACTGTCTGCCGCTGCGCAACATCCCGCTGGGTAGCACGGTTCACTGCGTTGAGCTGAAGCCGGGTAAAGGCGCTCAGATCGCGCGAAGCGCTGGCGGCTCAGTGCAGCTGGTGGCTAAAGAAGGTAATCACGTCACGCTGCGTCTGAAGTCTGGTGAGATGCGCAAAGTGCTGGCCGATTGTCGCGCAACGCTGGGAGAGGTTTCCAACTCTGAGCACAGCCTGCGCTCCCTGGGTAAAGCCGGTGCCAAACGCTGGCGTGGTATTCGACCGACGGTACGTGGTGTGGCCATGAACCCGGTTGATCACCCGCACGGTGGTGGTGAAGGTCGTACCTCCGGTGGCCGTCACCCTGTGACGCCATGGGGTAAGCCGACCAAAGGCTACAAGACCAGAACTAACAAGCGCACGACCAATATGATCGTCCGCCGCAGAAATGCTAGCCGATAAGGCCTGACAACAGAGGAAATTAAAGTGCCACGTTCACTGAAAAAAGGTCCCTTCATAGACCTTCATTTAATGAAAAAAGTGCAGGCAGCACGCGATGCTAATGACAAGCGTCCTATTAAGACCTGGTCACGACGCTCGATGATTTCTCCAGATATGCTCGGGCTGACGCTGGCTGTGCACAATGGACAGCAGCATGTGCCGGTTTTTGTGACCGAAGACATGGTTGGTCACAAGCTGGGTGAATTCGCGCTGACGCGTAACTATCGCGGTCACGCGGCAGACAAGAAAGCCAAGCGCTGATAAGTGGGGAAATTGAGATGGAAGTTGTAGCAATATTGCGCGGCGCTCGGCTCTCTGCCCAGAAGGCGAGATTGGTAGCCGATCAGATCCGCGGCAAGAATGTCGAAGAGGCACTTCAGTTGCTGACCTTCAGCCCAAAGAAGGGTGCTGATGTCATCAAGAAGGTGTTGAACTCTGCGATTGCGAATGCCGAGCATAATGAAGGGGCGGATGTGGACGAGCTGAAAGTCTCCACTATCTACGTCGACGAAGGTATGTCCATGAAGCGAATCCGTCCACGTGCCAAAGGCCGTGCTGATCGCATTCTGAAGCGTACCTGTCACATCACCGTTAAAGTAGCCGATAAGTAGGAGATCAGGATGGGTCAGAAAGTACATCCAACCGGAATTCGGCTTGGTATAGTTAAAAAGCACACATCAGTGTGGTTTGCCGAAGGCAAAGATTATGCTGAGCATTTGCTGGTTGATTTGCAGGTGCGTGATTACATCCGCAAGCAACTTGCCAATGCGTCTGTTTCACGTGTTGATATCGAACGTCCGGCGCAGACAGCCCGCATTACTATTCACACTGCCCGTCCAGGTATCGTGATTGGTAAGAAAGGCGAAGATGTAGAGACGCTGAGAACCGCTCTGATTGCCAAGATGGGCGTGCCGGTTCACATCAACATCGAAGAGATCCGTAAGCCTGACCTCGATGCGCAACTGGTTGCTGACAGTGTTTCGCAGCAGCTGGAGCGACGTGTCATGTTCCGTCGCGCCATGAAGCGCGCTGTACAGAACGCCATGCGCCAGGGTGCGGAAGGTATCAAGATTCAGGTCAGCGGTCGTCTGGGCGGTGCAGAAATTGCCCGAACAGAATGGTATCGGGAAGGTCGTGTGCCATTGCACACACTGCGTGCCGATATCGACTACGCGACTTCAGAGGCTAGCACAACTTACGGGATCATTGGCGTTAAGGTCTGGATTTTCAAAGGCGAGATCCTTGGCCACAAGGAAGCCCCTGCGGCTCCCCAGAAAGCGTCCAAGTAGAGGATAGGCCAAGATGTTACAACCAAAGCGTACTAAATTTAGAAAGATGATGAAGGGCCGTAACCGCGGTCTGTCTCATCGTGGCAGCAAAGTGGATTTCGGCGAGTTTGGCCTGAAAGCCCTGGGTCGTGGCCGCCTGACTGCGCGTCAGATCGAAGCTGCCCGTCGTGCCATGACTCGTCACGTAAAGCGTGGCGGTAAAATCTGGATTCGGGTTTTCCCCGACAAGCCAATTACCCAGAAGCCTCTCGAGGTTCGTCAGGGTAAAGGTAAGGGTAGCGTGGAGTACTGGGTCGCCCAGATTCAGCCCGGTCGTGTGATGTTTGAGATCGAAGGCGTAGACGAAGGTCTGGCGCGCGAAGCGTTTCAACTGGCTGCTGCCAAGCTGCCGTTTGAAACCACTTTTGTAAAACGGACGGTAATGTGATGAAAGCCAGCGAATTGCGAGAAAAGTCAGTTTCTGAGCTGAACGAGCAGCTCAATGGCCTGTATCGTGACCAGTTCAACTACAGGATTCAGAAGCGGACCGGACAACTGGCACAGACTCATGTGCTTTCTGCAGTAAAGCAGGATATTGCCCGGATTAAGACCATCATTACTGAAAAGCAGAAAAGTGGGTCCTGATTATGTCGCTTAATGAAACAGAAGCAGTACAGACCGGTCGCGTTGTGACCGGCAAAGTTGTCAGCGCCAAGATGGACAAGTCCATTGTTGTGCTGATCGAGCGTCGGGTTAAGCACCCGGTGTATGGAAAGTTCATAACTCGCTCTTCAAAAGTGCATGCGCACGATGCGAACAATGATTGTCGCGAAGGTGATCGAGTTACGGTTAAAGAAGTCAGACCGATCTCCAAGACCAAGACCTGGTCTTTGGTATCAATTGATGAGCGTGCAACGCAGATCTGATTCTGGCGGTAAATGGGTTTCTGGCGCCAGTCGGCGTTGTTGCTAAAGCGACAGTTTAAGGGTTCGGAGAGAATCGATGATTCAGGTACAGTCATATTTAGATGTGGCAGATAACAGTGGTGCCAAGCGAGTAATGTGTATCAAAGTGCTCGGTGGCTCACATCGTCGTTATGCCCGCATCGGGGATGTCATCAAAGTGACAGTGAAAGAAGCGATTCCCCGAGGCAAAGTTAAAAAGGGACAGGTGCTTTCAGCACTCGTTGTTCGCACGAAGAAAGGTGTTCGCAGAACTGATGGCTCGTTGATCAAGTTTGATGACAATGCCGCGATTCTGTTGAACAACCAGCAGGCGCCTATCGGTACTCGTGTGTTTGGGCCTGTGACGCGTGAATTGCGAACTGAAAAGTTCATGCGAATCATCTCCCTGGCACCAGAAGTGCTGTGACAGATATCGAGGCCGCGGAATATGCGTAAGATTAAAGCTAATGATGAAGTAATCGTCATCGCCGGAAAAGACAAGGGCAAGCGGGGAACCGTGACGCGCCTGGTCGGTGAAACCAAGGTGATTGTCGGTGGTATCAATATTGTAAAACGACACACCAAGCCTAACCCCAATGCGGGTATTGCAGGCGGTATCGTTGAGAAGGAAGCTGCGCTGGATGTTTCCAATGTAGCGATCTTCAATCCGGAGACCAACAAAGCTGACCGCGTCGGCTTTCAGGTTGAAGATGGAAAGAAAAAGCGGATTTTCAAGTCCACTAACAAAGTCATTGATTAACGGAAACTCAGGTCGCCAACATGGCTCAGTTGAAAGAATTTTACAAAAGTGACGTAGTACCCACACTGACCAAACAGTTCGGGTATGACAATCCGATGCGTGTACCCCGTATCACTAAAGTGGTACTGAATATGGGTGTAGGTGAGGCCGTCGGCGACAAGAAGTTGCTGGATAACGCCGTCGCTGAATTGACCATGATCAGTGGTCAGAAGCCGGTTATCACCAAAGCGCGTAAATCCATTGCCGGATTCAAGATTCGTGCTGGCTGGCCAATTGGCGCCAAAGTCACACTGCGCGGCGAGCGTATGTACGAATTCCTGGATCGTCTGGTTGACATCGCGATTCCACGTATTCGTGACTTCCGTGGTCTGAACCCGAAGGCATTTGATGGTCGTGGCAATTACGCTATGGGTGTGACTGAACAGATCATCTTCCCGGAAATTGAATACGACAAAGTCGACAAGCTGCGTGGTCTGGATATTACCATCACTACTACTGCACAGAACGACGAAGAAGGACGCGCCCTGCTGACGGCGATGCGCTTCCCATTTAAAGCATTGACCGGCAAAGCTGCCGCCAAGGAGTCGTAAAGATGGCCAAGACCTCAATGGTTGCACGTGAAGAAAAACGTACGCGCACAGTTGCCAAGTTTGCTGCCAAGCGAGCTGCCCTGAAAGCAATCATCGCTGATGTGAATGCCAGCGAAGATGATAAGTGGCAGGCGCAGATCCAGCTGCAGAAGCAGCCACGCGATGCAAGCCCTGTTCGTCAACAGAAGCGTTGCCGTATCACCGGTCGTCCCCACGGTGTATATCGTAAATTTGGTATTTGTCGTCACAAGCTGCGTGAAGCAGCGATGCGTGGTGATGTGCCGGGACTGACCAAGGCAAGCTGGTAAGCGGAGAAATTTATTATGAGTATGTCAGATCCTATTGCAGATTTGCTGACACGCATTCGAAATGCACAAATGGCCCGCTTGTCCCAGGTGAGCGCGCCCGCGTCCAAGCTGAAAGTTGCCATTTGCAACGTTCTTCAGGATGAGGGTTATATCAGTGGTTACTCAGTCAGTGACGATGTCAGCGCCAAGCGCGAGCTGGTCATTGATCTGAAATACTATCAGGGCAAGCCGGTTATCGAAGAAATCAAACGAGTCAGCCGTCCTGGTCTGCGTCAGTACATGGGCAAAGAAGAACTGCCCCGCAACCGTCAGGGACTGGGCATTGTGATTGTGTCAACCAACAAAGGGTTGATGACAGACAAGCAAGCACGTGCTGCCGGCATCGGTGGTGAAGTTCTGTGTACGGTATTCTGATACACACGATTCTTACTAACAGTTTATAGAGCACGATTATGTCCAGAGTAGCAAAAAATCCGATTTCGCTGCCCAAAGGCGTGGAGACAACAATCGCTGGTTCAGCGGTCACTGTCAAAGGCAGCAAAGGCAGTCTTAATCTTGAACTGCATGACTATGTGCAGATCGAGAAAGACGGTGAAGTCCTGCGCGTGTCCGCGAAGAACCAGTCTCGCGAAGCAGTTGCGATGGCTGGTACATTCCGCGCACTCGTTAACAACATGGTTGTTGGCGTAAGTGAAGGATTTCAGCGCAAGCTGCAGTTGCAGGGCGTTGGTTATCGAGCCAAGGCACAGGGCAACACTGTCAATATTACAGTAGGGTATTCTCATCCAATCGATTATCAGCTGCCAGCTGGTGTCACAGCAGATACACCTTCTCAGACCGAAATCGTACTGAATTCGGCTGACAAGCAACTGCTTGGCCAGGTAGCCGCTGAGATCCGCAAGTTCCGTCCACCAGAGCCTTACAAGGGCAAGGGTATTCGCTACGCGGATGAGAATGTTTACAGAAAAGAAGCGAAGAAAAAGTAGGGCGTGACATTATGAACGATAAAAAAGTAGCTCGTATCCGTCGCGCACGACGTACCAGAGCAAAAATAGCGGAGCTCGGTGTAAACCGATTGTGCGTGTATCGTACTCCGCGCCATATCTATGCGCAGATCATTGCCCCTGAAGGCAATGTAGTGTTGGCTTCTGCCTCCACAGTTGAAAAAGACCTGCGTGGTAAGGCAACAGGAAACGTTGAAGCGGCCGGCAAAATCGGCGCACTGATTGCTGAACGTGCCAAACAGGCTGGCGTAAGCAAAGTGGCGTTCGATCGTTCCGGTTACAACTATCATGGTCGAATCAAAGCGTTGGCTGATGCGGCACGTGAAGGCGGCTTGGAATTTTAAGGGTTTAGAACTATGGCACTGAGAGACGAGGCGAAAAAGAACGAAGAAGGTTTGCAGGAGAAACTCATCCAGGTAAACCGTGTCGCCAAAGTAGTTAAAGGTGGTCGTATTTTCGCCTTTACTGCGTTGACCGCAGTAGGTGACGGTAACGGTCGAGTAGGCTTCGGTCGCGGCAAAGCACGTGAAGTGCCATTGGCGATCCAGAAGGCCATGGAAGCCGCACGTCGCAACATGATTTCCGTGTCGCTGGACGGTAATACACTGGAGTATCCGGTCAAGGCGCGTCATGGCGCGTCCAAGATCTACATGCAGCCAGCATCCGAAGGTACCGGTATCATCGCCGGTGGCGCGATGCGTGCGGTGCTGGAACTCGCTGGTATCCAGAACGTTCTGGCTAAATGTTACGGTTCAACCAATCCGGTCAACGTTGTTAACGCGACGTTCAAGGGATTGAAAGAGATGCGTGCGGCTGAGAGTGTTGCAGCCAAGCGTGGTAAGACACTTGAAGAGATCCTGGGTTAAGCGTTATGGCCAACAAAACAGTTAAAGTTACGCTGGTTCGCAGTCCGATCGGCACGATGGAGCGTCATCGTCAGTGCCTGAAAGGTCTGGGTCTGCGTCGTATGCACCAGACTGTGGAGCTGCAGGACACGCCTGCTGTCCGCGGCATTATCAACAAGATCAGCTACATGCTGCAAGTTGAGGGTTAACAGATGCATTTGAATACATTGAGCCCGGCAGAGGGCAGCACCCAGTCTCCGAAGCGCGTTGGACGCGGCATTGGAAGCGGCTGGGGCAAGACCTGTGGTACAGGTCACAAAGGTCAAAAGTCACGCAGCGGCGGTACAGTACGTCCAGGTTTCGAAGGCGGTCAAATGCCTTTGCAGCGTCGCTTGCCGAAGTTCGGTTTCAGCTCACGTATTGGTCGTCTGACCGGCGAAGTTCGTACCAGCGAACTGAATGCCCTGGAAGGCAACGTTGTAAGCATCGAAACACTGCGAGCTGCCAACCTGATCAACGGTGGCATCAAGCGAGTAAAGATCATGCTTTCTGGTGACGTGACCAAAGCTGTTACTGTAGAAGGTCTGCGTGTCACTAAAGGTGCGCGTCAGGCAATTGAAGCGGCTGGTGGCAAGGTGATCGATCCTGTTGTACCTGAGTACGCAGGAAAGAAAAAAACCAAAAAAGCTAGCGCTTAATTTTGCAACTACCGAAAGAGCTGATTGATTAAAGATGGCAAAGAAACCCAATATGTCAGGTGAAGGGATTGGAGCGGGACTAGGTGAGCTGAAGGCTCGTCTGCTGTTCCTGCTGTTTGCCATATTTGTCTATCGTGTCGGCACGCATATACCGGTTCCTGGTATCGATCCAGCGCAGCTGGCTAACATGTTCAGTCAGAACGAAGGTACCTTCCTCGGTCTGTTTAACATGTTCTCTGGTGGTGCGCTGGAGCGTATGAGTATTGTTGCCCTGGGCATCATGCCGTATATCTCCGCATCGATCATCATGCAGCTTCTGAGTGCGGTAAACCCTTACCTGGCACAGCTGAAGAAAGAGGGTGAGTCGGGTCGTCGCAAGATCACGCAATACACCCGTTATGGCGCTCTGGCGCTGGCGATTGTGCAGGGTACTGGCATGGCCGTTGGCCTGCTGGCACCGATGGCTTACAACCCGGGTCTGGGCTTCACCTTCACTGCCATTGTGTCGCTGGTGACAGGTGCGATGTTCATGATGTGGCTGGGTGAGCAGATTACCGAGCGTGGCGTAGGTAACGGGATCTCCATGCTGATCTTCGCCGGCATCGTGGCAGGTCTGCCCGCCGCAATAGGCAGCTCGCTGTCGCAGGCGTACGAAGGTCAGATCAGCGGTTTGCTGTTGTTTGTGGTGGCCATAATTGCGGTCATCGTGATTGCCGGTATTGTGTTTATCGAGCGCGGGCAGCGTCGCATCACGGTTAACTACGCCAAGCGTCAACAGGGCAACAAACTTTATCAGGCACAGTCGAGCCATCTGCCTCTCAAGGTGAATATGGCGGGCGTGATTCCGGCGATTTTCGCCAGCAGTATCCTGCTGTTTCCGGCTTCCATCGGACAATGGTTTGGACAGAGTGAAGGAGCCGAATGGCTGCAGGATCTCGCGCTGTTGATTGGTCCGGGTCAGCCTCTGTACGTAATTCTGTTCAGCGCGATGATCATCTTTTTCTGTTTCTTTTACACCGCGCTGGTGTTTAACCCGAAAGATGTAGCGGATAATCTGAAGCGTTCGGGCGCATTTATCCCGGGTATCCGTCCCGGTGAGCAGACAGCCAAGTACATTGATGCTGTTCTGACGCGACTGACCATGTTTGGTGCGATCTACATCACTATCGTGTGTCTGTTGCCGAATTTCTTTCAGATGATGGCGAATGTACCGTTTAACCTGGGCGGCACCGCGCTGTTGATTGTTGTGGTCGTAAGCATGGACTTTATGTCACAGGTACAGGCGCATCTGATGTCGCATCAGTATGATTCTCTTATGAAAAAGTCCAATTTGGGTAGTTTCGGTCGAGGCCGCTAGGCCGTCGGGAACTTGAATTTAGAGCGTCTCGGGCGATACCCGACGTTGAATGGAGAGTAGAAAGTGAAAGTCAGAACATCAGTCAAGAAAATCTGCCGTAAGTGCAAGGTGATCAAGCGCAACCGAGTCGTACGAGTTATCTGCGACGCAGAGCCCCGTCACAAGCAGCGCCAGGGTTAAGCACTGGTTGATTTTTAATTCGCCAGAGTATATCCTTTGCGCCCCTGAATTTAGGGGTCCAGGTTCTCTGGTAAACGCGTAAATTAAAAGATTGGAGTCAAGCTATGGCACGTATTGCCGGTGTCAACATACCAGATAACAAGCACCTGGTTATTTCCCTGAGTTATATCTTCGGGATTGGTGCCACGCGCGCTAAGTTGATTTGTGAACGCGTGGGCATCGCTCCTTCGACAAAAACCAGTGCACTGTCACCGGAAGAACTCGACAATGTGCGTGCCGAGGTTGGCAAGTTCACTGTAGAAGGTGACCTGCGTCGTGAAGTATCCATGAGCATCAAGCGATTGATGGACCTAGGCTGTTTCCGCGGTATTCGTCATCGCCGGTCACTGCCAGTACGTGGTCAGCGCACCAAGACTAACGCCCGTACACGTAAGGGTCCGCGTAAGCCGATTCGCAAATAATATTTAGAGACAATACGCTTTAATCTTATTCAGGAATTTTCTATGGCTAAGCCAGCAGCTAAAGCAGCGCCTAAAAAGAAGGCAAGAAAAGCCGTTATTGACGGAATTGCATTCATTCATGCGTCGTTCAACAACACCATCGTTACCATCACTGACCGCCAGGGCAACGCTCTGAGCTGGGCTACATCTGGTGGTTCTGGTTTCCGCGGTTCGCGTAAGAGTACGCCATTCGCCGCTCAGGTTGCTGCGGAGCGTGCGGGTAAGACTGCCATCGAGCTTTATGGTCTGAAAAACCTGGATGTTAAGGTCAATGGTCCTGGCCCTGGCCGTGAGTCGGCAGTGCGTGCCTTGAACGCCTGTGGCTTGAAAGTGGGTGTGATCACTGATGTGACACCGATTCCCCACAACGGTTGTCGACCCCCGAAAAAGCGTCGCGTCTAAAGGCGAGAGTCGTAGGATCAGTAATAGCTTATTCCGGCTAATAACCGAGATTTAGAAAACAGGAGTCAGTGTATGGCCCGCTATCTAGGCCCCAAATGTAAACTCGCACGACGCGAAGGAACCGATCTGTTCCTGAAGAGCGGCGTTCGCCCGCTCGACAGCAAGTGCAAGGCGGAAACGATTCCGGGTCAGCACGGTGCACGACGCGGCCGTCTGTCTGACTACGGCGTTCAGCTGCGTGAAAAGCAGAAAGTACGACGCATCTACGGCGTACTCGAGCGTCAGTTCCGCACGTATTACAAGGAAGCAGCCCGTCGTAAGGGCGCAACAGGCGAAAACCTGCTGCAGTTGCTTGAGTCGCGACTGGATAACGTTGTGTACCGAATGGGATTCGGAGCAACTCGCGCTGAGTCGCGCCAGTTGGTGTCTCACAAATCGATCACTGTTAACGGTAGCGTTGTTAATGTGCCGTCTTATCAGGTTAATCCCGGTGATGTCGTTGCTGTTCGTCAGAAATCCAAAGAACAGCTGCGGATCAAGTCAGCGCTGGAGCTTGCCAACCAGCGTACGCCGGTTGAGTGGATCACTGTCGATTCGGGCAAACTGGAAGGTCAGTTTACCCGCAAGCCAGACCGTGCTGATCTCTCAGCGGATATTAACGAAAACCTGATCGTCGAGCTTTACTCCAAGTAAACCTGCTTAAACAGGCGTTATTCGGAAGTAGAGTTAAACATTACCGGGCTAATTGTTAAGGGTGACCCCATGCAGATTTCGTTGTCGGATTTTCTTACACCACAGTTGATCAAGGTAGAAGAGTTTGACAAGTATCATTCCAAAGTGGTGCTTGAGCCTCTTGAGCGTGGTTTCGGCCATACTCTGGGGAACGCATTAAGAAGAATCCTGCTGTCTTCCATGCCTGGTTGTGCAGTGGAAGAAGTTGAAATCGATGGTGTTGTGCACGAGTACAGCAGTATCGAAGGCGTTCGTGAAGACGTTATTGAGATCCTGCTGAACCTGAAAGGTGTTGCAGTGATTCTGAACGGCCAGGACGAGGCCGTGCTCAACCTGAGCAAGAAAGGCCCTGGCGTTGTCACAGCTGCTGATATCGAGACCGACCACAATGTCGAGATCGTCAATCCGGAGCACGAGATTGCCAACCTGAATGGTTCAGGTGAGCTGAACATGCGACTGGTGGTACGTAAAGGCCGAGGTTATGTTCCTGCCGATTCCCGACGTCATGATGACGATGAGACTCGCGCTGTTGGTCGTCTGCAGTTGGACGCCACTTACAGTCCGGTGCTGAGCGTTGCCTACTCTGTTGAGAGCACTCGAGTAGAGCAGCGTACTGACCTGGACAAGCTGATTATCGATCTGCGTACGAACGGTACAATTGATCCAGAAGAAGCGATCCGTCGCGCAGCAACAATCCTGCAGCACCAGCTGGCTGTGTTTGTTGACCTGCAAAGCCAGGAAGCTGCTGCACCGGAAGAGCCCGAAGACGAGATTGACCCGATTCTGTTGCGTCCGGTCGATGACCTGGAGCTGACAGTTCGTTCTGCAAACTGTCTGAAAGCGGAAGATATTTATTATATTGGCGACCTGATTCAGCGCACAGAAGTTGAACTGCTGAAGACTCCAAATCTGGGTAAAAAGTCGCTTACAGAAATTAAAGACGTATTGGCTACTCGTGGACTTTCACTGGGCCTGCGTCTTGAAAACTGGCCGCCGGCTAGCCTGCGTACAGAAGACAAGTAATACCGTCATCGGATTAAAATACTATAGCGAGTCAGCCGTGAGGCTGCGGTTGAAATAGGAATTGTAGATATGCGTCATCGTCATAGTGGACGTCAGTTGAACAGAAACTCTGCGCACCGTAAGGCCATGTTCCGTAACATGACTGCCTCGCTGGTTGAGCACGAAATCATTAAGACCACTGTCGTCAAGGCAAAAGAGCTGCGTATGGTTGCGGAGCCTCTGATTACCTTGGCCAAGACGGATAGCGTTGCCAACCGTCGTCTGGCTTTCAGCCGTCTGCGTAGCAAGTCTGCCGTCGGTAAGCTGTTCACGGATCTCGGTCCGCGTTACCAGGGTCGTCCTGGTGGCTACATCCGTATCCTGAAATGTGGTATCCGCGCTGGTGATAAAGCACCTATGGCTTATGTAGAGCTGGTGGATCGTCCGGCAGGTGTAGGCGCTGAGGAAGGCGCTGAAGACTGAAGCAAGCTGTATTGATGTCGCGGATAATTTTCTGCGTTCAAATACATAAAAGCCGGGACTGTGTCCCGGCTTTTTTGTTTGGGAGGAGCATATGACCAAGACATTCTATCCACCACACAGGGTTTTGATGGGGCCGGGTCCTTCTGATGTCAGTCCGCGTGTGCTGGAGGCTCTTGGCCGTCCAACTATTGGTCATCTTGATCCCGCCTTCATCGGATTGATGGATGATATCAAGCGGCTGCTGCAATATGCCTTTCAGACAGAAAATGAGCTTACTTTGCCCGTTTCAGCACCAGGTTCAGCTGGCATGGAAGCGGTTTTTGTAAATCTTGTGCAAGCAGGAGACAAAGTAATTGTCTGCCAAAATGGTGCTTTTGGCGGGCGAATGAAAGAAAACGTCGAGCGCTGCGGTGGCACTGCGGTAATGGTTAGCTCAGAGTGGGGGGCAGCTGTCGATCCCGGCAAAGTCGAGGAAGCCCTGTTGGCCAACCCGGATGCTGTAGCGGTGGCATTTGTTCATGCTGAAACGTCAACAGGTGTGCGCAGTGACGCAAAGTCACTGGCCGCGCTGGCGCATCAACATGACTGTCTTGCAATAGTCGACGCCGTTACCTCGCTGGGTGGCATCGAACTTAAAGTCGATGAGTGGGAGATCGACGCGATCTATTCCGGCACACAAAAGTGCCTGTCCTGTGTGCCAGGTATCTCTCCAGTCAGTTTTAGCCCCAGAGCAGTAGAGCGAATCAAGAGTCGACGCGAACGTGTGCAAAGCTGGTTCCTGGATATGAACCTGATAATGGATTATTGGGGGAGCGGGCAAAAGCGCAGCTATCATCATACGGCGCCAGTTAATGCCATGTATGCTCTCCATGAGGCTCTTAGCATTCTGGAGGAAGAAGGGCTTGAACAGTCCTGGGCCCGGCATGCGCAGCACCACCACACGCTGGTTGAAGGTCTGGAAGCGATGGGGCTGCAGATGGCTGTGGCAAAAGAGTCGCGACTGCCCCAGCTTAATGCTGTCAAGGTTCCTGAGGGAGTGGATGAGACAGCGATCAGAAATGCGCTACTGAGCGACTGGAACCTGGAAATTGGCGCAGGCCTGGGTCCGCTGGCGGGCCAAATCTGGCGTATTGGATTGATGGGGCACAGCGCGGACGCCACCCATGTGCGTTTGCTGATGGCCGCGCTGCAGGACGTGCTGCCTTAGAAAGCAGAAACGGACCAGTTCAGTTGGGGCCTGACAATTCAGTCCCTGTGCCAGAACAGGCCAATAAATAACAGAGGCCAAAGTCCGACGTGGATGAATACGTCGGCAGTATTAAAGACGTAGTTCCAGAATGGGATTGCGCGGATATCAATAAAGTCGACAACACTTCCGTAGATTAGCCGATCAAGGATATTGCTGATTCCGCCTCCGGCGACAAAGCCGAAAAATATGAACTCGTATTGGCGAACCTGTTTTCCTTTCACCAGGTACCAGCAAAGAACTGATATCAGTGCGATACTGAAAAGCGCAAACAGCCAGCCTTTGCCCTGCGCCATTCCGAAAACACCGCCCAGATTGCGCACGTGAGTGACATTAAACACGCCATCGACTACGGCCACACTGCTGCCAATAGACAGTGAGCTGTTTACCAGCCAGCTGCTTAACTGGGACAGAGACAGGCAGGTGACTGCGATCGCCAAGAAAATAAGCAATGCCCGGGGGCGAGTCGACGTCGCGTCGTTTATCAGTCGGTCCCGAAGGGATTGGGGTGAGGGTTTAGTGTGATTCAATTCGGTCTCGCGATTTTATGCCGTTGACGGTTGGCCAGAGTGTCCCGGTTGCCACCCTGCAGGCAGCAACCGGATCCAGCGGACAAGCCTACCGGAACTTCATTCAGAGTTCAGCAAAAAAAGCTCGCAGCCGCTCGGCATTTTTGCCGACGTCACTCAGACCAACGCGGGAAGTTGAACGAGCATCCAGTTCCGTCGTACCGTCCTCTGTCTCCTGAATCCGTATGACGACATCATCCTTGAAGCGGAACCAGAAGGTTGTATCAGTGGCCTCAATGCGCCCCTCATCAGGCACCTGAGACACCAGCTCCCAGCCCAATGCGTCGACTGCCGCCAAGGCGCGTTCAAACACAACATCGACAGGCTCTGAGAATGTCTGAGTGCTCACATCTGGATAGGCTTCAAGTTGCAGTTCTGCATGCTGCTCAGGTGTGTAGTTGGGGTTGCCGGTGCCATAGACTGTCGGGTTGCTGTTGCTGCCTCTTAGTGGCAGCACATCAACAAACTGCGGCGGATTGGCCACATCCGTGCTGATGTCATGGATCGGAGGAATCGTGCGACCCGCGCCCGGAAGATAGGACTGGGGAACGTACCAGGCGATTGCCGCAACTACTGTCGCAGCCAGGCAAATGGCAGTGTTTCGGCCGGCATTGCTGTCACTCTGCCGACGCCCCAGTACAAAGACGATGACGGTCGCCAGCGCGCAGCCTATCGTTATCCAGGCCACCAGTGGCTGGGCTGAACGCAAAATGGAGAAACCCTGGCGGAAGTCCCAGGCCTGCAGCCAGACACCGACAGGTGCAGCCAGGGCGGTCAATCCCAGACCGATACCTGCAATGCCCGCTAATACCGTCAAGATTAACGGTAATCCGGCTTTTGTCTTGTTTTCAGTGCTCATTTTGAATCTCCACGGAAGGGTGTTCGTAAGGTTTGTCGCAATAGAGAGTTATACGACGACTGCCGTCGCGCTGGATTTGTATCGTACTGCGTGCACAATTATGCATGGCAGGAGGTTGCCACAGATCAGCAAGGTTGCGGCCTTCGATTGCACACAGCAGCGATTTTATCCAGACGCCGTGGCTGACGATCGCGATATGTCCTGCATCAGTTTCTGCCAGTATTTTTTCCAGTCTGCTCAGCGCTCGATGCTGGATGTCGGCAAAGGTCTCCGCACCGCTCAGCAAAAACGCATCAGGTTGATTCCAGAATGCATGATAGCGCTGCGGATCGTTTTTCTGGATGTCTGCATACAGTTGTCCTTCCCAGGGTCCCATATTGATTTCCCTGAGCAGGTCGCAATATTCCATTGGCACGCCTCGCTCGCTGAACGCGATCTCGGCCGTTTCGCGGGCGCGCTGACTGCTGCTGACAAAAACAGCCTGCACTGGAATGTCGCGTAATGCCTGTCGCAGTTGTCTGGCCTGCTCACGGCCAGTGTCAGTCAGAACAGATTCCTGCTGTCCCTGTGCGCGCCGCTCGCGATTCCAGTTTGTTTCGCCATGCCGAATAAGATGCAAGGTTCTCATGACTGGCTCCGGGTTCTGCGCACGGCGTCCAGCCAGCGGGCGTACTGAGCGTCGCGCCACTCTTTCGGCTGGGTAGGCTCGAACTGACGCTCCAGCTGCCACAGCACTGAAATGTCTTCGAGTGAGCCATACAGGCCAGCCTGCAGACCTGCTACAAAGGCGGCGCCAAGGGCGGTTGTCTCCGTGATCTGTGGTCGGTCGACAGGGCCGCCCAATAAATCGGCAAGTCGTTGCATCGCAAAATTGTTGTCTGCCATACCGCCGTCTACGCGCAGCATGGTTGGACGCTGACCATCTGACTCCATGGCCTTTTGCAGGTCCTTGGTCTGATAGGCCACCGACATCAGTGCGGCAGCAACGATCTCTGGGATACCTGCGTCACGTGTCAAACCGAAAATCGCACCACGCGCATCGGCATCCCACCAGGGCGCTCCCAGGCCAGTGAATGCTGGCACCAGCATGACAGACAATCCAGGGTCAGCCTGATTGGCCAGGGCCTCAGTTTCTGCGGCTGACTTGAACAGGCCAAGTTTATCGCGCAGCCACTGCATGGTGGCACCTGCCATGAAGATGCTGCCTTCCAGTGCGTAAACAGGCTTGTCGTCAAGCCGGTAGGCCACGGTAGCAAGCAGGTTGTGGCGAGATTCCAGAATTTGTTCGCCGGAATTCATCAGCAGAAAACAGCCAGTGCCATATGTACTCTTTGCCATACCAGGTTGAAAACAGGCCTGCCCGAACGCTGCAGCCTGCTGGTCTCCAATCATGCCGCAGATTGGCACGGGCGCGCCCAGCAGCTCAGACGAGGTTTGCCCAAAGTCGGCAGCGCAATCCTTAACCTGAGGTAGCAATGAGGCTGGGATATCAAACAGATCCAGTAATTCTTCATCCCATTGCTGCGTCTGGATATTGAACAGCATGGTGCGAGAGGCGTTCGTGGCGTCGGTGCTGTGTTCCTTGCCGCCAGTCAGGCGCCACAACAGGAAAGTGTCGATTGTGCCAAAAGCGAGATGCCCTGCCTTTGCCGCGTCGCGTGCGCCGGTCACGTTTTCAAGCAGCCAGTGGATCTTGCTGGCCGAGAAATAGGAGTCGATAAGAAGGCCGGTTTTTTTCTGGACGAGATCGGGACGTCCCTCACGCTCAAGGCGTGATCGAAGCTTCTCACAGAAGGCTGCAGTGCGACGATCCTGCCAGACGATGGCTTTATGGATGGGTTTGCCGCTGCGACGATCCCAGATCAGCGTGGTCTCGCGTTGGTTGGTGATACCGATACCGGCCAATTTTGACGGCTGGATTCCACTGGCAGTGAGAGCCTCACGACAGCTCTGGACAGTTGTTGTCCAGATATCTTCGGCTTCATGCTCTACCCATCCGTCATTGGGGTAGTGTTGTGGGTAATCGTGCTGACCAACTGCGACGCGCTCGCCATTCCGCGTGAAAATGATGGCCCGACTGCTTGTCGTTCCCTGATCAATAGCCAACAGATAGTCACTCATAGGTGTTTTCCGTTTCCATCGCACCGGCCTCCTTTTTCGCTTATTGTTGCGTGCTACTATAACATACGTTCGATACGTAATCGGTGTACAGGGGGACAAAGTGCCGGATCAATCAGGCGTTATACAAACTGACTTGCTGGTAGTCGGAGCAGGTGTCAATGGAGCCGGCATAGCCGCGGATGCAGCAGGCAGAGGTCTGTCAGTGGTCCTGTGTGACCAGGCAGACATTGGCGGTGCGACTTCTTCGTCCAGTACCAAGCTCATCCATGGTGGTCTGCGGTATCTCGAAACCTGGCAGTTCAAACTGGTCCACGAGTCGCTCGAAGAGCGCGAGGTGCTGCTGCGTGCCGCCCCTCACATCATCTGGCCGATGCGGTTTCGGCTGCCTCATCACAAGCAGTTGCGCCCGGCCTGGATGATTCGCATCGGCCTGTTCCTGTACGATCACCTGGCTCGCCGTGTCACTTTACCCGGATCCCGCAGCATTTCCTTCAGTGACGACGGACCACTGCGCTCCGATTACCGGCGTGGTTTCGAATATTCAGACTGCTGGGTGGATGATTCACGCCTGGTCATTCTTAATGCCCTGCAGGCTGCCAGCAATGGGGCCCAGGTCCTGCCGCGCCATCGTTGTGTCAACCTGACAGCGCAGCAGAAAGGAAAACAAGGTCGTTGGCTGGCTGAACTTCTGAATGAGCGCAGTGGTGAGGTCACAAAAGTGAGTGCTCGCTGTGTGGTTAATGCGGCAGGGCCATGGGTAACACGTGTCCTCACACAATCAGGCACCGATAACCGGGCGGTGAGACTGGTGAAAGGATCGCATATTGTGGTACCAAGAATGCATCCTGGCGAGGAGGCATTCCTGTTGCAGAATGCTGATGGCCGGGTAGTGTTTGTCATTCCCTACGAAGATGACTACACCTTGATAGGCACGACCGAGGAGGATTACGCCGGCGATCCAGCAGATGCCAAAATCTCGTCGCAGGAAATCGAATATCTGTGTGACGTGGTTAACCAGTACTTCAAGCGGAATATATCAACAGCCGATGTTGTTCATACCTACGCGGGTGTCCGGCCGCTGGTAGAAGAGGAAAGCGATAAGGCAGCCGGAAAGTCCGCCAGTAAAGTCTCCCGTGATTACTCGTTTCAGCTCGACAGGCGCGAGGCACCACTGTTAACGGTGTACGGGGGCAAGATCACAACCTACCGGCATCTGGCTGAGTCGGCACTTCGCCAGCTTCGTGAGATATTTCCCGACATGGGGGAGCCCTGGACCAGGACCGCCAATCTGCCGGGAGGTGATTTTACTGACCAGGCTTCATTGCTGAGCGTTTTGCAACAGGAGCACCCGGCTTTACCAGCGCAACAGATTGCCGCCTGGGTGAAACGCTACGGCACATCAACTCGAAAGTTACTTGATGGTGTGAATGGAGTGGCTGATCTTGGCCGGCAGTTTGGCCCGGGTCTTTATGCTCGCGAAGTGGACTACCTGATCGCTAAAGAATGGGCGATGACGGCCGACGACATACTCTGGCGACGAACAAAGCTGGGTATCCGTTTTACGCAGGAACAGGTTCTTGATTTAGAAGGTTACATGGCACGTGATACCTGATAAACGGCGTCTGCTCTGGTGATCTGATCTGCACACAGCTGGTGCGAATGCCTGATTCAAGTGTCCGCGTTGGTGCAGACTGGCTTGCACCCGGGAGTGACAAAAGCTCTACAGGGGACAGCAGGAAGCGTGTTCGCTCCAGCCGGGAACTCGCGCAGATTGCTGTCAGTCTCAGCAAGCCCTCGTATTGTCGGCAAATTTTGCGTCGTATGTCATAAAGTGAGCGCGATGACACGCGAATGGCACTTAAATTGCTTCAGTCAATACTGTGTGATCGTGGCATCAGAAGCAGATATCAACAAGCAGTAGTCCACGGAAGGAGTTGCTAATCATGAAGTTTTTGTCGAACTCTCGGCTTCGCGGCAATATTGAACAGTCAATTGACGAACTGGCAAGGAATCTGGATCTCGGCGCTGGCGCCGGGGCACAACACGACGCTGCGTTGACTGCACTGAAACTGACTTTGCACAGCCGAATCAAACACTGCATTGAGGCTGCCGTGACCATCGCCTGTCAGGCGCCTGAAATGTCCGCCATTGCCAGTGACACGACGCGCACGGGACAGCAACTGGCGCAGTCGTCGGAAGCCATCGCCAGCAGCAGTGAGCAGGTTACCACTGCTATTGAAGCTGAACTGCTGCCAGCGACGCAGGATGTTGCCAAATTGTCGGCCGAAGTGGCGGATGCCATACGTACTTGTGAAGCTGACAGTAGCCGCACCCGGTCGAGCATCACTCGCATCAACGCCACTGAAGAGCATCTCGGCAGTGTCATCGCGAGCCTGCAGCTGCAATTGCAGGAAGTCGTCAAGGTAATCTCGTCCATCTCCGATATCTCCAGACAGACCAATCTACTGGCCCTGAATGCGGCCATTGAAGCCGCTCGGGCCGGCGAGCACGGGCGTGGATTTGCTGTCGTTGCGGAAGAGGTCAGGGCTCTGGCCAACAACACAACAGATGCCACCAGCCAGGTTTCAATGATTATTGAGAATTTTACCGAGCAGGTGGCGGGTCTGGGCGTCGCGGGCAAGGAGATGCGTGAAGCAGTGACAGCAGGTTCGGATAGTGTGGAGCACATTGGCCAGGAGCTCTGCAAAGTCCGTGAAGCCATGGATAACCTTGATCAGCGATTTCATGGCATAGTATCCAGCACCGAGCAGATGAGTCAGGCCATGCAGGCGGTCAACCGTGACGTGCACACAGTCTCAAGTGTAGCGGCGGATATGAAGACCAAGGCGGCGCGCGTGAATGAGCTCGGGCATGCAATTCATGTCCAGAGCGACTCGCTGCTGGAAGGTCTGGGTGGTTTCCGGTTGCAGATTCACAGGCTTGCCGGTGAGGTTATTGCGGAGCTGGCTGCGGCACCCGAGCTTGTCAGTCACGATCGTGGAAGCATGGAGTCCCGACTGGCTACAGCGCTCAACCAGCACCAACAGTTCGAACTCATGTACCTGGTTGGTGCCGATGGAATTCAGGTTTCCGAGAATATTTTTGCCGCTGATCTGTCGGCGACAGCGGACAGGGCATCGGCACGGGGTAAAGACTGGCGTTCACGGGAATGGTTCAAGCGGGTCGTTGACACCGGAAAGACCTATATATCCGATGTGTACCGTTCGTCGGCCACCGACGAGTTCTGTTTTACGGTATCGGTTCCGGTGTTTCAGAATGGCAAGCTGGTGAGAGTGCTGGGTGCAGACGCCCGGCTATCGGCATTGCTGTAGCGCCTCAGTTCGGGCGCGAAGCTTATTCCTCTGCCTGTGGGAGCCAGGTGTCCCTGATCCACTCCCACAGGTTTTGCCACTCTTTGTTGCCTTCCGGATCCTTGCCCAGCTTTTCGCCATTCCAGTAAAGGATTACACCGTCTTCCCTGATGCAGTAGCAACCCGATCCAGCCTGGCAAACCGGCAGCAGGTGGCGCGGCATACCTTCATTCCACATGATCGCCGCGACTTCAGGCAGATAGGTATGTGAGCGCGGATCGGTTACTGTTACCGGCTCAAAGGATCCGAGCACAACGTCGCTGGCCTCCAATAAGTAAACCCGCAGGTCGTCGGGTAATGACAGCAGCAGCTCTTCCTCAATCTCGACAAGCAGATCGTCATCAGGCAACTCCAGCGCAACTGGTACGTCCTCACTCATTTCATGCAATAGATCGATGATGTCTTCCATGGTGTTTACCTGATTAGATACCTGGGGGGCGATTACAGAGAGTCGGCCGGTTTGCGGGCACGCAGCAGGAACTGGCTGGTTCCACGATTGAGCATGGGATCAAAAATTGATCGACGCGGGTTGTCTCCATCAGTGAGCAGCAGCTCGCTCTCCGCCTCGATGATAAAGCCCGCATCAGTAATTACCTGCTCTGCATCGGACTGCACCATGCGGTGCAGTCGGCGGTTGTCATTGCCAGGTGCACCATGATGATCAATGATGCCGATAATGCCGCCTGGTCGAAGCAAACGATGCAGCTCGACCAGCAGGCTGTAAGCGCTTGCGGGGCTGCGGTTAAAGTAATCGTGCAGAATCTGCGATACCAGCACAAAATCTACAGAAGCCTCTGGCAGTCCCGAGTCCTGGATGCCGCGATCGATCCGCTCGACATTCTGCAACTGGCCGTCCCGTATCTTGTTGGCGAGCGCGTCGCCCTGACTTATGTCGGTGCGATCTTCGTCATAACGAAGCGCCCTCGGCGAGTTCTGCGCGTACACGATTCCATCCGGGCCGACCGCTTTTGAGAGTATGTAAGTGTAATAACCACCGGCGGCATACACATCAAGCACCGTCATGCCTGGTTCCAGACCCAGAAACTGCAGTACCTCCACAGGTTGTCGGGCTGAATCACGCATTCGATCGCTGATGTCGCGATCACTGCCACTGATCTGTGCCTTGAGCGCCTCGCCGTCCAGGCTTTGCGCGAACGCCCCGGTCATCAGACCAGCGAGAAGGCATACCGCGGTAAGCATGTGTGCCAGGTGCTGTGTCGACTTGTTCAGCATGGTTGTTCCTCTTGCGTGGTCGATTGACCCTAAAGTTTCCTATAATGTCGAAATTACCTAAATCAACAATTGAACCGCGAAGGATGCTTGATGACTAATTTGCCCGCGCTTGTCAGAGAAACCCGCCCGGATGGACACGCCGATGCGGCGGTTATATGGCTGCATGGCCTGGGTGCCGATGGCAGCGACTTTGTCCCCATTGTACCCGAGTTGCGACTTCCGTCTGACATGGCGGTACGCTTTATTTTTCCGAATGCACCATCGATCCCGGTATCCATAAACCAGGGGTATGTCATGCCGGCATGGTATGACATTCTGGAAATGGATGTCAGCCGGCGGGTGGATGAAACTCAGCTGCGCGCATCGGCTGCAGCCGTGCATGAACTGGTTGAAGCCCAGATGGCGGCTGGCATCGATAGTCGACGCATTATCCTTGCTGGATTCTCGCAGGGCGGAGCGGTTGTGCTGGAGGCGGGCCTTAGCTGTCCACATCCGTTGGCAGGTATCATGTCGCTGTCCAGTTACTTCCCGACGGCCGACACCGTGACAGTCAATCAGGCGAATCGAGAGCTGCCAATCAGAGTTTTTCATGGCACGGCCGATCCGGTCGTGCGAGAGGCGTTGGGACAGCAGGCAGTCGCTGCGCTGCAGGCCAAAGGCTACAAGCCAGAATACAGCAGCTACCCAATGCAGCATACCGTTTGTCTGGAGGAAATCAGGGATATCTCAAGCTGGCTTCAGTCGACGCTGAATACCAGGTCCGCCTGATGGTCGACTAGTATCCTATGCCTCTTGCCACCAGCCAGCCCAGAACCGGGGTCACGATAGCTACTGCCACGGCGGCTTTTTGTAGTCGTGTGATGGCGCCGGGGGTGTCCTCGATGTGTTTGTCCGGTGTCAGTGTGTGCCGCTGACGCCAGAAGAATGCGGCAGGCCAGACTGTCAACAGAATGAGCAAAGCAACCAGGGACAGTTTGGCGTGAAACAGTGGGTTGTTACTATAGAATTCTGCCGGTTTTCCAACCATCAGCCACAAGGTCAGTCCTGCAGTGATTGCTGTCAGCAAGGCGATTAATGTCCATTGATAGACTTTTACTATCCCTTTCAGGTCGTCGTGGCTGACAGCTTCACGGGGCGCCATGGCAACTATTAGCAAGCCGATTGCCCAGCCGAGTAGCGCGATGATATGCAGGAAATCAATTGCCGCCGTGATCATGTCAGTTCATACCGTCAATTTTGCTGCCGGGCGACCAGCTGCGCATTAACCAGTTCCTGCAGTTTTCCACTCTGAGCTGCCTGCCTGGTCTCTGTATAGCCACCGATGTTATGTGAGGTTCCCACAAAAACCTGCGGCAGTGTCCGGCTGCTGGTCATTTCCAGCAGTTCACGCCGCATTTGTTGATGGCGGTCTGGGTTGGCGTACTCTCCGGTATCCAGCTCCACAGTGGTGTATGCAATTTTCAGATGATCCAGCAACTGTCTAACTGCGTGGCAATAGCTGCACCAGGACAGCGTGAAGACTGTCACTGGCGTTTTGCTGACACCCAGCAGGGCATTGATATTTGAGGTTTGTGGGGATAGATCGGTCTCACTCATTGCTTTTCCCGCGGCAAATAAACGCTATTGTGTCATAACTGAGTATGGTAATCTTTAGCGCCGTTAAATTACGGCAAGATAAATCAGGTGTTCATACATTGCAGACGACACTAAATTCCGGGCCTCGGACAAGGTGGTCGATATGACGGTAAACCCTGCCGACAATCCTGCGTTCGCAACCCTGGGTTTGCGTGAGCGCAAAAAGATAATCCGCTTGCAGCGGATCGTCGCGGCGGCCCGTATCCTTTTTGTCGAGAAAGGCTTCACCAATACCACGATTCAGGATATTGCGGCGGAAGCCGATGTCGGCCTGGGTACACTCTATCTGTATGCCAAGAGCAAGGAAGATCTGTTGGTGATGGTCTTTAAAGACGACATCATCAGCATGATTGAGCAATCCTATGCGGAAATTGAGCCAGATGCGCCATTAATTGACCAGTTGATGGTTTTCTTTGATGGGCATATCCGCTACCTCAGTCAGGATGAGGTGCTGTCCCGCACTGTGCTCAAGGAGCTGTCGTTTTCTGCGACAGAGCAACGCCGCGAAGATATCGATCAGATCATGAACCGCACCTACGCCAAGCTGATGAAACTTATAGAAAAAGCCAAGCGAGACGGGCGTTTGTCGAAGAATCTGTATACCGGTACCGCCGCCTGGAGCGCTTTCGCCCTCTACTATCACCTGCTGCAGGGTTATCTGTGCGGATTCCACTCAGAAACCGAGTTCCGTAAAAGCCTGCGCAACGCGCTTCACGCGCTGCTAAACTGAACAATCCGACCTGTCTATGGCTGTGGTCGCCAGGTGTGCTGTACGCCGGCAATCCAGCGCCTCAGAAAATGACTTTCGTCATTTGACTTTGCACCGCACGGTGGTACGATCAGAATCCTGAATAGACTCAGAATTATAGTTTAATCGCCTGATTTTCAATGTCTTAGTAACGCTGCGAATAAGCGGTATCAGTTAATCTGATAATGGTCGCCGCCCGAATGGACTAGCGGCTCAAGCGGGTCTTTTAAACTAAGGTTTGAATCGCATCAATTTTTGGCTCAGCCAGAGTGGTTTTGGCTAGCTGGTTTTAGTCGGAGGGGTAAAATGATCAGTTGGATTCGAAAGAGCAGCAGGATGGCAGCTGGTGGCGCCATCACTGCCCTGGCACTGGGTTTTAGCGCAAGCTTCAGCCATGCTGCCGATGAGCGGGTTGGGGATTTTGCCCTTCTCGATCACGAGGGTTATTACCACCACATGGCGTGGTATGACAACAACAAGGCCATCGCGTTTCTGGTGCAGGGTAATGGCGCCGAAGAAACCCGTGCGGCACTTGGCCAGTTCTCTGCCCTGAAAGCGGAATACGCTGACAAGGGTATTCAGTTCATGATGATCAACCCGTTGGGTGAGGCTCGTGACGAAGTGGCAGCAGATGTTGCCGCGCTGAATACCGAAATACCTGTGCTGATCGATGATGTTCAGGCTGTTTCCGAGTCCATGGGTATTGAGCGTTTTGGCGAAGCTGTCATATACGACCCCAAATCGTTCTCGGTTGTTTACCGTGGTGATGCTGGTCAGCCATTCGCTGATGCACTGGCCCAGGTTGCAGCCGGCAATGCCGTCAGCACCGCATACGTGGCAGCCAGCGGCGCGGAAGTTGAATATGTGGAGCGTGATCCAAGCTCAGTGTCCTACGAGAAAGACGTAGCGCCGATCATTGCTGAAAACTGTGCAAGCTGTCACCGCGAAGGTGGTGTAGCACCGTTCGCTCTTAATAGTCATGCGATGGTGCAGGGCTGGAGCCCGATGATCCGCGAAGTACTGATGACCAAGCGTATGCCGCCGGGTCAGATGGACCCGCATGTGGGTAACTTCCGTAACAGCTACGTTGTGCCTTTCGAAGATCAGCGCAAGGTGCTGGACTGGATTGCGGCAGGTTCGCAGAAAGATGGCTCCACAGATCCGCTGGCGATGATTGAGTGGCCACCAACCGAGTGGGCATTCGGCGAGCCGGACTACGTAATCGAGATTCCGGAGCAGCAGATTCCCGCAACCGGTGTCCTGGATTACCGCTATGAATTCATCCCGATCAATCTGCCGGAAGGCAAAGATCGCTACGTGAAGGCCAGCCAGTATATGCCTGGTGACCGCACTGTGCTGCACCACACGCTGAACGCACTGTTCAAGCCGGGTGTGCGCCCTAGCGGAAACGGCTTTGTAAGCACGCCTGATCCGAATCAGGCTTACATCACGCCCTACATCCCTGGTGCTGCGCCATACGTGGAAGAGCCCAATACCGGTGGTCTGCTGATGGACGGCTCTACCATCGCTATTCAGCTTCATTACACAACAACCGGCCGTGAGTCAGTAGATGCCAGCCGCATTGGTGTCTGGTTCTACGATGAAGATGAGATTCCGGAAGAGCGTATGACAGGCGAGTGTGCGTGTATCTTTACACCTACATGGACCAACATTCCTCCGTACGATCCCAATTTCGAGCAGCAGACCGAAATCGTGATCCCGGACGATGCGTATCTGCACAGCTTCCTGCCGCACATGCACTTCCGTGGCAAATACATGCGCTTCGAAGCACACTACCCGGATGGTTCTACTGAGCTGCTGGCCAACATCGCCAATTACGACTATAACTGGCAGATGGAATACAAACTGGCTGAGCAAAAGCGTGTTCCCGCAGGTACTCGTATTGTAGTTACCGGTGCATTTGACAACTCAACCCAGAACAAAGCCAACCCTGATCCTGCACGTGAAGTGCCATGGGGTGACCAGAGCTGGGATGAGATGTTCTTCGGTCAGGTCTACTACAAGTTCGTAGACCAGAGCCGCTACCAGGCTCAGGCCGAATCAGACGACGCTAACCTGGTCAGCAGCACAAACTAAGCTGAGCAAGTTGCAGTAAGAGGGCGACCAGTCGGTCGCCCTTTTTTTTGCCGGAACCGAGGTGGATTGCCAGGAATTCTGCTCAGTCTGCTTTGCAGTCGCCAGCCAGCGGCGCTGGGCTGTACAGCACTTGCCGGGATCGATTAACATCGAAGCAGCTCAACACAGCAGTAACAGACCCATGCCGTGATCCGATTCCAATCTGGAAATGTGAATGAACATATTGTCAGCAAGCCGTCCTGTCCTGATCACTGCTTTGGTTGCACTGGTCCTGTCTTCCTGCGGGGGTGGCCCCAGGTGGCAGGCACCTTCCGCTGATGAGCTTCTCATCCCGGAGATTTCGGCAGACGGCACAAAGTTTTTTGTGTTTCAGCGTAACTATCATCGACCACAGCCCGCCACCGTCCAGACACCCGTTGATCCGTCGCGGCGACAACAGCTTCCAATCGGTGAATATGATGTCACAGAGCGTATTGATAACGTCCTTCTTCAGACTGAGTACTGCCGCACCGGCTTCTTTGAGCTGTATCGTGAGCAGGGTCTGCAGCATTTCGAAGTGCGAGGTGAGTGTCGAGAGGCGGCAACCGAGGAAGATCGGCAACGCTACGAAGGGCCTTTACCAGTAGACTCACTGGCACCACCGCCACAGTAAGACTGAAAGGAGATTCTCAGGTGTATTCTCTACGACAAACACTGCTCCTGGTGATGTGCCTGAGCTGCTTCTCTGCAACCTTTGCCCAGTCCCCGCCCTCTGCACCACTACCAGATGGACTGCAGACGATCAGCTTTGACAGTCCTGCCGTTGGCCGCCGGATGAAGTTCGATATCGTTTTGCCGCCTGACTACGAACAAAGCGACAGACGCTACCCTGTGCTGTATCTGCTGCATGGTTACATGCAGAACTATACTGTGTGGGGACGAAACCTTGGGGCTGCGTTCTACGCCCGCAATATCGGTGAGCTGATAGTGGTGATGCCAGATGCCGGCAATAGCTGGTATATCAATTATGCGGAAAGTGCAGGCGGGCAGCGCAATCACTGGGAAGATCATATTATCGAGGACGTTATAGGCTACGTCGATGCGAATTTCCGGACTCATGCCCGACGCGAAGGACGGGCGATTGCTGGTTTGTCGATGGGCGGCTACGGTGCGCTGATGCTGGCGCTGCGTCACCCGGACATGTTTGTGTCAGTGGCCAGCACCAGTGGTGCGTTGACTCATGCCAGACAGCGCGCAGACGCAATCGCACAGCAAAGACCAGCGCCACAATCGCGTACCGCAGCCGATTCGCCCGAGTTGGCGCGGGCAGACGCCGTCATATCCCAGATTATTGATATCCCTGGATTCAGCACGCAGGAAGAGCGAAATCCGCTAGGTGTGGACTTCGCCACCGTGGAGCAGGCGCGGGCCTACGACCCGTTTCAGATCATCTATAATGTGCCAAAGAGTCAGCTGCCACATTTTTATTTCGATGCCGGACTCAGTGATGGCCTGATCAATGACGCACGCGAATTCATGCAGGTACTGCTGCTGAACGACGTCCCATTCACCTACATGCAGACACAGGGCCGTCACAACTCCGAATACTGGCGGCGCTCAGTTGGGCAATTCATGCCGGTACAGAACGAAATCATGCAGCGTGCGCTGGGCAACCGTCCCTGAGTTCAAGGGCGATGACTGATCAGGCGTTGTTTTCAATCAAGAACCTCAACTGCAGGGTTACCAGCCGGTTGCAGTTGCAGGTGGATTTCTTCGAAATCCGGGAGGGCCAGCACTGGTGTCTGTTTGGTGGCAACGGTGCTGGCAAAACGCTGTTACTTGATGCTCTGCTTGGTAAACTCCCGCTGGCCCGCTCGCACATAATGTATCACGATGGTTTTGATCCGCGCGTCGACGTGTGTGTTGTGTCATTTGAAGAGCAGCAGCGTTTATGGCAGCGCGACAATCGATTTGATGTCAGTGAGTTTGAAGCCAGTGGGGCAGACAGTGGGACGACGGTCTGGGCGCTGGCCTCCGGTCTCGCTCGGGTCAACGACAGTGAGGTTCAGTATTACCTGCGAGCGCTGGGTATCCATGATCTTGCTGAGAGGGGCATTCGCTTCCTCTCCTCAGGGCAGTTCCGGCGTGCACTGATCGCCCGTGCACTTGCCCAGCGTCCGAGATTGCTGGTTCTGGACGAACCGCTGGAAAGTATCGACAGAGACAGCGTAACCGTCATCACTCAGGCGCTTACCGAATGGATGACGCCTGGAAATACTACCCTGTTGCTTGCTCGACGCGAGAATCAGCTGTTTTCCAGACTGAGCCATATGGCCCTCATTCGTGATTTGAAAATGATTACTGAAGGCGAAACAGGGCCTGTCAGCCAACACCCTTATTGCCAGCAGTTGTTGTCTCCACAGTTGCCCAGTGACATCACTTTGCCTGAGACGCCGACAATGACCGTCAGTAACCGATTAAAAAGTGCCATCTCGCCCAGTCGATCACAGCCATTGATTGAACTGAAACACGTCAGTGTCCAGTACGGCGATAAGCATGTGTTTCGTGATTTCAGCTGGCAGATGAACTGGGGTGACCACGTGCTGGTGGAAGGTCCCAACGGCTGCGGGAAATCAACACTTCTGGCCATGCTCGACGGCGACAACCACAAAGCCTACGGCCAGCATGTTGTTATGTTCGGCCATCGCCGTGGCACGGGCGAGTCTGTCTGGGATGTGAAGGCGCACTTCGGTATTGTTTCCAACGAACTACAGCGTCAATACGTCAGCGGTTGGCGGGTGCTTGATGTTATCTGCAGTGGTTTTCACGACACCGTGGGGCTGTATGCAGATATTGGTGCGACTCAGCGTGCTCATGCCAAAGCCTGGATGCAGGCCCTGGGGCTGATTGGTGCCGCTGAAAGTTTTTTCAGTGAGTTGTCTTTTGGTGAACAGCGGCTTGTGCTGCTGGCCCGTGCCATGGTAAAGCAACCACTGATCCTGATACTGGACGAGCCCTGCGTCGGCCTCGATGATGTATACAGGGCGAGACTGCTGCAGCTACTGGACCTGATCGCAGCACAAGGACAAACACATTTGATCTACGTGAGTCACACTGACGAAGATGCACCACGCAGTATCAATCACCATTTAATCTGCGCAATGGATGAGGAAGATTCAGTCGGTCGCTGGCGTAGCCGTCCAGCGTTCAATCAGGCGTAACAACTCTCTTTTACTGAACGGTTTGGTCAGGACATCATCCATGTCCGCCTGCAGGCAGCGTTGTTTGTCCTGTTCCAGGGCGCTTGCGGTGATGGCGACTATGGGCGTCCGTGGCCCTGATAGTTCCCTGATCTGGGCTGTGGCCGCATAACCGTCCATCACCGGCATCTGACAATCCAGCAGAATGAGGTCGAAGTCATGATTGCGGACGGCGTCTACTGCGGCTGCCCCATTGGGGACAATATCAAGAAGGCAATGACTGCTGGCCAGAAAAGCTTTGGTTAATTGCTGGTTAATGGGGTCGTCCTCGGCCAGCAGGATGCTTAGAGGGCGACTTTTGACGGGCGCTCCGTCGGCAGCAATATCTTCTGTGGCCTGGATGGCGGCGCGCGGTGCGCGCAACTGCAGCGTAAAAGTGGAGCCTTTACCTTTCTCGCTGGCGACAGCGATTGTGGCATCGAGTTTGTTGGCCAGTTGATGGGCTATTGTCAGCCCAAGCCCGGTGCCGGAGTACGAACGGCTATCGCGGTCATCAACCTGATAAAACGCGTCAAACAGGCGAGGTTGATCGGCGCTGGCGATACCAATACCGGTATCCGTCACACTGAACAGTAAATCCTCATCTTTAACCGTGGCACTCACGGACACAGAGCCCATACTGGTAAATTTGATCGCATTGCTGACAAAGTTGTGCAGTATCTGACGAATGCGCAAGGCGTCGCCGATTCGTGGCATGTGGCCAGAATCATCGAGATTCACAATCAGTTCCAGGCCCTGCTGTTTTGCCAGTGGCAAAAACATGCGACTCAGTTTCTCCAGAATATCGGCGGGACTGAACACGACCTTTTCGATGGTGATTTCATTGGCCTCAACTTTGGAGAAATCGAGAATGTCGTTGATGATCTCCAGCAGCGTTGCGCCGGCATCATGAATGGCATGTAAGGTCTGTCGTGACCGGCGGTCGTCGACATGCTCCAGTGCGATATCTGTCAAACCCATGATGGCATGCAAAGGCGTGCGAATTTCATGACTGACGCGTGCCACAAAACGTGATTTAGCCTCATTCGCAGCTCGCGCATCATTGGCCAGCCTTTCGGCGGTATCCCGCGAATTGCGCAGTGCTGCATTGGCCTCCTGCAGCGCTTGCTCATGACCCCGTCTGCGCTCGGCATTCACGAGCAGCTCGGCAAGCAGCTTGAGAATGGTGATATCAACTTCAGTCCAGTGACGTTCCTGGTGTACGGCATCAAAGCCGATGAATCCGGTGCAGCGATCATTGTCGATCAATGGAATGGTGACGATGGAACGAATCTGCTGGGGTTCGAGTATATTGCGCAGGACGTTGTCCTCAGGGAGCTCGGATACGCGAGTGCAATAGAATGGCAGGCCGCTGGTATGGGTGTTTACCCATAGAGGGATGTCATCGATAGGCACGTTCTGCAGGTTGTCTATTTCCGGCGTTATACCGTCCCGACACCATTCGTGGGTGTTGCGTATGATGCGCTCGTCAAACAGATAATCCATACGATAGGCACGGTCCGCACCAACAAACTGACCAACGTCGCGCAGAGCTTCGGTTGTCAGATAATCAATTTCCGTGGCATCGGCCCTGACCATTTTCATTGACAGCGTGATCAGCAGATTTTCCAATTGCGATCGGTAAAGCGATTGCGTGCGCGCCAGCTCAAGTTCGGTAATATCGTAGTTGACCCCAATGATCTGCGCTGAACCATCTTGCGCTGTCGTCAAGGAGGCATAACCTGCCAGCTTTTTAGTCACGCCGCCTGGCGTTGTGATGCGAAATTGATATTCGGCTGGTTCTTTGAGGTCCAGCTTGATCAGGTTGCCAAGCAGGGTAACCACATCGGCCGCGTCTGCTGGGTCAAGCCAGCGCCGGAAGTCATCTATACCGCCGCTGAACTGTGCCGGGTCGACCTCAAACAGCCTGAACATTTCCTCGTCCCAGTTCAGTGTCTGCGAGCTTAGTTTGTACTCCCAGACACCAATGCCACCAGCATGTGTGGCAAGCGACAGGCGGCGGCTGCGCTCGATTTCACCCAGGCGATTCTGCGACTGCTGCAGCGCGCTGCCCAGTTTGTCGAGTATGCGCATGAATTGGTGGCTGTCGGTCTCCGACAGTGACCAGGTATCACAATGAATAATCAGTGTGGCATTGTCCGCAACAGGAAAGTGGCGCATCGCAGCCGGTGTTTCATCTGCATGTCGGGACAAAAGCTGTCGTGTTGTTGAATTGTCGGGGACCAGGACAACAGCTTCGTCGCCAGGAACGTGCATGACAGGCTTTAGCTCGAGGGCAGCGTAGCCTTGAGCGCAGCGGACCTGTATGTGTTCGAAGAGAGTGGAAAGAAATCGTCGACATAACACATCGGCACGATCTTCAAGCGAAATGGCGAGTGCCAGGTCCAGTAACAGACGATGTGTTGACCCGGCATCATGTATTGGAGGAATGTTTTCAGTCACAGGGACATCTCACATTAAAGCCTCGCGCATTGCCTGACAGGTTGCTGGCCATGCCTCTTGCAGTTGAGCCAGCAACTGCTGGCATGTCTGGCTGTCTCCTCGTTCACCGTGTGTTTCCAGTTCAGCCATCAACTCAGCCACCCGTCGCGCGCCGATGCTAATGCTGGAAGCACGCACGCTGTGCGCCAGGCTGGCAGCCCGGGCCAGGTCCTGATCAATGTTAATGGCCTTCTGCAAAGCAAGGATGATCGCGGATAAGTGGGATTGATAATGCTCGTGTAGCGACTGCAGTAAAGCCTGTTCATCGGACTCGAGTTCCTGCGGGAGCCGTTTGGCATCAAACAGCGCTGAGGATTTGCTTCGAGCCGGAAGCGTATTCATGTCAGTCACCCCAGGGAGAGTTCATAACCTTCGCCACGCCGGGTACGAATCCTGAAAGACGGATCTGCCGTTGCCAGCTTGCGGCGCAGGCGGCTGATGAGAATATCGATAGATCGATTGCTGGGATCCATTTCATAGCCATAAAGGCTCTGAAACGCCCCATAGCGATTGATAAAATGCGGCTGCTGACAGAAGAACAGCTCCAGCAAGGCGGCCTCCTTCTCAGTCAGTGGTACGGATTTCCCATTATCACCGATAATACTGTGGCTCTGGCGGTCCAGCCTGAAGGTTTCACTGAGTGGGATGGTCATGGCCGAGCGTGCCGCGCCCTGATGGTCGGAGACCCGGGACAGTCGCTGTCGATTGCGATTCACTACCTCGATGCGTGCCACCAGTTCTTCCAGGTCGCATGGCTTGACGATGTACTGGTCGGCACCGCCGTTCAGGCAGGATACTTTGATATCTGTGGTGTCGTCGTTCGATAACATGATGACGGGCCTGTCCAGATATACGCGTATCTGCCGACATAAATCCAGTCCGGATTGCGACTCATTGCCCAGGTGGTAGTCCAGAATAAAGACATCGGGCAATTCACCGTCCGTCACGCCGTTCAGGCTGGAAGCCTGAGTGGACGGCAAAACTTGCGTGGCGTCATTACAGACGAGGCATTGATAGCCTCGATTTTTTAACTGATGCGACAGTATCCGGGTGTATACCGGGTCGTCATCAACGAGCATTAATACCGAATTGTTATTATTCATACCGTAAAGCAGGTAGCGTACATTTTTTTACAATGACTGTGAACTGGATCAACGACAAACGATGCCGTTTTTAGCACTATCGAAACTGCGAGCCAGATAATAACAGAAAAAAGCGCCGGAAATGTGGGGAGTATGAAACTGATGAAACAAGAATTTTGCGCGGTGGTGAAAGCCAGGCGATCCTTCGTCTTTGTGATGGCCGCCTGGCTGCTGACGCTGGGTGTTGTGCAGTTGCTGGGGCAAATCTAGCGCCCTGTCCTCAGTAGGGCGCCCCGGCGATGCTGCCATCTCCTGGCAGAAACAGCATGGCCTCGTCAGGAGCCTGGTAAAGGCGTGTCACCATCAGCAGGACACCCGGGACGTCAAGAAGCTCGGCGTCAGACAGCACCAGCTTGCCGCGGATCCGCTGCTGCTCCACGAAGGCCAGTCCATTCCGGGAGAACCGCAAGTGACTGAAGTATTCGCCGGAACGTCCCCACTTCGATGAAATCATTTCCTGGCCGACTTGCCCGTCCAGTCGCGCGAACGGATAAAACCAGCGTGCACCCTGCACACCTGCAAGGTAAGTAATAATATGCCCGTCAGGGTAGTACCACGCCTCCTGCTCGGTCCGGAAGCTGAACGTGGCAGGGTTTCCATTCGGCCAGAAAACGGTTTCTTCACCGCGTGTCCAGCCATATGCCAGCAACTGACCATTGGGGTAGTAGATGGCTGAATTGCGGCCTGGATGTGTTGTGAAAACCTGGCCATTCGGGAAGTACCAGGCCTGATTGAACAGATCAATGGATACCTGGCGCCCATTGGCATAGGTGTTCTGATAGCGTGTCCCGCCATCGTGCACAACCGGCTGGCAGGCAAGGCGATTCAGTTCGCGCATTTGTTGACTGGCCAGCTGCAGTTCGGCGACATCATCATTGTTGGCAGGCAACAGCAGGTTCAGTGCAGTCATCTTCGCCATGAACTCAAGCGTGGCGCAGGCACTTGCAACATGCTCTTCGTCTGCATGACTGACACTGACCGGTATCAGCAGGCAGGCTGGCAGTATAATGCCGAACAGGCGTCGTATATAACGGTTTCGGATGGTCTTGACTTCTCGCTTGTTACTCATGCCGCTGCTCCTTCGCATTGCCTCTGACTGTGCCCAACTAGCGATTGGGCGCTTACAGAGACAGCCTAGAAGCCTGAGTATTAACCTTTGCTGAACAGCCTGAATTAACGGGCAGGAAGATTCAGAATGCCGCCCCGGATGTTGGCAACTTTGTCAAAGCCAGCGCTTTTCAGAATGCTGTAGGCCAGCGATGATCGTTTGCCTGAGCGGCAAAGAGTCACTATCGGTTTGTCGCCGGGTATTTCTGAAAGACGATCACGCAGCTGATTTAATGGGATGCTGATGGCGTTGCTGAGAATTGAAATATCCTGTTCAACCTCTTCGGCTTCGCGAACATCAATGATTGTCACAGATGGCTGGTTATGTACTACCCATTCTGGTGTTACCTCGGGGATGCCTGCGAAACTTATGCGAATATCTGCCCAGTCGGGTTCGTCAGGTAACTTGCCGTCTTCTGGTTTGCCACTTCGCATGTTCGCAGGAAGTGCCTCATCTATTTTTTTGGGATGAGGTAATTGCATGGCTTTCATGTATTGTACAAAATCGGTTTCATTTGCATTTCCCCCTACTCTGGGATTGTGCAGCTTTTCTTCCGCGACGGACGAGCGTGTGCGTCCATTGTAGTCATGGGCGGGGTAGATGGCGCAATCGTCAGGCAGTGAGAAAATCTGCTCGGTTATGGAGTGGTACAGGCGAGATGCATCGCCCTGCTGAAAATCGCTGCGTCCGCAGCCGCGGATCAATAATGCATCACCAGTGAATGCCATGCTGTAATCGTCCAGCACATAAGTCAGACAACCGGCGGTATGGCCCGGTGTGGCTCTGACTTCCAGCTTGACACCCTGCACGCCAAATTTGTCGCCGTGCTTTAGTGGCAGGTCAACGTTTTCGGCTCCGGCAGCAGCTGACGAGGCTATCCAGCAGCCTGTATGCTGCTTCAAAAGCCATGCTGCAGTAACGTGGTCGGCATGTGCGTGGGTATCAGCAACGATCTTTAGTTTGAGCTCCAGTTCTCTGAGCATGGCAAGATCGCGGGTCACCTGTTCGAATACCGGGTCGATCAGGATCGCCTGACCCGAGTGTTCATCTGCCAGTAGGTAAGTGTAGGTGGAAGATACCGAATCATACAGTTGTCTGAAGATCATGCTGCGTTCCTGTTATTTACCAAATTGTCATGATTTTGTCATGTAACAGTGTCATTACTATCCCTCATATCGAAACACAAATCATTGATAGGCATCAATAAAGCGTCAGTCTGAGGGCTGAGACCGGGAGCCGTGGATTTTTCGAGACTTGTCACAGTTCTGACAAAGAACTCGTTCAGTATACGGCCATTCAGGATTCTTGATTCCATCCCGGAGAGAGCTAAGGTATGAATATTAAAACAATCTTTGGTGTCAGTGTATTGGCCGCAGCAGTCGCAGCTTGCGACGGTGGTGGTGTCACGCTGGCTCCTTCCACAACGGTTTCAAACTCAAACAACACCACTAATAGCGGTGGCAATAGTGGTGGCGGTACAACCAACCCCTGCGCTAGTTACACCGTGTCCGGGCAGGCAGTTCAGGGAGCGTTTAGTGGTGGTAACTGCACGTACTCTAACACCTTTGTCAGCGATACACGCCCTCTGACCACCGACCTGGTTATTAATGAATTGCCAAATGGCGGCCTGCACATTTTTGAAGACAGCCTGTTCGTTGGTCGAGATGTTAATGCGAATTCTGCAGCGCAGGGTGTCCGTATTCCTCAGGATGGCGAGGGTGCAACCCTGACAATTGGCGCCGGCGCCAAGATTGCCTTCTTTAATGCGGAAGACTACGTCAGAATCGCGCGCGGTTCGCGAATCGTTGCCGATGGCACGCGTAGCAAGCCGATTATTTTCAGTGCGGTCCGTGACCTGCGCGACAACCAGGCTACTCAGTCTGATCGTGGCCTTTGGGGCGGCGTTCAGATCAATGGTAATGGCCTGACCAACAAGTGTACCGATGCTGATCGTCAGGCAACAGCCAGCAATCCGCACAATTGCCACGTGACCTCAGAAGGTCGCCCGGCCACTTACGGTGGTAACAACAACTCAGAGAGCTCCGGTCTGCTGCGGTACGTGCAGATTCGTCACGCAGGGTTTGAGGTGGTTGATGGTGACGAGCTGAATGGTCTGACTCTGAATGCGGTAGGTTCTGGAACGACGATTGAGTACGTGCAGACTTACACCACGCTTGATGATGGTTTCGAAATGTTCGGCGGTGCAGTTGACCTGAAGAACGTCGTGGCTGTCAACGTAGGCGACGATTCCATCGACTACTCAGAGGGCTGGGTAGGAGATATTCAGTTCGCACTGATTGTTCAGACCTCTGGCTCCAACCGCTGTATCGAAGCCGATAACACCGGCGACTCACAGCCCGATAATATCGCTCCTTACACCAAAGGCCGTGTCTCCAACATGACCTGTATCACCTCAAATGTCGATACCAACGCAGGTACTGCGCCTTCCTCCAAAGGTGATGCAGAAGGCCCGCTGTATCGTGAGGGCAGCTACTTTGAACAGTACAACTCGATCATTACCTCCAATGCCAGCGGCATGGCCAGTAACGAGTGTTTTGAAGTGGAGAGCTCACAGACAATCGCTGGTATCAACAGTGGTATCAGTGCTGCCAGTGGCAACGTGATCGCCTGTGCCGAGTCACTGAAAGTGTCTTCAAGTGCCGGTCTGGACCTGCGCAACTGGTGGACAAGCAATGGCAACGCCGTCGTTGATGCATCAGCCAATCTGCCCGCTACGGTGATTACTGGTCTGAGCCCGTCCAACCCGACGGCTTATGTCACTGCTCCCAGCATGACTGATGCCAACGGTGCGGCGATCAATGTGACTGTGTTCGATGTGACACGTCTGCAGGATAACTTCAGCGCTGACGCAGCGCCAGCTCTGGGTGGTTCCGGCAGCAGCTCATTCTTTGAGTCTGTCGACTTCATCGGTGCTGTTAAAGAGGGTGACGACTGGGTATCTGGCTGGACAACCGGCCTGTAACGGTAAGCGCAATCAAGCGCTGCCCAGAGCGGGGATGAGGCCGAACAGGACTTGTCCCCGTTCGGGTTTCCAGAAAAGGCATAGATTAAGGTAAAGGTGATGAATATGATGAACTGGCAACCACGCAAACTGACGTGTGCGATTGCAGTCGTAATGTCAGGTGCAGCAACCGTTTCGGGTAAGGTTCTGGCGCAGGAAGAGGCTGGACAGGCTGCCCAGGTTCCGGCACCCCAGGTGGAAGAAATCATGGTCATGGGACGCCTGCGCGATGCGGCACGCTCCATCATCATGGAGCGGGTGGAACAGCCCTTCGCTGCCGAAGTGGTCGGCGTCGAGCAAATCTCACGTGCCGGTGATTCCGATGTGGCCATGGCGCTGCGCCGCGTGACGGGCCTGTCGCTGGTGGACGGCAAGTTCATCTATGTGCGTGGACTGGGTGAGCGCTACTCCAGCGCAACACTGAACGGCGCAGAAATTCCTTCACCTGAACTGAGCCGTAACGTGATTCCGCTGGACTACATTCCTGCCTCGATTCTGGAGTCAGTGAAAGTTCACAAGGCCTATTCATCAGACCAGCCGGCAGCCTTCGGTGGCGGCAACGTTGATATTCGTACTCGTGGCACCCCGGATGACCTGGTATTCGATGTGTCGGTGGGTGCAGGCTGGAACACCGAAAACAGCGGTGACGGACTGCGCAACCTGGGCGACCAGGGTGACCTGCCCGAAGGCATCATGAATGCGCTTAATACCTATCAGGGTGATATCAGCCCTTCTAATATCACGAGATTTGAGTATCCCGGCGTTGGTACTCCGACTGAAGCACAAAGGCTTGAAGGTATTCGCATCAACCGCGAACTGTTGCGTTCAATTAACCGCGATGTTGATATCGAAAGCACAACGTCCCTGGATCCGGATACCAATGCGTCCGTGACGCTGGGCAATGCATTTGATATCAACAATGATCTGACATTTGGTGTACTCGCCAACAGCGCAATTGGTACTAGCCAGAGCAACTCCGATCAGTTCGAGCAGAGCTTCAGCAATCCGGATGAAACCTTCCGCAATATTCAGCGAACATTCACAAATGACAGTCTGACTGCTGCACTGAACCTGAGTCTGTCGTATCAGGACCGGCATACCATTTCCACCAACACCTACCTGTTGCAGGATGATGAAGATCAGGCGTCCATCGTGCTGGGCTTCAACCCCGATTTCCAGCAGGCCAGTGGTCGCCAGCGCAAGACTAATGTGTCGCGTCTCGAACAGCGCGAATTGTTCGTTAACCAGGTTGTAGGAGAGCATTCCCTGGAAGCCTACGACCTCGAACGTCTGCCAATGCGCGGTCTGTTCAGCTTCGTAAACGGAGTTGATCTGCGCTGGTTCTACTCAGACGCCCAGGCCAGCACCAATGTGCCTAATTCAAGCTCGGTACAGTCGACCAATATTCTCGACCCGGGTTCACAGCAGCTGATTTCAACCCAGGTCAACACTGGCTCGTCGGCTCAGTTTGCCTTCCTTGAACTGGAAGACAGTGTCGAAAGCTGGGGTTATCAGGCTGATGCACATTTTGACCTTGGTTTCACAAATGGCACCGTTTCTGGTGGCTACAACTACAGCGAAAAAGCTCGTGAGTACTACGGCTATACTGCCAACATCGTGATGGGCCCGACAGGTCGCGAAGGACTGCCATCGCAGGTTTTCAGCGATGATAACCTGGCGGATCTGGATAATGGCTTCTTCCTGAACATGGGTTCCAACTTTGGTACCGAGAGTTACGTTGCCGGTGAAAGCAAAATCGCTGCCTTCGGTATGGTGGACTCTTACTTTATGGACAACTGGCGGATGACGGCGGGTGTGCGTTGGGAAGATTTCTCCCGCGGCGTGATTCCATTGAACCTGCTTGACTACTCTGGCGACTTCCTCAATGAAGTAATCGAAGATATTAACCAGCCAGATAGCAATGCGCTGCTGCGGGATGATGATTTCTATCCGTCTGTAGCACTGACCTATATGCAGGATGGCCTGTTTGGTACAGATAATTTCCAGGTACGACTCGGCTATGGCAAGACGGTTGTCCGTCCTGACCTGCGAGAGTACGCAGACATTCAGTTCATTGACCCCGAGTTGAATGACCGTGTTCAAGGCAACCCGAACCTGAGTTTCTCGGACATTGATCATTTTGACCTGCGCACCGAAATGTTCTTTGATAACGGTGACAACCTGACGGTTTCACTGTTCTACAAGGATATCTCCAGTCCGATCGAGCGAGTTGAACGACCAGGTCCACAGGACGCGCGTTTGCTGAGCTTTGACAACGCAGAGGCTGGCGAGATCTACGGTGTGGAGTTTGAAGGCCTGAAGAACATCGGCCGCGGCTTCTTTGTCAGTGGCAATCTGGTGCTCAGCGATTCCGAGCTGACATTTGACGCTGCCAGCTCGCAGACCAGCCTGGACCGTCGTTTGACTGGTCACTCGGAATATGTGGTCAACACGCAATTGGGCTACGACTCTGACAACGGCAGACACGCCGCGTCATTGCTGTACAACGTGTTTGGTGAGCGGGTCTTCTTCGGTGGCCGTAATGAGTCACCAGATGCGTTTGAAAATCCGTTCCACTCACTGGACCTGACGTACTCTTATTTTCCGACAGACCGCATTACTGTCAGATTGCGTGCGCAGAACCTGCTCGACGAAAACCGCGAATTCTATCAGGATGATGTAAAAATCATCGACGTTGCTACCGGTTCGCGTTTGCGTCTTGACCTGCAGTGGAAACTGTAAGGTTTATTCGGAGACGATGCTGAACAAACTTGCGCAAACCCGCCTGTGGGTGTCCGGACTTGCAGTACTGCTGACTCTGGCAGTGCTGATCTGGTCAGGATACTCGCTGGCGAGACTGTTCTGGTTGCTGGTTCCCGATGCCGCGGAAGGTATTGCGCCGCCGTCGGTAACGCGCGCCGATAATGTTGCGACTCAGTCCCGTTCTGTAGATCTTGCCCGCATAGCCCAGGCATTCACATTGACGGAAGCCAGGGGACTGTCTGCTTCAAACATGGTCAGTGAAACTGCTACTGCCGATGACACTCGCTTACAACTTGTGTTACGCGGAGCCGTACTCAGCACTGAGCCGTCCTCATCCCGAGCCATCATTGCCAGTGGTGACCAGCAACAGGTTTATCGGCCTGGCGACGTGCTACAGGGCACCTCCGCCGGTGTGACTCTAGAGCAGATCTTCAGTGATCATGTCACGCTGAACAACAATGGTCGGATAGAGCGACTTCGGCTTTACGATCCTGCTGCAGCCAATGGGGCGACTTCAGCAGTTGCACCAGTTACGACTGCCCAGTCGAGCTCCGTGAGTGAGGACACGACGGAACCAGTGTCCGGCATGGACCAGGCAGCAGAGTTGGCTCGCGTCATGCGGTTGCAAATGGTCAATCTGGAAGGAGTTGCTGGTCTGCGCATCCGTCATGGCAGTCGCGCCGATCTTCTGTCAAATGCCGGTCTGGCAATCGGCGACATCATTACTGCCGTCGATGGTACGTCCATCAATGACCTTGGTCAGCTGCAATCCCTGCTGGGTCAGCTGCAGCAATCACAAACGGTACAGCTGCAGGTGTCACGCGACGGCACCCTGCAGACTGTCAATCTGAACAGGGCCACGCTTGGCCTGCCGTGATATGAGAGAGTTAATGAAAGCGAATCCTGCCAATCTGCTTATCCGCAAGATCCAGCCTGACTGGATGGCTCCTTTGTGCCTGTCATTCATGCTGGCATTGTCATCCGTGACAGCCATTGCCCAGGAAGCCATGTGGACGCCAAATTTTCGTAACAGTGACATTCTCGAGGTTATTCGGGCTGTACAGGATGTGACCGGGAAAACGATGATTCTGGATCCGCGCGTGCGCGGCGAGATAACCGTTATCAGCAGCTCGCCTGTCAACGCTCAGGACTATTACCGTATCTTTCTCAGAGCCCTGGACATCACCGGGTTTACCGCCGTGGAAACCGGCGACAATATGGTCAGCATCGTACCGTCGCAGGAAGTGCGCTCGGCGCCGCTGCCATTCTCGAGTTACGACAGCAACGACAGCAGTCGCTATGTCACCGAGGCCATCCAGCTCGACAATGTGTCTGTTAATCAGGTGCTGCCAGTGCTGCGTCCACTGGTGTCGCAAAGCAACGGGCAGATGTCTGCCTACCCCGATGGAAATATGATCATTCTGGTCGACACGGTTGCCAATGTGCAGCGTATTCGACAGATTCTGGATCGCATTGATCAGTCTTCAGTGCCGGAAACCGAAGTCGTTAGCCTGCAGTTTGCGCAGGCCAGCGACATTGTTGCCCTGCTTCGCGAAATGAATGAAGACCAGGTGGCCGCTGATCAGGAACCGGTCACCTCGCGGCTGCAGATCAATGCGGATACACGCACGAACTCAGTGCTGGTGACAGGTGGCAAACGACAGCGGGACACCATCCGGGAACTCATTACCCTGCTTGATAAGCCGCGTGAGCAGACCGGCAACACTCGTGTTGTCTATCTGGAATACGCAAGTGCCGAGCGTGTTGCGGAGGTACTGACCTCGGTCATACGTAACACTTTTCAACTGGGTGGTGCGGCGCCGGCGCAGGGTGTCACCGAGGGAGCAGCAGCTGATGGTGCGCGCCGTGCCAGTGTTGAAGCTGACCCTGACAATAACGCGGTCATCATTACTGCAGACATGGACATCATCGATTCTCTGATGGATGTAGTGCAGCGGCTGGACATCCAGCGCGCCCAGGTTCTGGTCGAGGCCATTATCGTCGAGATAAATGATGATGTGGGGCAGAACCTCGGAATCCAGTGGCTGTTCAGGGACGAAAGTGGCGCGTTTGCCGGCAGCTTTGAGCCCGGCGCCAATCTGCAGCGACTTGGACTTATTGCCGATGGCGCACTCAATGAAGACCGCGAGGAAGGCCTGCAAAACCTGGCGGCTGGTCTGGCCAGTGCTGCCGGACAGACCATTGGTATCGGTCGCCTCGGCGGCAGCACCGACCTGCTGGCACTGATAGATCTGTTACAGGCCAACTCTGGCGCCAACATTCTGTCTACGCCAAATATCCTGACCACGGATAACACCGAGGCACTTATTACTGTTGGTGAAAGTGTGCCGTTCATCACGGGGTCCTACACCAGCACGGGCAACAGCGGTAATGTTCAGAATCCGTTCCAGACCATTACCCGACAGAATGTTGGTACCACCTTGCGAGTCACGCCACATGTCAATCGTGGTGACAAGGTGGCGCTGGACATCGCTCAGGAAATCTCCAGCATTTCCCAGAAAGCAGGTGCGGTGGACCTGATCACCAACGAACGCAAAATTGAAACTCGCGTAACGGTAGCAGATGGTGAGACCGTGGTGCTGGGCGGCCTGATTCGCGACAATGTGGTTCAGAGTGAAAGTCGTGTGCCGGTACTGGGCAGCGTACCAGGCCTGGGCCGATTGTTTCGTTCCACCTCCAGTTCGGTGCAGAAAACCAATCTGCTGGTATTCATACGACCGACTATCCTGCGCGATGACAACGCCCTGCGCGGCGCAACCGCTGAAAAGTACGAACACATCCGTAATCAACAGCTTCTGCAACAGCCTGTCCATGGTGGTATTTTTGGCGACTCACAAATGCCACTGCTGCCTGCCTGGGAGACGCTGCTGGACGCCCCTGATGCCGAGGCGCAGGAAGATCAGCCGTGAACCAGCACTATGTTCTGCCCTATGATTTTGCCAACGGCAAAGGTGTGCTGCTTGATGACGGCGAAGTGATCTGTCGGGGTGAACCTGCGCTGAATGTGCTGCTGGAACTGCGTCGCATCATGGGTCATGGATTCACGCCGGTCGTAATATCAGCAAACGAATTTCAGCAGCGGCTGACCACGCTTTATCAAAGTGGGGCAGATGACGCCCAGCGTGCGGCTGATGAGCTGGGTGGCGATATCGACCTGACGGCACTGGTTGATGATATTCCCGGCAACAGTGATCTGCTGTCTGATGCCGACAATGCTCCGGTGATCAGACTGATCAACGCCGTGTTGTCGCAGGCCGTTCGCGAACAGGCATCAGATGTACATATCGAGCCTTTTGAACAGCGTGTCGCAATCCGCTTCCGCGTGGATGGTGTTCTGCGCGATGTGCTGGCGCCACGCTCTGAGTTGGGACCTGTGCTGGTCTCGCGTCTCAAGGTCATGGCGCGTCTGGATATAGCCGAAAAGCGACTGCCTCAGGATGGGCGCATCAGTGTCAGGCTGGCGGGTCACGCGGTGGACATTCGCCTGTCCACCATTCCGTCTGCTTTCGGAGAGCGAGTGGTGCTTCGCCTGCTGGATCAGGCTGCCGGTCTGCTGAAACTCGAACAACTGCAGATGCCGGCACCCATTCATGCGCTGTTTGCCAGTGCACTGGCCAGACCTCACGGCATCATACTGGTCACAGGACCGACTGGCTCTGGTAAGACCACGACGCTATATGCAGGTCTGCAGCATATCAACAGTCGCGAGCGCAATATTCTGACGATTGAGGATCCAGTTGAATATGTGCTTCCCGGCATCGGCCAGACACAGGTCAACACCAAAGTGGATATGAGTTTTGCCCGCGGTCTGCGCGCCATTTTGCGACAGGATCCAGACGTGGTGATGGTGGGTGAAATTCGTGACCAGGAAACCGCGGCGATTGCCGTGCAGGCCTCACTGACCGGACACCTGGTGTTGTCGACCCTGCATACCAACACGGCGGTGGGCGCGGTCACTCGACTGCAGGATATGGGCATCGAGCCATTTCTGCTGGCGTCCAGTCTGCAACTGGTGTTGGCGCAACGTCTTGTTCGACGTCTCTGTAACGACTGCAAGCAACCGGTTGCAACCGATGCGGCAGAGCAGCAGCGTTTCGGATTTACGGAAGGGACGCAGGTATGGCGAGCCGCCGGCTGTGATCAGTGCAACCACACCGGTTACCGCGGCCGAACCGGCCTTTACGAGGTGCTGGAGGTGGACGCCACCATGCGTCGACTGATTCACGATCAGGCTGGAGAGCCAGCCCTGGAAGCCCATGTACGGGCGACCAGTCCTGCCTTGTCCGAGCATGGAAGGCAGCGAATACTGGCCGGCGAAACCAGTCTGGAAGAGGTGCTGCGGGTGACTGCCATGGGCACGGGGATCTAGGTCATGGCTTCGTTCCGCTACAAAGCACTGGGCGCCGACAGCAAGCCGGTGAGTGGTGTGCTGGAGGCTGACAGCGAGCGTCAGGCGCGTGCACGGCTGCGCAGCCAGGGCATGAAACCCATGACAGTTACCGTGACCAGTGCTGCCAATGATGCCAGTGGCGGTCAGTCTCTCTGGTGGCGACCGCGCCGCCTGTCGGTCGCCCAGCTTTCATTAATTACCAGACAACTGGCGTCGCTGGTGCAATCAGGCATGCCGCTGGACGAGGCACTGCAGATCAGTGCCCGGCAGTCACGGCAGATAAAAGTGAAAGGCATACTGTCTCAGGTCAGGTCGCGGGTTGTCGAAGGCCATTCGCTGGCACAGGCAATGTCAGAGCACCCGGCGGCGTTTGACCGAATGTATTGCGCCATGGTGCGGGCAGGTGAATCCGCGGGTTACTTGGGTCCGGTGCTGGAGCGCCTGGCAGAGTACACAGAAACAGGCCAGCAGGCGCGTCAGAAACTCAGCACCGCCATGATCTACCCTCTGGCATTACTGTCGGTCAGCCTGCTGGTAGTGGCCTTGCTGATGACCTTTGTGGTGCCGCGACTGGTCACCATGTTCGCCACATCTGGACGTGACCTGCCTGGTCTGACACAGGCTTTGATCAGCGTCAGTGAGTTTATGGGCTCACCATGGGCCTTGCTGTTGCTGTGTGCCATTGCATTAGGCGGGGTACTGTTTCGCTGGTGGCTGCAGGCTGTCGAAAACCGCCTGCGCTGGCATGGATTTTTACTCAAGGTGCCAGGTGTTGGTGAAAACCTGCGGCAGCTGGAAAGTGCACGTTTTGCTTCGACGCTGGCGATACTTCTTGGCTCCGGAGTGCCATTGCTGGAATCAGTCCGCATTGCGGCACAGGTTCTCAATAACGAGGTCATGCGCGCCGCGGCACGCACCGTGGCCACTGCAGTCCAGGAGGGTGGCAGCTTCAGCAAGAGCCTGCGTCAATGCGCGGCGTTTCCTCCACTCCTTGAGCAGATGGCCGCCAATGGAGAAGCGAATGGCAGCCTGGGGCGTCAGCTGGCCTATGCTGCCGAAAACCAGGAACGGGAATTGAGCATCAGGCTCAGCACCATGATGGCATTGATGGAACCGCTGACCATTGTGCTGATGGGCGGTCTGGTGACATTGATCATGCTGGCAGTTCTGCTGCCAATTTTTGATATCAACACATTGATATAACGAGTTCAGACGATGGGTGATTCTATGTTGGTTAAAAATGCTGCCGTTAACAGCACAAACAGCTCAGCTCTGGCGCTGCCAGAAGCAAAATCTATCAGGAAGCAACAAGGCTTCAGTCTCATCGAGATACTGGTAGTGCTGGTCATCATGGGCCTGCTTATCAGCATTATTGCGCCCAATGTTCTCGGCCGTGCCGATGAGGCACGAGTGCAGAAAGTGTTCGCCGATTTCAGCGCCATCGAAACTGCGTTGCGTATGTATCGCCTGGATAACTATGTCTATCCCAGCAGCGAGCAGGGGCTGCAGGCACTGGTAGACCGACCGACGCTGGAGCCGGTGCCGACAAACTGGAAGCAGGATGGCTACCTGGAAGCTCTGCCAGTCGATCCATGGGGGAATCCCTATCGCTATCTGAGTCCCGGTCAGAACGGACAGTACGATGTCTTTACCTTTGGTGCCGACGGAACGCGTGGTGGTGAGGGGCAAAACGCTGATTATGGCAACTGGCAGAATCAGGAACAGTAACCCGATGAGCCCTGGCGCGGCCCGTGGTTTCAGTCTGGTCGAGCTTCTTGTGGTGATGGCAATCGCTGCGCTGCTGGTCAGCACGGTGGCGTTCTCCGTGGGGCGGGGTTCAGACGCTGACGACCAGGCTCTGGATATCGCAGAGGATGTGAGCCAGCTGATTGGCCTTGCGTCAAATCGGGCAGTCGTCATGGCGCAACCGATAGGAATGCATCTGAGGGCACCTGAAGATTTGGCTGATGAAGGCTGGCAGCTCGTGTGGTCTCGTTGGCGTAACGGTCAGTGGCAGATTGATGACGACATGGAATTACAGGCTGAATTACCGCCATCCCTTCAGCTCGATTTATGGGTCGAAGAACAGCCTGTTGATCTGGCCCGCCGTGGGCTCCAATCTGGCGATGAATCAAATGAACCTGTGCTGGTCATGTATCCGACTGGCGAAACGACGCCATTCATCTTGCAGTTGTCAGTGCAAACGGCGAGTGGAGAAACACAGCTTGCTCGTGTCGCCACTCAGGAATCAGGGGTCATTGAAACACAGTGGTAGCGAAAAATTTCCACAGCCCGCTGGTTCGGACAGTTCAGCTAATGAGCCTGCAATGGTGAGCGCATGATGCACAATCAGCGATCGGAACAGCTCGGCTTTACCCTGATTGAGGTGATGGTGGCATTGCTTGTCGTCGGAATCGCGCTGCCGGCGCTGATGTTCCAGTTGGGCGCACAACTGGATGCTACCGACCGGTTTCGCCAGCAAACCATTGCCAGCTGGGTTGCTAAGAATCAGATGTCACATTTACAGCTGGATGCGGCGGCGGGAATCATGTCGACTGCAGCGTTCCGGGAGGGCGAAACTGAACTTGCCGGGCGTCGATGGTCATGGCAGTTGTCGGTGGAAGAGACACCTGTGCCGGGTCTGCTACGCCACCGGCTTGATGTGGCAGCCATGGAGCGGCCTGCCGACACACTGGCCAGTCTGACCAGCTATCTGTCTGCTGCTCAGGCGATTGGCCCCTCAGCGCTCGGTGGAGATGCCGATGGTCAGGACTGAGGGTGGATTTACGCTGGTCGAACTGCTGATCGCGATGTCAATCACGGTCATGATTGCTGCAGTGTCCTATCAGTTTCTGGACAGCGCGATAGAAGCCCGTGAACGCGGCGATCAACTCATGCAGGAAATAGAGCAGATCGAGCGGTTCTGGCAATTATTGAACGGTGATATCGAGCACATTGCCAATCGCCCATTACCGATGCCGGCCACTGGGGTTGATCCGCTGCAGTCAGTGCTTGGTGACACCGATGAGCGGGTGGTAATGCTGGCAGTGCCACATAATGCGTTTTCTCTGGAAGCACTCAGTGGTCGACAGGGTGCCATGATCTGGTTCAGCAGACACGCCTGGCACAACCCAATGGCGTCTCCGCGATCGGAGCTGCAACGGGTGCTCTACCGCCTGTCACCTGACGGCACGCTGTACCGCGATTCTTGGCAGGAAAGCAATCAGGCGCTGGGCACACCTCCAATGCAGTCCATGCCACTGTTGCAGGCTGTAGAGCAGGTCTCCTGGCGGTTCCTGCCGGTTGGCGTCACTACCCAGGGCTCATCAATCGATGATGCGGGCTGGATATCGGGTTGGCCGCTCGCTGCTGCTGCCGGGGACAACGAAATTCTGCAGCGCCAGCGCCGCTTACCGGCGGCCATCGAAGTCAGTTTGCGCGTTTCGGGTCTGGGTGAGGTGCGCCGGGTGTTTGTGTTGCCGATGGCGTTTTCAGCGGGCGGAGCATCAACGTGAGCGATCAGCATTCAAAAGCTGCAAGCCAGCGTCTTCAGCAGACTGGTAGTGCACTCATACTGGCCATGCTGGTGACTGCCATGGTCGCAGTGCTGGCGACTCAATTTGCTGAGTCCTTCGTAAGAAGCGCATCGCTGGCGGAGGCAAGATTAATGCAGCAACGATTTGATACCTATCTGCAGGGAGCTGAAACCCTGGCTGCTCAGGTATTGCTTATGGACTCGCAGCGGGAAGGCGACAGGCCTGCAGCGCCGGTTGATCACCTTGGTGAGAGCTGGGCTGCGATGTTGCCCCCCATGCCAACCGACGATGGTTTTCTGCGCGTATTCATTGAGGACGCGCAAGGGCGGTTCAATATCAACAATCTGGTATACAAAACAGAAAATTTTGACGATCTGGGCGCATTGAGCTCAGTTCGTTTCAGTGCTGCACAGCGGCACTTTATACGCATGTTGCAGAGCCTGCCCGAAATGGCTGTCACCGAAGCGCAAGCGGTCGCGATCACCGAGGCTATTGTAGACTGGATCGACGAGGATGACCGAGTTAGTGGCCTGTCAGGCGCCGAGTCACTTTATTACACAGGCGCTGGCACGGTCGCACAGTCTGCGAATCAGCTCATGCATGATGTGAGCGAGCTGGCGATGGTGCGACACATCACGCCGCAGCTTCTGAAGGCATTGCGGCCACGTGTGGTTGCCCTGCCAGTTGCGACATCCATCAATATCAACACGGCATCGGCATCAGTGATGTCAGGCGTCAATGACGAAAACACCCTGACCTTTGCTGAGCAGGCCGTCGTGGACACGTTTTTGGAGCTGCGGGATCAACAGGCCTTTGTGTCTGTCACTGAATTTTTGCAGTCCGCGCAGCAGTCTGGCCTGCCGTCTGATCCCGGACAGTCAGGGGACGCCGCAGGTCAAGTGCCCACATACAGCGTAAGCAGCGAATATTTTCTGGCCTACATACAGGTCACAATCGGTGAGGTTTCCCGTTACCTGACATCACTGATTCATCGTGACGGGAGTGGCGTGACGACGCTGGCGCGCTATCACAACTCCTTTCACGAAAATCCGTTTGAAACACTGGTGAATTGAAAAATGAGTGTATTGATAATCAGGCCGGAATCGACTCCGGGTCATTATCGCTGGCGGCGATACGACCGACGCGCCGGTTGGCTGGCTGCTTCTCAGAAAGGATCACTGCAAACGCTGTGTAAGCAGCACCCTGGTGCTCAGGTCTGGCTGATGCTGGACGGACCACAGTTGGTCATGCGTCGCCTGCCCTACAGACCGGAGGAGAGAAAACATCTCAGTCGACTGATTCCGTTTGAACTGGAGTCAGACATTGCCGGTGATATTCAATCCCTGCATATTGCCATTGGTGCTGTTGAGCCGGAGACCGTCACGCTTGCCTATGTTGACCGGGAGTGGTTTGCAGAGCAGATAGAAGCCCTGGAATCAGCGGGCCTTGAAGTATCACGCTGTTTTGTTACCGGTCAGTTGATAGATGGCGATAAGGATGACTGGAAAATACTGGTCACGGACGGAGCTGACGATGGTTGGCTGCCGACACAGCTCAGCGGTCTCGGGCTATCTGTTGATGTCAGTATGCTGCCTCTTGTTGCAGAACGAGTCCAGCGCGAAGCCGTCGCTGGAGCCATCCCGGCGTTGCACGTGTTTGCGAGTTCACAGTCCGAAGCCGACGATATCGTCAGTATGTTGCCAGAGAGCATTCGGGGCGAAGCCCGGACGAGAGTATCCATTGTTAACGAGCCCTGGGATGCATTGACGTTTGAGAGGCCGGGCGCCATCGAACTGCGTCAGGGACTTTTCGCGGCGCCGGTACGCTGGCAAAAACTGTGGCGACCGGCGCGGATTCCTGTCATTGCAGCGGCGGCAGCCTTGCTGATTTTTCTGTTGTCCAGTTTTATAGAACTGCAGATCAATAACGCTGATTATCGCCGCATACAGCAGCAGGTGGAACAGGTTTACCGGACTGCCGTGCCGCAGGGTGTACTGGTAGATGCTGAGCAACAGCTGCGCAGCCAGTTGGCGCAACTTCGCGGCTCTGGTGCCAGCGCATCGGTGCTGCCACTGCTGGATCAGATCGCGCCGGTGCTTTTGCAGCACGGCGATGTGCGTGTACACCGTGTGAACTTCCTGGCGGCGCGCCAGGAGTTACAACTGGCGTTGACTGCGCAGAGCAATTCCCAGCTGCTCGCCTTTAGCGAAGCACTCGGGAATGCAGGGCTGTCAGCGCAGGCGCGCAATATCAGTCAGGCTGGCAGTCGGCAACAGGCCAATCTGCTTGTCAGCGGGGTAGCGCCATGAAACTGAGAGCATTGCAGGTCAAGTTGATACAGCGCTGGCAGCAATTTACCGGACGTGAGCAATTGTGGCTGCTGGCATGTGGTGCGTCGCTGCTGGTGTACCTGCTTTGGGCTGCCATCGTCCAGCCGCTGAATGCGGCCAGAGAGCTGTCAGAAAGACGGGTCACAGAGGCGCGCCAGCAGGTACTTGCTGTACAGAGTCTCGCGCAGGAGTTGATCGAGTTGCGCGATGAGCGCCAGCTTGGGACCGCGATGGCAAGTCTGCCGCAGTTTCTCGATGATGCGGCAAGCGCAACCGGCCTGCGGGTAAGCACACTGGAACCTGCGATTGATGGTCAGTCGGCCACCATTCGCATGGAGCAGGTGGCCATGAACAATCTGCTGCAGTGGCTGTCAGCAGTCGAGGCGGGTGGCCGTAACCGTGTCGAGAGCATGACCATAGTGCCATCAGCGGCCGCGGGCCTGTCTGTAAACGTCACAGTGAGAGGCCGTTGACGTGACCCGCACTCGCGTACTTTGGCTGGTGGTTCCAATGACGCTGGTATGGATTGTACTGCTTGCACCGGCGACTTTGCTGGTGGGGCCTGCCCAGGTTGCTGGCCTGCAATTGTACGGTGTTGACGGCACATTGTGGCGGGGCGCAGTGGATCGAGCAATGTTACGGCAGCCACAGGTCGTGCTGGATATCGGCGAGCTGCAATGGCAATGGCTTCCATCCCGACTCATCCAGGGTCAATTGTGTGCAGATGTGCAGTCGCGTGCCCGCCCGATAGCCGGCCAGCTCCAGTCCGTAGACGCCCGCGCCTGCCTGCAAACCAACGGAACTGTGTTGCTGAGCCAGGCCTCCGCGGACATGCCCGCCGCCGTCCTGTGGCGGGAAGAAAGCGTCCGATTGCTGGGCCACCTGGCGCTGCAACTTGTTGAGCCAGTAGCGTTGCAGGCCGGGTCTGCGGTAGCCCGCACACGTGGGCTCTGGTCGCAGGCTGGCATCACGGTGCTGGGGCAGGGGACGAGGGATCACATTGACGTTGGCGAAGTGGCACTGGACGTTGCTGTTACGATGAACAATGGTCAGGTTTCAGAGGTTCAGCTTCGCCTGTCGCCGATTGGTAATCAATCAATCACATTGCCTGAGTGGCTGGCGCTTATGCTGGAACAGGATGAATCTGGCAGTTATCTGTTTAACTGGCAATCCTGATACCTTCCTCTCGCAAGCTTGTGACAAGACGGCTGGCGAAAAGCAGTGCCTCTGGTGTGTCGCCGTGCACACAAAATGTTTCGGCATTCACCGAAAGCCGCTGCCCCGTTACAGTCATCAGGTAACCATGTTTAATGATTGACAGGGCCTGCTTAATCGCGGCATCGGCATCATGAATTAGGGCGTCAGGCTGTGAGCGTGGCACCAGCGTGCCGTCTGTCTGGTAGCGCCGGTCCACAAACGCCTCCGCACGGGTTCTGATGCCAAAAACTCTGGCTGTCTGCAGCAAGGCACTTCCCGCCAGTCCCACTACTGTCAGTCTGGAGTCGAACTCCCTTACCCAGTCGCAGAATTTTTCAGCCAGCGCCTGATCAGTGGCCATGTCATTGTAAAGTGCGCCATGTGCTTTGACGTGACAGACGCGAGCACCTTCAGATGAAGCCATGTCGCACAGATATTTCAATTGTCGCAAGATGCTGTCGCGCAGCTCATTTATCGGGATGTCCAGCGAGCGCCTGCCCATGTGTTCCCGGTCCGGATATGAGGGGTGAGCGCCAACGACAACACCAAACTCGACAGCGTTTTGCAGCGCGGCCCGGATACTGTCAGCGTCGCCAGCGTGAGCGCCGCAACTGATATTTGCAGAACTGATCAGCTGCAGCAGCTCTCTGTCATTGGGGGCGCCTTCACCCAGGTCTGCGTTCAGGTCTACCTGCGTTGCCTTCATCTTGCCTGCTTCCGGTACTGTATCTGTTGCCTGAGTATCTGCAGCTCATGCTGCCCGGCGCTATGTAGACCCTGCGCTTCAGCAACGCTTACTTCCCTGAAATAAAGAAGCGTGCCAGGTGTTGCATAAGCAAGCTGGTGGAAGTCGACCTCGATGACGCTGGCAATGACCGGATAGCCTCCGGTTGTCTGGGCGTCGCAGCCCAGCAGAATCGGCTGACCATTGCCTGGCACCTGCAACAGTCCGGGCAGCACTCCGGCTGACAGACGCAAGGTGTCTCCCTGATATCTCAGGGTGGGGCCTGACAAACGTAGCCCGGTGCGGTTGCTGTTGGCCTGCACTCGCCACGGAAACTGCCATAAAGCATTCTGGCTTTGGGGATCGAAATGCTCGTAGTCCAGCCCGCGTATGGCGCGCAGTGACATGGTGATGTCTGGTTGCCGAATGCCTCCGGAAGAAAATTGCTGATTTGCCGCTTCGCCAACGGGCAATCGATCTCCCGCCCGCAGGGCGCGCCCCTGATAACCGCCAAGCTGATTATTCAGATCAGTGCTGCGGGAGTTTAGTGTGGGGGCAACATCAATGCCTCCGGCAATGGCGAGAACAGCGCGTTGTCCGGGAATCTGAGGGCGGTTGAGTAGCAGTCGTGTTCCTGCTGGCCAGCGAATAATGAAGCCCGGCGGCAAATAATTTTGCACGACTGTCTGCATATCGGCATGCAATAGCTGAGCTGACATATCTGCGCCAGACAGAACAATATGCTGGTCCCGATCGCTTTGCAGAACCACGGGCCCAGCCGAAACCTCCAGGCCTGCGGCCAGCGGATCATTCTCCAGTAGCAGGTTGGCCCGCAACAGGGCGGGGGCATCCATCATGCCGCAGCGAGGTACACCGAGATGGCGCATGCCGAACCGGCCCTGATCCTGCACGGTCAAAAGTGGCGCCGTGGTGATGACCTCTATCATGCTGGCAGCTCCTCATTGACTGCTACAAATCGAACCCAGTCGCCTGGCTGCAGCAGGCTGGGCAGCTGCTTCTCTGGGTCGAAGAGTTTGATGGAGGTGCGTCCGATGATATGCCAGCCGCCCGGACTAGCAGAGGGGTAAATGCCGGTTGTGGCGCCACCAATGCCAACGGCGCCAGGCAATACGCGGGTTGCCGGATTATCCTTGCGAGGTGCGGCCAGTGCCGGATCCATCCCGCCAAGATACGGGAAGCCCGGCATGAAACCCAGACACAAGACAAAGTAGTCTACCGAACAGTGGCGCTGAATGACTTCGCGCGGGGAAAGGCCCGTGATTTCAGCAACCGCCAGCAGGTCAGGGCCATGGTCGCCACCGTAATGCACCGGAATATCATGTCGTTGACCTGCGCTGGCATTGAATTCAAGGTGTTGCCAGAGCTGCTCAGCTTCACGCAGCACACGACGCGCCGCATGTCCGTCTCGCAGGGCCAGCAAAAGACTGCCTGGCCCCGGTACCGCATCGGTCAATAAGGGGCCAATCTGAAGGTGTGCCTGCAGGGTACTGGCCAGCTGACAGATTCTGGCCTGCAGCTCGACATCAACGCTGTTCAGCGAAGGTTCAGCGAACTGCAGGAGAATAGCACTTTCAGTAACAAAACTGATTCCAGGTTCTGATATGCTCATATCGGCACTTTTGCTCACGATAGCTGCCCGTTACAGAATTCGCGCTGGTTGATGGCGATCGTGTGTATAAGTGCACTGTTATGGAAGTCGACAACTTAGTCAACAGCCAATCGTGACAGGCAAGTTTTAGCTGGCAGAACCTGCAACTGGTGACGTTGTAAAAAAGCGACGAATGAAAGGAGTTTCATATGACTTTTCGCAAGGGGATAAGATTCACGGTAATGAGTGCCACACTGGCATTGCTGGCTTTGTCCGCAAATGCACAGCAATCAGTATTACCGCAGCTGCCGGAAGGCCATACGCTGATCAATCTGTCAGTCACAGAGCGGATCAACGTGGCCCAGGACGAGATTGTTGCCGATCTGCGAGTGGAAGTAGAGGACCGCGATGCGAGTGTTGTCCAGAATGCCATCAATGAGCAGATGCGTGAGGGGCTGATCGTGGCGCGTGCCGTGACAGGAGTAGATGCTGCGACGGGTCACTACAGCGTTTATCAGATCAATCGCCAGCCTCAGGGTGGGCGCGCTGATCCGGTCTGGCGTGGTTCCCAGAGCATCACACTGCAAAGCAAAGACCCTCAGACTTTGTTGTCGCTGGCGGGTGAACTGCAGGACATGGGTTTTGTCATGAGTCAGCTGTCCTACCGTCTGAGCACTGAGCGGGCGGATGAGGTACGCGATTCACTGATGGAAACTGCAATCGCCAAAGCCCGCGCCAATGCGGAACGCGCGGCGGCAGCACTGGGCCGTCCAGAGGTAGAGATCGCCTCGTTAACCATCGAGACTGGCATGTCATACGCGGCACCTGTGATGATGCGGGCCATGGACACAGGCTCTCGTGAGATGGCAACACCATCTGCGGAGGCAGGCGAGTCCGAGGTTTCGCTGACGGTCAATGTGCAGGCAGTCGCGCGCTGATCATCACAAGCTGACCCTTCGCCACGGGTCCGGGGCACGTCAAAAGTCATTTATCGAGCGCCTGCTCTTGCCTTGCCGTGCCCCCCTGTTTATGCTCCGAAATCAAAGCACAAAAATAAGCAGCGGAGATTTCAGGTATGCAAACCCACAACCCACCGGCGTCGACACCTTTTTTGCGCAATAAACTGGCGCTGGCCATGATCATGTCGGGCGTGCTGCTGGCAGCATGTTCCAGTGAGGAGACGACTCCCCCGGTAGAAACCCTGAACGAAACCACAGGCAGTGCGTCCGTTGACCAGATGGCGGCCGATCGTCCTGAGGATCTGCGGCCGGTAGATGCCAGCCGTATCATCAATGCGGGGAGCAACACTGCTGACTGGTTAAGTCATGGGCGGACCTATTCAGAGCAGCGTAATAGCCCGCTGGATACCATTAACCGCAGCAATGTCGAACAGCTGGGCCTTGCCTGGGACTTTGAACTGGACACGGATCGCGGCCAGGAAGCCACACCACTGGTCATTGATGGCGTAGTTTATTTCACCTCTGCCTGGAGCAAGGCGTTTGCTGTTGATGCGCGCACTGGTGAGGAAATCTGGCGTTATGATCCCGAGGTACCTGGTGCGAAGGCGGCTGATGCCTGCTGTGACGTTGTCAACCGGGGTCTGGCAGCCTGGGGTGACATGGTATTCCTGGGTGCCCTTGATGGCCGGCTGATTGCGCTGGATCGCGAAACCGGTGCCGAAGTCTGGTCAACCATGACCGTCGATCCGGAGGGTCGCTACACAATCACTGGCGCGCCTCGAGTCGTCGATGGCAAGGTTGTGATTGGCAATGGTGGTGGTGAGCTGGGTGTTCGTGGCTATGTATCTGCATACGATGCGGAATCTGGCGATATGGTATGGCGCTTCTATACGGTGCCCGGTAATCCGGAAGAGGGCTTCGAAAGCGACGCCATGGAAATGGCCGCCGAGACCTGGGCAGGCGAATGGTGGCGAATCGGGGGCGGCGGTACAGTCTGGGATTCCATGGCCTATGATCCAGAGTTGGACCTGCTGTATATCGGCGTTGGTAACGGCAGCCCCTGGAATCACCACATCCGTTCCAATGGAGAGGGTGACAACCTGTTCCTGTCATCCATTGTTGCATTGCACGCTGATACAGGTGAGTACGCCTGGCATTTCCAGACCACACCTGCGGAATCCTGGGACTACACAGCAACGCAGCACATGATCCTCGCAGATATCGAAATTGATGGACGCATGCGTCAGGTGATCATGCAGGCGCCCAAAAACGGTTTCTTCTACGTGATTGACCGCACCACTGGTGAATTTATCTCCGGTAACAATTACGTTGAGATTAACTGGGCCAGCGGCCTGGATCCGGTGACCGGACGTCCGATAGAAGCGGAAATCGTGCGCTACGAGCGCGACCCTGCCGTGGTTATCCCCGGTCCCCTGGGTGGTCACAACTGGTACCCGATGTCATACGATCCCAATACCGGTCTGGTCTTCATTCCGAGCCAGAACACTTCCTATGTCTATTCGAACCCGGGTGACTTCGAAGAGCAGGAAGTAGGCTGGAACCTCGGTGTTGGTGGCGTTAATGCGCCACCCGCAAACCCAGAAGATGCGCAGCGAGCCCAGCAGCTACCGGCATCAGCCCTGTTGGCCTGGGATCCTGTTACACAACAGGAGCGCTGGCGCGTCGAATATCCCGTCTATGGAAACAGTGGTCTGTTATCGACAGGTGGCGGCCTGGTCTTCCAGGGCTCTGCAGATGGGCTCTTCCATGCCTATCGCACGGACAATGGTGAACGCCTGTGGTCCTACCCCGTTGGTGATGCCATTCTCGGCGGTGCAGTCACTTATGAACTTGATGGTGAACAATATGTGCTGGCGCTGGCTGGTCAGGGCGGTGCGATGCCATTGACCATGGGGCTGCTGTCTGGCAATTATCCGCGAGAGCGGAATGGTCGCCTGATGGCATTCAAACTGGGTGCTGAGGGCCAGATGCCAGAAATGGCAACGACCGAACGAGTGCCATTAAACCTGGAAGGCATCAGCAGCGATGGCAGTGTTGAGTTGGGTGCGGCCATGTATGGCGCTTACTGCTCTGTGTGTCATGGCCCAATGGCCCTGAGCGCTGGCCCGATTCCTGACCTGCGTTACAGCCCGATGCTGCTGAGCAGTGAAGCCTTCCATGGCATCGTGCTGGAAGGCACGCTGGAAAGCCGTGGCATGCCGAATTTCTCGGCTGACATAGGTGAAGCGCAGGTGGAAGGCATCCGGGCGTTTCTGCTACAGCGCGCCGCAACCGTGGCGGCTGAGTGACACTACTGTGATTCAACTCCTCCCATCGAGCGTCGATGGGAGGAGTACTGAATGTTGATCAATCCAGCAGGTGCTGATTAAACCATTCCAGGCGAGCCCGGTAATCATGTGGGTGCCACCAACCTGATGGGCAAGGCGTTGGGGATCGTCACTCGCTGTATCGTCACCGACCTGATCCACAGAGCCGGCTTCGCCCACAACACGGCCCGCAGCAGTCTGTTTGCCTTGCCCATAAATGTAAACGTTATGTATTAGGTCGGGCGGAAAAACTGGTACTGATTCCGGCCGGCGGCCTTGGCCTGATACATGGCGTGGTCGGCCTTGGTCACCAGTTCCTTGAAATCTTGGCCGTGATCCGGCGCCAGCGCTATGCCCATGGACAGCGCAGGGATCAGGGTCTCGCTGCGGATGGTGACAGGATTGGCGACTGCGCGGCGGACCTTTTCCAGAATAATCTCGACATCCGCGCTTTTGGAAATATCGGATAGCAGGATCAGGAATTCGTCGCCGGCGATGCGGACCAGTCGGTCGGACTTGCGCAGCTGCGAGCTGATGGTCTGGCCCAAATGGCGGAGCAGCTCGTCGCCCAGGTCGTGGCCATGTGAATCGTTGAAGGTCTTGAAGTTGTCGACATCAACAAAGACCAGACCCACACCCGCCGCTTCTCGCTGGGCGTGCTGCAAGAGCTCCTGAAAGTATTGCTCGGCCATCCGTCGGTTCGGCAGCCCGGTCAGATTGTCGTGATTGGCCATGTGCTCGGCCCGCAGTTTCGACTGAGTGACATCGTCCATTTGCACATGCAGCGCGGCCAACAGCGCAAGCAGGTCTGAAGCCAGCACGCGAATAATGAAGGCCGCGGCAATCAGAATAACTCCGTAGTCGCCCAGCCAGCGATAGGCAGTGGCGTCTTCCAGGCCGGTTCGCCAGCCGTTTTGGGTGGCATATAGCAGAATTGGCATGTACACCAGCATGGCGATCAGGGCCATGTAAAACGTCCGTTTGCCAATCATGATCATGGCGAACAATAAAATTGCCGGGTAACCCATCAAGGCAGATGAACGCAAACCTGCACCTCCCCACATGGCCTGTGCCACACAGACAAACATGACTATTACGGTCAATGCGGCAGCCGCCTGCGGATAGCCATTACGTAAAAGCAACAGGGCAAGTAACAGAAATATGACAGTAAACAGCAGCGCTGTTACAACAACGGGTCGATTGTCCAGGAAGTTGACCAAGGAGAGGGTGATGATTGCCAACAGCATAACCATGATGCCCTGGCCTATACGTTTGGTGCGGATCTGTCGAATGGGGTCTGAGCGACGTGACGTGTTCAGCGGGTTGGGCAGGTTATTTTTATTCAGCTCTTGCATCCTTTGAGTCCCGGTTCATGCTACAAGCGTGTTGCTACGTTAGGAACTATGCAGTGGATCAACGGAGAAGGCAATCCCCGGTTTTGCCTCCTGCTAAAGTCATGAGGCAAAAATGCCGGAATCAATGACGAATCAGGCTATGACCAGGATTCAGGCACCAACAACAAGCTGGACCGACTGCGATGGACTGATCCCGGTTTGCCAGACACTTCTGGCCTATAATTGGACAGATCTAGGCCTGCGCCACTGTGGCGGCTGAGTAACTCTGCTGTGATTCAGCTCCTCCCATCGAGCGTCGATGGGAGGAGTACTGAACGGTGATCAATCCAGCAAGTGCTGGTTAAACCATACCAGGCGATGATCAATCCAGCAGGTGCTGATTGAACCACTCCAGGCGAGCCATGGCAGCTTCCTGCGCATCGTCGCCACGAAAACCATGCGCGCCGCCTTCGATTGTGATGAACTCACTGACCACGCCCGCTTCCTGCAGCGCCGAGTACATTCGCTCGCTGTGACTGATATTGACCAGTTCGTCGGCATCACCATGGATCAGCAAGACGGGCGGATCGTTTCGGTCTGCAAGCAGCAAGGGTGAGATACCAGCGGCCAGTTCCTGGGGAAAATCCAGGGCCGGGAAGCGGTCGTTCGGACCGGTCATTTGCCGCAGATCCACCGGTGGGAAATAGGCGACCACGGCGGCCACGCCATTGCCTGCCTGCATAATCGGGTCGTCGCTGTCTGCCATGCCATCATCGGCGTCCAGTCCCAGCATCAAGGATAGATGGCCCCCTGCGCTGCCATGATGGACAGCAATCACGGTATAGCCCTCGGCCAGCATGGAGGCAAAGGAAGCCAGGCGATTCTCGGGTTCAGTCCAGCGGGAGAACCATCCACCACTGACCATGTAGACAATCGCCGCGCCATTGGCGTTCTGTTCGGGTTGAAAGACGTCATAAATCAAGGCCATGCCGTCTTTGTGCCCGTATACCACATTCGGGATGATCCGGGCCTGCGCCTGCGCGCCTGCCGACAACATCATCAGGCATGTCAGCAGGCAAGCGGTCATTATTCTTATCGTTTTACACCTCAAAGTTTTTAATTGTTGTGTCAGGTAAACCCATTGTACTCGCCATTGCCTGTCGGCATAGCCCTTTCAGCCTGCCAGGCGTGCAGTCTGTCTGCGGTCAGGGCAAAAGTCTGCGCAGATAATGACCAGTGTGCGAGTGCTGGCTCTCGGCAATCGTTTCCGGCGTGCCCTGTGCGATTATCTCGCCACCACCACTGCCACCTTCCGGCCCCAGGTCAACAATCCAGTCGGCCGTCTTGATGACATCAAGATTGTGCTCAATAACCACAATGGTATTGCCCTGGTCCCGCAGACGATGCAGCACAGTCAGCAGTTGCTGAATATCGTCAAAATGAAGCCCTGTTGTAGGTTCGTCCAGGATATACAAGGTCTGACCGGTATCGCGCTTGGAAAGTTCACGTGCCAGCTTGACGCGCTGCGCTTCGCCGCCGGACAGTGTCGTCGCTGCCTGGCCAAGACGGATGTAGGACAGACCAACATCCATCAGGGTCTGCAGTTTGCGCGCAACGACCGGTACCGGATCAAAAAACTCACGGGCGTCCTCAATGGTCATGTCCAGTACTTCGGCGATATTGCGACCCTTGTATTTCACTTCCAGTGTTTCGCGGTTGTAGCGCTTGCCGTGACAGATGTCACATGCCACATAAACGTCCGGCAGGAAGTGCATTTCGACTTTGACAACACCATCGCCCTGACAGGCTTCGCAGCGTCCACCTTTAACATTGAAACTGAATCGGCCAGGGGTGTAGCCCCGTGAGCGTGCTTCCTGGGTGCCGGCAAACAGCTCGCGAACTGGCGTGAAGATACCGGTGTAGGTCGCCGGGTTGGAACGGGGGGTTCGGCCGATAGGGCTCTGGTCAATATCAACCACCTTGTCCAGTAGGTCCAAACCGCGTATCTCTGCATGCTCGGAGGGTGTCAGGGTGGTGGCACCATTCAGACGCGTTGCAGCGACCGGATAAAGGGTGTTGTTGATCAGTGTTGATTTACCCGAACCAGACACACCCGTGACACAGGTGAACAGACCCAAAGGAATTTCCAGGTTTACGTGTTTAAGGTTGTTGCCACTTGCGCCGATCAGGCTCAGCGTTTTGCCTTTTTTGGGTGTATGCCGACTGTCAGGTATTTCGATGCGGCGTTTATTGGACAGGTACTGGCCGGTAAGCGAGCGCGGTTCGGCGATAATATCGTCAATAGTGCCTTGTGCCACAATTTCACCGCCGTGCACCCCGGCGCCAGGTCCGATGTCAATCAGATGGTCGGCGCTGCGGATGGCATCTTCATCATGTTCGACTACGATGACTGTATTGCCGATGTCACGCAAATGGAACAACGTGTTCAGCAGCCTGTCGTTGTCACGCTGGTGCAGCCCGATGGACGGCTCATCCAGGATGTACATGACTCCGACCAGGCCAGCGCCAATCTGGCTGGCCAGGCGGATTCGCTGCGCTTCGCCACCAGACAGGGTGTCGGCACTTCGACTGAGCGTCAGGTAGTTCAGGCCCACGTCAATAAGAAACTGCAGGCGCAGTTCCAGTTCTTTCAGGATCTTGTCGGCAATGGTCGCACGTGCTCCACTTAATTTGAGCGAGCCAAAATAGTCCCTCGCCTGTGCGATTGTCATGTGTGTAATGTCGGGCAGGGTTGTTCCTTCGATATACACATGGCGAGCATCGGAACACAGCCGTGTGCCTTCGCAATCCGGACAGGCGTGTGAGTTCAGAAAACGCGCCAGGTCATCGCGGACGGCCTGAGATTCGGTTTCCCGGTAGCGACGCTCCATATTGGGCAGAATGCCTTCAAACGCATGGCGCCGGACCATGGTGTCGCCCCGGTCATTGGCAAACCTGAAGTCGATCTGTTTGCCCTTGCTGCCGTAAAGGATCAGGCTTTGATGGGCATCACTCAGCTCGGCAAATGGTGTGTCCACAGCAAATTTATAGTGCTCAGCCAGTGATGTGAGCATCTGGAAATAATAGAAGTTGCGACGATCCCAACCGCGAATTGCGCCTTCTGCCAGCGATAAAGATGTGTCAGTGATAATCCGCTGCGGGTCAAAGAACTGTTTGACACCCAGGCCATCACAGCTGCTGCAGGCACCTGCCGGGTTATTGAACGAGAACATGCGGGGTTCCAGTTCGCTGATGCTGTGGCCGCAGACGGGGCAGGCAAAGCGCGCAGAGAACATGATTTCATCGCGTTCTTCGTCCATGAAAGCGATCGTGACCGTACCGTCACTGAGTTGAATGGCAGTCTCCAGACTTTCTGCCAGACGCTGCTGAATATCATCCCGAATTTTCAGCCGGTCGATGACAGCCTCAATGGTATGTTTCTTGTTTTTCTCAAGCGCTGGCGGATAGTCGAGTTCGGTTACGGTGCCATCGATACGGGCACGGATGAATCCGCTGCTCTGCAGTTCCTTGAAAACGTGCAGATGTTCACCTTTGCGCTCCCTTATCACGGGTGCCAGTACCATGATCTTGCTGCCCTCGGGCAGGGCCAGCAGCTGATCGACCATCTGACTGACGGTTTGCGCCTGCAGCTTCTGATGGTGTTCGGGACAGAATGGTTCGCCGGCACGAGCAAACAGCAGCCGCAGATAGTCGTAGATCTCGGTGATGGTACCGACAGTCGAACGTGGGTTATGAGACGTCGATTTCTGCTCTATGGAAATGGCAGGAGAGAGGCCTTCGATATGATCAATGTCCGGTTTGTCCATCATGGACAGGAACTGCCGGGCATAGGTGGACAGCGATTCCACATAACGGCGCTGGCCCTCGGCATACAGCGTGTCGAATGCCAGCGAGGATTTTCCCGAACCCGACAGCCCGGTGATCACTACCAGTTTGTCCCTGGGGATACTCAGACTGACGTTCTTCAGGTTGTGGGTGCGCGCCCCCCGGATCGTGATTTTATCCATGCTGTTCCTGCTGCTCCCATCGCAATACAACAGCCCATTATGGTCAAATCCCTGTCCCAGCGCAAAGGGCACTGAACGTAAATCTGCTGTCGGCGCAGTCCCAGGAAACATGCTATGCTTAAACCGAACGTAACGAATTTATCTTCAGTCTGACAATAGACGGCAGAAGACGCCAAGGGCACGGGAGGATTAGAAAAGGTGGCAAGTCGCGGCATCAACAAAGTTATTCTGGTAGGCAATGTAGGCAAGGATCCCGAAACCCGCTATATGCCCAGCGGTGGCGCGGTCACCAACCTGACCCTGGCAACTGGCGATACCTGGAAGGATAAAAATACCGGGCAACAGCAGGAACGTACGGAATGGCACCGTATTGTTTTCTTCAACCGTCTCGCAGAAATTGTGAATGAATATGTCCGCAAGGGCAGCAAACTGTATATCGAAGGCAGTCTGCGTACCCGTTCATGGGAGCAGGATGGCATTACCCGCTATGCAACTGAAATTGTTGCCAACGAAATGCAGATGCTGGATTCACGTGGCGCGTCCAGTGGCAGTGACGATCGCTTTGGACAGGACATGAATCAGGATATGCCGTCTCAAAATGCACCGTCGCAACGCAGCGGCGGCCAGGCAGCCCAGGGCAGCTCGCGGCCGGCGGACTTCGATAATTTTGACGACGACATTCCTTTTTGATCCGTTGGGCGGGGAGTGAACTCAGTCGGTGAAGGTCTTAATTCTCGGGGCGGGCAGTGGTATCGGACAGGAGTTGTGCCGACTGTTCGACGAACGCCAGATTCAATGGGTTGCGGCTGATCACAAGAGTGTCAATGTAGATGACCCGGTTGGCGCAGCTCGGGTCATTACCCATGCTGGCGCGGGTCAGGTGATAAACCTGACCGCCTATGCGGCCGGCCGCCAGGATGCTCTGGAGCTGGCCGAAGCAGCACCCGACGATACAGATAAACAGAACCACCAGCTGGCCGACCTGTTATCACAGGTCTGTGATCATCTGCATATACCCATGATTCACCTCTCCACAGCGCAGGTGTTTGGTGGCGACAAGAAGCTGGCATATAACGAGCAGGACACCCCGGCACCGGTAGGTGTTTATGGTGCAGCGGCATTCGCAGGCGAGCAGGCCATCCAGAAAAACCTCAAGCAGCATATTATTATCCGTTCAGGATGGCTGTTCGGCCCGGGGCAGGACCAGGATCTGCGTCGCTGGCTGGATGAGCTGCGTGACGGCGACGGCAATGTCCGGGTGATGCGCCGCAAACTTTCACCAACGCCCATTGAGGACCTGGCGCGAGTCATTCTGGCGGTTGCTCTGCAAGTGGATTGTCATGCCGATGTCTGGGGTGTGTACCATTATGCGGCACTGGAACCGCTGCGTGAAAGTGAGTTCGTCCAGCATCTCGTCAAGTTTGCCGCGCAACATGACGAGCGCGTGTATGCGCTGCTTGACCACCTCAATATCAACCTGGTTCGCGTCGAAACGCCACATATTGCCAATAACACGCTGGCAACCAAGAAGATTTTCGAGACCTTTGGTATCAAGCAGCGACCCTGGCAGGGCAGCCTGCAAAAGCTGATCAAATCCTGGTACAAGGGACAGCCTGCGTAATGGCCAGCTCCGGCGCTTTCATGTCAACGGCCACCCTGAAACCCGTCGGGCAGGTTCGTGACCATATTCTGCAGGTGGCGCGTACTCGCCTAACGCGTGAAACCATACCTTTGTCCGAGGCGCTGGGCCGGATCCTCGCCACGGACGTGATTGCGGCAGTTGATGTTCCGCCGTGGGACAACAGCGCCATGGATGGTTATGCCATACGGGTTGCTGAACTGGCGGATGGCGATGTACTGCCAGTGAGTCAACGAATCACCGCAGGCAGCTCTCCTGTGCCACTGCATCCGGGCACTGCAGCCCGCATTTTTACGGGTGCGCCCGTCCCAGATGGCGCTGACGCTGTGGTCATGCAGGAAAACTGTGAGCAGTCAGGCGTCGAAACCAACACACAGTCTGTTTGCATTCTGCAGGTTCCGCAGGCAGGCGCCAATGTCCGGCGCCGAGGCGCCGACATTCAGAAGGGTGAGTTGTTGTTCGCGGCCGGCTACCGATTGCAGGCAGCCGATCTTGGACTGCTGGCGTCAACAGGGGTATCGCATATCGCAGTTGGTCGAATGCCCAGAGTGGCCATTCTGACAACTGGGGATGAGCTGGTTGCGCCTGGCGAGGAGCTGGCGCCCGGGCAGATCTACAACAGCAATGCAGTGACGCTGCAAGGCCTGCTTAACGGATTGGGTATAGTGCCGCAGCAGGTCAGGCACGTCGCTGACACTCTGGCACAGACTCAGGGCGTGTTACGCGAGCTGGCGCAGACCTGTGACTGTATTATCAGCAGCGGAGGTGTCTCGGCAGGCGAAGAGGATCACGTCCGTCGTGCACTTCAGGAAGAGGGCCAGCTTGATGTCTGGAAGCTGGCTTTAAAGCCAGGCAAACCATTTGCCTTTGGGCATCTTCACGATACGCTGTTCTTTGGCTTGCCGGGTAATCCCGTGTCTTCGTTTGTAACATTCGTTCTGCTGGTACGTCCAGCGCTGTTGGCGTGGATGGGTGCGGCCCGGCCGCTACCAACGTCCTGGCCTGTGCGCGCGGATTTTGAGCGCCCGGTTGCCAGCGAACGTGAGGAGTATCTCCGGGTAACATGTCATGAGAGGGACAGTCAGGTCTGGGTAACACCGCTCGCTGATCAGAGTTCCGGCGTATTGAGCTCAATTCATACAGCTGACGGGTTGGCGATTGTGCCCAGCGGCCAGACGCTGGCAATTGGCGATGCATTGCGATTTATCGCGTTTAGTGACATAGTTTAGACAAGTAATTACCCCCACTGTGAAGTCATCATGCATTACGCGCCCTTCTGTTTTCCGTCGCCTCACGTTTTACGGTCCTTTGCGAAATATGGAAAACAGGGTTTCGTCAGTCTGTTGTTTTTGACTGGAGCGATCGGCTGCACTGTGCAGCAGGCGCAACCGGCTCCACCGGCGCAGGAACCTGTCGTAGAAGTACCTTCTGACGATCTCGACAGTGTCAGCGCAGAAAGGGATGAAGCAGAACAGCAGCGACGAATCGTGGCTGATATTCTGTATAGCGGCATGCGAGCCCTTCGCGCCGACCGACTGCTGACGCCACCCGAGGACAGTGCCTATCGGTATTTCAGTCGCGCACTGGCTCTGGATCCGGGAAATAGTGTGGCGCTGGACGGCATGCAGGATATCGTCCTCCGCTATCTGCAACTTGCCGAGCTGTCATCGCGGCAGGGCCAGTTCGAAAATGCCGAGACCTACCTGCGCCGCGCCGCTCAGGTTGATCCCGGGCATGACGGGATTGTCGCTGCCCGCAACAACCTTGCTGCCGAGAGAGAGCGGACGCACAGCGTTCATACGCTGGATGGCCGCGCTCTATATGCCCGCAATGAGGCAATGGTGAACCAGTTGCAACAACTGGCACGCGTTGTTCACGAGACTCAGGCCTTTGTCTTGATTACAGCACCCAATGATGAACTGGGTCGCTGGATTTACGCACGAATGCAGGACGCCTTGACGGATTACCGTGTTCGCGGTGATATCGAGATTGGTGACCAGGCCACCGTCAGACTGGTCAGGACTGGCAACAGCTGAAGCCAGAAGTTGGTTTCCGCAATTTCGAATTCACTTCATCATACTGTCACACCTCATTGCTAGAGTACTCACCAGAACCGAATGCCAAGGTTGGTCCTGGAGTCGATTCTTTTTGTTCATTCAGATAGACCTTTTTGCTGTAAGTGGAATTCTCCCCGCCTACCACTGCCAGGCTTTTCGGCCCTTACCGAAAAGCCTGTTTTTTTATGCGGAAGAGGAACTACCTTTACATTTTGTGATGCTCTATTTAGGCTTGGCCCTCAATAATGAAAAGACATTGAGGTCATCAGACAGCTATGAGCAAGTCGATCGCCGCGCTATGGCAAAGCCTTTGGACATCCCACCGCCAGACCAAGAATGCGCTGCGAGGCAGGCCACCTGAGGACACTCCACCACAGGCCTATTCCCGCTCACAAATTGTCGGGCTACTGCTTGGACCGCTGCTGTTTATCCTGGTTATGCTGGTTTTTGAGCCACAGGGCCTGAGCTACGAAGCCAAAGCCGTGCTTGGTGTCACCTTGTGGATCGCGACCTGGTGGATAACTGAGGCGATTCCCATACCAGCCACATCGCTGCTACCTATACTGCTACTGCCGATTACGGGTGCCGTGGACAATGCCACGGTTACCTCAGCCTACGGTGATGACATCATCTTTCTGTTCCTGGGTGGTTTTTTTATCGCCACAGCGATGGAGAAGTGGAATCTTCACAAGCGGATGGCGCTGGCCATCATTGCCTACGTGGGTACCAGCACACAGCGCATACTGCTGGGATTTATGCTGGCCACCGCATTTTTGTCCATGTGGGTATCCAACACTGCCTCGGTGATGATGATGGTGCCGATGGCGCTGGCGATCACGGCGCAGGTTGCGCATACCCTGCGCGGCAAGCCGGGGGAAGAAGACATCCCGGTATTTGAAAAGTCACTGATCTTTGGTGTTGGTTATGCCGGAACTATCGGTGGACTGGGCACTCTGATTGGTACGCCGCCCAATATTATTCTGGCCGCCCAGGCGCGCGAGCTGTTTGGCGTTGAGATCAGTTTTGCGGGCTGGATGCTGATTGGTGTACCCATGGTCGTGGCCCTGCTAGTCATCACCTGGCTCTACCTGGGTCGTGTGGCGTTTCGAATGCATATCAAGTCACTGCCTGGCGGGCGTCAACTGATCCAGCAGGAACGCGACGCGCTGGGCATCATCTCTTTTGAAGAGAAGGCGGTGGCAGCGGTGTTTGCGTTTGCTGCCTTCATGTGGATCAGTCGAGGGTTCATCTGGGCCGATCTGGTCCCGGAAATCAGAGATGGCATGATTGCCGTTATGGCCGCAGTACTTTTGTTTGTCATTCCGTCACGTTCCGAGGCGGGGTCACGCGTGCTGATGTGGAAGGACAGCAAAGAAATCCCCTGGGGCATTTTGTTGCTGTTTGGTGGTGGCCTGGCGATAGCGGCAGGTTTTCGCTCGACCGGCCTGTCTGACTGGATGGGCAGTCAATTGACCATTCTTGACGGCGTGCATCTGATGGTGATGATCGCCACGGCGGCGCTGCTGATTCTGTTCCTGACCGAAATCACGTCCAATACAGCCACTGCCACCATGATTCTGCCGGTTGTGGCGAGTCTCGCCCTGGCGCTGAATGTGCATCCATTTGCCTTGATGATTCCGTGTGCCATGGCGGCCAACTGTGCCTTCATGCTACCTGTGGGTACGCCTCCCAATGCCATTATTTTTGCCACGGAAAAGCTGCGTATTGTCGAGATGATGCAGGTGGGTTTTCTGCTCAATCTGATAGCAACCGTGCTGATCACCTTGATGGTGTACTTTGGTGTGCCCCTGCTCTGGGGTATTGATCTCACTACAGTTCCTGCTGCATTCCTTCAGTAAGGCTTTGTTTTAATTTCAATAATCAGCGTTAACGATTTTCGTTAACGCTGATCGACAACCGTTTCGTAACTACCGGCTTCGTGCCACCAGCCTCCGATGCACCTATAGTGCAGCAACCGAAATTTCGCAGATTCAACAAGAACTGTATCGGGAATAATGATATCGACAGTGGCCGGCTTTAACGCCAGGCCGCTGCGCATTCTATTGCTACAAGGGGAAGCAGTTATGAACACCAGGCACGACGCTTACAGGTCCGCTAACGCGTCCACTCAATTGCAGCATGCAGTGTCCAGATCACTGCCCGCTGCAAAGGTCACCAGCACCTTGATCATTTCTGCCTCGCTGATGGCTTCCTGTCAGCTTGCCATGGCCCAGAACAGCGATGACCCGCAGATCCAGGAGATGCTGATCACCGAGCGCAGCATTGAGAACACCCTGCCGCTGGAGCTGGCACGCTATGGCGCTGATCTGGAGATTGTGACCGAGCAGCAGATCCGTAATCATGGTTTTGTGGATGTGGCCCAGGCGCTGGAAATGCTGGTGCCAGGTCTGTCACTGACGACTCAGGCTGGCGCATTCAGCTATGTGAATGTCGCCATGCAGGGTTCACGATCCAGCGATATCCTCTGGACCGTAGATGGCGTGCGGATCAATAACCGTCTGTACAACTCAACCAGTCCGGCCGACACACTTCCGTCCAGCATGATTGAGCGTACCGAAGTGCTGAAGGGCAGTCATGGCCTGATGTACGGTACCCAGGCCATCGCCGGAGTGATCAACGTCGTGACACGTGGTTTTTCCGAAACCCCGGACGGACAGATCAGCGTGGGTGCTGGCAGCGATGGCCTGATGCGCATTAACGGCTATGGTCGTGGCGCCATAGGTGATCACAAACTCGTCGGCTGGGCGTCACGCGATGAAAGCGATGGTTATGATATCTACGACAACTACCAGCCTACCTCGCAGTTTCGCAAGCGCGGCTACAAAGTTGACAGTGCCGGTGTTAAGTACGGCTACGACTTTACCCCTGATCTGAGCCTGTCATTGACTGGCATTCACACAGAAGGTCGTATCGACTATCCGAATGTGAGCAATATCAGCATCAATGACCGGACTGAAAACATCATCAGTGCCAGGCTCGACTGGCTGCCATCCGAGGCTGCCCAGTTTTTCCTGAAAAGTTATTACCACAGCTGGGACACTGACTATTACACGCCTGGCAACGCCTCAGACTACTGGGGATATGAAGACAAGGGCGTCAATGCCGCTGCAGTTTTCAAACCCGAAGGTTTTCTTGAATACCATGTGGGTTACGACTTCCAGACCTATACCGGTCAGGATGACTACCTGCTGATCGCACGTCAGCGCGAAGATGTGCACGCCGTATTCACTCAGCTGCGCAGTACTGACGATCTTAGTGATCGGGCACGTTTTTCTGCCGGGTTCCGTCGTGATGAGACCGGTGGCAACAGCTCCAACACCTGGAATGTGACCGGCGTGTATGAGTTCACGGACACCCTCTATGTAAAGGGCATGACAGGGACGTCCTTCATGTTGCCGAGTGCCGAGAACCTGTATCGTATTCATTGTCCCAGCGGCAGTGGCTGTACCCACGGCAATCCAAACCTGGCGCCAGAGGAAAGTTTTGCCATCAACGCGTCAGTGGGTGGTTTGCTGGCACTGGCAGAGCGCGAAATCGGCTGGCAGGTATCCGTGTGGGACCGCTCGGTGGACAACCTGATCACGCGTGCGCCCATACCGGCTGGCATGCCCAACCGACCGGGCCCCGAGTTCGACAACACCTTCATCAATATTGGCGAGGAGGTCGAAGTTCGCGGCGCCGAACTGTTGCTGAATGGTGAGCTGACCAGCACATTGTCCTACGACCTCAGCTACACCTACAGTCAAGAGGAAGTACGCAACACCGGGCAGCAGATACAGGATCGTCCACCGCGCAGCTACAAGGGTGCGCTGGCCTACAGCGCTCCCAGTGGTCGTTTTGGTGCCAACGTCGCCTTCAAATACATTGGTCGCAAGTCTTCCGATGTGAATGGTTTTGGGCTCCAGTACTATGGTGACAACCACGTGCTCGACATGGGTGCTCACCTGTACCTTGACCGGGATCAGCAACACCGCCTGACCCTGCGACTCGAAAATCTGCTGGATGAGGACTATGCCAGCAGCCTGGGCTCAGCGGTACTGGCCGGCTCCAACCCATCCGAGCGATTCCTATGGCAGCGCCTCGCACCACCACGCACGGTGCACCTGAATTACAGCTATAACTTCTGATAATGCGATATATCCTGATCACACACCGTTACCTGGCAGTTGCCGTAGGCCTCTTAATGAGCCTGTGGTGCCTGTCAGGCTTCGTGATGATGTATCAGGCCTTCCCGGAGCAGACCCTGGCGCAGCGCCTGCAGGGTCTGGCTCCCCTGGACCTGCAGGAATGCTGCGACCTGTCTTCCCTGGCGGCGGTGGATAGCAGTGTGGCACCGCCTTTCCGCATTGAAATGTTACTGGATGATCCGGTGATGCGGACGCCGGCTGCCGTTATCAATCTACGCACGGGCCAGCCCATTACACTGCTAGGTGATGCCGAGCTCATGCAGGTTGCGCGTCTCTGGGCGGAAGGAAACAATCTTCAGGATGCCAACCTGAGCTTGCAGGGTGAGCTGGAGATGGACCAGTGGATTATCCAGTCTGCGCGTCGCAACCGGCCAGTTCACCACGTGTTGATGGGCGATAGAGCCGGTACCGAGATCTACATTAACGGCAGCACAGGCGAGGTGTTTCAGAAAACCACCCGGCGCGAGAGAGTGCTGGCCTGGCTTGGCGTGATACCTCACTGGCTGTACCCGACTGCGCTGCGTCAGAACGGCGCCTTGTGGTCCGAGATTGTCATCTGGACGTCGATTGCGGGTACGTTTCTGACTGCAACCGGACTCTATGTCGGTATCGCCCGCCTGCGAACCCGACGTGCCAGACGTGACGCAGGAGCCCAGCCAAGAAGCCAGATATCCCCGTTCAGGGGGCTCTGGTACTGGCATCACATGCTCGGACTGGTGTTTGGCATTCTGACTCTCACCTGGGTGTTCAGCGGGCTGCTGACCATGAATCCATGGGGTGCTCTTGCAGGTGACGGAAGCTCCTACCGCCAGGATTTTGTGGGAGATGCGTCCTGGCAGCAGGTTCGCAATCTGCTCAGATCGGCAACACAGGCGCAGCAACAGGGCGAGCTACCGCAAAATATGGTTTCCCTGCAGTCAGGTGTTTTTGCAGGAGATTTGCATGCTTTCGTGGGTACCGCTGATGGTGAGCAGTCACTTCGAATTGACGCCACGGCACGACCCGCTGAGCCGCTGACCGAGAGTGTTATTCGACAGCATACTGCAGCTGCCGGAGTGCCGCTGGAGTCACTAAGGCTGCTGACTGAGGAAGACGCGTATTACTACGCGCACAAGAGCCCGATTGAGTTGCCTGTCTGGCGCGCGCAACTGATTGATTCCGATAACACTGCCATTTACATCGGGCCGGAGTCGGCCAGCGTGCGGGTAATGACCGAGACCAGTCGCACTTCGCGCTGGTTGAGGGTGGGTTTGCATCGCCTGGACTTTGCCTTCATGAAGGACAGGCCGCTGTGGGATATCCTCGTGATTATTCTGCTGGCAGGCGTTACCCTGTTATGTCTGACTGGAACCTGGATGAGCTTTCAACGCATTCGCCACGACATGCGATCCGCGCGGCAGCAAAAGCGCCGCGCATTTTAAAATTCCCAGCCGGGTTAGCCGCACCGGGAATTGCAGACTCGCGTGATCCGGTTCAGTTGCCTGCTGACAACTGCCGAACCGCGGCGAGTATCTGACGGCAGGTAATCTGTCCGACCAGCTGACCGCTGTCATTGACGACGGGGCGTCGCCGCTGCCCTTTTGACAGCATGTCGGTGGCGATATCAATGATGTGGTCGCCGGGCTTGGCGGAGTTGATGTTGGCTGACACCATATAGTCCTGCACCAGGCCTATCGAGCCCTGATCATAACTGGCTCCAAGAATACCCCTCAGGCAGTCCAGCTCTGACAGAATACCCAGCAGTTGACCCGTCTCGTTGACCACACACAGACCGGATACCCGGTTTTTGGTGATCAGATCGACTGCCTCGATCAGTGGTGTCTCAGGTGCGACCGTGATCGGCTTGTCGACCATGTAATCTTCCAGATTGACAGAACGCAGCATCGAACTTTCTCTTTTGATTATTGGATGAACAGTCTATCAGTCAAACGAAAACGCTGACAACAAATGCTGAGGAATGCAGACAAACACCTGCTTGCATCAAGATATATACTAAACTATATTTCGTTTTATGAAAAAAGCAGATCAAAACAGGAGTGTTCCGCATGAGCGCGGCGACTTCGTTGCTCCATGGATCCTGACGACGTCGGCGGGGGAAATTTCGCCGCGGCGGCTGGCCCTGCTGGAGGCAATTGGCGATTGTGGTTCGATCAGCGCTGCCGCGCGAAAGGTTGGCATTACCTACAAGGCCGCCTGGGATGCGGTCGATGCCATGAACAATCTGGCGGACTGCCCGCTGGTCAGCGCCCAGCATGGTGGCCGCGGCGGCGGTGGGGCAGAACTGACCGACGAAGGCAGGCAACTGGTGCGCGATCTTCAACAATTGCGCAACCTGCAGCAGGCGTTTATTGAAAGTGTGACCACGGGTAAGGACGGGGAATTTGATTTGGATGATTCATTGCGCATGCTCCGACGGCTGACAAGCAAAACCAGTGCGCGCAACGTACTCAGTGGCAGGATTGCCGGGGTCACGCATGGCGCTGTTAACGCCGAAGTGTCGATTCGGCTGGGTGGCGATGATCAGTTGATTGCGATCTGTACAGAGGAAAGCACACGGGACCTGGGGTTGGCTGTAGGTCGCGAGGTGCAGGCGCTGATCAATGCGTCCTGGATTATTCTGGCCGATGCAGACAGCACGGGCAGAACCTCTGCCCGCAACCGTCTGTGCGGAATTGTGCAGAGAATAACCCCTGGGGCTGTGAATGCCGAAGTTGTGATTCGCCTCGATGGTGGTAACACGCTAGCGGCCATCATTACCTCGGAAAGCCTTCAGGCCATGGAGCTGGAGGAGGGGAAGCCAATCTGTGCTCTGATTAAGGCGTCAAATATAATTCTTAGTGTACAGGAAGATTGAGCACAACTTGCCGCATCTCACGACAGGAACACTTATGATGTTTTTCAAACTGCCAACTGTCCGATTGCGACTCATCCTGCTTTTGGTTCTGACAGGCTTGCCGTCGGCCTGGAGCTGGGCGGAGTCAGCGACGGTTGCTGCGGCCTCCTCCCTGCGCCCGACTCTCGACCGGATTGCTGAAGCCTATATGGAGGCCAATCCAGAAGATTCGATCACTATCATATATGGCGCCTCCGGGAGACTGACCGCGCAGATTTTGAATGGCGCCCCTTTTGATGCGTTTCTGTCAGCAGACACTGCATATCCAGCGGCACTTTTTGAACAGGCGCCCGGCACCTCCGAGCCGGTAATTTATGCGCTGGGCCGTCTGGTGCTGTGGAGTGCCAATCATGACGTTACGGGCCTGGCGCTGACTGATCTGACTCAGGACAGATTCCGGCGCATTGCCATTGCCCAGCCGGCCATTGCGCCCTATGGCCAGCGCGCCAGAGAGGCTCTGGAGGCACAAGGGGTATGGTCAAAGATTGAAAGCCGGATTGTGTACGGGGAGAATATCTCGCAAGTTGCGCAGATGTCTGCGACAGGAGCAGCAGACCTCGCAATCACTGCGCTGTCGCTGGCCATGCAGGATGGTCTGGCGGAACGACCCTATGCCTTGATCGATGATTTGCTGCATGAGCCACTTGCCCAGTCGGTGGTGGTAACTGCGCGTGGACAGGATAACAATGCGGCGCGCCGCTTCGTTGAGTTTATGCGTCATGCGGTGGCAGCAGACATTCTCGTGCGGGCGGGATTCCAGATGCCGGTCCCCGGCATGGCAGCAGGGAGCTGACGTCAGGTGTTGGGATTGAGCCCTGAAGACTGGCAGGCCATTGAGCTTACGTTGCGGCTGTGCCTGTATACCACCCTGATACTGCTGTTGCTGGCGACACCGTTAGCCTGGTGGCTGGCCAGCGGACGCTCATGGCTGCGCACGCTGGTACAGTCGGTGGTGGCTTTGCCACTGGTATTGCCACCAACTGTGCTTGGTTTCTATCTGTTGATCGTCCTGGGACCGCGAGGTCCGATTGGCGCAACGCTGGAACAGATGGGCCTCAACCATCTGGCCTTCAGTTTTGAGGGAATTCTGCTCGCCTCTGTCATCTACTCCATGCCGTTTGCAGTGCAGCCACTGCATGAGGCCTTCTCCACGCTGGGCCGCAGGCCAGCAGAAGTTGCATCATCACTGGGCGCAGGCCCGATCGACCGGTTTTTCAGCGTGATTCTGCCGCTCACCAGCGGGGGGTTTATTGTCGCAGCCACGCTGACCTTTGCTCACACCATCGGCGAGTTCGGTGTCATTCTTATGCTCGGTGGCAGCATACCGGGAGAGACGCGCGTGCTGTCCGTGTTAATCTATGATCACGCCGAATCCATGAACTACGCGGCAGCGCACAGATTGTCGGCCATGTTGCTGATATTTGCGTTTGTTGTGCTGTTTGTTGTTTATGCCTTCAATCGTCGATTCCGGACGGTCAGATTCTGATGAGTAACTTTTGGCTGCACTTGACGGATGGGTCAACCCTTGCCCTTACTCAAGGAGTATTGCCATGCAACTGAGTATCAAGGTCGATTGGCGGCGCGAACAGTTTCTCCTGAACGTTGCGGAGCAGTTTGAAATGACGGGAGTGACTGCGTTGTTTGGTCGCTCTGGCTGCGGCAAAACCAGCCTGCTGCGAGTTATCGCAGGGCTCGATCGCGTGCGGGGAGCGGAGGTCCTGCTGGGCGAGTCAGTATGGCAAAAGGGCAGCGCATTCAAACCCACCGAGCAGCGTCGCGTTGGTCTGGTGTTTCAGGAGCACAGTCTGCTGCCGCACCTGAATGTTACCGACAATCTGCTTTATGGCTACAAACGGACCAAACCAGAACATCGTCGCCAACACCCAGAGCAGGTTTTCAGTCGCCTGGAGCTGGAACCACTGCTGGGTCGGCGCATTGATCAGCTGTCCGGAGGGCAGCGACAACGGGTGTCACTGGGTCGCGCGCTGCTGACCAGCCCTGATCTTTTACTGCTGGATGAACCTCTGGCAGCGCTGGATACCCAGAGCAAGCGCGATATTCTGCCCTTTCTGCTGGATGTGACCCGCGACAGCGAAGTGCCAGTTATTCTCGTGACGCACTCACCCGATGAAGTGCAGCGCCTGGCGGACCGTGTAGTATTCATGGATCAGGGACGTGTTACCAGGACCCTGGCAATTGAACAGGCAATGGCAGACCCGGCGTCTCCACTGTTCGCTGATGAGGGCCCGGCGAGTATCCTGCGGGGAACTCTTGATGAAGCGGATGCATCCGGCCTGCGGACCTTCACGACCGATAATATCTCCCTTTTGGTCCGAGCAGGATCCGCTCGCTCCGGAGAGGCGAGGGTTCGGGTGCTGGCACGAGATGTCAGCGTGGCGCTGGACGACCCTGGCCGCATCAGTATTCGTAACCAGCTGAGAGCCACTATCGTGGCAAGCACACCGATCGCCGATCAACAGCAACTGCTGACGGCTAAATTGGCAGACGGCCAGCTTCTGCAAATAGAGGTCACTGCCTGGTCTGCCGCGCGACTGGGACTCAATGTCGGCACCGAAATATGGGCGCTGATTAAGTCGGTGGCATTAATGGAATAAAAGACTGAACCGATTCGTCATATTAACCGTAATCAATGTCAAAGCCTCGCTGGCAGTTCGCAATAGTTTGGTATGAGACAGTCTTGGCTTTCAGCACGTAAAGGAAGGTGTAAAGGTACAGTTCTCTCCCTTGGCCCGACAGACCCGCTCTGTCGGGCCTTTTATTTGTCACTGAATCGTCACTGCTTGTTTACAGTTCTGTTATGTCTGGTTGTTAAGCTGTGCTTCCATCAAGATGGCAACTGGAGTTGGTCTGATGGAAAAACGCAAACATTACCGCACAGTTTTCCTGTCTGATATCCACCTCGGTGATCAGGACTGCAAGGCAGAATTTCTGCTGGATTTTCTTAAGCACACTCGTATTGATCGCCTGTATCTGATCGGCGATATCATCGACATGTGGGCCATGCAGCGCCAGTTCATGTGGCCTGACAGCCACAATCGTCTGCTTCATAAACTCATCAGCCTCTCCTCAGAGGGAACCCAGGTCATTTACCTGCCTGGCAATCACGATGAACCGGCGCAAAAATATGACGGCATGGCACTCGGTGATGTCGAGATCCACCGGGAGTACATTCACACGCTGGCAGATGGTCGCAAATTGCTGGTGCTGCATGGTGATCAGTTTGATCAGGAAGTCTGTTTCGGGCCCTGGCATGCCTGGCTGGGCGACAAAGCCTACCGTATGCTGATGTTCATCAATCGCTGGTACAACCGTTACCGCGTCTGGCGTGGCCGCGACTACTGGTCGCTGGCAGGCTACATAAAACAGCGCATCAGTGGCGCCGGCGAAGCCATTGTGCGCTATCGCCAGACAGGATGCGCGCATGCCCGCAGGCGTGGGCTTGATGGCATTGTCTGCGGCCATATTCATCACCCTGAAATTACTGAGCTGGATGGTGTTCTTTACTGCAACGATGGTGACTGGGTGGAAAACTGCTCGGCGCTGACCGAGGACATGCAGGGCAATCTCAGCCTGGTGTTCTGGGCACGTGAGAGCGCGGTGTCAGCGCTGCGCCCAAGAGCAGATATTGCCGTAAGCGGCAGCAAACAGAAGGCCGCCTGAGCAGTCCTCAACACTGGCGGCGGCGATTGACCGCTGCAGGCCCAGGCGTCATGATAACCACTGTTTCAACATGAACAGCGGGGATCATGTCATGACTACCAGGACACACTTCGATATCGTGATTGTGGGTGCCGGCGCCGGCGGAATTTCTGTGGCTGCCAGTCTGCTAAAGCGCAAATCCGGTCTGAGCATCGCGCTGGTTGATAAATCCGAGAAGCATTACTACCAACCCGGCTGGACCATGGTCGGTGGCGGTATTTTTGACGCAGCCCAGACTGAACGAACAACTGCCTCGCTGATTCCCGACGGCGCCAACTGGATAAAAGCTGCGGTTACCGAGTTTGAGCCCGAAAATAATACTGTGAGGCTTGATGACAACAGCCAGTTGACCTATGAGCGGCTGATTGTTGCCCCGGGTCTGAAACTGAACTGGGAAGGGGTCGAAGGCCTGACCGATACACTGGGTCTGAATGGGGTAACCTCCAACTACAGGTATGACCTGGCGCCTTATACCTGGAAGCTGGTAAAGGGTCTGAAATCCGGCCGCGCGTTGTTTACCCAGCCACCCATGCCCATCAAGTGCGCTGGCGCTCCACAGAAAGCCATGTATCTGTCTGCTGATTACTGGCTGCGCCAGGGTGTCATTAAAAACATCGATATTGAGTTTTACAATGCCGGCGGTGCGCTTTTTGGCGTTTCCGACTACGTGCCTGCCCTGATGGAGTACGTCAAACGCTATGAGGCAGAGTTAAAGTTCAGTCACAACCTGGTGAAGATAGACGGCGAAGCCCGTAAAGCCTGGTTCGTGAAAAGCGATAGTGATGGAAACAAGGAAACTGTCGAGACAGAATTTGATATGATTCACGTCTGCCCACCACAGCAGGCGCCGGATTTTATACGCAGCAGCCCGTTGGCAGACAGTGCCGGCTGGGTTGATGTGGATCAGCAAACCCTGCGTCACAAGCGCTACAATAATATCTGGTCGCTGGGTGATGTCATCAACGCGCCCAATGCCAAAACGGCAGCGGCCGCCCGCAAGCAGGCACCAATTGTTGCCTGCAATGTTCTGTCTGACATGGGCGTGCTGAAAGGTCATGCGCATTACAATGGGTATGGTTCATGTCCGCTCACGGTTGAACGGGGCAAAATTGTACTTGCAGAGTTTGGTTACGGTGGAAAGCTATTGCCCAGCATGCCGACATGGCTGCTGCAGGGCAAGCAGCCAACACGTCTGGCGTGGCTGCTGAAAAAGGACTTCCTGCCCTGGCTCTACTGGAACGGCATGCTGAAAGGCAGGGAGTGGCTTGTTAAGCCCGATGTGGTGTGACAGCCCAAGGGCGTAAATTTATGAAGAACATGGAGTAAAGCATATGAAGGCAAAACAGGTGACTGACGAATTCGCGGTCGCGGAGCAGTTGACAGCAGATGATGTAGACATGATGGCCGCTGCCGGCTTCAAGACCATCATCTGCAATCGCCCCGACGGTGAAGCGGCCGGTCAGCCGTTGCGCGCCGAGATCCAGGCTGTTGCCGAGGATCATGGCATGCAGTTTCGCTATATTCCGGTTGTGTCCGGGGAGCTTAGCCTGGAAGATGTGGCGGCTTTTTCCGAAGCACTGGACAACGCACCACGTCCGGTACTGGCTTACTGTCGCAGTGGTACACGTTCCATCCAGCTCTGGGGATTGGCATCAGGCCTGAAAGGCATGGCCCCGGAAGCTGTTGTCACTCATGGTGCGGAAGCTGGCTATGACCTGAGAGGGGTCGCGGGCTGGCTGGCGCAACAAAGCCAGGGTTGAACCGTTACCTGCCCATTCTGAACTGGGGCCGCCAATACCGCGCGGCCCAGTTCACTGACGATCTACTGGCGGCCGTCATCGTCACGGTCATGCTGGTTCCCCAATCACTTGCCTACGCACTGCTGGCTGGCTTGCCACCGGAGATGGGCCTGTACGCCAGTATTTTGCCGTTGATGGTATACGCGGTTTTCGGCACCAGCCGCTCACTGTCTGTGGGACCCGTCGCGGTGGTGTCACTGATGACAGCCGCTGCGGTAGCCAGACTGGAACTGGCTGATGCTGCCCAGGTGATAGCTGCGTCAACGTTGCTGGCGATGATGGCGGGCCTGTTTCTGGTATTGCTGGGTTTATTGAGGCTGGGTTTTCTGGCCAATTTTTTATCGCATCCAGTCATCGCAGGCTTCATAACGGCGTCAGGTGTCATTATTGCGTTGGGGCAATTGCCGGGTATTCTTGGCATACAGGCAGGTGGCCAGACACTGCTACTGCTGGTGCCATCGCTTGTGGCAGGGCTTCAGTCTGCGGCTGGCAGTCTAAACTGGCCAACGATTACAGTTGGTGTAGGGACGCTGGCGTATCTGCTGTGGGCAAAACGTTACCTGGCGGCACTACTGGTTCGGTTTGGTCTCAATCAGCGTCTTGCCGTCATACTGTCGAGACTCAGCCCGATTGTCGCAGTGATTGCAACAGCAGTTGCGGCGTGGTCGCTGGATCTTGGCAGCAGGGGGCTGGCACTGGTCGGTGATGTACCGGCGGGGTTGCCGGCACTGTCCCTGCCAGTAATGGATTCTGAGCTGTGGCTGGCGCTGGCGGGTTCTGCAGCCCTGATTGCCATTCTTGGGTTTGTGGAGTCAGTTTCCGTGGCTCAGGGACTGGCCGCCAGGCGTCGCGAAAGGATTGATCCGGATCAGGAACTCATAGGTCTGGGGGCGTCAAACATGGCGGCCTCGTTCGCCGGCGGGTTTCCGGTGGCGGGCGGTTTCGCACGCTCGGTAGTAAATTTTGATGCGGGCGCAGCGACCCCGGCTGCCGGTCTTCTCGCCGCTTTACTGATGGGACTGGCAACCTTTTTCCTGATGCCTTTGCTAGCGTGGTTGCCAAAAGCCACACTGTCGGCAACCATTATTTCCGCTGTGCTGTCTCTGGTTGATTTCAGTATTGTAAAAAAGGCATGGCAGTATTCACGCGCCGATTTTCTCGCAGTCTGCAGTACCATTCTGCTGACCTGGCTGGAAGGTGTTGAGGCCGGCGTGGCTGCCGGTATCATCGTCTCAATACTTGTTCACATGTACAAAAGTTCGCGCCCGCATGTTGCCATCGTGGGACAGGTGCCCGGTACAGAGCACTATCGCAATGTTGAACGACACGAGGTCATCACCTATGACACGATACTGTCGCTGCGCGTCGATGAGAGTCTTTATTTCGCCAACTCGCGTTACCTGGAAGACCTGATATACCGTGAAGTGGCGGAGCGACCCGCACTGCAGCATGTCGTTCTGATGTGCAGTGCGGTTAATGAGATTGACCTGAGCGCGCTGGAGTCGCTTGAGGCCATCAACAGCCGCCTGGCTGACAATGGCATCAGGCTTCATCTATCTGAGGTCAAGGGGCCGGTGATGGATGCACTTGAGACCACGCATTTTCTGCAGGCCTTGAGCGGTCAGGTCTATCTAAGTCAACACCAGGCCATTAGCGATCTTCAGCGTTCCACGGCGATAGCGACGCCCTGACCACCACCGATACACAGTGTCGCCAGCCCGCGCTGTACATCCCGACGCATCATCTCGTGTATCAGAGTGACCAGCACGCGACATCCCGACGCACCAATCGGATGGCCAAGCGCGATGGCGCCGCCATTCACGTTGACCTTCTCCATATCCCACTGCAGTTCTTTGCCAACGGCGAGTGACTGTGCGGCAAAGGCTTCATTGGCCTCGATCAGGTCCAGCTGGTCCAGTGACCAGCCGGCCTTTTCCAGGCAGCGACGTGTGGCAGAGACGGGTCCGATCCCCATGATGGCCGGATCGACACCTGCATTCGCCCAGGCCTTGATACGCACCAGGGGCTCGAGCCCGTGTTTTTCTGCGGTTTCGCGGCTGCAGACAATCACCGCGGCTGCGCCGTCATTTAATCCTGAGGCATTGCCGGCAGTCACGGTGCCATCCTTTTTGAAGGCAGGTGACAGCCGCGCCAGGCGTTCGATGGTGGTGTCGGCTCTGGGGCCCTGATCCTGATTCACGATGATGGGGCTGGCTTTACGCTGTGGTACTTCGATGGGCAGGATTTCCCGGTCAAAATAGCCATGCTGCATGGCAGCGGCGGCTTTCTGCTGTGAGGCCAGCGCAAACGCGTCCTGCTCCTCTCGGCTGATCTGATACTTGTCGACCAGGTTCTCGGCAGTGATGCCCATGTGGTAGTGGTTAAACGCGTCCCACAGGCCGTCGTGCAGCATGGTGTCGATGGCCTGCCAATGACCCATTTTCTGGCCTTGCCGTGAGCCAGGCATCACATGGGGCGACTGGCTCATGTTTTCCATGCCACCCGCCACAACCATACCGGCGTCTCCAAGTGCAATGGCCTGGGCCGCCAGGTGGACGGCTTTCAGGCCGGAGCCGCAGACTTTATTCACTGTCATGGCGGGGGTTTTCACGCCCAGTCCGGCATTGATGCTGGCCTGGCGGGCGGTGTTCTGACCACAGCCGGCGGTCAATACGTGGCCCATGATCACTTCATCTATCAGCTCTGGCTTAATGTTTGACTTGACCATCAGCTGCTTGATGACTTCGCTGCCAAGCTGGGCGGCGGGAATATCCGCCAGGCTGCCCTGAAAATTCCCGATGGCGGTGCGTCCCGCCGCTACAATAACGATGTCCTGCATATGCTTACCTGTTGACTCGGTTTTCGATCAGATTGTCGACCACGGAGGGGTCGGCAAGTGTTGTGGTATCGCCCAGCTGTGAGGTCTCGTTGGCAGCGATCTTGCGCAAAATTCGGCGCATGATTTTGCCTGAGCGGGTTTTTGGCAGGCCCGGGGCGAACTGTATGATTTCCGGTTTTGCAAACGCACCAATTTCATCAGCGACAAACTGGATGAGCTCGCGTCGCAGTGCGTCGGATTCTTCGATACCTGACATCAGTGTGACATAGGCATACACTGCATTGCCCTTGATATCATGCGGATAACCGACCACGGCTGCCTCGGCCACTTTGGGATGCAATACCAGTGCGCTTTCCAGTTCTGCCGTACCGAGACGATGACCAGAAACATTGATGACGTCGTCCACCCGCCCGATGATCCAGTAATACCCATCCTCGTCGCGGCGCGCACTGTCACCGGTAAAGTAATAACCCGGATAGGCAGTGAAATAGGTATCCACGCAGCGCTGGTGATCACCGTAAACCGTCCTTATCTGTGCTGGCCAACTCTGGGTTATGACCAGGTTGCCTTTGCCGGCACCCGTCACTTCTTTGCCATCAGCGTCCAGCAATGCGGGCTTGACCCCAAAAAACGGCAGGGTTGCCGATCCGGGCTTCAGGTCTGTGACACCCGCGATTGGACTGATCATGGATGAGCCGGTTTCCGTTTGCCACCAGGTGTCGACGATTGGGCAACGCTGTTCACCGACTACCTCGTAATACCACTCCCAGGCTTCGGGGTTGATCGGCTCACCAACCGAACCGAGCAGGCGCAGCGAATCTCGAGAGCTGCGTTTTACCAGTTCGTCACCCTGACCCATCAGCGCGCGCAGGGCCGTCGGCGCGGTATAAAAAATATTAACCTGATGTTTGTCTATGACCTGCCAGAAGCGGCTGGCATCTGGGTAGGTGGGGACACCCTCAAAAATAAGTGTCGTGGCGCCATTGCAAAGAGGGCCGTAGACAATATAGCTGTGTCCGGTCACCCAGCCAACGTCAGCGCTGCACCAGTAGACTTCGCCTTCCCGGTAGTCAAAGATGTAGCGGTGTGTCATGGCTGCCTGCAGCAGATAGCCGGCTGTGGTGTGCAGCACGCCCTTGGGTTTGCCGGTGGAGCCTGATGTGTAGAGGATAAACAGTGGGTCTTCTGCATCCATGGGCTCTGCAGGGCAATCAGTGTCCGCTTCGGCAACCGCTTCGTGGTACCAGACGTCTCGTCCGGCAGTCCAGTCGCACTGGGCATCGGTATGTTTAACAACAATCACGCTATGCACATCGGGGCAATGCGCGAGGGCTTTGTCCACGTTCTGTTTCAGGGGAATCTTCTTGCCACCACGAACGCCCTGATTGGCTGTAATGACAGTGCGGCAGTCGCTGTCCTGAATACGATCGCGAATAGAGTCGGGTGAGAAGCCGCCAAAGACCACAGAGTGGATTGCACCAATACGTGCACAGGCCAGCATGGCATAGGCTGCCTCCGGGATCATCGGCATGTAGATACAGACACGATCGCCTTTTTTGACACCACGCGCCTTCAGCACGTTGGCAAGTCTGCAGACGGCCTCATGCATTTCTGCATAAGTGATTCGTGTGCTGGTATCCGGTTCGTCACCTTCCCAGATGATGGCGGTCTGGTCGGCACGCTCTGGCAGATGTCGGTCGATACAGTTCCAGCAGACATTCAATTTTGCATCAGCAAACCAGCGGACATCCGCTTTGGCGAATTCACCCTGGTACACGGCTGACCAGGGTTCAAAGAAAGACAGGAACTGTTCTGCCTGCCCGGCCCAGAAAGTCTCCGGTTGGCTGATCGACTGTTGATAGAGCTTCTGGTACTGCTCAAAGTCGATCAGACTGTGTCGGTCTCTGGCGGGATCCACCGGGTAGAGTTTGTCTTCAGCCATGCGATTCTCCTCACGTGTCGACGTGTTGGGTCTCACTGATTATTGTTAGTGTCGACTTCAATGTTATCAATCAGCCGGGTCGACCCGGCGAAGGCAGCTGCCAGGATGACCAGAGGACGGTTGTTATCCTGCCCGGGAGCAGCTGGTTGCAGGTCATCCTGAGTGCAAATGACAAAATAGTCAGGCTTCAGGCCGGATTCCTGAAGGACCTGCAATGCACCTGACTCCAGCGCACGATAGTCGCGCTGTCCTGACTGGATCTCCGCGGCCGTCTGACGCAGCACCTGACCAAGTGCCAGAGCCTGTGTCTTTTCAGCTTCACTCAGGTAGGAGTTGCGTGAGCTCAAGGCCAGGCCGCTCTGCTCACGCTCGGTGCTGACGCCAGTCAGTGTGATATCAAAACACAGGTCTTCGACCATTTTACGAATCACCTGAAACTGCTGGTAGTCTTTGAGTCCAAATACAGCATGGTCGGGCTGCACGATGTTGAACAGTTTGCTTACCACTGTTGCGACCCCGTCAAAGTGCCCCGGGCGGCTCGCACCACAGTGACGCTCAGCAATGTCCGGCGTATGGACAAGCGTGTGATTGCTCAGGCCTCTGGGATAAATCTCGGAGACCGGTGGTGTGAACAGGTAGTCACAGCCCGCCGCGGTCAGCTTTTCGATATCAGCATCTGGAGTGCGTGGGTACTTGTCCAGATCTTCGCTTTGACCAAATTGCATGGGATTGACGAATATGGTGGCAACAACAATGTCTGCTTTGGCGCGCGCCGTGGTCACCAGTTTGATATGGCCTGCGTGCAGGTTGCCCATGGTGGGCACCACCGCAATGGTCTTGCCTTGCTGACGGAATGGCTTGAGTGTGTCGCGCAGCTCGCGAATGAGGTAACAGATTTGCATAATGTCCGTGGTCCGCTTTATTTGGCAGTGTTCCTTTTCAGTTGATGCTCAGGGTCGATGAACAGAAGCGGTAAGCAGCATCAGTCGAAACAGTGTTCCGGTGCAGGAAACTGGCCGCTTTTTACAGCTTCGGCGTATGCCTTGAGTGCCGCTGGAATACTGCTGTTGGATTCAGCCAGAAAGTTCTTCACGAACTTGGGTTTGATGGGTGAGATACCCAGCAGGTCATGCAGCACCAGCACCTGTCCGGTTGTGTGTGGTCCGGCGCCTATGCCGATCACGGGGATGTCCAGCGCGTCGGTAATGCGTTTGGCCAGAGCTGTTGGTACGCACTCCAGCAGAAGGATGCTGGCGCCGGCCTGCTGCAACTGCAGAGCCTCTTCTACCATCTTGTCTGCCTGCGCCGGGTCACGCCCCTGGACCAGATAACCGCCAAACAGATTAATGGACTGCGGTGTCAGTCCCATGTGGACACAGACCGGAATGCCACGCTCTGCCAGTAGCCGGGTGGAACTGGCCAGCCAGGCGCCGCCTTCGAGTTTTACCATCTCTGCGCCGGCCCGCATCAGGGCCGCAGCATTCTCCAGCGTCTCGGTTTCGGAGGAGTAACTCATGAATGGCATGTCGGCCATCAGGAAGGCACGGCTGTTGCCACGTTTCACACATTCGACGTGATAGACCATGTCGTTCATGGTGACGGGGAGTGTATTGTCATGCCCCTGCAGCACCATGCCAAGAGAGTCGCCTACCAAAATGACTTCTACACCCGCTTCATTGACCAGTGATGCAAATAGGGCGTCATATGCTGTCAGGCAGGCGAATTTGTCACCGGCCTGGTGAATCTTGTTCAGAGTGGCCAGCGTCACGTGCTGGCGACCGGACTGTGTACTCATGTTTCCCCCTTGTTGATGATGAGCTTAGCCTGACGCTGTAGTCACAGCAAGGTGGGCTTGGGATTGAAATAGTGTACACCACGCAGCCCTGATTTGATCTGGTTGACCAGTTGTTCGTAGTCGTCATCGCGACCGACCAGGTCCAGGTCACTGCAATTAACGATTAGCAGGGGAGAGCGGTCGTAGTAGTGAAAAAAGGTAGTATAGGCGTTGTTGAGTCGCTCCAGATAATCAGCCTCAATCGCCTGCTCGGCAGCAATACCGCGTTTCTGAATGCGGGCCAGCAATACGGGCGTAGGGGCCTGCAGATAAATCACCAGATCCGGTGCTGGCGCATCAATCGTCAGGTGTTGATAGACGGTTTGATAGAGTTGAAATTCATCCGGGTCGAGGTTCTGCTGTGCAAACAGCATGTCTTTCTCTATCAGAAAGTCGGCTACCCTGACCGGCTCAAACAGGTCATTCTGTTTCAGTCCCTGCAACTGCTGCGAGCGCTGGAACAGGAAGAACAGCTGTGTGGCCAGCGCATGCTGTTTGGGATTGCGATAAAAACGTTCCAGGAAAGGATTGTCTTCGGGCTTCTCCAGCACTATGTCGTAGTTGAACGATTCGGCCAGTCGTTTGGCGAGGCTGGTTTTGCCGACGCCAATCGGGCCTTCCACTGCGATATAGCGAGGCAGATAGTACATCAGTTGCTGGGCTCCGCGGGTTTACGGGGTTTGCGGCGTCGCCGTTTTGGCGACCGCGCCGGTTGCAGATCGCCAATCATGCTCTCCTGCAGGGCATGATCGCCATCCTGGAACCGAGTCCACCAGTCACCAATACCACCAAGATTCTCACCGGAAGCTTCTCGCAGCAGCAGGAAGTCGTAGGCAGCCCTGAATCGAGGGTGAGCAATCACACTCTCCACATTGCGCCGGCTTCGCGGCTGCAGACGCCACTGCAGCTCCCAGATTTCTCGCATCATGGCAGTGAAACGCTTGGGAATGGACGTGTAGGCCAGCTGTCGACTGATAACTTCCGAAGCTTCGCGCTGAATCACCGGCATGGCCGGTGGTCGATTGCCATCCGTGTCCGCCAGCGCATCCTTGAGAGCGGGCCACAGCAGCGCCGAATACAGGAAGGCGGGAGTGACTGATTTTCCGTCCGCCAGTCGCTGGTCTGTGTTTCGCAGCGCCAGGGAGATCAGTTTGCTGTCGATGGAGTCCGCATCCTTGAGATAGGGCATGACCGGTTTGAAAAGGTAGTCGGCGACTCCATAGTGACGCAGCAGCGCAAATGTTGCCTCCGCCTTGCCAGTCGTGAATAGTTTGACCGTCTCATCAAACAGACGGGCTGGGGATATCAGTTTCAACAAACCTGCCAGTTCTTTGAGAGGTGCTTCGGTGGCAGCTTCGATCTGGAAGTCCAGCTTGGCGGCCAGACGTATCGCACGCAGAATACGCACCGGATCTTCGCGGTAGCGGGTTTCCGGATCGCCGATCATACGAATCAGGCGCGCATCAATGTCTGCCAGGCCTTTGACAAAGTCCAGCAGCAAAAAACCTTTGGTAGTGTAATACAGCGCGTTGACAGTGAAGTCGCGTCGCATGGCGTCTTCGTTGATAGAGCCATAAACGTTATCGCGCAGAATCATGCCGCCGGTGGTGTGGGCCGAATCCAGGTCGCGGATATGTTTGCGCGGCTGGTCGTCTTTCACTTCAATTTCAATCTCGTGGTGTGCGCGGAAGGTGGTGACCTCAATAATCTCCCGTCCAAAACGGACGTGAGCAATCTTGAAGCGTCTGCCGACCACGCGGGAATTGCGGAACAGATCTTTGACCTGTTCGGGTGTCGCATTGGTCGAGATGTCAAAATCCTTGGGGTGGCCACCCAGCAACAGGTCGCGTACGCCACCACCCACCAGAAAGGCCGGATAGCCGGCATCGTTGAGACGATATAGCACCTTGAGTGCGTTGGCTGATATGTCCTTGCGTGAAATATGGTGGTCTTCGCGGGCGATGATGTCGACATCGTGCAGATCCATTCCCAGCAATTTGGCAGGCGAAGTCTCTGCTACTGTTTTGGCGCTGGGTTTGCCGTGACGGGATGTGGCCTTCTGTCGGCCCGGTTTCTCTGATGAAGGATGCTCCAGACGCCTGGTTTTGCGACTCTGGTCGTGTTGGCCAGTGGCGCTGTCGGCACTGTTGGCACCATCCGTGATTCCCGTGTCTCGCCACGGGCGACCTGTCAAAAGGCGGGTTAGCTTTTTAAACATCTAGGCATCTGTGTCCGTTCACTGTATGACCCCGATCAGCCCTTATGGACTGTAAAGCACGCATGATGCACTAATACAGGATCTGTAACAAAGGCCAATAATACACTGAAGTGAAGGAGGAGTGCAGGGTGAAATGCTCTGGGGGGTGACTCGACCCCCCCGCAAGGAAGGTATTTGATTATTTTTATTGTTATTTCTTTTTGTTCTTGTTTACAGGCAACTTTTAGATGCCTTTTGTTGTTGGTGACAGTTCTTTTCTGTCCAGTCGCAGTGTCGGTAGTGATCAGCAAGACCTGAGTCATTACCTACCTGTCAGATTATTTTTATTATTTTGCACCATAAGCGATGCGAATTTTTATTGTTTTTAGCTATTTATTTTTATTGTGTCTTTTTATTGTTATTGCGCGTACTAGTGCACGTAGCGTGCCAACAATTAAATATCTTTGTTTATCAATTGCTTGTGATTTTTGTGACTGTTTGGCGACTGTGTAGATCAGGGGATCTGTTACCCCAATTCACACTCAACTGGGTAGTTGAGTATCGGTAACACAATATCAGGCTTGTTTTTTCTTGCGCGGCAGGCCAAATCGCTGGCGACGTTCCCACAGACATTTGCGGCTGATCCCCAGCTTTTTGGCGAGCTGTGTTTCATTCATCTGGTCCTGATGTTCAAGGACGAATTTCTGGAAGTAGTCCTCCAGAGAGAGTTCTTCGGCAGAATCATCTTCTTCGCTTGCCGTATGCTGAGTGCGCTCGGTCATCGGCCGAATGGCTTTTTTGCTGTTCAGGTCGATTGCCAGCAGCTCGGCACCTATTTCATCGGTTTCGGCCAGCACTACAGCACGCTCGATGGCGTTCTCCAGCTCTCGGACGTTACCTGGCCAGGAATAGTCGGCAATCGCCTGGGTTGCGTCCCGGGTGAACGCCAGCAGCGGCGACTTCAGGCGTCTGCAGGTGCGGCCGAGGATGGCGTCAGCGAGTTCCAGGATGTCGTTGCCGCGCTCCCTGAGCGGTGGCAGGATCAGTGTCATGACGTTGATCCGGTAATACAGATCCTCACGGAAATCGCCGTCAATAACCAGCTGCTTCAGATCACGGTGGGTGGCTGCCACCAGCCGGACATCGACCTTGCGCGACTGCACAGAGCCCACTTTTCGGATTTCACTTTCCTGCAGTACCCGCAGCAGGCGGGCCTGAGCATCAAGTGGTAGTTCACCGATCTCGTCGAGAAACAGTGTGCTGCCATTGGCTGCCTCAACCAGGCCGGTGCGGTTGGCTGTGGCGCCGGTGAACGCGCCTTTTTCATGGCCAAACAGCTCTGACTCGATAAGGTTTTCCGGGATGGCGGCGCAGTTGACCGATATCATTTCGGAATCTTTGCGGTCGCTGAGTTTGTGAATTGCCTGGGCTACGAGTTCTTTGCCAGTTCCGCTTTCGCCGTTGATCAGCACAGTTGAGCTGGTCATGGCTACTTTGCGGATACGTCTGAACAGCTCCATCATCTGCGGGCAGCTGCCGATCATACCTGGTACGGGTGGTTCTGAGATCTCCTGAACCGGTGCTCTGACGGGTGTCTCGGGGGCTCTGGTGCCGTGATCTTTAATGATGCGGGCGACGGCCTGCAGCATTTCTTCATGTTCGAAGGGCTTTGGGATGTAGTCCACTGCGCCGAGTTTCATTGAATCGATGGCAGAACGCAGGCTGGAGTAGCTGGTCATGATCAGGACCGGCGTGCTGGTGGCCTTGATCAAATCAGTGCCGGGTGCGCCGGGCAGACGCAGGTCACTGACAACAATATCAAATGTCTGTTCTGCCAGAAGATCCAGGCCGTCTTTGACTGAGCCAGCCTCGCTGACCTGATAATCGTGACGTTCCAGCAGCCGGCGCAATGCCGTACGAATCACCTGTTCGTCTTCTACTACCAGAACCTTGTGCTTTGCTGTCATCGTCATACTCGGTTGGCGGCGCTCTTTAGTACTCAGGAGTTGGGAGCGTGTTGCGCATCATAACAGGGAAAACTCAGAATTACCTTAGCGCCGGGGTTATCGGTGCGCGCCGAAGCATTCATTATATCAATATGTCCGCCAAGGTTTTCAACCAGGCTGTAAACCAGTGACAGGCCCAGTCCGGTTCCTTCTCCTGGCTCCTTGGTCGTAAAGAAGGGCTCAAAAATGCGGTCTTTGATGGAGTCCGGGATGCCCGTGCCTTCATCACTGACGCTGATCTGTACCGAGGCCGCTATACGCTCACAGTTAACGCTTATTGTGCTTTGCTCCGGGCTGGCATCGCGGGCGTTATTGATCAGGTTTACAAGTACCTGCAGCAGCTGCTGTGAGTCCCCCAGAATAAAGGCCGGCTCATCGCAACGCACATCGAAGTTCATGTACTTGCCCTTCTTGTTAAGCGACACCAGCGTAATGGCCTCATCGATGCAATCAGATATCGATACCCGTTCTTTGCGCTGGTCAGATTTGTTGTGACTGCCGCTGTGAGCGAAGTTGACCAGCGACTGTACGATGCGCGAGGTGCGATCTGTCTGTTCGATGATCTGGCGGGCCATGTTTCGTATTTCATCATTCTGCGTTTCATCACGGACATTCTGAGCCAGGCAGGCAATGCCGGTAATAGGGTTGCCGATTTCATGCGCTACGCCTGCAGCCAGGCGACCAATGGAAGCCAGGCGTTCACTGTGCGCGAGTTCTTCTTCGAGCAACTCGGTTTCCGTCAGGTCTTCCAGCAAGATGATCACGCCGTCCTGACGTATCCTGGGGCTGGCTGACTTTTCGATGACAGCCTTGTGCAGGCTGACATAGCGTTTGCTGCCGTGGATGTTGACGGTGGCTTTATGCTGATGCGTGTTGTCGCCCGTTCTGAATTGATTGAGCAGCGAGAACCAGGGTTCACCGATTTCTCCCAGCTGCAGACCGGCGGCCTCGTCAGGCGTGATGCCTGTCAGGCTCTCCATCGCATGGTTCCACATAATGATCTGGTCTTCCGGTCCCAGTGAGCAGACGCCCAGCGGCAGATCCATTAGAATCTGGCGATGATAGCGGCGCAGGTTGTCCAGGTCGGCCGCCATGCCCGACAGATTGCTGCGATAGGCCTCAATTCGATTCTCGATCGCAGCGACGTCGGATGCGCCGGGTTCACTGTTGGCAGTGTAGGGCAGGAATCGATCAATCAGGTCATGCGCAATGGCGGGGCCGAGCAGACCCGACAGGTTGGCCTCCAGGCGGCCGCGCAGTAAACGCAGCGACTTGGGGCGTTTGTCTTTTTTATCCATGTTGAGGTCGCGAAGAGCCTGCATGACCTCTCGTGTTGCGGTCCGCTCGCCCAGCGGTTTGGTGAGCTGGGATATGAACTCATCGGCCGAACCGGCGCTGACCCTGGCGCGTCGCTGGCGCCGCAGGTTGTCGACTGAGCAGATATCCGCAGACACTTTTTCTTCAGTCGAACTGCGTGTCATCAGTGACACGGTGATGAACAGGATGATGTTGCAGATCAGCGACAGGGCTATGATGACGCGTGTGTTCATGCCATCCAGCACCACCAGATTGAATCCGGTCGCCACCGGCAATACCAGCAAGGTCACCCAGATTACCGTGCCTGCCGCCACACCGGCCATGAAACCTTTTTTGTTGCCACGCGGCCAGTAAAGTAGCGCAATAACTGCCGGCAGAAACTGCAGGCTGCCCACCAGGCCAATGTTGCTTACGGCACGAATGCTCTGGCTGTCTGAGGGGATGTAGTAAAACAGGAAGCCACCCCATATCAGTGCAGCAATCAAGGCTCGACGTTTCCATAGCAGCCACCGGTAAATGTCCTGGTTTGCCCTGGGTTGCCAGATGGGCAGGATCAAGTGGTTCAGACACATCGTCGACAGGGCGAGGGTGATAACAATAATCAGACCACTGGCTGCTGACAGTCCGCCCAGAAAGCCGATCAGCGTCATCAGGGGTGTGTCGTAGTCAATACCCAGCGTGACCGGGTAGTACTCCATGGGCGTCAGGCTGCCCGAATTCAGACCTGCCCAGAGAATGGGCAGCACCGGCAGGCTCAACAACAGGAAATACAGGGGCAGACCCCAGCTGGCAACATTCAGTGCTCTGGGATGATTGTTCTCGTGAAAGGTAATGTAAAACATGTGTGGCGTTGCCACAGCAGCCGTAAAGAATATCAACATCTGAACCTGAAACGTGCCGGGAGGCGCTGGCTCTTTCAAGCGTCGCAGCAGTTCCGGCTGGTCCTGCAGCCACTCCTCCATGGCGGCGAAGCCCCCAAATCCCTCATGAACGGCAAACCAGCCGACCAGCAAGACGGCCAGCAATTTAACCAGGGACTCGAACGCAATGGTCATGACCAGACCGTCATGACGTTCGCGGCCGGAGCCCTTGCCGGTGCCAAAAAATATCGCAAACAGCGTGATCAGCAGGCAGAAGGTCAGTGCCAGAGTGGTCTGAGTCGCGTCTGGTGATAAAAGGCCTACTGTATTGGCTACTGCCTGAATCTGCAGGGCGAGCAGTGGCATGACACCGATCAACATGATCAGTGTCGTCAGTGTGCCGGCCCAGGGGCTGCGATAGCGAAACGCCAGCAGGTCTGCGAGTGAGCTGAGCTGATAGGTCTTTGTCAGATTCAGAATGGGGCGCAGTATGAGCGGCGACAGCAGGAAGGCCAGGGAGATACCAATGAACGGAGCCAGATAGCCGAAACCGTCCCTGAAGGCATTGCCTGTAGACGCGTAATAGGACCAGACACTGGCAAACACACCGAGCGAGAGAACATACACGATGGGATGGCGCACCACGCGCTCGGGTATCCAGCCCTTTTCTGTAATGAAAGCGATGCCAAACAGAATGGCCAGATAACCAATACCCAGCGCGAATAATGTACTGAGTTCAAAGCTCATCGGAGTTCTGTTCCCGATATGCCCATGCGCCCGCGGCTATTACCAGAAAGCACAACACAAAGGGGCGATACCATGCGCCGTCCATCTGCATGGCCCATTCCACGCTGACCAGAAACACCAGGTAGGTGAACAGTATGACAATCAGTGTTGCAGGTGGCAGATACATGACGTTTCCGATTCTGGTTCGGCATTCAGCTCAACATGGGTGAAACCGGGATATTAGCCAACTTGGGCACGTGATGTATATCCCAATGCTCGACGGCCCAGTCAATCTGAATTGATGCAGCCTCGCTGGCGAGCTCAGCTGGAGGCTGTTGACCTAGAAATTCCAGCGCTTTATGAGTGGCCTGTCGAGACTCACTGGCCAGTAACGGTCGCGCAAAATGCTGCTTGCTGAGCTTTTGCCCGAGGTCGTTGGCGGCGACGGGAATATGAGCATACTCGGGCGTAGGGTAACCCAGCAAACGCTGCAGAAACACCTGGCGCGGTGTCGATTCAAGCAGGTCGTAGCCGCGCACAATATCAGTTACCTGTTGCCATGCATCGTCAACAACCACGGCCAGTTGATAGGCGATCAGCCCGTCGCGACGCTGCAGGATGAAGTCGCCACAGTGGTGAAGCAGGTTCTGTACGAAGTCGCCCTGAATCTGGTCGGGTATACAAATAAGTTCGTCACTTACTTTCACGCGTGTGGCAAAGTCATGCCGTGGAGGGCTTTGACGCTGTCGACATTTGCCATCGTATACGCCCCCCGTGGCTTTAATGCGCTTGCGGGAGCAGGTGCAGGGGAAGGTAAGGCTCTGGCGCTGTAGTTGCTCGAGTGCCTCAAAATAGGCTGCCTGTCGCTGGCTTTGGTAGATTACCTGACCATCCCAGAACAGCCCGAATGCTTCAAGTGTCCGGAGGATCTGATCAGCAGCTCCGGGTGGCTCGCGGGCGGGGTCAAGGTCTTCCATGCGCACCAGCCATTGGCCGCGGTGCGCACGCGCATCAAGATAGCTGGCGAGGGCTGCCAGCAGGGATCCAAAGTGGAGAGCGCCACTTGGTGAGGGAGCGAAACGGCCTATGTAGCCGTGTTCAGGCTCCCCACTGCTTTTCGCGGATCTCATCGAGTGTTTTGCAGTCGATGCATTTGTCGGCCGTCGGTCGGGCTTCGAGTCTGCGAATGCCGATCTCTATGCCACAGGACTCACAGTATCCGTAGTCATCCTGGGCTATCTTTTCGATAGTAGAGTCGATTTTCTTGATCAGCTTGCGCTCGCGATCACGGGTGCGCAGCTCGAGACTGAACTCTTCTTCCTGAGTGGCCCGATCTGCTGGATCCGGATAGTTCGCCGCATCGTCCTGCAGGTGATGCACTGTGCGATCCACTTCTTCCATAAGCTGATTGCGCCAGCTGCGAAGTATGGCCTTGAAATGTTCCTTCTGAGCCTCGTTCATGTACTCCTCGCCCTTCTTGATCTTGTAGGGCGTGAACGTTTTCAGAACTGAAGCACTGTCAGTTGCGATGCTCGTTTGTGTCTTGGACATGGTTAACCAGGCCTCGTACCCTTGCGGGTTTTCCATAATTTCGGTGCCGTCGCCGGTGATCGAAATCTGACTCTTAACAGTAGCGCGATCCTGCACGCTTGCCAACAGAATTACTGCCTGATCCCCGCGCATCCTGCTCTTATTCACTGGCAGAGCGTCCCTGACGGCGGTGTCGGATTCAGCAAGCGCAGTAAGCTACCAGATTATTATCGTCCAGGCTACAAAAAATGTTATGTTGCGACGCTGAATTTTGACCACTGCAAAGCAGGTAAAAAAGCATGACAAAACTGCCGTTTCAGGCGACCGATCGGGCCAAAAAAGTGAATCCATTCAGGGTCATGGATGTGCTCGAGCGAGCCATGCAACTTGAAGTGCAGGGGCGCGACATCATTCATCTTGAGGTCGGTGAGCCTGACTTTACGAGCTGCGACCCCATTGTTGCTGCGGGCGTTCAGGCATTACAGTCTGGCCGGACCAGTTACACGGCAGCATCAGGCCTGTCTGCTCTGCGCGAACGCATTGCCCGTTTTTACGCTGAGCATCACGAAGTAGATGTTGAACCATCTCGCATCATTATTACGCCAGGTGCCAGCGGCGCCCTGGTGTTGTTGTCCAATCTGCTAATCAACCCCGGCGATCATGTACTGATGCCGGATCCTGCCTACCCATGCAATCGGAACTACGTGCAGTTGGCTGGCGGTCGGTCGGTGCTGCTTGCACCGGAAACACCTGGCCAGGCGGCGCCATCAATCAGTCAGCTGGATGCCATCTACACCGATAGTGTCAAAGGCCTGTGGCTGGCTTCGCCTGCCAATCCAACAGGCGCGGTCATTGAATCTGCTGCCTTGCAGGAACTTAGCGACTGGGCGCAGCGGCGCGGTGTCCACCTCCTGGTTGATGAGATTTACCATGGGCTGGACTTCACCCGCGCGCGGGAACAGAGCCGGCCCATGGGTGACCTGCCGACAGCTGTTGCCTTCGGTGAACAGAATTTTGTCATCAACAGTTTTTCGAAATATTTTGGTATGACCGGGTGGCGTGTTGGTTGGCTGGTCGTGCCGCAGAGCTTTGCTGCCACCGCCAATATACTGGCTCAGAACCTGTTCATTGCTGCCTGTACAGCTTCGCAGCACGCAGCCCTGGCCGCATTTGATCCAGCATCGGTAGAGATACATGAGGCCCGGCGCGAGGCATTCAGGCAGCGGCGCGACTTCCTGGCCAGTGCCCTGCCCCAACTTGGATTCAGCCTGCCGTGGCAACCACAGGGTGCGTTCTACTGCTATGCCGGAATTGATCAGTTTTCGGACGACTGCGAGGCGTTTTGCCAAAACCTGCTGGAGAACCATGGCGTGGCACTGACGCCAGGCACGGATTTTGGCGAACACGACGCCAGAAGTTATGTCCGCTTCGCCTACACACGGTCACTGACTGATATGGAGCGAGCGGTTGAGCGTCTGGCCAAAGCCCTGCGGTCTGGCTGAAGAGCGCCGGCCGACCTCAGAGGCGACCAAGCAGGGCGACCTGTGATTCTTCAACCATCATGAAGCCATTGCCCAGCTCAAAGGGGATTGGTTTTAACGACTTGCCTTTGCAGGGGCCCTGAATACACTGACCGTTCTCGATCTGGAACAGGGCGCCATGGGTGGCGCATTGAATAAAGACACCATCCGGATCGAGAAACTGATCCTCCAGCCATTCCAGTGGGGTGCCTAGATGCGGGCAGTAGTTGTAATACAGAAAAAGCTGCTCGTCTTTTTTAACCGCGAACAGCTGTTTGCCATTCACATCAAATCCCTTGGCGCGGCCTTCCTCGATGTCGGACTGGTGGCACAGTGTAATCATTTAGTGTCCTGTCTGATTAGTTCGCATAGTTTCAAAGTGATTGTCGGTTGTCAGGACACTAGCGCAGTGCCTCGTCAAAATCCTGAATAAGATCATCAATGTCTTCGATACCGACAGACAGTCGGATCAGATTGTCGCTGATACCCATGGATGCACGACGCTCGGCACCCATTTCATAAAAAATAGTATGAGCAACCGGAATCGCCAGTGTGCGTACGTCGCCGAGATTGCTCGAAGCAACCACACAGGTCAGTTTGTTGAGAAAGTCGAAGCAGTCAATGCTGTCATCCAGCTCAATGCTCATAAGAGCACCGGGTTTGCGAAACAGTTCGTTTGTGCGGTCATGCTGCGGATGCGATGGCAGTCCGGGGTAGAACACTTTATTGATGCGTGGGTGCTGTTCAAAGAACCGCGCCAGTCTCAGTGCGTTATCAGCCGCCCGTTCAATGCGCAGGGGCAGGGTTTCTGAGCCTACTGCCAGGTGATGGGCAGCCTCCGGTCCGAGCGTGGCACCAAAATCCCGCAGGCCTTTTTTGCGAATCTGGGTTGTTCCCCATAGCGCCGGGTCACCTTTTTTGTAGGTGTCATCAATGCCCTGGTATTTCTGCCAGTCATACAGACCTGTGTCGGTCAGCATGCCTCCAAGTGCATTACCGTGACCGCCTATAAACTTGGTGAGCGAGTTAATAATCAAACTGGCCCCTACATTGACCGGCTTAAAGAACCACGGCGAGGTCATCGTGTTGTCGACGATATAGATGATGCCGTGTTTGCTGCACAATTCGCCAATACCTTTAAGGTCGGCGACCTGGGTGACAGGGTTGGCGATTGTTTCCGTAAAGACAAGCCTGGTGTTGGGTTGAATCGCCGCCGCGACAGCCTCGGCTGAGGTTGTATCGACAAAACTGACTTCAACCCCAAATTTTTTGAACGAGTTAAACAGACTGTTGGTGTTACCGAACAGGAATGCGCTGGAGATAATGTGGTCGCCATGTTTCAGCAGGGCGAACATGGCCGAACCAATAGCCGCCATTCCTGTCGCAAATGCGGTGCTGGCAATGCCGCCTTCCATTTGGGTGACGCGGTCCTGCAGAGCATTGACCGTGGGGTTCTGTTGACGGCCGTAATTGAAGCCAGATTTTTTGCCCTGAAAGACTGCAGCCAGATCGCGTGCATCGTCGTAGCTGAATGCAACTGAAGTGTGCACAGGCTTGTGCAGCACACCGTGTTCAGGTTTGGCATTACGGTCGGCGTGCAGGTTTGCCGTGATAAATCCCTGCTTGTCTGATTTTGTCATGCTGAATGATCAGTCCGTGTAAACCGGCAAAGCCGCTATTAACTCGTTGATATCGGAAAGCCTGCTATTGTAAACGTCGCTGCTCCGATCTACAAAGCGTTGCGCGAATTCCTCTTCGGTCATTCCATCTGCATCGGTGCTTGGGGTGGGCATATAGTCGGTCTCGGCCTGCGCTGCAGCCATCCGGCGTTGCAGTTGCTGTGCACTTTCGGGCTGTGTGGCCGCCTCTCCCAGCGCCATGCCTGACAGATTGGCTGTCAGGTCGCTGAAACTGAAACCGCTGCGCTGTCGAGAATCATAGACTTCCTTGGCGGTTCCCAGAATGTCCGCCAGATCAACGCCGGCCGAGGCGGCGATCGCCGCCGCGGTGGTAAAGTGCAGACTGAGATCGTGACGGTAGAACATCATTGTGCGCAGATCAGTGGCCCGGATATCGGCCTCGCCGGGCTGAATGTCGGGTTGGGGCCCCAGCAGGTCACTTACAGGCAGTTCATTGGTAAACATGGACAGGGTCAGCAGTAAAGCACGGTTCTCCGCGATAGCGTCGTCTGCCGAGTCGCTGCGCTCGACCGCCAGCGTGAACAGTGATGGCAGGAAGCGGTGCAGAGATACAAAGCGATTGTCGACGGCCTGCTGTTCCGCTATGCGGACGATTTCCTGATAATAGGCACGCACTCTTTCACGATCTTCAGCGGAAATCGCCCACTGCCGCGCCTGGCTGCGCAAACGTTCCAGAGTCTGTTCGTTCCATTGCAGCCTGAGTTGCAGCTCGTCATTGGCCAGCGCGGTGTTGTCCAGATTGCGTCTTAACACCAGCAACTCTTCTCTTGGGGTGCCAGCCGCCTGCAGACGGCTGGCAAGCCAGGCTTGTGCGGCATTGGTGAAGTAGCGCGGTATTGGCAGTCTGCCGGCTCGCAGTGACGTCAGTTGAACGCTGTCACCCTGCTGGGCAAAACTTGCGCTCAGATTGAGATAAACGGTGCCGAAGGGGCCGAGAGTTTGCGGGATGCTGATCTCGCCATCAGCCGTTGCACCGCTGATTGCCACTTTCATTGCGGCTGGTTGCAGGCCGGGAACGCTGTTCAGCAGGACGTTGCCGAGCATGGTCAGCTCGTGGGCATTCAACGTCAGTTGTTGCTCGCCGCTGCCCCTCAGGCGGTTGGGGCTGTAATCGGCAATCAGCTGCTCGACTTCGCGGCGTTCTGCTTCATTGAGAGACCCATTTCCAGTCACATTCGGCGATGTGCTCAAGATCAGCGTGCCCAGGCCCAACAGACATGCCATTAGCAGACCGAGTATGAAAATGAAATGTCGTAGAAACGTTCTGGGCATGATGCACGGTATCGGTGAGTTGGCTCGTGGCCTCTGTGGCGCACTCGATTATAGAGTAAGTTGGTGGTCAACAGCCAATCTGGACTGAGCGCTGCTCAATAGTCTGATGGGTGTGGTAAAGTATGGAAATCGTTCTATTTGATGCGGCAAGCCCGCTTGCCTGTCCCTGATCAAGATTGAAGACAAGGGTATGAAGATGAATAGCTCAAACAAAGCATCGCTGCGCCTGTTGGTCGGAGCAGTGAGTTTATTGGCGCTGGCGGGCTGCGCGTCGCAGGCCGGGCATCAGGAAATGATGGAACAGCAGGCGGCGGTTCAGGCTGAGGCCAGAGAACTGGCGGTTCAATTCCAGCAGGCAGAACGTGCACGGCTCGAGGCTGAACGCAGCGAGCGTGAATTGCGCGAGCAGCTGGCAATTATTCAGCGGGAACGTGAGGCAGCTGAGGCGGCCCGAGAAGAAGCAGAACAAAGAGCTGAGGAGCGGGCTCGCCAGGCAGCAGTGCTGCAGCAGCAGCAAATGGCAGCCGAGCGGGCGCGCATGGCTCAGGCCGAGGAAGAGCGTATTGCTGCGATGGAACGGCAACTGGCCGAGTACGAGGCCCGCATCAGTCGGCGCGAACAGGCCAATGCACGATTGCGTGAGGCGATTACGGCCGCCGAGGAACTGCTGCAGATGCTGGCAACCGAGCAGAGCAAGTACGACAATGTGGATGCGAATGGGCAGACCGCCGAGCCCCTCCAGAAGGCTCTTATCTCCGAGCTGGAATCGCGCAAGGACCGTCTGGTCAGAGAGGCGCAGTCGCTAAGCAACTAGGCAGAGCAGGTAATCTGCAGGTACATCAGTCGATGGGCAGCCGTTCAAAGTGGTACATCAACCATTGCGGGCCTTCTCCGCTGATATCCTGGTCGATGTTGTGCCAGTGTGCGCGAACGCTGCGTACGCACTGATAAATTCGAAATGAGCGGGTGTTTTCAATAATCAGACCACGCACCGACGGATTAAGCGTGTAGTTGGAAATTTCCACCAGCTTCCAGTCATCCTCCATGGTGCGTTCCACGCAGTCATTTCCGGCCAGAAGCTCCTGATAGTCAACCTGGGTCTCGGCCCAGCCGTGGGCAGGTACCGTCAGGTTCAACAGCAGCTCCGAGGGCGGCTCCTCCCCCGACTCATCTGTGAACACAACCTTTTTCAATTCGATGGCTTCGTCGCTCTGGTTCTGTGCAACGATGCGCAGGCCGGCATTGGTGCTGAGGTGCCATGCTGGGGAGTAGATTGCATACTTGACCGGGTGCTCGAAGGATTGCTGGGCATTGGCCAGTGGGTCGTTTCCCATGCTGGAGGGTTGTTCCTCAGCTGCGACTGCGATGCTGCCCAGCAGCGCGGAGGTCATGACAAATGCCACCGTGTGTCGTAAACAGTGTCTCAAGCCATAGCTGCTGCGGGCAGCCTGGCTGTTCTCGACTCTTGCAGTGTGTTTAACAGACGTTGTCATGATCCAACCAGATTTACCGGATTCTATTAATGTACGATGTCAAATAGAACATGGTTTTGCTGCCAATATCAAGACTGCAAGTGTGTCTAAGCGCAACAGCCTGCTAAACTCACGCCTCTTACAGTTACAGCAATTAAGCCAGGCAGTGTCTGTCTGAGCGGGAGGGTCGCATGGAGTCGCTGGCAACCATTAAACACATTATCTGTATTGCGTCCGGCAAGGGTGGAGTAGGCAAGTCAACGACTGCGGTGAACCTGGCGGTGGCGCTACATCAACAGGGTTATAAAACAGGTTTGCTGGATGCGGATATTTACGGGCCCAGCCTGCCGCTGATGCTGGGAGTTCCAGACGGAACACGTCCGCAGGTCAAACCTGGAAAAATCATGTTGCCACTGGTGGCCCACGGCATCGAGACCAATTCAATAGGTTTTCTGGTCGATGCGAAAACTGCCATGGTCTGGCGCGCGCCAATGATCGTTGGTGCCTTCAATCAGCTGCTGCTCAACACCCAGTGGTCGGCACTGGATTATTTGATCATTGATCTTCCGCCCGGGACCGGTGACATACAGTTGAGCCTGACGCAGACTGCGCGTGTCAGTGGTGCTGTGATTGTCACCACGCCTCAGGATGTGGCGCTGTCTGACGCTCGCAAAGGCATGGAGATGTTTCGCAAGGTGAGGGTTCCATTGCTGGGCGTGGTAGAGAACATGAGCCAGCATGTCTGTTCCAATTGTGGGCATATTGAGACGATTTTTGGTGAGGGCGGCGGCGATCGCCTGGCGCAGGACTTTGATACCCAGCTGATAGGATCCCTGCCGCTGGACAGGCTGATCCGATCACAGGGGGATGCTGGCACACCGGTGACAATAGCCCAGCCGGATGGTCCGATCGCCAGGGCCTATCATTCTCTGGCCGACGCATTGCGCGATCGCCTGGCGCGGCAGGTCGAAGCCAGACCCGCCGCGCCCACAATCGATGTTACGGATGATTGACTGCTGCGGGCACCGCGCCTGGCAATCGAATTTCCTCAACCATGTTCTGGATGTCACGCGGTGGCGCTGGATACATGCGGCTGACAGTCAGTGCCACCACGGTATTGATCAGTGTGCCCAGGGTGCCAATGCCCTCTGGTGATATTCCGAACCACCAGTGTTCAGGTGTGCTGAGTTCGGGTACCACAAATTTGAAGGCGACAATGTAACCGGCAGTGAACAGGAAGCCTGCCAGCATGCCGGCGATCGCTCCTTCACGGTTCATGCGGCGGTAGAATATGCCCAGTACAATCGCCGGGAAGAATGATGCGGCAGCCAGTCCAAACGCGAAGGCGACTACCTCGGCGACAAACCCGGGTGGATTGATGCCGAAATAACCTGCGATCAGAATAGCGACAAAGATGGCGAGCCGGGCAAACAGGAGTTCCTGCTTCTCACTGATCCCTGGCATCAGGCTGCGTTTAAGCAGGTCATGCGAAACAGCCGTTGAAATGACCAGCAGCAGGCCGGCGGCCGTTGACAGCGCCGCCGCCAGCGCGCCTGCCGCTACCAGCGCAATCACCCAGTTGGGCAGCTGGGCAATCTCGGGGTTGGCGAGCACCATGATGTCGCGATTGACCTGCAGTTCGTTGGTTTCCGCATCGCCCGAGTACTGCACCCGGCCATCCCCGTTGCGGTCGTCAAAAGAGATCAGCTGGGTTGTTTCCCAGGTGCTGAACCAGGACGGCAGCTCTTCGTATACGGCGTTGTCAACGGTATTTAGTAAGTTGGTGCGTGCGAATGCTGCAACTGCTGGTGCAGTCGTGTATAAAATGGCAATAAAGATGAGCGCATAGGCCGCTGACTTGCGCGCGTCCCTGACGCTTGGCACGGTGAAAAACCGGATGATCACGTGTGGCAGTCCGGCTGTGCCGAACATCAGCGCGGCAGTGATGAAAAAGACGTCCTGCGTCGCACGTTGACCTTCGGTATAGGTTGCGAAGCCCAGGTCCTGGCTCAAGCTGTCCAGGCGGTCAAGCAGATAGCCACCACCATACTCTGCAGTCAGTTCGGAACCAAAACCAAATTGAGGAATGGGGTTGCCTGTCATCATCAGCGAGATAAAGATGGCTGGCACCATGTAAGCGAAAATCAGTACGCAGTACTGAGCAACCTGCGTATATGTGATGCCTTTCATGCCACCCAGAACGGCATAGAAGAACACAATAGCCATGCCTATTATCACACCGGTAGTGATATCAACTTCCAGGAACCTGGAAAAAACGATACCTGCCCCCTGCATCTGGCCGCAGACGTAAACAAAAGACACCGAAATGGCGCAGAAAATTGCCACCAGGCGCGCGCTGCGAGAGTAATAGCGATCACCGATGAAGTCCGGCACGGTGTACTTGCCAAACTTGCGCAGGTAGGGAGCCAGCAGCAGCGCCAAAAGCACATAACCGCCAGTCCAGCCCATCAGGTAAAACGCACCGTCGCGTCCAAGAAAAGAGATAAGGCCTGCCATGGAGATGAATGACGCTGCCGACATCCAGTCGGCGGCAGTTGCCATGCCATTGGCGAGAGGGTGAACACCACCGCCAGCTACGTAAAAATCATTGGTTGAGGCGGCGCGCGACCAGACGGCAATGCCTATGTATAAACCGAAAGAGAGCGCAACAAAAATATAGGTCCACAGCTGAACCGTCATGACTGATCCTCCCTGGATACACCTTGCTCGCTATCGCTTCGGTAGCGCGCATCCAATCGGTCCATCAGCACAACATAAACAATGATCAGCACCACAAAAACGTAGATGGATCCCTGCTGTGCGATCCAGAAACCGAGCTTGAAACCGCCGAACCGGATTGCATCCAGCGTGTCGGCCAGCAGGATGCCACAGACGTAGGAAATGAAGAACCAGACAGACAACAGGCCCGCCAGTATTCTGACGTTGGCCCGCCAATAGGCTCGTGCGTGTTTGTCGCGCATAACACACCCTCAGTTTTTATTATTGCTTCGATGGTAGCACTCGTCAGTCAACCGAGGCCAGCCCCATTTCCGCCAGTGGTGCCACCAGCTCTCCCATGCGCAGCGCTCGCTCATTAGAGGCATTGCCGTCGAGGCCACGTTTGTAGACGCCCTGCAGAATTGCTGCCAGTCTGAAGAAGCAGAATGCCATATAGAAGTTCCAGTGTCGCGGTGAGGCTAGCTGGCGCTGCTGGCAGTACAGGTCAATCAGCTCCGCTTCTTCTGGGATATTCAGATCCTTCAGATTCTTGCCCTGCAGGCCCCGAATCTCGCCTTCGCCGGGCAGCCGAAGCGCCATCAGGTAGTAAGCAAGATCAGCCATTGGGTGTCCCAGCGTCGCCAGCTCCCAGTCCAGTACTGCGCGGATCTGTGGTGATCCCTTATGGAACATGACGTTGTCCAGACGGTAGTCACCATGAATGATGCTGCTGGCACCGTCATCAGGCGGCATATTGCGCTGCAGCCATGCAATCAGAGAATCCATGGCAGGCAGTTCGGTAGTTTGCGAGGCCTGATACTGTTTGTGCCAGCGTGTCAGCTGGCGCTCAAAATAGTTCCCTGGCCGGCCAAAGTCCTGCAGCCCGACACTCTCATAGTCGACATCGTGCAAGGTTGCTAGCGCGCCTATCAGCGAGTGATAGTACGCCGGCCGTAAAGCTGTCTCAGCATCAGGCAACGCCGGGTCCCACAATATGTCGCCCGGCTCGTAGCTCATCACATAAAACATGCTGCCAATCACGCTGTCGTCGGTACACAGTGCCAGGGCCTGGGGCACCGGCACGTCAGTGTGCCGAAGTGCACTGATAAGGCGATACTCGCGATCTACTGCATGAGCCGAAGCCAAAAGTTCGCCAGGCGGTTTACGCCTGAGGACAAACTGCTGACCTCCGCACTGCAGCAGAAAACTGGGATTGGATTGTCCAGCTGCAAACTTTTCAAGTTGATACTGGCCGTCACAGCCATCGATATGAGTGTTAAGCCAATTTGCCAAAGCATTATTGTTGTTCATGGTGTCAGTTCCGGTCGGGCATTGCCTTCAGGTCTCATTTCGCTGTCAGAAGTCCTGCATTCAGGTGTAGGTAAGCGCGTGCAAGCGGTCGCGTCTCTGCAGGTGCGGCAGCGCGTTGAAAGTGGTCAGCTGAAAGCCGCGCTGACTGAAATGAAAATGGTGTATGCCGGTGTTGCGTGTCTGCATGTTGAGGTCGATCAGCGTATCGACTCCGCACCCCAGAATCTGTGACACGGCCATGGCCATTGCGCCGCCAGAACTGACAACCAGCACAGTTTCGCCCGATTCCAGGGCGGTCAGGGAATGCAGGCTGTTGTGCACCCGATCATGGAACTGTTGCCAGCGTTCCAGTGAGTGTGAGGAGTTGTCATTGTGGCTCTCATGCAGCTCATCACGCGACCAGGTATGCATGGCCTTGCGCAGCATCTGGAAAAACAGACGTCCACCATCGCTGACCGAGGGTACTTCCATACCGGCACTGTGGCAATAAACTGCGGCCAGGGTATGGAAGTCAAACTCATTAAAGCCGGCATCGATGGCAACGCTCAGAGGCTGGTCGGCGCCGAGCAGGATGCCCTGTGCTGTCTGCTGCTGACGCTTCATGGAGCCTGCGATGGCGCGGGTAAACGTCACACCCAGTTCGCGAAAATAATCACCAAGCCAGACGGCCTGCTGCTCACCCAGCTCCGATAATTGATCATAATTGTCGGCACCGAACGACGCCTGTCCATGGCGGACCAGATACAACTGACTCATTTAAATTTATCCATACTATTGATTTGTATTATTGCGGAATTTGAGTATCATTCACGAGAATAATACATAAAGCAGGGCAAGTCACACATAGGTCTCAAGCCTGGAAACAGCACAAGGACTGGCGACTGCGACAATAAAAGGGGGCCGTGCTCTGAAAAAGCTGGATCTTAATCTGTTTCTGGTATTTGACACGATCTATACCGAGCGTAATCTGACTCAGGCCGCGAAGGCTCTGTCGATCACCCAGCCGGCGGTCAGTAATGCACTGTCGCGGCTACGACGAGTGTTCAACGACGAGCTTTTTGTTCGCACCTCGAAAGGCATGTTGCCGACGCCTGTAGCAGACAGTATTGCCCAGAACATCTCTGCTGCATTGGGGATGTTGAATGCGAGTGTTCTTGAGCGCGAGGACTTTTCACCGGATTCTGCAGAACGTACCTATCATTTCAGCATGACGGATCTGGCCGAGGCGGTCATCCTGCCCAGGCTGTTTCCGCATTTCGAGCAGCATGCGCCACACCTGTCACTGCAGAGCTACTATACCAAGCGTCACGAGATGGTACGTCAGTTGTCACGAGGTGAGCTGGACTTTGCTGTCGATGTACCCCTGATAGAAGATACCCAGGTGTCACACCAGTCCTTGATCAAGGATGACTATGTGTGTGCCATGCGCCCCGACCATCCCATGTCACAGCAGCCACTGACACTGGACGCTTACCTCGCCCTGAGTCATATCCATGTGTCGAGCCGTCGAAGGGGACTGGGGCAGGTCGATATGGCCCTGCTGCGCCATCAGGCTGAACGTCGCATCCAACTGCGAGTTCAGCACTACCGGGTCGCTGCCGAAGTGGTGCGTGGCACCGATCTGGTACTGACCGTCCCACGTTACCTGGCGTCCCAATACCAGCTGACATTGCGCAAACTTCCCTTCGAAACCATGCCCCTGGACTTGCACCTTTACTGGCACCGCCAGTCGGACAGCGACCCGTCACATCGCTGGTTGCGTGAGACCCTGCTGGCGCTGTTCAAGCACTGAAGGTGACACAGCATGGGGTGCGGGCATCATCAACCAGAGCATGTTCTGCTGAGAGTGCCGGGAAAGTACCGTCATAACGGCGCTGGCGCGATCGTGCTGCGGATCATGGCGCTTGCTATGGTGCTGCTGTCTGAATCCATCAGCGCACAGCCGACAGCCGACCCCTTTCGGTGGCTTGAGACAGATAACGGGCAAAGCCGGGCCTGGCGCCAGGCTCAGCAGGCACGCACCGTTGAAATGCTGTCCAGACTGCCCAGCCGTGAGCAATGGCAGCGATTGATGGCTCAAAGCTGGGACTATGCCCGCATTCAGGCAGTTGCTGTCGCCGGGCAACGTTATTTCTATTATTTCAATCCAGGCATGCAGGACCATTACGAACTCTACTGGTCTGAGCTGCCGGCACCCGGCGATGCATCCCGCAACTCATTTGATGTGGCTGCTGCTGGACAGACTTTGCCGCCAGTCGCTGGTGTGACATCTGACAGCTGGCGCTCGGTATCGGTGAATGCGAATGGGTCGGCAGTCCTGTTGCAACTGGCTGACGCCTGGCATGTCGGTTTTGTCGATTCGGGTGACAGTCTGGCATTGAGTGCAAACGGTCAGAACCCTGTTCTTGCCGCCTGGGCTGGCAGTCAGGACGGGGTCTGGAGCAGCGATGCTCAATCGCTTTATTATCATCAGCTGCGATCTACACCATCAGAGTCAGCAAACAGCGCGACGGCATATCAGCCTGAGGAAGGCTGGGTTATTGAGGCTTTGCTGCCGGTACCGCAGTCCGAGCGGGTCATTGTTGCTGAATCGCATCAAGGTCGCCATCGCCTGACACTGCTGGACGATCGCTCCGGCACTCAACTGGCGCGCTGGATCACCGGTATGCCCGTTCGAAGCGACGGGTTCTGGCAGGGCGACGATGTCGGCTTATGGTTTGCCGGCGCGATTGGCGATGAGTTTATTTTTTATCGTCGTGAAGGGCGTCGACCGGCTGGTGATCCTGTCATTTACACGGCCTCTCTGGCGGATACTGCGCTGCGACCCCTGTCCTTGGATGCGCCACTCGAAAACGCCCAGCTGTCCTCCGTGCAGGTCGTGGGCGACGTTTTCCTTGTGGAATACCTTCGCCATGGACAATCGTTGCTCTACCAGCAACGCCTGGATGGCGTAATAGTGGGGCAGGTGGCACTGCCAGAACCGGTGCGACTTGATCGAATGCGCGCCATAGAGCCCCAGCAGTTATTGCTGGCCTACAGCGGCCTGACCATACCGCCGCAGGCGACATTGCTGGACCTGAGCACGGGTAATACGAAGTTGCTGAGCGAGGATATGCCACCTGCCGCTGACCTGGATGTCAGGCTTGAATTGTCCAGCATGGGCCATTCAGCGGGCGAGAATGGTACTGTCCCGTACTTTGTGGTTTCCCCTGAGACAGAAACAGGTGCTGATTCGCTGATCCCGGACATCAACAATCATGTGCTGGTCGAAACCTATGGTGGTTTCGGTGCGCCAATCGAGTTGGGGTTCTCCATTGCTCGTTATGTGTGGCTGCTGGCTGGTGGACATTACGTCGTCGTGGGGCCTGCTGGTGATCTGCCTCAGGCTGTTGATGAGTTTGTCCATGTAGCGTCAGCTTTGCAGACGCAGGGGAACAAGGTATCCGCTATGGGGCGCAGCCATGGTGCGCTGCTGGTCACCATGGCCATGTTAAAGGCGCCTGATGTCTTTAGTTCGGTTGTTGCGGATTCAGGGCTGCACGACCTGCCGTCCTTTCTGCGGCTGGGAGGATCGCCGTCCTGGGTGGCGGAATACGGTGACCCCGGTGTTGAGCAGTCAAGAGAATGGCAGCTTGCCAATTCTTCCTACCACCAGGCACTGACTGGCGAGAATTCACCGGCTTCGCTGCCGCCCGTTCTGACGGTCGCACGGCCTGGTGATGACATAGTTGCGCCGGCGCACAGTTACAAACTGATTGCCGCGTTGCAGCGTCGTCACGGTGACAGGGCTGCAGCCTGGTTATATGCCGCAGAGGGCGAGGGCCACTCGCCAGCGGGGGCTGTCAATGCCCTGATCCTGGAATACGCAGACAGATGGAGTTTTCTGGCATCGTCACCAGACGTCAGACAATGACCTGACCCAGATAGTCGAAAAGGCGACGGCGGGCTTTTCTTGCGGCGACCACCGCAGGAGACGAGCTGTCTGCCTCTGGAGTGTTTTCCATCGCGGTCTTTGCGGAGCCAGTTTCCTCAGACGTTGACAAAGGTTTCACACCAGCATCGGTGCAATTTCTAAGTAATTGCCTGAGCGGCTGACGTTCGGCATGCTGCCATTCAGCCAGAAATGCCTCGACCGTCTCATCGTCGCCCTGCAGCAAACGCTCGCCCCAGGCTTCAATCTGTTGGGCCCGGCGCATTTCCTGACGATCAGGCGCACGCAGTTTGTCCAGTGCTTCACGGATAGCATCGTGGTCGGCGGCACGCATCAGTTTGCCAATGAACTGCATCTGTCGGCGTTTGGCTTCGTGGCGGTTAGGCAGGCGCTGGTATTCTCGCATAGCCGACAACAGATTCTCGGGCAGATCAATAAGATCCAGTTGGCGCTTGTTCAGAGTCATCAGTTCCGCACCCATTTTCTGCAGCTCGGTCATGCGCTGCTTGCGGCGGGTCTTGCTCTCTGTCTCGTTGTCGTCATCCCAGGGGGATTCGTTGTAATCAGTCACGCTATCGCTCACTCGCCTTCTTCAAATCGGTTGTTTACCAGCGCCACGATGTCTTCCAGTGCCGCTGATTCGTCATCGCCATCAACCACGATTCGCAATGTGGTGCCTTTGCCGGCAGCGAGCATCATCAATGACAGAATGCTGTGTGCATCAACAAGCTTTTCGTTGCCGATGTGCACCTTGCTCTGGTACTTGTTTACGACGCCAACCAGTTTGGAGGCGGCACGGGCATGCAGACCCGCCTTGTTACAGATAGTGATGGTCGATTCGATCATGTTGCGTTGGTGTTGTCCTGACGTCGTCGCAGCTCTCGATGGAGAACCTGCAGATTGTTGATCTTGTCGGCAAAAGCCAGTTTCAGCTGTTCACACAGGAATACAGATCGGTGCTGGCCGCCTGTGCAGCCGATTGCAACAGTCATATAGCTGCGATTGCTGGCTTCAAAGCGTGGCAGCCACCGATCCAGAAATGCCTCAATATCCTGCAGCAGTGCCTGCACATCCGGCTCATTGCTCAGGTAATCGGCGACAGGTGCATCCAGCCCACTGAGAGGGCGCAGCTGGCTGTCCCAATACGGATTGGGCAGGCACCTGGCGTCAAATACAAAGTCGGCATCAATCGGCACACCATTCTTGAAGCCAAATGATTCAAACATCACGGACAGCGATGAATCCTTTTTTTCGAGAATTCGTGAACGAACGACTTCACGCAGCTGATGTACCGACATTGTACTGGTGTCGATCGACAGCCCGGCCATAGCGGAAATGGGCTCCAGCAATTCGCGCTCCTGAATGATGGCCTCGCGCAATCCAACCGTGTTGCTGGTAAGCGGGTGACGCCGGCGGCTTTCGCTGAATCGCTTGATCAGCGTCGGGCTGTTGGCATCAAGGAAAATGATTTCAATATTGAGCGCCGACAGCTGCAGCTCGTGCAGGATCTGCGGGACGTTCTTCAGGTCTTCAGGAATATTGCGCGCGTCAATACTGACAGCAACGCGGGGCAGTTCGGGTGTGTCGCGGCAAATGCGCGACACAAATGCCTGTAGCAGGCTGGCAGGCAGGTTATCAATACAGTAATAACCATGATCCTCGAGCATATTGAGGGCGGTACTTTTTCCCGAGCCGGAGCGACCACTGATAATCAAGAGTTTCACGACGTCTCACAGCCTGCTTCAATGAATCGTTGAGTCAACTGTCAGGCTTAAGCCTGTTGTTCCTGATCAAATCGTACGGCGATGTCGTACAGTTCCTGATTGCTGCGAGCGCCCCGCAGAGCCTGACAGAATTCATCCTGATGGAACAGGCGTGCCAGTGCGCTAAGCACGCGCAGATGTTCATCGGTTTCCTCGGCCGGCACGATCAGTACAAAAAGCAGATCGACCTGTTGTGAATCGACGGCATCGAAATCGATGCCCTCATCCAGCTTTACCAGGGTACCGGTGATTGTTGTGCATTCGGAAACGCGACAGTGGGGAATGGCAATACCATTGCCAATACCGGTGCTGCCCAACTGCTCACGTGCCAGCAATGCGGTGTAGATAGCGTCAGCCGACAAGTTGGGCGTGGTTTCTGCGATGGTTTCACTGATCGTGGTCAGAAATCGTTTCTTACTGACACCCGGCAGGTTGCACAGGGCGCGTTCCGGGGTAAGTATGCTGCTTAATTGCATTGCTGTGTCCTGTTTTCCAGAGCCGCCATTCTAGTGCCTTGGGCAGGCGCTGGCAACGTGCGCCGAGCGGACTGGCAAGGTGTCAGACCAGCCGCTTGCGTTCATTGGAAGGGGGGATGGACAGGGATTCGCGATATTTGGCGATTGTCCGGCGGGCGACATTAATGCCCTGGTCTTCCAGCAACTGAGTGATTTTGCTGTCGCTGAGTGGTTTGCGCGGGTTTTCGCCAGCAACCAGCTTTTTGATCAGTGCGCGTATCGCGGTTGATGAGCATTCGCCTCCGCCAGCGGTACTGACGTGACTGGAGAAAAAGTACTTGAGCTCGAATATCCCGCGCGGCGTGTGCATGTATTTTTGAGTGGTTACCCGGGAGATGGTTGATTCATGCATCTCTACTGCTTCGGCAATGTCATGCAGGACCAGCGGTTTCATGGCCTCTTCGCCCTGCTCCAGGAAACCCTGCTGATGCTCGACAATGCGCGAGGCTACTTTCAGCAGTGTCTCGTTACGACTTTGCAGGCTCTTGAGGAACCAGCGTGCCTCCTGCAGGTTGTCGCGCAGATAGTTGTTGTCGGAGCTGTTATCGGAACGTTTGACCAGCGCTGCGTAATCGGCGTTGATACGCAGCTTGGGCGCTGTTTCCGGATTGAGCTCGACACGCCAGCGCCCGCTGCGGGTGTCTTTGCTGACAATCACATCAGGGATAACGTAGGTGGCGCTGGATGGTGCGATATCGGCGCCCGGACGTGGATTAAGTTTTTCGATGATGGCAATCGCATCGCGCAGCTCCGGCTCTTTCAAGCGTGTGAGCCGCATGATCTGGGCGTAGTCCCGATTGCCCAACAGGGCCAGGTAGTCCCGCACCAGTATCTTGGCGTGCCGCACGGGATCGGTCTCGAGTTCGGACGGGACCTGATTTAACTGGATCAAAAGGCATTCCGACAGGTCGCGGTAGGCGACCCCCACCGGGTCGAACTGCTGAATGCGATGCAATACGGCGAGTACCTCATCCTCTTCCAGCTCTTCGATATCATCCATCAGGCCTTCGTGAATGGCCTCAACGCTCAGCGACAGCTGGCCGTTGGCATCAATGGCATCAATGATTGCCATGCCAATCAGCCGGTCGGTATCCGACATGTTGGTAAGGTTCAATTGCCAGTTGAGGTGGTCCTGCAGAGTTTCTGAGGCGGAGTCACGTGATTCGAAATCATCCGTGTCTGCCATCGGGCTGCCCGTGGAGTAGGTGGTCTGGTAAATATCATCCCAGTTGGTATCCACAGAAAGCTGCTCGGGAATGTGTTCCTCCCAGCCGGCTTCGCCAGTATCGCTGTCGGTATTGGAAGGTGTGGCCGCAGTGACCTCGTCGAAGGCGTTCTGGCGCTCCTCGTAGGTGCGTGAGTCGGTTGCTTCATCAGCACCATTGGCCTTATCAGTGTTATCGCTGTTCTCGTAACGATCGCTGCTATCGCTGTCGGGAGACTCATCTACCTCCAGCATTGGATTTGATTCCAGTGCCTCGTGAATCTCGTTCTGAAGGTCAAGCGTCGACAGTTGCAGCAGGCGAATTGCCTGTTGCAGCTGGGGGGTCATGGTCAGCTGTTGACCGAGTTTGAGCTGGAGCGAAATCTTCATGACATCAGGCGCATCGCTAGAACGGGTTCGGTCTCGTGAATTACTGGGCCAGATGTGGGCCGGTTAATTAAAGCAAACATCATGCCGATATTGAGTGGGATTTTCAAGATTTTGTCACGACATTTGATGGTCAGATCTGGAAATTCTTGCCCAGGTACACATCGCGCACACGCTGGTTGGCAAGTATCTGTTGGGCGTCACCCTCGGCAATAATGCCACCATCGCTGACAATATAAGCTTTCTCACAGATGTCCAGCGTTTCACGAACGTTGTGGTCAGTCAACAGCACACCGATGCCACGATCCTTCAGGTGTTGAATAATGGACTTGATGTCACTGACCGATATGGGGTCAACACCGGCAAATGGCTCATCCAGCAGGATGAAGCGTGGGTCGGTAGCCAGCGCCCGGGCAATTTCAGTCCTGCGGCGCTCACCGCCGGACAGGCTCATGCCCTTATTGTCGCGAATGTGATTGATGTGGAATTCCTGAATCAGGCTTTCCAGCTTTTCTGCGCGCTGCTGGGCGCTCAGTTCCTTGCGTGTTTCCAGAATGGCCATGATGTTATCGGCCACCGTCAGGTTGCGAAAAATGGAGGAGTCCTGAGGGAGATAACCCAGCCCCAGGCGCGCTCTGGCAAAAATGGGCAGCCCGGTCAGGTCCTGATCATTGATGCTGATCCTTCCTTTATCGGCATTTACCAGGCCCACGATCATGTAAAAACATGTAGTCTTGCCTGCACCATTGGGGCCAAGCAGACCAACAATCTGACCGCTGTTTACAGTCAGGGATACATCCCGGACAACCTGGCGACCCTTGTAGGACTTGGCTAGATGGCTGGCGCTCAGCAGATCCATCAGTTGCCCGCCGAATCGTCGTCAGATGTTTCATCGGGTGCAAACACGCCGCTGCAGGGGCCGGGTGAGTCCGTTGCCGCTGTTTCAATGACATGTTTGATTTCCGAGCACTCCAGCGCCGTCCCGCCGCGGGTAAAGCTGGCGTCGCCCACAAATTCCACCACGGACAGCAGCGTCTCGACCGTGGCGCCTGGCTCGTTGTAATAGATGATGGTGTCACTGCTACCGGTGATCGTCTCCGACGCCAGTGGTGCTTCACGCGTGAAGCGCGCGGGTTCCCCGGCCACGGTGACGCGAATCAGCTCACCGGTTTGAGTGTTCTGTATCAGACTGGCTGTGTTGCCGAAGATCGTCACCATGCCCTGCTGGATGCGAACGTTCTCGCGCAGGGTGGTGGTTCTGACATTCCCTTCGGTTTCGATACTGCCACCGCCATCAGAGTGGTATCGGATGTCTTCACCACTGTCAGTGGGTGCCATGGCCGAAAATGCAGGCAGCATAAGTGTGAGGCACACGCCAAAGGACAGTGCTTTCACGCTGGAAAGCACAGCAGGCAGTCGCGACTGGCGTGCCTGTTTACGGTGATATGTCTGTAAAACGTCCTTCGACATCTGATAAAAATTCCAGTGAATCAAGTGAGAAATTGGCCCGCAGGCCCATAGAACGCTGTTCGATGCGATTGCCGTTGATCAGTACCTGCGCGTCGGTATACAGCCGCTCGGCCTGCGGTTCGACGATCAGCCAGGCAGTCTGCACCTGTATGGCATCATCGGCACCCATCTGGTGGCGCACCTGAACTGAGTCCCGAAGTTCCAGTTCCTGAATATCGCCGCCCGACGAGGCTCGAATTCTGCCTGATACCGCGGATATATTCCAGCGTTCCTGGCCCTGCTGAAACATGCGGATCATAGGGTAATCGAGCTCTGTCACCTCGTCTGTGTACAGGCGTTGGGCTTCTGCTCCGATCGTGTACTCCAGCTCGCCGCTGTCATTGTATACACGGCTGTGAATGTCACGGCCGAATCCCTCGTACTGTTCGCCCGAAGGCAGTTGCACCTGAGAGCTGCTCTGGTCGGGATTGGAAACATCCAGATCGCCAGTCATCAGCCATGCCAGCAGAACGGCTGGGGCCAGCGCCACCAGCCAGCCTTTCAGGCGCAATGAAATCAGTCGATTTATCAGGTATCGCAGCGCACGCATCAGGAATCCTGTCCGCTCTCGCAGGCAGCGATGATCGCGTCATACTTGCCTGCCGCCTGAAGCAGAAAGTCCGCTACCTCGCGAACTGCACCGGTGCCGCCGCCGCCGTCTGTGCAAAGGTGCGCGCGTTCGATAATGCTGGGATGTGCATTGGGGACAGTAATTGCCAGTCCGCAGCGCATCATGACCGGCAGGTCGGGCAGGTCGTCACCCATGAAAGCAATGTGTTCAAAGTCACAGGGGTGATCTGACAAGAGCTCGCGAGTGGCAGTCAGCTTGTCTTCGCGTCCGCTTTTGATCAGGGTGATGCCCAAAGCGCTGGCGCGTGTGGAAAGGGCCTGCGAGTGGCGGCCGGATACGATGCCGACACGAATACCATTGGCCTGCAACAGCTTTATGCCATGGCCGTCCAGCGTATTGAATGCTTTGAAAATCTCGCCCTGATCGCCAAAGTAAAGCTGGCCATTGGTCAGGATGCCGTCCACATCAAGCAACAGCAGCGATATGCTGGCTGCGCGGCGAGTGGCATCGGCAGAGTCGGTCAGAAACTTCATCGGTACTCCTAGACCACATTGGCCTGCAGCAGGTCGTGCATACGAATGATGCCGCTCAACTGTTGATTGTCATCCAGCACCACCAGTGTATAGATTCGGTTCTCTTCCATCAGTCTGGCAGCTTCAGTAGCCATGGCATCCACGGACACAGTTTTGCCGTTAACGGACATGACATCGGTGATAAGGGTGCGGGTAATGTCCTTGCCGGCATCCAGGGTCCGTCGCAGGTCGCCATCGGTAAAAACCCCCTGCAGCCTGCCACTGTCGTCAACAACCGTGGTCATACCCAGCCCTTTGCTGCTTATTTCAAACAGCGCGTCCTTCAGCAGGGTGCCAGCCTTGACCCTGGGGATACTGTCACCACTGTGCATGATATCCCTGACTTTGAGCAACAGGCGTCGACCCAGACGACCGCCCGGGTGTGAAAATGCAAAATCCTCTTCAGTAAACCCTTTGGCCTCCAGCAGTGCCATCGCCAGTGCGTCGCCAAGAACCAGTGCGACGGTCGTACTGGCGGTCGGGGCCTGTCCCAGCGGGCAGGCCTCCTTGGTCACGCTGGCATCAATATTGACGGTAGCGGTGGTTGCCATACTTGAGTGAGGATTTCCGGTCATACTGATAAAGGGAACACCCTTGCGTTTGATCAGCGGCAGGATGTTTACCAGCTCCTCGGTGGTGCCGGAATTCGACAGTGCCAGCAGCACGTCCTTGCCGGTAATCATGCCGAGATCGCCGTGGCTGGCCTCCGCCGGGTGCACAAACATGGCTGGAGTGCCCGTGCTGGACAGGGTGGCAGCTATTTTGCGGGCGATGTGGCCGGATTTGCCCATGCCGGTGACAACAATTCGGCCTTCGCAGTCGAGCATGATCTGGCAGGCGCGTGCGAAAGCCTCGTCGATGCGCGGCAGAAGTGCCGCGATCGCGTCATGTTCAATACGAATAGTGCGCAACGCACTGTCGATCAGTGATTGGGGGTCGGCCATGGAATTCTCGCCAGTCTAGTGAATCTGATAATACATTATGCCGAACCATGCCAGGTAAAGCATTATGAATGCCAGCCCGCTGAGGCGACCCAGCTGGCGCCGGGCGCGGATGGCCGGATAACACAGCGCGACCAGCAGGGCGGTCAGTACCATCATGGCAACGTAATCACGTGTCAGCAGGGAGCTGTCGAAATACCCGGCGGCCAGCAGGCCGGGGAATGGCAGTACAACCAGGATATTGAGGATGTTGGAGCCGATGATATTGCCAACTGCCAGTTCGTGGTGTCCACGCAGCGCACAGGTGACGGTCGCGGCCAGCTCGGGAAGACTGGTACCCAGTGCGACCAGCGTCAGGCCGATAATGCCGGAAGTGACACCGAGAATGGCGGCGATTTCAATGGAGGCGTCAACCAGATATTCGGCACTGACAATCAGCAGTGCCAGCCCCAGCAACAGGAACCCCAGCGCCTTGCCGGTACTGACATTGTCTGGAATCTCTTCCTCTTCAATCGCCTCTTCCTCGCCCTTGCGATGACCACGGAATAACTTCCAGATGAAAAACGTCACCACTGCAATCAACAGAAGTGCGTCGATGGGCCCGATATAACGATTGAACATCAGCAGGCCGCAAATAACACTGACCAGAATCAGCGCTGGCAGTTCTTTGCGGGCCAGCGATTTTGGTGGAGTAATTGGTTTGATGACAAGCGCTACGCCGAGCGCGATGCCTAGATTGAATATATTGGAACCGATAGCGTTGCCAATAGCCAGTTCCGGCTCGCCTGCCAGTGCAGATGCGGCGGAAGAAAAAATTTCGGGTGCTGAAGTGCCGAAAGCGACGATTGTCAGGCCGATGACCAGGGGTGGTATGCCCATATTGCGGGCGAATGCCGAAGCGCCGAAAACGAATTTGTCGGCACCCCATATCAGGCCGGCAAATCCAAGGCAGATTATCAAAATGTTTACGAGCATAGTTGAGCTTGCAGGATAGAAATTCCAGTTAAATGCATACTGTCCAGCTGCTGATGGCACCAAAAAACGATGAACGCAGGCTTTGTCTGGGCCGCCCATTAGACGGAGTAACACCCTGCATTGCAAGTAGTAATTTATAGTCTTTCTCATTTGAGGTACACTGCAACGCTGTGGAAAACGACCGTTACCACGCGTCTCGTCAGCCCGCACGGGCCAGGAAGGAGAACAGAGATGAAATCGAACATGCGTCAATATTTAATGTCACTGCTGACTGCGGTATCACTGGTAGCGCTGTCGCCAGCACTGGCCCAGAACGATCAGCTGTCTGCGGTTGAAGCTGCCGAGCAGTCGGTAAACGATCTTTTAGGGCGAGTCGAAGAACTAAGACCTTATTTTGAATCCGACCCGGCTCGTTACTACGCGGGAATTGAGGAGGAAGTCGGCAAGTTTGTGGACTTTCGTGAAGTTGCACGCGGCGTGATGGCTAGATTTTCGGAAGACGCCACTGACGCGCAGCTCACAGCGTTCGGAGAGAAACTGCGCAGCACCCTGACGCGTTTCTACGGTTCTGCCCTGGTTGAATACGGTGGTCAGGAACTCACTTATCTGCCACCTCAGGATCCACCGGAAGATCCCAATGCGCCGACCAACGTGCGCATGCAGATCAACTCCGAAGGAGCCCGGATAGAACTGCAGTACGCGCTGTTCAAAGACGATCAGGGCGAGTGGAAACTGCGCAACCTGTTTGTTGGCGGGATCAACCTGCGCAGACAGTACCATACCCAGTTTGCCGCGCTGATGGCGCGCAACAACAATGATATCGACGCAGTTATTGAGGCGTGGCAGTAAGGTCCCGACCCCGGTCACGCCGTTAGAGGTTTTCGAATGAGTTTAGATGCACAGTATATTTCAGAGCTGTTGAGTGCTGCCCTGCCGGATTGCCAGATCACAGTGGATGGCGGGGCAGGCAAGTTCCAGGTTATTGCGGTGGGAGACGTGTTCTCGGGTCTCGGCGCTGTAAAGCGTCAGCAACTGGTGTATCAGCATCTTAACCCGCACATTCAAAGCGGCGCGGTGCATGCGGTGACCATGCGACTGATGACACCGGCCGAAGCCGCTGCCGCCTGATCCAACCCTTTCCTCTTAACGGGACCTTTCATGGACAAGCTCTTGATTCAGGGCGGTGTCAGTCTTAGCGGTGAAATCCGTGCAGCGGGCGCCAAAAACTCTGCATTGCCAATTCTGGCGGCGACGCTGTTGACAGACGAGACAGTCAAAATCAGCAATCTGCCGCATTTGTACGATATCACCACAATGCTGGAGCTGCTGGGCAGCATGGGTATAGAACCCATGCTGGACGAGACGCTGACTGTAGAAGTCAATGCATCAACAGTGAGCAAACTCAGCGCGCCCTATGCGCTTGTCAAAACCATGCGGGCTTCAATTCTGGTCCTGGGGCCCATGCTGGCGCACTTCGGCCAGGCAGAGGTCGCTTTGCCAGGAGGCTGTGCCATCGGCAGCCGGCCGGTCAACCTGCATATTCAGGCCCTGCAGAAAATGGGTGCCAATATCGTCGTCGAAGACGGTTATATAAAGGCTTCGGTTGATGGCCGCCTTAAGGGGGCCAGAATTTTCTTCGATCTGGTCACCGTCACTGGTACAGAAAACGTATTGATGGCGGCTACCCTGGCCGACGGGCAGACGATCATTGAGAATGCCGCCAAGGAACCTGAAGTTGTTGATCTGGCCAATTGCCTGATTGCAATGGGTGCCGAGATCAAGGGGCACGGAACTGACACCATCGTGGTCAGCGGCAAACCCCGTCTGCATGGCTGCAGTTATTCCGTCATGCCCGACAGAATTGAAACTGGTACCTATCTGGTAGCCGCCGCCGCGACACGCGGCCGTGTGCGAGTCAAGGACACGGTGCCAGGCATACTCGAGGCGGTGTTGTTGAAGCTGGAGGAAGCGGGTGCCCAGATTCAGGTGGGCGAGGACTGGATTGAGCTCGACATGCATGGAAAACGTCCAAAAGCAGTGTCGCTGCGTACCGCTCCACATCCGGCCTTCCCAACCGACATGCAGGCCCAGTTTGCAGCGATGAACGCTGTCGCATCAGGTGTGGGGATCATTACCGAAACTGTTTTCGAAAACCGCTTCATGCACGTGCATGAAATGAACCGGATGGGAGCATCCATGCAGGTCCAGGGCAATACTGTCACCATCACTGGTGTTCCGACCTTGCGTGGCGCACCCGTCATGGCAACGGATCTGCGTGCCTCTGCCAGCCTGGTCATCGCTGGACTGGTTGCTGACAATGAAACGCTGGTAGACAGGATCTACCATATTGATCGCGGTTACGAATGTATTGAAGAAAAAATGCAATTACTGGGCGCGAGGATCCGTCGCCTGCCATAAGGAACGCATGATGAAAGACAACAAGGGCCAATCGCTGGTCATGGCCTTGACCAAAGGACGAATACTGCAGGAAACCCTGCCCTTGCTGGCAGCTGCGGGAATCGAGATGCTGGAGGATCACACCACCAGTCGCAAGCTGCTGTTCGAGACCAACCGCCCCGATTTGCACATCATGATCGTGCGCGGCTCTGATGTTCCTACCTATGTGGAGTTTGGTAGTGCAGACCTCGGTGTGGTTGGCAAGGACCTGCTGATGGAGCATGGTGAAGGCGCTTTCTACGAGCCGCTGGATCTGAAAATCTCGCGTTGTCGACTCATGACAGCTGCACCGGTTGGCGCGCCGGCGCCGACTGATCGAGTGCGTGTAGCCAGTAAGTTTGTGAACATTGCGCGCCGCTATTTTGCTGACCAGGGGCTACAGACAGATATCATCAAACTCAATGGCGCTCTGGAGCTGGCACCGTCCATGGGTCTGGCTGACTGGATCGTTGATATTGTGGATAGTGGCAATACGCTGAAAGCCAATGGCCTGGAGCCGCTGGAGCTGATCGCCAACATCAGCTCGCGGGTGATTGTGAACAAGGCTGCCATGAAAATGAAGCACGCAGCTGTCTCGGATCTGCTGGAAAGGCTTCGCGCGGCTGTGGAAGCAGGGGAAAAATCATGAGTGATGCAACTGAGCCAACATCGCTGAGTGTTCGCCGGCTTGATGCGGGTCAGGCTGATTTTCACGAGATCCTGACAGCGCTTCTTGACCGGCGCATGATTGAAGACAAAACTGTCAGTGATACGGTGGCCGAAATTCTATTGCAGGTCAGAACGCGTGGTGATGAGGCTGTGCTCGAATATACGCGTCGATTCGATCGCCGCGATGTTGGCAGCGTCTCAGATCTGGAAGTTAGCCGCGAGCAGATGCAGGCAGCTCTGGATGCTCTGGACACTGAACAGGCGGACGCGCTTCAGGTGGCTGCAGAGCGCATCCGTCGTTATCACGAGCGTCAGCGGCAACCATCCTGGCAGTACGAGGAAGAGGACGGTTCGGTCTATGGTCAACACGTCGTCGCCCTGGATAGAGCAGGTCTGTATGTGCCAGGTGGCAAGGCGAACTATCCCTCATCAGTGCTGATGAACGCCATCCCTGCCAAGGTGGCAGGCGTGGAAGAAGTGATTGCCGTTGTACCTACTGCCTACGGTGCAGATGCCGGTGGTGATGGCCGCCTGATATTTGCGGCTGCGGCAGTGGCCGGTGTTGATCGCCTGTTTACCATCGGCGGTGCGCAGGCAATTGCCGCGCTGGCATTCGGCACGCAGACCATACCGAGAGTCGACAAGATTACCGGGCCGGGTAATGTTTTTGTGACGGCTGCCAAAAAACAGGTTTTCGGTGAAGTGGGTATCGACATGATAGCCGGCCCATCCGAATTAACCGTGGTCTGTGATGGACAGACTGACCCCGACTGGATCGCGATGGACCTGTTCTCACAGGCCGAGCACGATGAACAGGCACAGTCCATTCTGATCAGTACAGACAAAGATTTTCTCGATGCAGTCAGCGCCAGTATCGCACGGCTACTGCCGACGATGGAGCGGCGCGACATCATTGCAACGTCCATGGGCAATCGAGGTGCATTGATCTACGCCCCGGACAAAGAAACGGCGCTGGCAATCTGCAACGAGATTGCACCTGAGCATCTGGAGTTGTCGGTCGAAGATCCGGATCAGTGGCTGCCGGGTGTACGGCATGCTGGTGCCATTTTCATGGGGCGTCACACGCCGGAAGCGCTGGGAGATTATTGTGCCGGACCCTGTCACGTCCTGCCGACCTCGGGTACCGCAAGATTCTTTTCACCACTGGGTGTTTACGACTTTCAGAAACGCAGTTCCATTCTGAAGTGTTCTCCACACGGTGCGGCAGCGCTGGCGCCGGTGGCAGAAACGCTGGCGCTCAATGAACGCCTGCAGGCGCATGCGCTGTCTGCCGCCTGGCGTATTCCTGGCCGCCATTCGTCCGATCAGTCTTAAGTCAGAGGCTGAGCGCCGGTGCCGGCGCACACCAGAAAGGCTGCCTTATTGTGAGTCCAGACGGGTCCGGTACTGGGCAGTGCCGGTTCCCAGCGTCACTGTTCTGTCGACAGACTCGCCGGCACGGTAAAGTGTCAGGACAACCTGTTCCCCTGGCGGCTTGCGGTTGATCTGCTCGATCGCGCCGATAACACTTTCAATGGCCTGACCATCGATATGTGTCATGACATCCCCGGCCTGAATACCAGCCTGTTCTGCGGGGCTGTTGGCGTCAACCTGCTCAATCAGCAAACCCTCAATATCTGGCGTACCGAAAAAGGTATTACTGGTTTCGTCATTGAGCAGCTCGCCGGTAATGACGCCAAGATAGCCAGGTGTAAATACGCCCTGCTGGCGTAGCTGCTCCACCACAATCATGGCTTTGTTGATTGGCACCGCGAAGCCAATACCGTCAGAGCCGCCAGATTGAGAATATATAAAGGAGTTGATGCCAATCAGCTCACCATTGGCATTTATCAGGGCGCCGCCGGAGTTGCCATAATTCATGGCCGCATCGGTCTGTATATATTCCACGATGGGAAGGCCGTCCCTGGGGATACCCAGGGCGCTGACAACGCCGGCGGATACCGATTTCTGATTCATCAGGTCGCGCCGCGGATATCCTATCGTCAGGACAGTGTCGCCCACATTGACGTCGTCCGAAGATCCAATCGGCACAGCAGGAGGCAGTTCTGCGCTATCCACCTGTAAAAGGGCAAGATCACTGTCAGCGTCGGCACCCAGCAGGCGAGCCCGGGCGGTGATGTTCCTGCCCTGGGAATTGTTGAAGTGGACCTCAATATCCTCGGCGCCTTCAATAACATGCAAAGCTGTGAGAATATGCCCCTGGTCGCTGATGGCAACGCCTGAGCCAAGGCTGTCCCAGAGACGTTCCGATGGCAGATTCTGCAGTAAATCACGTAGCGCCGCAGGCAATTCCTCGACAGGCGGAAGTTGAATCTGCTCGCGAATTGTTGAGTGAATGCTGACAACCGACGGTGATGCTTTGGCGACAGCACTGGCGTGAGATGTCGTCGACTGGGCGGGAGCAGGCTGAGAAATCTGTGCCTGGGACTGCAGTGCCAGTTCGTCGATTCGAACCGACAATTGGCGAATTTGCTGGTATTGCAGCAGCACAAGTGCCAGCAGTACACCAACGAATGTGGGCCAACTGATAAACTGCAAAAAACTTTTCATATAGTTGCGCATTATGCGAATAAAAACCCATTAAGTGAAGGTAAATCGTTATGCCGATAGATCGCCGCACCCTGCTCAAAGAACTGGACTCTCTGCTGAAGACGGACCAGTTCAATGATTATTGCCCAAACGGACTGCAGGTTGAGGGAAAAGACCAGATTCGGCATGTTGTATCGGGTGTGACAGCCAGTCAGGCAATGATCGAAGCGGCTGCCGCGGCCGGCGCAGATCTGCTGCTGGTGCACCACGGTTATTTCTGGCGTGGCGAGTCGTCTGTCATTACAGGTCTGAAACAGCGGCGGGTGCGCCTGCTGCTGGAACACGACATCAACCTGGTGGCTTACCATTTACCGCTGGACGCACATCCTGAGCTGGGCAACAACACAAAGCTGGCAGCCGTGCTGGGTTTGCCTGTCAGTGGCGAGCTCACCAAAATCAACAGACAACCGATGGGCCTGTACAGCGAGCTGGAGACCCCCATGACCGGCGAATCGCTGCGAGCGCGCATTCATGAAGCACTGCAGCGTGAGCCATTGCACATCGCGCCACAGTCTTTATTGAGCGGCGCCGGGCGGGATATGGCAGACCGTCCAATCCGACGCATCGCCTGGTGTACGGGCGCCGCGCAGTCGTATATCGAGAGGGCGGTTGAGATCGGTGCAGACGCCTTCATATCAGGCGAGATTTCCGAACCTACTGTTCATATGGCCCGTGAGCACGGTATCCACTATTTCGCTGCCGGACATCACGCCACCGAGCGCTATGGCGTCCAGGCGCTGGGCGAATGGATCGCCCAGCAGTTCGACGTTAGCCATCAGTTTATCGACATCGATAATCCGGTTTAGCGGCCGTTAAGAATACCTTTGTCGCGCATCATATCCAGCACCTGATCCAGGCATTCATCGACGCTGAGGCTGGCGGTATCCAGTTCCAGCTCGACCGTTTCAGGTGGCGAGTAAGGGAAGGAGATGCCAGGGATATCGGCTGATCCTGTTGCCTCTGCAGCTGCGTAGATACCGCTGGGGTCACGCTGCTGGCAGACCTCAATGGGCGGATTCAGATAGACGATGTAGCAGTTGTCCTTGCCAATGACACTGACCGCATGCTCACGTGAATCCGGGTTTGGCGCGACGAAAGCGGCACAGCAGATCAGTCCCGAGTCGTTTATGAAGCGGGCGATATGCGCACTGCGGCGCAGGTTCTCAGCGCGGCCCTCTGCGTCATGTGGCAGGTCTTTGCTGATACCCAGTCGCATGGCCTTACCGTCCAGCACCGTGCTGACCCTTCCCATGTCGAACAGACGACGTTCCAGGCCGTGAGCCAGTGTTGACTTGCCGGCACCGGAGACACCGATGAACATGACCGTTGCCGGTTTCTGACCGTAGCGTGCTGAACGCTCTTCACGGGTAACGTGAGTAATTCCACTGCGCTTGCGGCGTTTGGCGGCGGCCGCATCCAGATTGATCATGCCCGCGCCGACTGTGACATTGGTGAGGCGATCGATGACGATGAATGAGCCGGTATTGCGATTGCGATCATAACTGTCGATGCACACCGGCTGATCTACCGATACATCGCACACGCCGATTTCGTTCAGTTCCAGTGCCGGGGCCGGACTCTCTTCCAATGTGTTGACATCAATCTGGTGTTTGATGGTATTGACTCGGCCGCTGACCGTTTTTGTACCCAGTTTAAAGTCATACATCTTGCCTGGCAGTAATGCGTCTTCGGTCATCCATACTACCGTGGCATCAAACTCTTCGGCCACTGTAGGCATGTTGTCCCGATGCACGATCATGTCGCCGCGGCTGACGTCGATTTCGTCCTCCAGGGTCAGTGTGATCGCCATATCAGAGTGTGCCAGCTCCAGTTCTTCTTCAAAGGTCACAATCGATTTGATACGACTCTTCTTGCGTGATGGCAGCACTATAATCTCGTCGCCCTTACGAACGACACCTGACGCTACTGTGCCACAGAAGCCTCTGAAGTTAAGGTTGGGGCGATTGACATACTGAACCGGATAGCGGAAGTCTTCATAGTTCCGATTCTCGGTGATCTGAACATTCTCCAGCAGGTTCATCAATGTCGGGCCTTCGTACCAGGCCATGTTGGCGCTGGGGTTGACGACATTGTCGCCATCCAGTGCTGACATCGGTATAAAGTGAAACTCGGCCGGTTTCAGTTTTTCGGAAAACTTCAGATAGTCGGCGCGGATTTTTTCAAAAACGTCCTGGCTGTAGTCGACCAGGTCCATCTTGTTCACTGCCACAACGATGTGCTTGATCCCCAGCAGCGAGGTGATGAAGCTGTGGCGTCGGGTCTGAACCTGAACGCCATGGCGAGCGTCGATCAGGATGACCGCCAGGTCACAGGTTGACGCACCTGTGGCCATGTTGCGCGTGTACTGCTCGTGACCGGGCGTGTCGGCGATAATGAATTTTCGTTTTGAAGTCGAAAAATACCGATAGGCAACATCGATGGTGATGCCCTGTTCACGCTCTGCCTGCAGACCATCGACCAGCAGCGCCAGATCGAGTTTGCCGCCGGTCGTGCCGACTTTGAGGCTGTCTTTCTGAATGGCGGCCAGCTGATCCTCATAGATCATCTTGGAGTCGTGCAGCAGTCGACCAATCAGGGTGCTCTTGCCGTCATCAACGCTGCCGCAGGTCAACAGGCGCAGGAGTTCCTTGCGCTCGTGTTGCGCAAGGTATGCAGTGATATCAGTGCTAATCAATTCGGACTGGTGTGACATATCAGAAATACCCCTTGCGCTTTTTCTCTTCCATGGACCCTGCCTGATCCGAGTCGATCAAGCGGCCCTGGCGTTCGGAGCTGGTTGTTAACAGCATTTCCTGGATGATCTCGGGCAGAGTGGTGGCCTTGGATTCAACGGCACCTGTGAGCGGGTAGCAGCCCAGGGTCCGGAACCGCACCATTTTCTCCTGAATTTTCTGACCCTCGGGAATTGGCATACGGTCGTCATCGACCATGATATCCACCCCGTCGATGTTGACGATGGGCCGCTTCTTGGCGAAATACAAAGGCACGATGTCGATGTTGTTCAGGTAGATGTACTGCCAGATATCAAGCTCGGTCCAGTTTGACAGCGGAAAAACTCGAATGCTTTCACCCTTGTTGACCTTGCCATTGTACGTGTTCCAGAGCTCCGGACGCTGGTTCTTGGGGTCCCAGCGATGGTTCTTGTCGCGGAAGGAAAATACACGCTCTTTGGCGCGGGACTTTTCTTCATCGCGGCGGCCGCCACCAAAAGCGGCATCAAACTTGTGTTTGTCCAGTGCCTGGCGCAGGGCCTGTGTTTTCATGACATCGGTGTGTTTTTCGCTGCCGTGAGTAAACGGTCCGATGCCTGCCGCAACGCCTTCCTGGTTGGTGTGTACGATCAGGTCCAGACCCAGCTTCTTCATCTGGGTATCGCGAAACTCGATCATCTCCCGGAACTTCCAGGTTGTGTCTACATGCATCAACGGGAACGGCAGTCTGCCAGGATAGAACGCCTTAAGCGCCAGGTGCAGCATGACCGAGGAATCCTTGCCAATGGAGTAAAGCATGACCGGATTACTGAATTCCGCTGCGACTTCGCGAATGATATGGATGCTCTCGGCTTCCAGTTGCTTGAGGTGTGTCAGGTTGTAGTCAGCCATAAGTTCAGGTTCTAGGTTGCCGCAAGCCGCGGGCTCCCGGCCATGGCCAGGAGGCAGCATATTTGCTCATTGAATTTGGAGTGCTTTGCTTACGATGATGGGGAGGTCGCCGTGGCCTGATGGCCGCTGCGATTCACTCCTCTGCGCGAGACGTGTTTCTGTCCAGCCCGAACTCCTCAGACAGAGCGCCAGGGCCAGGCGACTTCTTGGGCGCGTAATCCTTCGGCGGCTCCAGTGTATCGTTCTGGTCAGCATCGCTGACAAACATCGTCTGCTCACCTGCCGGCAGCAATTTGCTGGCAACATCTTCGGTGCAAAGCTGTTGAGCGCCGGTGGCCAGATGCTGATACACATCGCGATAACTTTCTGTCATCTGTTGCACGAGTTCTGCCGTTGTATCGAAGTGACTGCTGACGTGCTCGCGATAATCGGCGTGGCTGCGCTGCAATTCCTGAATCTGTGCTTCTAGTTCAGCAATTCGCGTCGGGCTGCCGGTCTGTACTTTTTTACCAACAAGCAGTCCGGCTACCAGACCAACTGCCAGACACGCGATGCCTGTCAACCACAACATACGGATCCACCTTCGCTTAACGGCGATACAATAATGAAACTTTTAAAGCATGTATAGCTATATAAAAACATATACATATTGCTTTTTTGAATATAAGGATGTTCGTTCAGTCATGGCGATTCTATCACGATGCAATCGTTCTGTGTTGCCTGCCTCCGTGCTGCCTTTGTCTACAAACAGGCATTCGCTTAGAATGCCCGGCTTAACGTCAGGAGAGAACAGTCTATGAGCGGCGTACCAGTGTCGGGGATTTCTGCGCCAACAGCGTCGCCGCAGCAGCGCTATCAGAATGACCTAAAATCTGGCCTGCTGCAGCCGGACGTTGCGCAGGCCGCAGCCATCGAGGCGGTAGAGCGGCTATATAAACAATTGCTGGCGGGCGGGCAGTCCAATGGTCTGGGGCGCTGGGTGAACCCTATGCAGTGGTTCAGGGCTGCATCACAGGAGCCAGTCAAGGGCATCTACTTTTATGGCGGCGTAGGGCGCGGCAAAACCTACATCATGGATCTGTTTTATGAAAGCCTGCCGTTCGCTGACAAGCAGCGCACTCATTTCCACCGGTTCATGCAGCAGGTGCACACACGGCTTGCTGCGCTGAAGCATCAGAAGAATCCGCTCGAGCGGGTGGCTGAGGATCTGGCGGAAAGCACCCGGGTTCTCTGCTTCGATGAGTTTTTTGTCTCGGATATCGGTGATGCCATGATTCTGGGTCGGCTGCTGGAACATCTGTTTGAGCGCGGAGTTGTGCTGGTGGCTACTTCAAACATCCATCCTGATGGTCTGTATGCCAATGGATTGCAGCGCGACCGGTTTCTGCCTGCCATTGCACTGCTTCACAGGCATACGCAGATTATAGAGCTGGATGGCGGGGTTGATTATCGCCTGCGCGCCCTGAAACAGGCATGTCTGTATTTCTCGCCGTTGGGAGAAAAGGCTGATACAGCGCTGGATGACGGTTTCAATAGGCTCTGTACTGGTCATGAAGAGGTGTTGAGCGATGTTGATATTGATGTTCTGGGTCGACCGGTGCGTGCGCGCAGGGTAGCCGAAGATGTGATCTGGTTTGACTTCGACAGGCTTTGTGCCGGTGCTCGCAGCGCATTTGACTATATAGAGCTGGCCAAGATCTATCATGCAGTGGTGCTCGCGGATGTTCCGCAGATGGGGGTGGCCAGTGATGATGTGGCAAGAAGATTTGTCAGTCTGGTCGATGAGCTGTATGATCGCCATGTAAAATTGATCATCTCGGCAGAAGTGCCATTGCGTGATTTGTATGTTGGCCAGGAGCTGGCCTTTGTATTTGAGCGCACCCGCAGTCGCCTGTTAGAGATGCAGTCCGAGGAGTATCTGGCCCGCGAACATCGCCCCTGATCTGTTGGAAAGAAATACTCCATAAAATACTTGATGTTTAATAGGCTCTTCGGTAGTATTCGCGCTCCCTGAAGAATATGCCCTTTTCGGTGATGTTACATGAAGACTTTTAGTGCCAAACCACAAAATGTTGAACACAACTGGCTGCTGGTAGATGCAGAAGGCCAGACGCTAGGTCGTCTGGCGGCAGAGATCGCAACCCGTTTGCGCGGCAAGCACAAGCCTGAATACACGCCTCACGTGGATACCGGCGACTTTGTCGTGGTGGTTAACGCTGAGAAGGTCAGTGTGACAGGCAGGAAATCTGCCAACAAGATGTACCACCATCACACCGGCTACCCGGGTGGTCTGAAATCTTTCAGCTTCGAGAAGCTGATCGACCGTTCACCTGAGAAAGTGCTGAAGCTGGCCGTAAAAGGCATGCTGCCCCGCACTCCGCTGGGTCGAGCAATGTTTAAAAAGCTGAAAGTGTATGCCGGTAACGAGCATCCACATGCGGCGCAGCAGCCGCAGGCTCTGCAACTGTAAGAATTTTAAGAGGTTCACGGAATCCCCATGGCAACGACTCAATACTACGGCACCGGCAGACGCAAAACCGCAACCGCGCGCGTATTTATCAGCAAAGGAAGCGGTGAGATCACGGTCAACAACCGTTCACTGGACACATTCTTTGGCCGCGAAGTGGCACGAATGATTGTCAAGCAGCCCCTGCAACTGCTGGAGCTCGACAACCAGTTTGACATCAAAGTGACTGTCAATGGTGGTGGCAGCTTCGGCCAGGCAGGCGCTATTCGCCACGGCCTGACCCGTGCATTGATTGCCTATGACGAAGAGCTCCGTTCGCCGCTGCGTAAAGCAGGTTTCGTTACACGAGACGCGCGTGCCGTTGAACGTAAGAAAGTGGGTCTGCGCAAGGCGCGTAAGCGTCCTCAGTACTCCAAGCGTTAATCGTTATTTTTCTTCGCCGACTACGAGTTGGGAGGCGTTAGAATCAAAAAAGCGCTCTGTCTCGCGACAGGCGCTTTTTTTTCGCCTGGTGGAAAATAAATTTCTGTATTTTATTCAAGTGCTTAACTGTGTATTGGGTGATCGGGCGCTTGAAAAAAGTCGCCAAATTAACTACCATTCAGCCCGTTTGCCGGTTTGCGCCACTTCCGACTCATAAATACAGATTGCCTCACGATCTGATAACAAAGGCGAGCCCAGACAAGCGCAGCAGCATTTTGCAGATTTCGTCCGTGACATGGCTTATAACAGTCGTGCTGCGGTCTTGATTCTTTTTTGATAGACGACAAAGCTCAGGAGAATACACGGTGAGTGAAGACGGTACTGATTCTGGCCGCAGACGGTTTTTATTGGGGTCAACCTCGGTTGTGGGCGCAGCCGGTGTCGTAGGCGCGGTAGTGCCCTTCGTCGGTTCCTGGAATCCCAGCGCCAAAGCGCGCGCAGCGGGTGCCCCGGTTCGGGTTGATATCAGCCAGATAGAAGAGGGTGGTATCCTTGGTCCTATCCCGGCATGGCGCGGACGACCTATATTCGTGGTCCGTCGAACGCAGGCGGCGCTGGAAGCGCTTCCGACTATTGCTGATGATCTGCAGGATCCAGATTCTTCTCAGCCAGAACAGCCCGAGTATGCGCAGAATGCATACCGTTCGCGCGAACCAGAGATTCTGGTGCTGATCGGTCTGTGCCCGCACCTGTTCTGTTCTCCAACGCCTCGTCTGGAGATTCGTGCTCAGCCATTTGAAGAAAACTGGAAGGGTGGTTTTTACTGTCCCTGCCATGGCTCGAAGTTCGATCTGGCCGGACGTGTTTATGTCGGCTCTCCCGCATCCCGTAATATGGAAGTGCCGCCTTACTACTACGAATCAGATACTGTTCTTGTGATTGGTGAAGACGAGGTGGGTGCATAATGAGCGATACGAAGAAACAAGGCTGGATTGTGTCCTCACTCGTAGGCCTGCGCGACTGGACTAATGATCGTCTGCCGATCATGACCGCGTGGGAAAAGCACATGAGCAAGTACTACGCACCGAAGAACTTCAACTTCTGGTATTTCTTTGGTGTCCTGTCACTTGTCGTGCTGGTTATCCAGCTGGTGTCCGGTATATTCCTGACCATGCACTATACCAATAGTGCTGAAGGCGCATTCGCGTCCGTCGAATACATCATGCGTGATGTGGAATTTGGCTGGTTGATCCGCTATATCCACTCCACAGGTGCGTCCGCATTCTTTATTGTGGTCTATCTGCACATGTTCCGCGGTCTGATGTACGGCTCCTACAAAAAGCCGCGAGAGCTGATCTGGGTATTTGGCATGGCCATCTACCTGATTCTGATGATGGAAGGCTTCATGGGCTATGTTCTGCCCTGGGGTCAGATGTCCTACTGGGGTGCCAACGTGATTGTATCCCTGGTAGGCGCTATTCCGGTCATCGGTGAAGATCTGCTTGTATGGGTTCGTGGTGACTTCCTGATTTCCGGTGCGACACTTAACCGATTCTTTGCTCTGCACGTGGTCGCACTACCGATAGTCCTGATCGCGCTTGTTGTACTGCACCTGCTGGCTCTGCACGAAGTGGGATCCAACAACCCAGACGGTATCGAAATCAAGAAGAACAAGGATGCCAACGGCATTCCTGTTGACGGCGTGCCTTTCCACCCGTACTACACGGTCCACGATCTGGTCGGTATTACCGTCTTCTTCTTCGTGTTCTGTGCAATCATCTTCTTTGCTCCGGAGATGGGTGGCTACTTCCTTGAGCCGCCAAACTTCCAGGAAGCAAACCCGCTGGTTACGCCTGAACACGTGCCGCCAGTGTGGTACTTCACGCCTTTCTACTCCATGCTGCGAGCAGTGACAGTGCCTCTGTTTGGCATTGACGCGAAGTTCTGGGGCATGATCGTGATGTTTGGTGCTATCGCCATTCTGTTTGTGTTGCCCTGGCTGGACAGAAGCCCGGTGAAGTCAATCCGCTACAAGGGCTGGTACAGCCGAATTGCGCTGCTGATTTTCATCTCCAGCTTCCTGATTCTGGGTTATCTCGGTACGCTGGGTACAAGCCCGGCGCGAATTGCCCTGGCTCAGTTCTGTACGGTGCTGTACTTCCTGTTCTTCTTCCTGATGCCCTGGTATACGAAGAAGGAGCAGGTGTTCCCTGAGCCGCAGCGTGTCACAGGCCGCTGGATCAGCAACAAGCAACTGGCCATCACCCTGGCGCTGCTTGCCCTGCTGGTTGTAGTACCGCTAAAAGCCGTGGGTGCCGAGTCCTCCAATGTTCATCTCGATGAGATAGAGCTGGATCTGCGTGATGAAGCATCGCTTCAAAACGGCTGGAAAACCTACATGAACTACTGCCATTCCTGTCATTCGCTGCAATACGCGCGTTATGAGCGTACAGCGACTGACCTGAATGTACCCAACAATCTCGTAATGGATCACCTGATCTTTGGTGATGCCGCTATCGGTGATCTGATGGAAAACGCCATGCCCGCGGACCGCAGCAACAACTGGTTTGGCAAAACGCCACCAGATCTGACGCTGATTGCCCGTGTGCGCAGCCCGGAGTGGCTCTACACCTACATGCGATCGTTCTACGAGGATGAAGCGCGTGTATATGGTGTCAACAATAAGGTGTTTGCTAACGTTGGTATGCCCAATGTGCTTCACAGCCTGCAGGGTGACGTAATCTGCACGAATAATGCGGAGTCACCCGATCAGTGCGAACTGGCTCATGTCGAAGGAACCGGTGAGCTGACGCCTGAAGAGTTTGATACCGTGATACATGACCTGGTGAACTTCCTGTATTACATCGGCGAACCAGTGCGTCTGAAGCGTCAGGCCATCGGTGTCTATGTACTGGGATTCCTGGCATTGCTGTTCATCCTGGTTGTGCTATTGAACCGTGAGTACTGGAGACGTATTCACTAAAAGCCCATGCACATGTGTGCAGGCTGACGGTATTATTTGAGGAAGCAATTTATGGGTGTTGTAGCTAAGCGCTCTTCCATGACGTTTTATTCTGATGGCAACAGTCAATACAGTCATCGGGTGAGAATCGTGCTGGCAGAGAAAGGTGTCACCGTTGAAACTATCAGCGTGGATCCAGCCAACCCGCCTGAAGATCTGTCTTCCCTGAATCCGTACAACAGCCTGCCCACATTGGTAGACCGGGATCTGGTGCTGTATGAGGCGAACATCATGATGGAATATCTTGATGAACGCTTCCCGCACCCGCCACTGTTTCCGGTCTATCCAGTTGCACGTGCCCAAAGCCGCCTCTGGATGTATCGCATCCAGCGCGACTGGTGTGCGGTGGTGGACGAGCTGTCAGTGGGCAAGGGTACCGCTGCGCAACAGGAAAAAATGCGCAAGGAACTGCGTGAAAGCCTGATTTCCATCGCTCCAATCTTCTCGGAAAAGCCCTTTTTCATGAGTGACGAATTCACCATCGTGGACTGCTGTGTCGCGCCGATTCTGTGGCGGCTTCCGTCGCTGGGTGTGGATCTTGGCAGCCACAAGGCTGTCCAGCCGCTGTTGGAATATCGCGCTCGTCTGTTCTCACGGGATTCGATACGAAGCAGCTTGTCGGATCAGGAAAAAGAGATGGTATAGGTCCGTTTATGGCCATGACTTCCAGTCGTCCGTATCTGTTACGCGCCTTGTACGAATGGATACTGGAAAACGAATGTACACCATACATCGTTGTGAACGCCTACGCTGAGCATGTGCAGGTGCCGCAGGAGTATGTAAAAGATGGCCAGATCGTCCTGAATATTTCTCCAGCTGCGGTTCATGCCCTGCAGATGAACAATGACGCAGTGGACTTTAACGGCCGCTTCGCAGGTATTCCGACGCCAGTATATGTGCCCGTTAGTGCGATTATGGGTATTTATGCCAGAGAAAATGGCCAGGGCATGGTATTCGAGACTGAGGTTCCATCGCCGCCGCCACCTGATGCGCCAGTATCGGATGACTCTGGTAAAGCCGGCAAAGCCAAACCCGCCGGCGCACCCAAATCAGAGGGTAAGCGCCCATCACTGCGGGTCGTCAAGTAAGCCTTTAGATTAGCTGTTTACAGGTATTCGAATACCGTCACCACGCGCTGAACACCACCTACACTGCGAGTGAGGCTGGCGGCGCGGTCTCCTTCTGAGCGATCAACAATGCCCATCAGATAAATCGTGCCGTTATTGGCGACCACTCGAATCCGGTTGGCATTCACATCGTCGTTGGCAACCAGCTGCGTGCGCACCTTGGTAGCCAGCCAGGAATCATTGCCTCGCGCCAGCATGCTGCGGCTGCCAGCTACTTCCAGTTCGTTGTGAACTCTGCGAACGTGCACGCTGGCATCGGCGGCGATGCGGGCGGCCTGCTCTTTTAGCGCCTCGGACTGGACCTGACCAACCAGCAGCACAACGCCGTTGTGACTTGTGACGTCAAAGCTGGCATCACGGAACTGTGGTTCCTGGGATCGCATATTGACCGCTACCTTGGTCTCAATCGATTCGTCTTCAACGATGGTGCCGGCGGTCCGCAGATACGGATCTTCCTGCAGTCCCTGGTCTCCCGTGGTTTGCGTCAGAATGGTTGTACAGGACATCATGCTCAGTATCAGGCCCATGCATGCAAAATGTTTAAGGCTCACAGTTCTTCTCCAAATATCTGAATATCGATCAAGTCGCAAAGGCAATGGCAAATAAGTACCTGAATCTCGAAACACCGGTGTGAGTGTCTGGACGGTGCCCGTATTTCGTACGACTCAGAGTTTAACACTTCGGCCAGTCCAGCGCTCTGCTCACCACTCAGCAGTATGACGGTCAAACTCCGGTCGTTGGCTGCAGTGATGGCCTCTCTCAGGTTGGCTGCCTCGGCATCGCCACCAAATATAACCAGGACATCCAGTGGCTGCGAGAGAGTCCGAATCTGTTGCGCGTAAACCGATGCCGAATCGTGGTTTTGGTACAGCCCGGTCAACTGTGTCGCATTGGCGCTCAGACAGATGGCAGGCAGGCCTGGCCGCTCGCGGATAAACCGGTTGACCAGTGCCTGTACAAAATACTGCGACAGTGCAGCGCCGCCGCCGTTGCCGCAAGCCAGTATGCGGCCACCCTGCAGTAATGCACCTGCCAGCGCCTCGGCCGCCTCGGCAATCGGGTTGGCCAGCATATCGTGGGCTTCGCGCAGTTTGTCGGTACCCTGTTGGAAGTGCTGTTGGATGCGTAGCTGCAAACTCATTGATAATACCCGGCGTCGATGGTTCTGATGTTAAGTCTGATGGCCGTCCTGAGCATTCTACCGGAATGTGCTTTCAAGGTGAGTCTCACGCAACAAGAAAATTGGTTCTTGAAGTAAATTACGTCTGGATTGCGTTTTTAATCCATTCAAACTGATAGTTGCCGGCGGAAGCGGACGAGATGCCCAGCACATCGATCCTGCATCTTGCTGAATTGCTTATCTTATTTCGTTGCAGATAATACAGGGCAGTTTTAATGATACGTTGCTGCTTCTTTCGATTGATACTGCTTATCGGATCAACGAAGCTGGTGCGGCTGCGGAAGCGGACTTCGATGAACACCACTGTGCCCTCATCCATCATGATCAGGTCGATTTCTCCAACCCGGCAATAAAAATTCTGTTGGACGAGTTGCAGGCCTTGCTGATCAAGCCAGCTGGCGGCGAGAGATTCCAGTTGGTGGCCAGCCTGACGGCGGTCTGCAGGCTTAATGACTTTATTTCTTGTGGCTGACATCCATGTCCTCCAGTATTGATTCGCACTGCTCCGGGCGCTTACTCCATTAGTTGCTCGGCAGGTATGATCTGCGGAACGTTGTCGTCGAATTGTGCGACGACCAGGTCGCGCGCGATACTGCCATCAGCTCTCATGTGGAGCATTCCGGTTACGCCCTGAATGCGGGTTTCCGGAAAATTGGCGAGCTGGCCGGTGCGCGCGTGCAGTCTGAATGCATCAACTCCCATGGCGCGCAGTCGCTGCACAGCAGCCGGCGCACCTGGCCAGGTCTGTTGAGCCTGTCGATGGGCCGGGTCAGCCGTGCCCAGCATCCATGGTGCATCGATGAAGATGACATCATTGAGGTCCCGGTTGGCAACGGCGTTGAACTCGCCATTGAAGATTGATGGCATCGCAAACACCGGAAGGTCGCCAGCGAAATGAAAACCAAGGGTGGATTTAAGCTGTCGACCCTCGCTGGGGTTGCCCTGCATAAAAATGAAGTCTGTGTCCTGGCGCCGGCGGGGGATGAACTCCATGTCCTGCCTTGGCAACACACTCAGCAATCTTTCTGCGCGCGCCTCGCTGGCATCTATGTTCAAAAGCTGTCTTATGGTGTCTGAGTAGGAGCCAGGTCCACCATAAGTGGCAGAGCTGGTCACGCGTCCATTCTGTTGTTGCCACTGCAGCGTAAAGAACTCCCGGAAACGCTGGTACTCGGGCCCGGCAGGGGTGAGCAGGGCGGCTGATTGATGGCCGGCCATGGCGGCCAGTCTGGCGATCTGTCTGATTTCATCTTCGGGTGCCAGGCCGAACTGATAGAAGCCAGCGGGATTGATGACACCCTCATCACCATAATTAAGTGCCAGTGTCGGGATCTGGAGCGAGGCCTGCTGCTGCAGTTGTCGCACTGACTCTTTGCGCAACGGGCCGACCACCAGATCCACGCTGGCTTCAACTGCCTGCTGGTACAGAGGCAGCACGTCAACGACTCCACTGGTGTCAATCACGGTGACATCGGGGACCTGTTGCTGCTGGGCCACAGCCTCGTAATACGCGGCCAGAAAGCCCTCTGCGACCGCCTGACCGGCAGCCTCGGCCAGCGGTACCATCAGGGCGATACGCTGCGGTTTGTCACGGATTAACTGCACTGTATAGGCCAGGGACTCAGGCAGGCGGCCAGCGGCGCGGTGTTGGGTCCAGCGCGCCTGCCAGCGATTAACGGCTTCGACCTGTTCCTCTATATTGTCCTCGCGCGCGTTTACGACTGTGACCAGGTCGATCCAGCCGCGCAGCTCGTAGGAGTCGATAATGTTGCGCTGGGCGTTGAGGCTTTCCTCGGGTGCGGCCGACAGTATCTGCCAGATGCTGTCGATGTTCTCACCCTGTTCTGAGGCGGGCAGCATCGGCGCAACGCGGGTTAACTCCCTGGCGGCCGCCAGGTACTGGTTCAAAGTCAGGTAGAGATCGGCTCGACCGCGCATGAAGGCGATGCGCGTGTCAGTGGGCAGTTGGCTCACATCCTGTTGCTGTTCAAGCAACTGGGCAGCCGTTGCTGTATCGTTTCTGGCAAGCGCCAGGCGTGCTTGCAGCAGCAACTGGCGAGCTTGCAATTGTCCGGACAACGGTCGAGTGTCAACAGCTTCCAGCAATTGCGCTGCAACTTCGCTGTCACCGTTGTCGAGCGCGTCGGCGGCAGCCTCCATTAACAGGATCTGAGCTTCTGGTCCGTCTGTCTGTGCTGCCTGTTGCAGAATGATGTCCAGCTCTCCCACTGCAGCTGGCATGGACGTTTCCGTGACAGTCTGTTCCGGCCACGTATTGTCGGAGATCGGATCTGATGCACAGGCAGCCAGAATTCCGAGCGAGATGATCAGAAGGGGGCGGTGGGGTAAAAGTGTGCGGACAGTGACGGTCATAAATGCGGGCTGCTATGATAGGCGTTCAGAAAATTTAGTCGCTAGTGTCTCGAATAACGCGTTATATCTAGGCGTAAATAATCATAGCAGGCGCTGATGCCGGATGCGACATAACGCCTTCTCAAAAGTCAGGAGTTGCCATGGAAAACGCAAATGCTTCGGCAGTTGCCAAATCGACACTGTACGTCGTTGCAACACCCATAGGCAATCTGCAGGACATAAGCCAGCGGGCGATAAGCGTACTGCAGGGCGTGGATGTTATTGCCGCTGAAGACACCCGCCATAGTGCCCGCCTGTTGCAACACCTGGGAGTTTCCACCCGTATGGTCGCCTATCATGATTTCAGCAATGAAAGGCAGGAGGCTGCGCTGTTGCAGAGACTGGTAGAAGGGCAGTCTATCGCGCTGATCTCGGATGCTGGCACGCCGCTGATTTCCGATCCTGGTTACGGGCTGGTGATGCGCTGCCGGGAGCGCGGTATCGCTGTGGTGCCGATTCCCGGGGCAAGCGCGCTGATTGCTGCATTGAGCGTGGCAGGCGCACCCAGTGATCGATTTGTATTTGAGGGGTTTGCTCCGGCCAAGTCTGGCGCGCGACAAAAATACTTTGGTGCTCTGGCTGACGAAGCTCGCACGCTGGTGTTTTATGAGTCGCCCCACCGCATTCAGGCATCCATCAACGATATGGCTGGCGCGTTTGGGGGTGATCGCCAGGCGGTGATCTGCAGAGAGCTGACCAAAACCTGGGAGACCGTGCACGGTGATTCACTGGCGAATCTGTGTGACTGGCTGGCCGATGATGATAATCAACGCAAAGGCGAGTTTGTTGTCATTGTGCATGGAGCTCCCAGGCCTGAAGCTGCAGAAGTGGACGGGAACGCGCAGCGGGTATTGGGAATACTTGCGCGGGAGTTACCGCTCAAGCAGGCGGCTGCCCTGGCATCTGAAATCACCGGAGCCAAAAAGAATGCGCTGTATCAGGCGGGTCTGTCCATGGCTGCTGAATCGCAGCAGGGCTAGCACCCTGCTTATGGCTTTTTCACCCATTGCCCATTCGCATCTTCGACATAATGACCGGGCCGTGTCGCCTGTACCGCGCGCGCGTACGCGAGCTGCGCGACTTCATTGACACTAATGTTGTTCTGTTGCGCGATTTGCTCGTAACGTTCGCGCCGTTGCCGATTGACGTTTTCAACCAGCGAGACCAGTTCGGGCGACACGCGCTCGGCGACAAAGCCGATATAACCATCGCTTTTTTCGCCAATCAGACCGTCGGCTTTAGCCTGGTCCAGTGTCTGTGCGCTGGCGATGCTGCCTACAGCTAGCAGACAGCTCATCAGTATCAGCTTCACAAGTATTTTCAAATGTCGGCGTGCATACATATTTGTGGCTCCAGTAAAGACGTGTGATCAGCAGCTGCAGTTATCAGAACAGATCGCTGTCTTCGGAAAAAATATCATCGAGTTCGCGATCAACCCGCACGCGTACCTCATGTTCAATGCGGACATTCAGGTTTATCGTGATCGGCTCTGTGGGCGCAGCGACCTGAACTGTCGGAGTGCATGCCACGGGCACGCCCAATACGGTGCCCGCAATCAGCAGGCTCATCCGGAAATTGCCGAGCTGGCGTGTAATCGCGCTGATATCCATGTTCAGATTTACCTCCGTTGCAGATGATCGCTTAGCGCATCCTGAACGGAACGCCCAGCCTGCAGGCTGCTTAATAGTTCAGGAACATTATCCGCTATGGTCAGGTTCAGATTAATACGTTGGCCGTTGTTGAGCAACGGGCTGATGCCCTGCAGGCTGATGTCCAGGTTCAGGTCGCCGGTTGCAGAATAGTTGATGGTGGCATCCAGCGAGCTGTAGTCGTAACGCTGCAATGCCTGATTGACCAGCTCCATATTCTGGTTGCTGCCGCCGAATCGCCCGCCCCGATAGCGAATGGAGCCGCCAGGCGGAATTGAGGTGACCTTACCGCCATTGATTACAGCGGTCGTATTGAGCAGTTCAACTGGAAGGCGGCCATCCAGGCGGCCTGTGGCCTGAACCTGTTGATAGGCACTCAGGCCCAGTATCCGGGCGACATCGATACGCTGCAGCTGAATCTCGAAGTGCTCGGGCGTGCCCGGCTGCCAGTTGATCTGTTCAGCGCTGACGATGCCGTCAAAAACCGTGGCCTGGGGGCGTATCAACTGCACGCTGGAATTGCGTGTATCCAGCGTAAAACGGGTGCTTAGATACTCCAGTTCAATACCGGGATCAACGGCGGTAAGGGCTGCAGAACCTGGCTCGCGGGTGCGGAGCTGCCAGTCAGGCAGCAGCTCTGCTTTCATGTAAACGCCCAGCCGTGTGAATACGGTATCGCCAAAATAACCACTGAGATTCTGTGCCTGAACATCGATCGGGCCCTGCAGTTCCAATTCGCCTCCAGCCGGGCGGAGCCACGTTAACTGTGCCTGTGCTGCCAGCTGACCGGCAATGATATCGGTTTCGTCTGGCAGCGAAACGAGAGCAGACAGGGGAAACAGTTCGGTGAAAACAAATCCATCCGTCGTGAATTGGCCGCTACCTCTGCCAGTGCTTATTTCGTGGCTGGCATTTATCTGCAGGCTTCGGTCGGCCGGCAGATGGGCGCTTGCATCGATCCGCAGTTCATCGCCGGTTCGGGAAACGGCCAGATCAAGCTGAACGGGCATCGATTGCAATGGCAGTGGGGGCAATGACAGGGAGTCGGCCTGCAGCGAAAGCGAGGCTGTGAATTGGCTGGCGCTGACCCAAGCTGCCCGGATCGGTTGTGTCCAGCCGAACCGCAGAGGGGTCGGATCTGATGAGCCCGGCAATAGAATCTCGGTATTGACCGAGCCGCCACCGTTCGCAACGATTTGACAGATGCCAGTGCGAGCACAGTCGACACTTACGCGGCCAGTTTGCAGGGTGCCTTCAGTCAGGCTGTCTTCGCTTTGCAAAAGCGTGACCCGGATGTCTTCGATTCTGACAGCCTCAACGCGGCGCGCAATCAGGCTGGCCCAGCTGTAGGTCAGCTCAACCTGATTAAGAGTCATCTCAATTGCTGGCTCGCTCAGCACCACGCTTATGCTATCGATTGTGGCGTGTTGTGTGTCGGCGTTCAGTCCGGACATTGCAGTGATATGCGCCGGCTGGTTGCGAAGCGCTCTGTCCAGCAAAGTGTTGGCGATTTCAGTCTGGTATTGATGGAGTAGAGCGCCGACGGCAATAAGTAGCAGCAAAGTGCCTGAAAGCGGGATCAGCCAGCGGCGGGTGGTCCGCCCTGTCGTTTTTGGTGTCTGGATATCCCTGTCGTTCATGCCAGTGCTCGAAGATCATCCCCTGGAATTTCAGTTTGCCATGCGGGAGGCGCGAAGGCTATGACATGCATATTGCGGTTCTGCCTTTAATTCCGCTTGAGTTTGCCAGGGGACTCACTTAAGCTGCCCTGCGAGTTGGCCAGACAGTCGCTGCCGTCATCCGCTTTTGCAATCGTGCAATCGATCGCAGAGGCCGCCGGTGGAGGAAAGTCCGGGCTCCGCAGAGCAGAACGCCAGGTAACGCCTGGGGGGTGAAAGCCCACGGAAAGTGCAGCAGAGAGTAGACCGCCGGTACGTCACTTCGGTGTCGAGCCGGTAAGGGTGAAAGGGTGCGGTAAGAGCGCACCGCGCGACTGGCAACAGTTCGTGGCACGGCAAACCCCGTTCGGAGCAAGGCCAAATAGGAACCCAATGGTGTGGCTCGCACTGGGTTCGGGTAGGCTGCTTGAGGTCAGTAGTGATACTGATCCCAGATGAATGACTGTCCCCGACAGAACCCGGCTTATCGGCTGACTCGTTTGTTTTTCCGCTTTTGCGGCCGTTCTACAGCACTGTAGAGCGGCTGCAGATGCCGGCCAAGGCCAATTCTGGCTGACTTTTGGAACTCCTGGTTACACGTCTTCCTCACAATCTACTTTAAGTTAATTTTATAGCTTTTTGATAATAAGTTTCTTTTGCTGAGACTTGTTCTCCCACTTCAGCTTCGAGTCATTTTTCCTTGAAATTTCAGGCGCTTCTAGCCGCCAAAAAGTACAAATAGTGCTTGCGCTGGGCTATTTGTGTGCATATAGTGTCGCAATGTGGAGTTTAGTGGGTCAAAGTGTGGTTCAGTGGGGAATTTTGCAGGTCCTGGATCGTTAGACTGATCTGACTGGCAGGAGCGAGCGGCGTGTTCAGAGGTGTGAATACAATCAACCTGGATGCTAAAGGGCGTATGGCGATGCCAGCGCGCTACCGCGAACTATTGTCTGACAAGTACGCCGGCCGGCTGGTGGCGACTGTGGATTTCTCGGGTCAATGCCTGCTGCTTTATCCCATTGATGAGTGGGATGTCATTCAGCAGAAGGTTGAGGGTCTGTCCAGCTTTGATCGTGCCAGTCGGCAGGTTCAGCGAATGCTGATTGGTCACGCGCATGATGTGGAAATGGATGGTAGTGGACGGATTTTGCTACCGCAGATTTTACGTGCCCGGGCGCAGCTGGATAAGCATGTGGCGCTGGTCGGTCAGGGCATGAAGTTTGAGATCTGGAGCGAAGAACGTTGGAACGAGCAGGCGGACAGCTGGTTCTCCGGTGATACCGGACAGGATGAGCTGCCGTCGGAATTACTTAGTCTGTCACTCTGATTGGTGTGATGGACATGATGTCTGAGCGGTGTGCTATGACTGCAGCGCAGGTACATGAAACCGTGTTGTTGCATCCGGCAGTGGATGCACTGGTGACAGACTGCGCCGGATTTTATGTAGATGGAACTTTCGGGCGTGGCGGTCATTCGCGGCTGATTCTAGAACGACTTAATGAAAACGGGCGATTACTGGGTGTCGATAAAGATCCACGAGCGATTGAGGTCGGCAGGGATCTCGCTGCCAGTGACGCCCGTTTTGTCATCCGGCAGGGCACTTTTTCTGACATGGACGACTGGGTCAGTGAACTTGGTATGCAGGGAGATGTGGCCGGAATTCTGCTGGACCTGGGTGTGTCGTCCCCACAGCTGGATGACGCCGAGCGCGGTTTCAGCTTTATGCAGGACGGTCCGCTGGATATGCGCATGAACCCGAATGAAGGAGAAAGCGCAGCGCAATGGCTGGCGCGAGCGCCAATGGAAGATATCGCCAACGTGATGTATCAGTTCGGCGAGGAACGATATTCGCGGCGAATTGCCAGAGCAATTGTTGAACAGCGCGACCTGGCGCCTATAACTCGAACGCTGCAGCTGGCAGAAATTGTGAAGAAAGCCAATCCAGCCTGGGAAAAGCATAAGCATCCGGCAACCCGCGCCTTTCAGGGTATCCGGATCTATATCAATCGTGAGCTGGAGTCATTGCAGTTACTGCTGGAGAAAGCGGTGGCAATGCTTCGTCCAGGTGGTCGGCTCGCAATCATCAGTTTCCACTCGCTGGAAGATCGGTTGGTGAAGCAGTTTATAAACAAGCAAAGCAAGGGCGATGACTACCCGCGCGGTTTGCCGATACCGCAGTCCGCGTTGAACCCTACACTCAAGAAAGTGGGGGGTGCGGTCAAACCGACAGCCCGTGAGATCGAGGCTAATCCTCGTGCCCGCAGTGCTGTTTTGCGAGTTGCGGAGCGCCTCGACTAAAACAAAAAAACAGACAGGAAATCCAAATAAAAGACACGATGTCATGACAACAGCAAACCAAAAAACAGCAAATCGGCAAGAAAAGGTTACACCAGTGCAACGCTGGCTGGGCCTGTTTGTGCCTGCCAATCTGCTGGTGATGGGGCTGGCGACTGCGGTTTTATTGACGGCGCTGGCGGTTGTTGTCTACACGTTTGAATCCCGGACCGTCTTCTTTGCATTGCAGGAGGAGCGTGATCTCTACAACCAGCTTGATGTGGAGTGGGGGCAGTTGCTGATCGAGCAAAGTACCTTCGCGCTGGAAAGTCGTATCGAGCAGGTGGCCGTGGAGCAGTTGGGCATGAAGGTGCCTGACTGGTCACAGATTGTGGTTGTTCAGGATCGTTCGCTAAATGAGGTGGGCGATGAGTAATCCGGAACAAAAAAGCATCACTCAATCCTGGCGCATCTGGCTTGTCTGGATAGCGCTGGCTGTCGCCATGCTGGCAGTTGTCTGGAAGTTGTTCACGCTTTTGCTGGTGGACGGCGATTTCCTGCAGGGGCAGGGCGACGCCCGTACTATCCGCACCGAGCCGATTCTCGCGCACCGCGGGATGATCGTCGATCGCAACGGCGAGCCTCTTGCCATAAGCACGCCGGTATCCACTATCTGGGCCAATCCGCGCGAACTTTCCCCTGATGAAGCTGATATTCGGCGTCTGGCAGAAGCGGTCGGCATGGATGCAGAAAGCCTTGTCGCTACTGTAATGGACAATGCAGAACGAGAGTTCATGTACGTTCGCCGTCGAATGCCACCAGCAGAGGCGGAGGCCGTGCTGGCGCTGGACCTTCCGGGTGTCTACGCAAGACAGGAGTATCAGCGCTACTATCCGCAGGGCGAGGTCACGGCTCATGTCCTGGGATTCAGTAATATTGATGATATCGGCCAGGAAGGTATTGAGCTGGCCTACGATGACTGGCTCAAGGGTGTGCCTGGCCGCAGGCAGGTGATCAAGGATCGTCGTGGCCGCATCATCAGTGAGCTGAATACAATCGAGCCGGCGCAGCCTGGAAAGACATTGCAGCTCAGCCTGGATTTTCGACTTCAGAATCTTGCCTATCGTGAGCTCAAAGCGGAATACATTTACCGACGTGCGCGTTCTGCTTCTGCAGTTGTTCTGGATGCCCGCAATGGTGAAATTCTGGCCATGGTCAATCAGCCGTCATTCAACCCACACAATCGTGGCGCCATCACGGATTTTGGCGCCTTGCGCAACCGTGCTGTGACGGATTTGTTTGAACCGGGATCGACCCTGAAAACATTTACCGCTGTGGCCGCGGTGGAGTCCGGTCTGTATGACCGCAACACCCTGATCAATACCAGCCCGGGTCGCATGCGTGTAGGGCGCGACTGGGTGGAAGACCGTGGTCTTAATTTTGGTGAGATTACACTGGAAGAAATGCTGGTCAAGTCCAGCAATATCGCATCGGCCAAAATCGCACTGGCGCTTGGCCATGAACCGCTGCGTGATGTGTTACTGCGTGTCGGATTTGGCGAAAGCCCTGCCAGCGGCTTCCCCGGTGAGCGCGTGGGTGTGATGCCCGATCATCGTATTTGGCACGACATAGAGGTCGCCACGCTGTCATTCGGCTACGGCATCTCCACATCCGCACTGCAACTGGCGCAGGCATATTCGGTTATTGCCAATGACGGCGTCCGGCGACCGGTTACCGTATTAAAAGACGGCAATAACGTTGATGGAGCCATTGCCGGGCAGCAGGTCATCGATCGCAATGTGATCGCTCAGGTTCAGGACATGCTGCGCTCGGTTGTCGACCCGGAAGTCAGTGGCTCTGACAGCTCGCTTGTACCGTTCTACTCTGTAGCCGGTAAAACAGGTACCGCCAGAGTCGTCGGGCCCAATGGTTACGATGCCAGTCTGCACAATTCGATGTTTGCCGGTTATGTGCCAGCAGATGATCCGCGCATTGTGGTTGTCATCATCATCAATGAACCGCAGGGTGCACAACGCTACGGTAGCCAGGTGGCTGCGCCGGTCTTTGCGCGCATCGCTAATGGCGCCATGAGAATTCTTGAAGTAAGTCCAGACAAAATTGATTCATCCAATGTCATGACGCTGACGGCCAGGTGATGTCATGAATACTCTACAGAAATCAATGAAATCGATAACACTGGGTGAACTGGTCGGCGATACGCTGCCAGCATACGAAACGCTGCTTGCTCCATTCGCGTCGATCAATGTGGAAGGCTTGACTCAGGATAGTCGTGCCGTCCAGCCAGGCCACATTTTTGTCGCCCTGTTTGGCAAGAATCACGATGCACGTGACTACATCCCGGTGGCTATCGATCGCGGTGCTGTTGCCGTACTGGCCGACGCTGGAGGCGAGTGGCAGGGCATTCAGACTATCGATGGTGTGCCAGTCATCGCCATCGACTGCCTGCGCTATCAGCTCGGCCGCCTGGCGGCGCGCTTTTATGGATATCCGTCGGATAAGTACACCGTTGTTGGTGTCACCGGCACCAATGGAAAAACCAGCTGTACGCAGTTTATAGCTCAGATTCTGACGGGCCTTAACGCCAGCTGTGGTGTTGTTGGCACTCTTGGTTTTGGTGTGTATCCGAAGCTGAACGACACCGGTTACACAACACCGGACGCGATTGCACTGCAATCAGCGCTGGCTGATCTTGCCAGTTCCAATGCCCGATTTGTGGCGATGGAGGTCTCATCGCAGGGCCTGCACCAGTATCGAGTGACAGGTGTATCTTTCCGCGTCGCGCTGTTTACCAATCTTACCCGTGACCACCTGGATTATCACGGCAGTATGCAGGCATACGCTGAGGCCAAGCGCCGACTGTTCGAGTATGAAGGCTTGCAGGCCGGCGTAGTCAACATGGATGACAGCTACGCGGTGATGATGCTGAACGCAATGCCACGACAGGCCCGCTGCATCACTTACAGCCTGGGAAATCGACACGCTGATGTTTACGCTGAAGCGCTGACTTTTACGCCTCAGGGTTTTGCTGCCCGGGTTCATACTCCATGGGGCAGCGCTCAGATTTCCGGCAGTCTGCTTGGTGCATTCAACTTCAGTAACGTGCTGGCTGCACTGACGGTGGTGATGACAGCGTCAGGCGAATTTACGCTGGAGCAGGTGGCAGCGCAGGTGGCAGCCTTGAAGCCAGTGAACGGAAGGATGGAACTGATTGGCAGTGCCGCAGGCGTTTCTGCAGTAGTGGATTACGCACATACGCCGGACGGCCTGAAGTCCGCCCTGGAGGCGATGCGTCAGCACGCCAATGGACGGATCTGGTGTGTTTTTGGTTGTGGTGGCAATCGTGATCAGGGCAAGCGGCCGCTGATGGCTGAAGTGGCGGATGAGTTGGCGGACGAGATCATCGTTACTGATGACAATCCCAGAAATGAAAATGCAGACGACATCGTGCGGCAGATCATGTTGGGCTTTTCTGACCCGGATAGTGTTCGTGTCGAGCGGGACAGGGGCAAAGCAATCAGCCTGGCAATTACTCTGGCCAAACCTGGTGATCTGGTATTGATCGCGGGAAAAGGTCACGAATGTTATCAGGATGTGGCAGGCCAGCGCATGGCATTCAGTGATGCCGCGCAAGTACGACTGGCCCTGCAGAAGCGCGCACAGCATACAACAGACACTAAAGGTAATCAGCCATGATTGGCAGCATTCGGTTATCAGACATCGCCACGCAGATGGATGCCCAATTGATTGGTGAAGACGTCAGTTTCACGGCCGTCAGCACAGACTCGCGTACCCTGAAAACTGGAGAGCTGTTCATTGCCTTGACCGGGGCAAGTTTTGATGGTCACCGATTCGTTCCGCAGGCTGTCGATCGCGGTGCTGTCGCAGTGGTTGTATCGGCCAGACAGAGCGTTGATCTGCCGCAACTGCTGGTCGACAACACGGAGAAAGCACTGGGTTTCATTGGCAGCCTGAATAGACAGAAGTCCGGGGCGACCGTGATTGCATTGACTGGTAGTCAGGGCAAGACCAGTGTCAAGGAATTCACCGGAGCAATTCTGAAGGCTGAGTTCAATGTGCTGGTCACCCAAGGAAACCTGAACAATACGATAGGTGCCCCACTGACCCTGCTGAGACTGGACAAGGGGCATGATCGTGCTGTGATTGAGCTGGGTGCCAATGCCGCTGGCGAAATAGCGTGGACAGCCCGCATCACTGATCCGCACATTGTGCTGATCAATAACGCCGCTGAGACACATCTGGAGGGCTTCGGCAGTCTGCAGGGTGTCGTGCGGGCCAAGGGTGAAATCATTGATTCCGGCAAATCAACGCACACCGTGATACTCAACGCTGACGATGATAATTGTGAGGCTTGGTATGATCGCGCTATGGCAGCGGGTCGTCAGGTTCGCCTGTTTTCAATAGCCAAACCGCAAAAACCCAGGGTTGATTATCAGGCGCTCAATATTCAGGCTGATGCCGACGGATCACGCTATACGCTCACTACGCCCAAGGGATGGGTGGATTGCTTCATACCGATGCCGGGTCGGCATATTGTTGCAAACGCTGTTGCAGCTGCTGCGCTTGCGGTTGAGGCCGGCGCCAGTCTGGAAAAAGTCGCAGAAACGCTGGCATGCGTTAAACCCGTGCCAGGTCGACTCTATCCACTGATGGGTGTACAGGGAGCCCGCCTGCTGGATGATTCCTATAACGCCAGTCCATCGTCGTTCAAAGCCGCCATAGACGTATTGGCAGATGTTTGTCATGCCAGTCAGCGGCGGGCTGTAGTGATCATGGGCGACATGGCGGAACTCGGTGACAAGGCAGAAATGCTGCATGCAGAGATCGGTAGTTATGCCCGTGAGCATGGCGTCAATCAGGTATGGACTGTGGGTGCCTTCAGCGGTCTGGCGACGCAGGCGTTCGGGGACGGTGCGCATCATTTTGACAGTCAGGAATCGCTTTGTGTCTACGCTCGTGAGGCGATGGCCAACGATATGGTGGTGCTGGTGAAAGGTTCCAGAAGCGCAGGGATGGACGCCGTTGTGGCACAGCTGACAACAGGAGGACCGCACTGATGCTGGTACTGTTAGCCGAATATCTTATGCAGTACAACAGTGGCTTCGCAGTGGTGCAGTACATCACAGTGCGCGGCATTATGGGAATACTCACGGCGCTTATCGTGTCGCTGCTGGTAGGGCCCGCAATGATCCGCAGGCTGAACCGTTACCAGATTGGCCAGGTGGTGCGCACTGATGGTCCAGAGAGTCATTTCAGCAAGGCTGGCACGCCGACCATGGGCGGTGCGCTGATTCTGGTTGGCATAGCCTTCAGCACATTAATGTGGGCAGATCTGCGCAATCATTACGTCTGGGTCGTGATGGCAGTAACCCTGATGTTTGGTGCCATTGGCTGGGTCGATGATTACAGAAAAGTCATCCGCAAAAATTCGCGCGGTCTGCCTGCCAAGTGGAAGTATTTCTGGCAATCGGTGGCTGGCCTGGGGGCTGCGCTGTATTTGTATCTGAATGCCACTGACCCGGTGCAGACAGCCTACATCGTGCCGTTCTTCAAGGATGTCGCGATAGACGTAGGCCTGTTGTATGTCGTCATCACCTATTTTGTAATCGTAGGTTCCAGCAATGCAGTCAACCTGACTGATGGACTGGATGGACTGGCAATTCTGCCGACTGTGATGGTTGGCGGCGCATTGGGCATTATTGCCTACCTGGCGGGCCATGCGGAATTCTCTGTTTATCTTCATATTCCGTTTATTGCCGGTTCTGGTGAGCTGGTCATATTCTGCGGGGCGCTGCTGGGTGCCGGTCTGGGATTCCTCTGGTTCAACACCTACCCAGCGCAGGTGTTTATGGGTGACGTGGGTGCTCTGGCGCTGGGCGCTGCACTGGGCATCGTGGCTGTCATCGCGCGCCATGAGATCATTCTGTTCATCATGGGCGGCATATTTGTCATGGAAACGGTGTCCGTCATTCTGCAGGTAGCTTCCTACAAAATGACCGGAAAACGCCTGTTCCGGATGGCGCCTATTCATCACCATTTTGAATTGAAAGGCTGGCCAGAGCCGAGAGTTATCGTGCGGTTCTGGATTATCACAGTCATGCTGGTTCTGTTCGGACTGGCAACTTTAAAACTCAGGTAAGGCCAAGAGGTCATGGCAGTGACATCAGCTCAGGTGGAAAAGTACAAGGTCATCGTCGGTCTGGGCAAGACTGGGCTGTCCTGTGCGCGTTACTTTCACTCCACTGGTCAGGCCTTTCGTGTTGTCGACAATCGCTTCAGCCCTCCCTGCCTGCCCGAATTCGAAGTCGAGTTTCCATTTGCTGAAGTCAGTCTTGGAAATTTTGATCAGCAGCTGTTGCTGAATGCTGAAGAGATTGTATTGAGTCCAGGTGTCGGCCTGAAAACACCAGAGATCGCCGCTGCTATTGCAGCTGGAGTGCCCGTTACTGGTGATATCGATATTTTCAGCCGCCAGGCGACAGCGCCGGTAGTTGCTGTAACGGGCTCTAACGGCAAGAGCACGGTCGTAACATTGCTTGCAGAGATGGCTCGCGCAGCCGGTATGGAAGTGGGAGTAGGCGGCAATCTGGATGGCAGGGCCAGCATGCCCGCGCTTGATCTGCTGCGACTGGGCCCGCGTGATCTCTATGTCCTTGAGTTGTCAAGTTTTCAGCTGGAAACCACACAGAATCTTCGCGCGGAAGTAGCGACCATACTCAATTTGAGTGAAGACCACATGGATCGCTACGAAAGCATGGACGAATATAGAGCTGCAAAACAGCGGATCTACCGTGGCTGCCACCAGGTCGTGGTCAACACCGATGACGCGGCAAGCGAGCCCGAAGGTGAGACGCAGTTCAGTCGTCGATTCACTTATGGTTTCAGTGAGCCCGCTGAACAGCAGATGGGTATCACCATGCATGAGCGCGAGCCATGGCTTGCGATGGGCGAACATCTCGTCATGCCGGCACGTGATGTGCGTCTGGTAGGGCGACATAACCTGGCCAATGTGATGGCTGCCTACTGCCTTGGCTTTGCTGCCGGAATACCGGAATCCGCCATGATCGCGACCCTGCGCGAGTTTGCCGGGCTGCCGCACCGCTGCCAGTTGGTCCGCTCCCTGCGCGGGGTCGATTACTACAATGACTCCAAGGGAACCAATGTGGGTGCCACCCTTGTGGCGATTCAGGCAATCGCCGAACGAACACGCGGTGAGTTGGTACTGATCGCGGGCGGTATCGGCAAGGACCAGGACTTTTCTCCCCTGCTGCCGTCACTGGATCGTTTCGTCAAGCGAGTCATCCTCATTGGCAAAGACGCGGACAAGCTGGCAAGCGTGATCGGCAGTGCCGTCGACATCATGCGTGCATCGAGTATGGAAGAAGCAGTTGCTGAAGCCGCTGAAAGTGCCAATAGTGGGGATGCTGTGCTGCTGTCGCCAGCCTGCGCCAGCTATGACATGTTCAAAGACTTTGCACATCGTGGCCGGGTATTTGCGGCCGCTGTGGAGGCGCTGTCATGAGTACGCTGATGACAAGAAGCCGCGGTGCCGTTCGGGTCGCTGCCAGAGAGCCGGCACAACCTGTCAACACAATGCTGTTGATGATGTTGATGCTGACCGGCATTGGCCTGGTCATGATGACTTCAGCCTCGATGGAAATAGGCAACAGTCAGATGGGTGACCCTCTGTATTTCTTCAAGCGCCAGGTGTTTTTTATTGTCGTGGGTCTTGGCCTGGTGGCTGTGGCGTTAAAAATACCGATGCGGCTCTGGTACCAGGCGAGCGCGCCGCTTCTGGCGGTAGCCATCCTGTTGTTGATTCTGGTGCTGATTCCGGGCGTGGGTACTGTCGTCAACGGCAGCGCACGTTGGCTCGACCTGGGGTTCTATCGTCTGCAGCCGTCGGAGATGACCAAAGTATTTATGGTCTTTTTTATGGCAGCCTTTCTTTCCCGTCGCCGGGAGGAAGTGCAGCTGAGCTGGTCTGGATTTCTAAAGCCGATGGTCATCATGGGTGGCGCAGTTGTCTTGCTGCACTTCGAACCTGATCACGGCGCAATGGTCATTCTGATGGCCACGACGTTCACACTGCTTTTCCTGGCGGGCGCCAAACTGCACAGATTCATGTTCCTGGTGATGCTGTGCTTTGCAGCATTTGCCTGGCTGGCGATCAGCAAACCTTACGTCATCAATCGTCTGACCTCGTTCCTCAATCCATGGGCGGCCGAGTATGTATATGGTGAGGGATATCAGCTGACTCAGGCATTGATTGCCTTTGGACGTGGTGAGTGGTTTGGGGTTGGACTTGGTAGCAGTATTCAGAAGCTGTATTTCCTGCCGGAAGCGCACACCGACTTCGTGTTGTCCATTCTAGCCGAGGAGCTGGGACTGGCGGGTGTTCTGGTCGTGCTGTCGCTGTTCTGCGTGCTCATTCTTACCGCATTCCGGGTAGGCCGCGCTGCCGAGGCGCAACAGAATTATTTCAATGCGTATGTGGCATACGGTCTGGCCATGATTTTTGCGACACAGGTGTTTATCAATTTTGGGGTGAATACCGGTCTGCTGCCAACCAAGGGGCTTACGCTGCCATTCCTCAGTTATGGTGGCAACAGCCTGTTGATCAGCTTTTTTATGATCGGGGTGCTGATGCGCATCGACTATGAGCTGACAAATGGCAGTTCTGTAATTGAACAGGAGGATGCTGCATGACGCACCCATCTGTTCTGATCATGGCAGCCGGCACCGGCGGTCACATTTTCCCCGCACTGGCTGTGGCCAGAATTCTTCAGGCCGAGCAGTACCAGGTGCACTGGCTCGGCACGCCAGCCGGCATGGAAAATGATGTGCTGTCAGGAACTGACGTGCAACTTCATAAACTACCAGTCAGTGGTCTGCGTGGCAAAAGTCGCCTGTCGATGCTCAAGGCTCCTTTTATGCTGATGAGTTCCGTGTGGCGTGCTGTTCGATTGCTGCGTAGTTATCGTCCCTGCTGCGTTATCGGGTTTGGCGGCTATGTTGCCGGTCCTGGTGGTGTGGCGGCCTGGTTGACGCGTACGCCGCTGATCATTCATGAGCAAAATGCGATTGCCGGGACTACCAACCGACTGCTCGTACCATTCGCGAAAAGGGTGCTTGAGTCATTCCGCGGAACATTCCCGGGCAGCAGCAAGACGATATGCACCGGGAATCCTGTACGCGCCGATATCGCCAGGATGTCGGTCAGTACCGACCAGTACGACGGTCAGCGTGAGCTGAGGTTGCTGGTGTTGGGTGGCAGTCTGGGCGCCGCCTGGTTGAACTCGGTGATGGTCGAGTTTGTGTCGCGTACAGCCGATGCCAATATAAAAGTCAGGCATCAGTGCGGCAGACAGAAATTTGTGGAAACCGAGCAGGCGTACGCCAGTGCCGGACTTTCCGGATCTGATAGGGTCCGCCTGATGCCATTCATTGATGATATGGGTGAAGTGCTGCAATGGGCAGACCTGGTAGTCTGCCGCGCTGGCGCCGGCACCCTGGCCGAGCTTGCTATCGCTGGCCTGCCTTCGGTGTTGGTGCCGTTCCCGCATGCGATTGATGATCATCAGACAGCCAATGCAAAGCATCTGGTTGAAGCGGGCGCTGCCGTTATGTACCAGCAGAAAGATTTGAATGTTGACATGTTAGTGGCGCTTTGCCGCGAGTTTCTGGCGGAGCCTGCCCGTCTGGCGGAAATGGCAGTTGCTGCGCGACGTGCGGCTATGCCTGATGCAAGCCAGCGTGTTGCTTCGATTTGTAAGGAGGTCTGTCATGGATAGTCATCGCTCGCGTTATTACCAGGTTCCTGAGATGCGGCGTATCAAGACCATCCACTTTGTTGGTATCGGTGGTGCCGGCATGTGTGGTATCGCTGAGGTGCTGCTGAACCAGGGTTATCGGATCAGTGGCTCCGATATCAAGTCATCAGCTGTAACGGATCGCCTTGATCAACTGGGAGCGACCATTTTTATCGGTCACACCAGCAGCAATGTCAAAGATGCCGATGTGGTTGTCTACTCCAGCGCTGTCAACAAGGAGAACCCCGAGCTCGTAGCAGCCAAGCAGAACGGCAAACCAATTATCCCGCGTGCAGAAATGCTCGCTGAACTGATGCGGTATCGTCACGCCGTGGCGATTGCCGGCACTCATGGCAAAACGACTACAACCAGCCTGGTCGCTTCCATCTTTGCGCAGGCTGATCTGGCGCCGACCTTTGTTATCGGTGGCCGACTGAACAGCGCAGGCGTGAATGCGGCGCTGGGTGAAAGCCGGTATCTGGTCTGTGAAGCTGATGAGAGCGATGTGTCATTCCTCCATTTGCAACCTATGGTGGCAGTTGTCACAAATATAGACGCCGACCACATGGGTTCCTATGACGGCGATTTCAACAAGCTGAAAAGTTACTTTATTGAGTTTCTTCACAATCTGCCTTTTTACGGTCTGGCGGTGCTCTGTATTGATGACCCGGTAGTGCGCGAAATTCTGCCGCGTGTCGCCCGCCCGGTGATTACCTACGGGTTCTCGGATGATGCGGACTATCGCGTTGCCGACTGGAGTCAGCAAAAGCAGCACACCCGCTTTGTGGTGCATCGTCCCGATGGTCACGATGCCTTGCCAATCAGCATGTCCATACCCGGGCGTCACAATGCCCTGAATGCTGCCGCGGCGATTGCTGTGGCGACTGATGAAGGTGTCGACGACGAGTCGATCTGCTCCGGCCTGGCTACCTTCCAGGGTGTCGGGCGGCGCTTCGACATTCAAGGCGAGTTCGAGATTGCCGGTGGTGGCAAAGTGATGTTGCTGGATGACTACGGTCATCACCCAAGCGAAGTCGCAGCGACCATTGCAGCACTGCGGGCTGGCTGGTCGCAGGCGCGTATCGTGATGATCTATCAGCCACACAGATACACACGGACCAAAGACCTTTACGAGGACTTTGTTACCGTGCTGTCAGAGGTCGACGTGTTGTTGATGCTCGATGTTTACTCGGCTGGTGAAGAGGCAATTCCTGGCGCTGATTCGCGCAGCCTGTGTCGCAGCATTCGGATGCGGGGCAAGATTGACCCGGTGTTCGTCAAAAGCGAGGACAGTGTCCGGGACGTTCTTAAAGATATCGTCAAAGACGGTGATGTTGTTATTACACAGGGCGCTGGCAGTGTCGGTGCACTGGCCAGGGCTCTGGCCGAGCAAGGGTTGATGTAATGAGTGATATGAGTCGTTTTGGCAAAGTGGCAGTCCTGATGGGCGGCAAGTCGGCGGAAAGGGAAATTTCTCTTCTCAGTGGTCGTGCTGTGCTTGATGGCCTGGTGCGCGCTGGCGTCGACGCAATCGGCATTGACGTCGATGACAACCTGCCTGCTCAGCTGCTGGATAAAAAGATCGACCGTGTATTCAATATTCTGCATGGCCGCGGAGGTGAAGACGGAAAGCTTCAGGGCATGCTCGATCTGATGGGTATCCCGTATACAGGCAGTGGTGTACTGGCATCTGCGCTGGCAATGGACAAAGTCAAAACCAAATGGATCTGGCAGCACAGTGGTCTGCCAACGCCAGCCAGTGCCGTCCTTGATGAGGCAACTGACTGGCAGGGACTGGTGGACAGTTTTGGAGAGCTGGTGGTGAAGCCCTCACATGAAGGCTCCAGTATAGGAATGTCCATGGTCGCCGATGCCGGCGCGCTGAAAGCTGCTTTCGATAAAGCCCGTGGTTTTGACACTGAAGTCATGGCAGAACAGCGTATCCGTGGCAGAGAGTTTACCGTCCCGATTATTCGTGGTGAGGTGTTCCCGGCGATCGAAATGTCCACTCATCACGAATTCTACGACTACGACGCCAAGTACAAGTCCAACGATACAAAGTACCGCTGCCCAGCGCCGCTGAGCGATGAAAAAAGCGATGAGCTGGCACGACTTTGTCTGAGAGCTTTCGAGGTGCTTGGCGCTAATGGTTGGGGACGCGTTGATGTCATGCAGGACGGCGACGAGAACTTCTGGCTGCTGGAGCTGAACACAGTCCCAGGTATGACAGACCATAGTCTCGTGCCACTGTCCGCCAAGACAAACGGGCTCAGTTTTGAGCAACTGGTAGTTCGAATTCTGGAGACTAGTCTGTGACCGGAAATCGTCGATCAACATCATTTTCTGCATACTCAGCCAGTGCTGACGTGCCGCAGGACTTTGCGCCAATTCGGGCAGAGAGTGCAGCCAGAGGAGCCTCTGCAGAGGTGTCGGCTGATGATGTGAAGCGTCGCAAACCATGGTGGTTGCTGGCTCTGGCGCTTCTGGGCTTGGCTGTGGTGCTGGCCAACCACTATCGGGGCATCATCTCCGATACCGTGGCGGAGTACGCCGCACTTGTGCCTGATTTGAATATTCCGGTGATCAACATGCCGGAGTTTGATCGCCCTGTCATAAACAGAACGATCAATACCGTGCGAATGGAGTCGCCACTGACAAACGTTACCGAGCAGGAGGTGCGAAGCCTGCTTGCACGATACACCGAGTCCGGATTTCTGGGGGTGGATGTTCAGGATTTGAAGCAGGAGCTTGAGCAGAATCCCTGGATACATCATGCCAGCGTTCGTCGGGTCTGGCCGGACGCGCTGGTAATTCGACTCGAAGAGGAGCAGGGAATTGCGCGCTGGGGTGAAAGTGACCTTCTGAATATCGAAGGTGAAATATTCAGTGCGCCGTGGCGCGGCGGAGAATCTGAGTTGCCGGGGCTGTCGGGTCCGCAGGGTATGGAGTCTCAGGTTTTGCAGCGCTACCGCCAGTATGCGGACATGTTGGCGGGTATTGGAATGAGTGTAGAGGCTGTTGCACTGGACGAGCGCGGGTCCTGGCAGATAGAAACTGCCGACGGCCTGACGCTGAAGCTGGGTAGAGCTCAGGCAGATGAGCGGCTGGCACGATTTGTCTCAATTCATAATCGGGGCATGGCTGCAGAAATAGCCGCAGCCGACATTGTCGACTTGCGGTACAACAATGGATTTTCAGTAAGTAAACGCTCGGCACCCACCGATACCGTGGCGAGCCGATAGGCAGGTAAAAGTTATGAGCGCTGCAGAGAACAGCAACATGATCGTAGGTCTGGATATAGGTACATCCAAGGTTGTCGCCATTGTGGGTGAGATCAAGGCCGATGGTGCGCTGAATATTGTTGGCATAGGCAGCCATCGCTCGCGCGGACTCAAGAAGGGCACGGTCGTCAATATTGAATCAACGGTTGAATCGATTCAACGTGCCGTGGAAGAAGCTGAATTGATGGCAGGCTGTCGCATTCACTCGGTTTACGCGGGAATCGCGGGTAGTCATATTCGCAGCATGAACTCACACGGAATTGTTGCCATCCGTGACCGGGAGGTCACTCGCGCTGATATAGACCGCGTCATTGATGCTGCACAGGCGGTTGCCATTCCGGCTGATCAGCGCGTGCTGCATATTCTGCCGCAGGAATACATTATCGACTCTCAGGAAGGCGTGAAAGAGCCGCTGGGCATGTCTGGTGTTCGCCTGGAGGCAAAGGTGCATCTGGTAACCTGCGCCATCAACGCTGTCCAGAATATCGAGAAATGTATCAAGCGATGTGGTCTGCAGACTGAAGAAATCATTCTTGAGCAGCTGGCGTCCAGCTACTCGGTATTGACAGAGGATGAGAAGGAGCTGGGCGTCTGCCTGGTGGATATCGGTGGCGGCACGACAGATATCGCAATCTTTACAGAAGGCGCCATTCGTCACACAGGCGTGATTGCTGTTGCCGGGGATCAGGTCACCAACGACATTGCCATGGCGCTGCGTACCCCGACTGATAACGCCGACGAGATCAAGATCAAGTATGCATGTGCGCTCACTCAGCTTGCCAGCGCCGGTGACATGATCAAAGTGCCAGGTGTTGGTGAAAGACCAGCGCGTGAACTTTCCAGACAGGCACTGGCAGAAGTAGTCGAGCCACGTTATGACGAACTGTTCACGATGGTGAAGGCCGAACTGCAGCGCAGTGGCTATGAGAATCTGATGGCTGCCGGTGTTGTACTGACTGGCGGTACCAGCAAGATGGAAGGCGTCATTGAACTGGCTGAGGAAATTTTCCACATGCCGGTCCGGCTTGGCATGCCGCAAAGTGTTAAAGGTCTTTCCGATATTGTACGCAACCCGATTTACTCCACAGGCGTTGGTTTGTTGATCTGGGCAATGAAACAGCAGCAGCACCAGGAAAGGAGTCACAAGCCGGTTCCGGTCAAGGAGCCGAAAATCAATGTGTTGAAGCGAGTCAAAGACTGGTTGAAAGAAAATTTTTAGAAATGAACGTTTTAAAACCGATAAATTCTTTTTGATGTAGAAATGGGGGCCAATATGTTTGAACTATTAGAAAGCGTTCCGCAAAGTGCAGTCATCAAAGTGGTTGGTGTTGGTGGGGGCGGCGGAAACGCTGTTCGCCACATGATCGCGAATCAGGTTGAAGGCGTTGAGTTTGTGTGTGCCAACACTGACGCACAGGCATTGACTGATGTGCACGCCAAAACACTGCTGCAACTGGGCAGTACGGTAACCAAGGGTCTGGGCGCTGGTGCCAACCCCGAAGTTGGCCGCCAGGCTGCACTTGAGGACCGAGAAGAAATTGCGGAGATCCTCAGCGGTGCCGACATGGTGTTTATCACCGCCGGCATGGGTGGCGGTACTGGTACAGGCGGCGCGCCGATCTTTGCTGAAGTCGCCCGAGAGCTTGGTATTCTTACAGTGGCGGTGGTTACCAAACCATTCCCATTCGAGGGGCGCAAGCGTTCCCTGATCGCTGAACAGGGTATTCAGGAGTTGTCCCAGCACGTCGACTCGCTGATCACCATCCCCAACGAAAAGCTGCTGGCGGTGCTTGGCAAGCAGGCTTCGCTGCTGGAAGCATTCAAGGCGGCCAACGATGTGCTGCTGGGAGCCGTGAAAGGCATCGCTGATCTGATCATTCGTCCCGGTATGATCAACGTGGACTTCGCGGATGTGCGTACCGTGATGTCTGAAATGGGTATGGCGATGATGGGTACCGGCTACGCAACCGGTGAAGACCGGGCACGCGAAGCTGCTGAAGCAGCCATCCGCAGCCCATTGCTGGAAGACGTAAACCTGCATGGGGCACGCGGTATTCTGGTCAATATCACGGCTGGTGAGAACATGTCACTTGGTGAGTTCTCGGAAGTGGGCGACACCATCTCTGAATTCGCCTCCGATGACGCAACAGTCGTGGTTGGTACGGTAATCGATCCGAATATGACTGACGAAATCCGTGTCACTGTCGTGGCCACTGGTCTGGGTGAGATTCGCGCCGCAGAGCAGCGTCCTACCAAAGTGGTGGATAACACCCGTGCGGTGGCATCTGGCGCGAGCCAGCGCAGTGCGGAGCGGGCTCCAGAGCGCCCGATGGCAGCACGTTCGCGACCGGCAGCGACTGGTCACACGATGCCAGGCAGCAGCTTTGCCAAGGCTGTGGGTGCTGAGGATGGTATGGATTACCTGGATATTCCTGCTTTCCTGCGTCGCCAGGCCGACTAAGCCCGGCTGGACCCGGGAGGTGGCTCCGCCCGGGTCCAGATTTGCGCCAATTCAACATTTGGGTTATTTGTTGATCTTTGCTATCATCCGGCGAAATACCATTCCCGGAAAAATTTCCCGATATGTTGAAACAGCGCACCTTAAAAAATGTCATCCGAGCCACAGGCGTTGGCCTGCACACGGGTGAAAAGGTCTATCTTACGCTCCGACCTGCACCGGTCGACACTGGCATTGTGTTTGTAAGGACAGATCTTGAGTCGCGCCCCCACATTCCGGCTCGCGCTGAGCTGGTCGGCGATACGACGCTGTCAACCTGTCTGGTCAAGGACGGGGTACGGGTTTCCACCATTGAACACCTTATGTCGGCCATGTTTGGCCTCGGCATTGATAACGCCTACGTTGAAGTCAGCGCCGGCGAAGTGCCGATCATGGATGGCAGTGCGGGCCCATTCGTATTCCTTATTCAGTCTGCTGGTATCGAAGAGCAGGATGCCGCCAAACAGTTTATCCGCGTGACCAAGCCGGTAAAACTTGAGGAAGGCGACAAATCAGTCAGCATCGAGCCATTTGATGGCTTCAAGGTCAGCTACACGCTGCTGTATGACCATCCCGTATACCGGCGCTATACCAAGTCCGCAACTATCGATTTTTCCAGCACTTCCTTCGTTAAGGAAGTCAGTCGGGCGAGAACCTTCGGCTTTATGCATGAGTTTGAAGAGCTGCGGAACCGTAATCTGGCGCTGGGTGCAAGTATGGACAATGCCATTGCCGTTGGCGATTACAAAGTCCTCAATGAAGATGGCCTGCGCTACGAAGACGAATTTGTTAAACACAAAATCCTCGACTCTATCGGCGACCTTTACCTGCTGGGTTACAGTCTGCTTGGTGAATTCAAGGGCTACAAGTCAGGCCACTCGCTGAACAACAAGTTGCTGCGAGCCTTGCAGGCCAACCCGGACAGCTGGGAGCGAGTCAGCTTTGACTCGGAATCACAGGTGCCGATTTCCTACATCAAACCGGTGTTAGCCGCCTGAGCGACAATGACACGATGACACCGACCTCTCTATGAAACTGATTCTGGTAAACCAACGCTACGGACACAGCCGGACTATTGTGATCCGGGGATGGCTCAAGGGGCTGCTGTCGCTGTGCCTGCTTGGTGCGCCTGTAGCGCTGGGTTACCTGGGTTATCAGCTGGCGGTCAGTGATTCCGACGCCAATCAGCTTGTCAGCCAGGAAGCTACCGAAAAGTGGCAGCAAAAACTGGATGAACAGTCCCAGACGCTTGCCCAGTTGAAACGTAACGCCGAAGTGCAGCTCGAAGCGCTGACCACCCGCCTGGCAACGCTGCAGGCGAGAATGCTGCGCCTGGACGCACTGGGTGAGAGACTGACCACGGTCGCAGATCTCGATACCAGTGAGTTCGACTTCAGCCAGCCACCAGCGGCGGGCGGCATCCTGATCAGTGATTCCGGCACGGTCTCGACCCCCGACTTTCTGTTTGCCATTGATCAGCTGGAAAACGATATTGCGCGTCGCAGCGAACAGCTCGAGACGCTGAGCCAGCTCATTAATGGTCAGCAACTCCTCAAAGAAGCGGAGATCGCCGGACGTCCGGTGCGCAGCGGTTGGCTGTCCTCGGGCTTTGGTCGCCGGGCCGACCCATTCACTGGTGCCATGGCCTGGCACAGTGGTATCGACTTCGCAGGCGCTGCCGGTGGCCCAATTGTATCAGTCGGTGCGGGAGTGGTTACTTACGCTGGTGACCGCGACAATTACGGACTGACAGTTGAAGTTGATCATGGAAACGGTTACCTGACACGCTACGCGCATGCGAAAGAACTCAAGGTCGAAACGGGTGACATCGTTACCCAGGGCCAGACCATCGCATTGATTGGCAGTACCGGTCGATCAACCGGCCCGCATGTCCATTTCGAGGTTTACAAGAACGGTCGCGTCGTTGACCCATCCTCTTATATCCGCCGCACACACCGCTGACGCGGTACTCAGACATTCCCTTATTTAACAATGCCGTCGCCCCTTGATGAGCCGGCGCCGTATACCGTCATTTACGATTCAAGCAGGACACCATGAGTACATCATTTCTAAGCAGAATTTTTGGTAGCAGCAATTCCAGAAAGTTGAAGAAGCTGCAAAAAACTGTCAGGCAGATCAACAGCCATGAGTCGGAGCTGGAAAAACTGAGCGATGCCGAGCTGCGTGCCAAAACGGAAGAGTTCAAATCGCGTTACGATGGCGGCGCGTCACTGGACAGCCTGTTGCCCGAGGCATTTGCGGTAGTCCGTGAAGCCAGTAAACGAACTCTTGGCCTGCGCCACTTTGACGTACAGATGATTGGCGGCATGGTGCTGAATCACGGTGATATCGCCGAGATGAAAACCGGTGAGGGCAAAACCCTGGTGGCTACGTTGCCTGCCTACCTGAATGGTCTGACCGGTGAAGGCGTCCACATTGTGACGGTCAACGACTATCTGGCCTCTCGTGACGCCAACTGGATGCGCCCGTTATATGAGTTCCTGGGTCTGACCGTTGGTGTCATCAAGAGCGGCCAGCCGCCTCAGGAAAAACGCGAGGCCTACCAGGCATCCATTACTTACGGCACCAACAACGAGTTTGGCTTTGACTACCTGCGCGACAATATGGCGTTTCGCGTTCAGGACAAGTTCCAGCGTCAATTGAATTTCGCCATCGTCGACGAAGTGGACTCCATCCTGATCGATGAGGCGCGAACTCCTTTGATCATCTCGGGTGCGGCAGAAGACAGCTCACGCCTGTACCAGGCCATCAACTCTTTGGTGGACAAGCTTGAGAAAGGCGATGCTCCGGTTGAAAAGACACCAGGCATCTCGCTGGAGCGTGAGGAAAAGGTTGAGTCAGGTCACTTCATGGTGGATGAGAAGACCCGACAGGTGGAGCTGACCGAAGCAGGTCATGAACATCTTGAACAACTGCTGTCCGAGCGCAACCTGCTCAAAGAGGGCGAGAGCCTGTATGCGGCTGCCAACCTGGGCCTGCTGCACCATATCCATTCTGCGCTCAAGGCGCATTATCTGTTTAACAAAGACGTTGAGTACATCGTCAAGGAAGGCCGTATTGTGCTGATCGACGAGCACACTGGCCGCACCATGGAAGGGCGACGACTGTCTGAGGGTCTGCATCAGGCCATCGAGGCGAAAGAAGGGCTGGAGATCCAGAGCGAGAGTCAGACGCTGGCATCCACCACCTTCCAGAACTACTTCCGTCTGTATCAGAAACTCTCCGGGATGACCGGTACTGCTGACACGGAAGCGTTTGAATTCAAGCAGATCTACGATCTGGAAGTTGTCGTGATTCCACCCAACAAACCCATGCAGCGACGTGACATGAACGATCTGGTGTTCATGAGCATGGAAGAAAAATTCGAGGCGATTGTCCGCGATATCAAGGAATTCAGTTCACAGGGCGCGCCAGTACTGGTGGGTACTGCCTCAATTGAAACCTCGGAATTGCTGTCCGCCTTCCTGAAAAAAGAAAAGGTGCAGCACGAGGTCCTCAACGCCAAGTTTCACGAAAAAGAAGCGCAGATCATTGCGCAGGCGGGGCGACCGGGAGTCGTCACCATTGCAACCAATATGGCAGGCCGGGGTACCGACATTGTACTGGGCGGCAACTGGGAAGTTGAAGCGGCTGCAGCTGGGGAAGTGACGCCGGAACAGCGCGATAAACTGAAAGCAGAGTGGCAGCAGCGCCACGACCAGGTGCTGGAAGCGGGCGGCCTGCATATTATCGGTACTGAACGTCACGAATCACGTCGAATCGATAACCAGTTGCGCGGTCGAGCTGGTCGTCAGGGCGACCCGGGCTACTCACGTTTTTATCTGTCGCTGGAAGATAATCTGATGCGTATTTTCGCGTCAGAGCGCGTGAAGAACATCATGCAGGCGCTGGGTATGGAGCGTGGCGAGGCGATTGAGCATGGCATGGTCTCCAAGTCCATTGAAAAAGCTCAGCGCAAAGTGGAAGGTCGAAACTTCGATATCCGCAAACAGTTGCTTGAATACGACAACGTGGCGAATGACCAGCGAACCATTGTCTATCGTCAGCGCAATGAGATCATGGCCAGCGATGACATCAGTGAACTGGTCAGCAACATGCGCGATGACGTGGCGGATGAAGTGATCAGCAGCCACGTACCGCCGCAGAGCATATTTGAGCAATGGGATATCCCGGGTCTGGAAAAGGCGATTGAAGCAGAGTTTGCCATTCACCTGCCGATTGCCCAGTGGCTGGAGGAAGACGAAAAGCTTTACGAGGAAACCCTGCGCGAAAAGATCAAGGTGGCGCTGGCGGATGCGTATACGCAAAAGCGCAATACAGTCGGAGAGAAAATGCAGTTGCTGGAAAAGCAGATCGTACTGCAGATTCTCGATACGCTGTGGAAGGAGCATTTGCAGGCGATGGACCATTTGCGCCAGGGTATTTCCCTGCGTGGTTACGCGGGCAAGAATCCCAAGCAGGAATACAAACGCGAGGCATTTGGGCTGTTCCAGAGTCTGCTGTCTCGCCTGCAGCACGATGTGATCCGCTTCCTGAGTCATGTGCAGGTGCGTTCGCCAGAAGAGATTGATGCGATTGAGCGCGCCCGTGAAGCAGAGCGTGCCAAAGAGAAAATGCAGTTCGAGCACTCAGAGGCGAATGCCATGCAGGCCGCAGCTGCCGCAGAAGGAAGGGCACAGGAAAACAATGATGACCAGCAGTCACCATTTGTGCGCGAAACGCCGAAGCTGGGCCGAAATGATCCCTGTCCCTGTGGCTCGGGCAAGAAATACAAACAGTGTCACGGCCGATTAAGCTGATAACCCAGGAAGGGTGCCCGCTGGTCGGGCTGATGATTGTGTTCACGAACAGAAAAAACGTCAGGGTGTAAGTTATGGCAACTGGAAGTCATGAGCTGGGTCAATTATTGCCGGTAGACGGCATCAATATCGCTACTGTCTGCGCCGGCGTGCGCTACAAGAACCGCCGCGACCTCGTGTTGTTTGAACTCGCCGAGGGCACTCGCACGACGGCTGTCTTCACGCTGAACGCGTTTTGCGCGGCACCGGTTACGCTGGCGCGTCATCATATCGCCAGCGCGAAGGGGGATATCCGCTATCTGCTGGTCAACACCGGCAATGCCAATGCCGGCACAGGCCCGCAGGGTATGAAAGACGCGGAAACCTGCTGTCACGCTGTTGCCGGGCTCACGGGCGTTGCGGATCATCAGGTATTGCCGTTTTCCACCGGTGTTATTGGTGAGCGATTACCGGCTGAACGCATTGTCGCAGCACTGCCAGAGGCCAGACAGTCGCTGGTGGCTGACAACTGGCTGGCAGCTGCCAGCGGTATCATGACGACAGATACGCGCCCCAAAGGCATCTCTACTGTTGTTGAACACCAGGGCAAACGCATAACCCTGACGGGTATCACCAAAGGTGCCGGTATGATCAAACCCAACATGGCGACCATGCTGGCCTTTGTTGGAACCGACGCGGATATCGAGTTGCCTCTGCTGCAGTCGCTGCTGCAATCGGCGGTCACCTATTCGTTCAATCGCATTACCGTGGATGGTGATACCTCTACCAATGACTGCTGCACACTCAGTGCCACCGGCAAGAGCGGTGTCAAAGTCAGTGAGGCAGATCCGGCACTGCTGGATGCGTTCACAACCGCGCTGCATGAACTTATGATCGGGCTGGCAAAACTCATTATTCGTGATGCAGAGGGCGCCACCAAGTTTGTCACTGTTGATGTTCGTGGTGGCGGCACGGTTCAGGAATGTCTCCAGGTAGCCTACGCAATAGCTGAGTCGCCACTCGTTAAAACTGCGCTGGCCGCCTCGGACCCGAACTGGGGCCGTATTCTGGCAGCCATCGGTCGGGCTGGCGTGGAGAGTCTGGATGTCACTAAAATCGATATCTGGCTTGGCGATGTGCAGATCGTTGAAAAGGGTGGTCTGGCGCCTTCCTATACTGAAGAGCAGGGGCAGCGCGTCATGAACCAGGTCGATATCACACTGACCATCAGCCTGGGTCGTGGTGACGTCAACGAGCAGGTATGGACCGCCGATCTGACAGAGGAATACGTGCGTATCAACGCTTCCTATCGCAGCTGATCAGTCAGCTGCGAGCAGGCAGTCATTCCTGCTTTCTGTACATACTGATGCCGGCGATGCCTCTGGCGCCAGCCTGCTTTGCTGTTTCCAGATCGGCTAACTGCATTCCCCCCATGGCGTATACTGCCGCAGGAAAATCGCTCGCCAGCTGTGAGAATGCCGGCCAGCCCATGCCCGGCTTGCCGGGATGACTGGTGGTTGGCAACACGGGTGATACGATGGCAAAGTCCACCGCAAGTTCTGCAGCATGATGCAACTCCACTTCTGAATGGCAGGATGTGCCCAGTAGCAGATCGTCTGCCCGTTCCAGTTGATGCCCGACTGGTATCTTTTTCGCTGCATGGCTGTTCAGATAGAAGCCGGCGACATGCAGCGGAAACTTTTTCGCCAGCTGCAGCGTTTCGGAGTGACTGTTTAAATCGGTATCCAGCAGGAATCTGACAGGCTGCGTATCAGTTGCATTGTGGCTGTACCGCTGGATTAGTTTGCTCGCCATGGCGCAGTAGTTTGATGGCGACGGATCTGAGTCGGTTCTGCGCAATCGGACAAGTGCTGAGTTGGCCAGTGCGCCGGTCGGCAGCGGTTCCGCAGCAGGAGTGCCACAGTCGTAAATCATGACATGATCGGGAAGGTGCAATGCACGTATGATAGCTCGATTGGCGGCCGGAAATTGATCAGACCGCAGCTCTCTGCGGTCGAGCCAGCGCATAGGCTGGTTCTCCATGCCACGAGGTTCACCTTCAAATGCGATCACTTCATGCACATCAAGTAACACGGATTTGTCCGGGTAATGATGGGTAATTCTGCATAGAGGTTGATGGCTTATAACACGAATATTGAGTTCTTCGAGGAGTTCCCGCGCCAACGCCTGCCCAACGGATTCGTCGGGCTCTACTTTGCCCCCCGGAAATTCCCAGTAACCACCGAGATGCTGTCGCGCGTGCCGCTGGGTAATCAGGATTTTTCCATCCGTTCCCAATATTACACCGACGGCCACGTGAACGGTCGTACTGGTCTCTGCAGTTGCGGTGTCAGTCATTTCGCTCGGAGCTGAAACTGGCCAGGGCGTCAATCTGCTCAGGGTCTACAGGGTCACCGGCAATAGTGTGGCGCTCATTGGCCCACTCGCCAAAGTCAATCAGTTTGCAGCGTTCGCTGCAGAACGGCCGGTATTTATTTTCCTCTTTCCAGACAACCATCCTGCTGCAGGTAGGGCAGTTCACTTTGAGGATTCTTTCAGTCATTGTGTCATTTCCAGATATCTTTGGTGCTGAGCCGTTACAGCGTCTTTGAGTTGATTCAGGTCGCCGTCATTGACAATGATATCATCCGCGCGTTCGATCCTGGCGTGGCGTGCCATCTGGCTTTCCATGATGGCCTTAACGGTCGCTTCACTGCTGTTGTCTCTGACAATCGTGCGTTCGATCTGCAGGGATTCAGGCGCATCTATCAGCAATACGCGTGAGCACAGGCGCTGCTGATCGGTTTCCAGCAGCAGGGGTGAAGACAGCAGTGTGTACGGCGACGTGCTGGCGGTCAGACGAGAGATGATCTCCTGCCGGATCAACGGATGAAGCAACTGTTCAAGCCACTTTCTTTCATTGTGGTCATCAAAGATTCGCTGACGAAGCTGACGCCGGTCCAGTTGACCGTCGTCCAGCAGCACGCCGTCTCCGAAGTGCGCAACGATGGCCTGCAATGCAGGCTCGCCGGGTTTAACGACTTCCCGTGACAGCTCGTCTGCATCAACGACGGTGATACCCAGTTCGGAAAAGAATCGGGTCGCTGCAGACTTGCCGCTGCCGATACCGCCCGTCAGGCCTATAATCAGACGTTCTGATTCGAGAGTTTGTGTCATGTGCGCCTCCCAGCTTTTTTTAAGCAGCTTTTTGCTGATCGGTTTTTTTGCAGGACACTAGGCGCCCGCGACTGTCAAAAGGTACCACTGATTGATGGCATCGCCCCAGATGAGCGCAAGAAACCCGGCGATGGCCAGATAGGGACCAAACGGCATGGGTATGTTGCGATCCTTGCCGGCGATGACAGTCAGCGCAATGCCAATGACGGCACCTGCGAGTGATGACAGGATAACGATAGTCAATAGATGCTGCCAGCCCAGCCAGGCGCCCAGTGCCGCCAGTAATTTGAAATCACCATACCCCATACCCTCGCGACCAGTCAGCAGTTTGAACGCCCAATAGATGCTCCAGAGACTGAGGTATCCAATGCTGGCGCCCAGGATCGCCTCAGCGGGTGTTGTTCCCAGCCCAGCCGGAGTCAGGGTCAGGACAAGACCCAGCCACAGCAGGGGCAGGGTAATATTGTCCGGAAGCAGTTGGTGATCAACATCAATGACTGTCAGGCTTATCAGACACCAGGTCATGACCAGCGCAGCAAGCATGGTGGCAGTCGGGCCAAACTGCCATGCAACCAGGCCGGACAGAACGGCAGTCACCAGCTCAACAACCGGGTAACGCCAATGGATGGGCGTCTGGCAATTTGAACATTTGCCTTTCAGCAATAAATAGCTGACAACTGGCACGTTCTGCCAGGGTTTGACCTGCTTTTTGCAGACGGGGCAGTGTGATGCAGGCACGCTCAGGTTGAAAACCTTGTGCTCTGGTGCCGGATCATTGATCTTGAGTGTTTCAGGGTCTGTCTGCAGAAATTCGCAGCACTGCTGCTGCCACTCGCGCTGCAGCATCAGCGGCAGACGGTAAATGACAACATTCAGAAAACTTCCCACCAGCAGCCCCAGCAGTGTTGTCAGCAGAATGGTTGCGAGGGGTGATTGGGCCAACAATTCAAGCAGCGTCATATTGCGCTTCCCAGTGTAAATACGGGTAGATACATCGCCAGCATCAAAATACCAATGACAATGCCGAGAAAAGCCATCAGGCACGGCTCAAGCGAAGCGGTAAACTGCGCGATACGCGAATCCAGCACCTGCTGGTAGTGGGCAGCGCATTTGTCCAGCATGGAGTCCAAAGTGCCTACCTCTTCACCGACCGTGACCATTTGCTCAATCATAACCGGAAACAGCCCTGTCTTGCGAATGCACGACGACAGCGTATTGCCCTGAGAAACCTGGGCAAGCAGTGAGTTCACGGCATTCTGATACACCTCATTGCCGACGGTCGGTGCACTGAGCTGCAGCGCCTCCACCAGAGGTAGCCCGCTGCGTAGCGCCACAGTAAGCGTATTGCATAGTCGACTGATGCAGGCCGCGCGGATGGTGGGTCCGATCAACGGGGAATTAATGATGAGTCGATGCCAGGACTGCGTTCCGCGTGTCGTCCGCCTGACTATCAGACTTGTTGAAACCAGCACCGTTGCTACGCCAACAGCGATCGGCATTCCATGCCGGATGGCAAAATCTGAAACACTCATGACATGCTGGGTCAGCAAGGGCAACTCAGCACCAAACTGTGAAAAACTGTCTGCAAAACCCGGTACCACCTGTGTCAGCAAAATACCGCACACCACGATGGCCGTCATCAGCACAATCGTTGGGTAGCGCAGCGCCCGCCTGAGTTGCTGGCGTGTGTGCAGCTGGTGCTGCGCAAGACTGACCACGCGCTCTAGCATGGCATCCAGCTGACCAGTCAGTTCACCGGCCTTTAACAGGTTGATCGTCAATCGTTCAAAGCACTCTGGATGTTTCTCCATTGTCTGATGCAGCATGCTGCCGTCTGTGACATCCTGATTCATTGTTCGCAGAATCTGCTGCAGACTCCCGTCATTGCAACTGGCAGTGCAAATCTGCAGGGCCTTGTTAATTGGCAGACCCGCCCTGGCCAGGCTGGCAAGTTGTTCCAGCATCACCATGGTGGCGTTTGTGTCGGGGCGCCGGCGCCAGGGGCTTGCGGCTTTTTCCTCGACACCCTTCAATGGACTTTTCTGGCGAGACCTGGAAAGCACGTGGGCAATAATGCCCTGTTTCAAAAGCATCACTTTGGCGTCGCTTGTTGAATCTGCCTTTATCTGGCCAGCCAGGCGGTTGCCCTGAGCATCCTCTCCCTGCCAGCAATATTGCCGACAGCTCCGCTTCAACATACGCGTTCAACCTCTGCCAGACTGGTTATACCAGCGGCGACCTTTTGCAGGGCGGCCTGTCTGAGGTTGATATGTCCTGACTGGGCTGCTGCCTGGCGTATGTCGATGGTACTGGCACCTGCGCTTATCAACGACTCTATATCCCCGGTAATGGGTAACAGCTCAAATATGGCTACCCGTCCGCGATAGCCTTTGTGGCAGGCATGGCAGCCAAGCGCCTCAAAAACGGTGGCGGACTTGATCTGTTCGGTGTTCATCCCCGCAGCAAGCAGCCTGTCAGCGCCATCCTGCCTGCCAGGGTCAATAGCCATCTTGCAGTGTTCACATAGTCGACGGCACAGGCGCTGGGCCACAACCAGCGACAGCGCACTGCTCAGGTTGTAGTGCGCCACGCCTATGTTGAGAAGTCGCCGAACCGTGTCTGCCGCACTGTTGGTATGTAATGTTGACAGCACCAGATGGCCAGTCTGGGCTGCTTTTACGGAGATGTCTGCCGTTTCCTGGTCACGAATCTCACCCAGCATGATGATGTCCGGGTCCTGCCGCAGAAACGCTCGCAGCGCGGTGGCAAAGCCAAGTTCGACGGCAGTATTAATCGCAACCTGGTTCGCGCCGGCCAACGTCATCTCGACCGGATCTTCCACGGTAAAGATATTCCGGTCTCGCTGATTGAGGTGCTGTAGTGCGGCATAAAGGGTTGCGGATTTGCCGCTGCCGGTGGGCCCGGTAACCAGAACCATGCCCTGAGAGCGAGTCAGCGCTTTTAGAAAAACACTGGTTTGCTGCTCATTCATGCCCAGGTTCCGACAGTCCAGTTGTTCGGGGTTGTCGTTCATGATGCGAATGACAATTTTCTCACCCCAGATAACGGGGATGGTGCTGACCCGCAGACCCACCTGTTGCCCCGGGCGGTAGTCAAACTGGATTCGACCGTCCTGTGGCTTGCGGCGCTCGGTGATATCGAGATTGGCCATCACCTTTATCCTGCCGCTGATTCGTGGCGCCAGATAAAGCGCGGTACTTTCGATTACGTGCAATAAACCATCGCAGCGAAAGCGGATGCGGTAGTGGTTCTTGCCGGGTTCCAGATGAATATCCGATGCGCCCGCATCAATCGCCGCGCTGATCGTCCGATCAATAAAACGCACAACCGGTGCCTCCTGGTCATCACTGCTTGGTGACTGGTCGCCGCCAGATAGGTGCCGGTCGTCATCCGGACGATCCTGTTCCTGCAGGCTGTTAACCGGGCTGAGCCGTTGGTGCAATTGATCATGGGCTACGATAACAAGCGGCAGTGGAGCGTGGCTGCGCTGCACAACTTCTTCAATGAATGTCACGCAGGCGGGGTCGAAGAAGGCAAGAGTGGGCGTTTCCGGGTGCAACGAAAGTGGCAGGATTTCATGCTGGCGCAATATGTTCAGACTGAGCTGGTATGGCTCAAGCTGACTGTCGTCAGAAACTGATGCACGAATGTTGCTCAGATCGACCCATGGCAATGCCAGTTGTCTGGCAATGAAACGTGCCAGAATATTGGCAGGAATACTCTGGTTGCGTGCAACCAGACTAAATAATGAGACATGCTCCGTTTCCGCCTGGCGCACCATCTCCCTGGCCGCTACTGATGGCAAAAGACCTGCCTTTACCATGGAATTGGCAATACTCTGGTTGAACATCAGTTCGCCTGTGTGCTGATCGTGGTTCCCTGTTCAGTTGTATAGCAGGCAATCGTCGCGGCTGCTATAAATCGATGAGGAAGCGCTGGCGCTGTTCAGCCATTCCGGAGGTTTACTCGTTCATAGCAGACTTGGTCATCATGGAGGATGGAGTATGGATACAGGAACACTTAACTATTTCACGCGATGTCGTAAGGTCATTCGGGCCAGGGGTTTTACCCTGATTGAGCTGATGATGGTGGTCGCCATCGTAGGCATTCTGGCAGCTGTGGCGCTGCCGTCATATCAAAGTTACGCGGCGCGAGCCAGTTTTGCAGAAGTGATCGCGGCTGCGTCGCCAGCGCGGGCAGCTGTGGATCTTTGTGTTCAGTCCCGGGGAGCGGAACAGTGCACGGATATACCTTCCCAGGATGGCTGGTCAGCATCCGGCGGTGTTGACTCGGTCGCTGTCTCCATGAACGAAGAGGATTTTCTGGTGACTGTCACACCTGCCGGGACAGCAGCTGGTATCGCAGCGACAGATACTTACATTCTTCTGGGGCAGGCCGCCACGGGATCGGTGCAATGGCAGACCCACGACGACTCAGGTTGTCTTGGCAGCGGATTGTGCTGAGTAGCTACCGCGTCGGCTGTATTTTTGCTACATTACGGCCTTCCTGAAGAATGCAGATATCTGTTAAGCAACGGTTCAGCCAGATGTTTCTATAGTGAAACTGTCAACGGATCAGACGAATCAAGGTCTACCGTGGTTTAACGGGAACAGAAGACGTAAAGACACAAAGGGTGTCGGAGTAGCAATTATGAATAAGTTCAAGTTTGGTATGTTGTCTGTAGTGTCAGCCGTGGCTGCCGTTGCCGCCTTTGGTCTGAGTGCTCAACCCAAGACAATTGCGGATGGTGTGTATACCGAAGAGCAGGCCGCAGCGGGTCAGCCGATATTTGAAGAGCGCTGCTCAGCGTGCCATAACGCGGACTTCTACAAAACTGCACTGTCCAACCGCAACAACCAGCCGCTGGTGTTCCTGTTTGAAGAAATTCTGGGCACCATGCCGATGGACATGCCGGGCTCGCTGATGGATGAGGACTACCAGAATGTGCTGGCTCACATCCTGCAGATTACCGGCTTCCCGGCTGGTGAAGAGCCCCTGGACTACTACGGTGGCAGCATGGAAACCGTCGTAATCATTCCGCCGGAGTCCTGATCCGCGATTCCAGCTAATGTCTCCGCCGGCCTGACCCTCGGTCAGGCCGGCGGAGACAGCCTGATCCCAACCCTGGATAACCTGGCGTCAGCTCCGAGTCAGGCTCCCGATCTCCTCAGCGCCATCCAGCGCGGGCATCACATCTCCGATCTTGAGCGCTCAGAATCTGCTCAAGACTGCTGCATCGTCAGTCGCATGGACAGATCAATCGCCCGCACATCCTTGGTCAGGGCGCCAATTGAGATGTAGTCAACGCCAGTCTCGGCAACCGTTACCAGAGTATCGCGGTTGATGCCTCCTGATGCTTCCAGCTTGCAACGCTGGTTTCCGCGATCCGCATTGCGGACCACCGCTGTGCGCATATCTTCCAGCGAGAAGTTATCCAGCATGATGATGTCGGCGGCCGCGTCGGTGGCCTGTCTGAATTCCTCCAAAGACTCCACTTCAACTTCAACCGGCCTGTCTGGGGCGATCTGGCGGGCCTGCTGCACGGCTGCGGCAATCGAGCCACAGGCACTGATGTGGTTTTCCTTGATCAGGAACGCGTCATACAGGCCCATGCGGTGATTCCCGCAGCCCCCTGTTCTGACGGCGTATTTTTGTGCGGTGCGCAGCCCCGGCAGGGTTTTTCTGGTATCGAGCAGGGTTACGCGGGTATGGGCTACCAGCGCGGCATACTGACGAGCAAGCGTGGCTGTGCCGGATAATGTCTGCAGGAAATTGAGCACACAGCGCTCGGCAGTCAGCAGCGCGCGTGCAGGACCTCTCAATGACAACATGGTCTCATTGGCCGCGATCTCATCACCATCCTGCTTGTGCCAGGTCGCCTTGATGTCCGGGGAGACCTGGCGCAGGGTTTCCTCTGCCCACGCAATACCGCAAACAACTGCCGGCTCCCGGCTGATCACTCGCGCCTGGGCGGCTGTACCGGCGTCAATGAGCATTGCCGTAATATCACCGCTACCGATATCTTCCTCAAGCGCTCGAGTGACGCAGCTGCTGATATCGCTGGGGAGTGTCAGTGAATCCAGACTCATGTCGATTTACCTGTCGGGTGCTATACTGGTGCGCGACTTTAGCATATCTGACAGGAGTCATGCTTGATAGCAGACCATTGGCTGGCGGATGTCACGCAGGTGCAATCGCCCAATTGCAGTGATCGCCCGGCAGGCGAAGAAATAAGCCTGCTGGTGATACACAATATCAGTTTGCCACCCGGTGAGTTCGGCGGTCCGTGGATCGACAAGCTGTTCACCAATGAGTTGCCACCCGATGCGCACCCGTACTTTGCAGACATTGCAGCCCTGCGTGTGTCTGCGCACCTGCTTATCCGGCGGGATGGGGCTATCATTCAGTATGTGCCGTTCAACAGGAAAGCCTGGCATGCGGGACAGTCCTGTTTCGAGGCGCGAGAAAACTGTAACGAGTTTTCAATTGGCATCGAGCTAGAGGGATGTGATGATCAGCCCTTCACAGATGAGCAGTACGATCGCCTGGCCACGGTGACGCGCTATCTGATCTCTCACTACCCGGCAATCGGCTCAGGGCGTATAGTAGGGCACAGTGATATCGCTCCAGGCCGCAAGACAGACCCAGGCCCCCACTTTGACTGGACACGTTATCTGGCCAACTGCCTATGAAATTCCTGACAATTCTGATCGTCCTGTTATTGAATCACTATTGGCGTCGCGATCGCCATCTGGCCGTGGATTCCTGGTTTGTCGCCTGGCAGCGCTGGCTGCTGAATCATCGCCATCGCCTGCCGGAGTGGCGGGCACTGATTCCGGCGATGGCGGTTATCCTGCCGCTGTTGCCATTGTTGCTGCTGATCTGGCTCGCCCAGAGTGTTTTCTTTGGCCTGCTGACGCTGGGTATCCATGTGCTGGTAGTGCTTTACTGTTTCTCGCGACATAACCAGGACCTCCTGGTGGAGCAGTACCTGGAGCTTTGGGAGGCGGGTGACTACGAAGCCGCCTGCCAGATGGTCGAGCCGCTGGTGCAGGAGGCTGGTGAGCCCGCGGCTGATGACTACGCGAGAATCCATAGCCAGTTCATGACATACCTGCAGCGCACGGCATTACGAAAGCTGTTTGCCGTGCTGTTTTTCTACTTCCTGCTCGGGCCAGCCGGCGCGCTCGCCTATTGTCTGCTGGTGGCCATGTTCCGGGACGGTCGCCTGCTGGATGACGTGGACGAATTTGCCCTGTTCGAGCGCACGCTGGCGGCCGTTGAGTGGGTGCCGGTTCGTGTTCTGGCATTCAGCTTCGCCCTCGCTGGTGATTTTGTTGGTGCCTTCAGGGCATTGCGCAATCATTTCTGGCAGGCACCGGATCTGCTTGCCAATTTTTCGTTGCTGGCGGCGGCGACCGACGGTGCCGCGGGTCTGGATGACGTGGAGGCAACTGCTCAGGAATCGAGGCTGCGGGCTGCGCACCAGCTGAAGGCACTGCAGGATCTGTTGCTGCGCACTCAGGTCGTATGGGTCATTGTGTTGTCCATGCTGGTTTTTGTAGTCTAACTACAAAAATGCCGTGTCCGACTTGAAATCTGCGTCGCCAACGGGTAGCATTTGCCGCCAGATGTAATTGATTTACAAAATTGCCGGCATTTATTCAGAAGTGACCGGCAACCGTCACATAATCAAAACCAACCGACAGAATATGACGCATATGACCGACCTTAATGATGATCTGAACCCTACCGAAACCGAAGAATGGCTTGACGCCCTTGGCGCAGTGATTGAGCACGAAGGCTCCAATCGGGCACACTTTCTTCTCAATCGTCTGACCGATAAAGTATCTCGAGTCACCCAGACTCTGCCCTATGCTTCGGTTACCACGCCGTATCGCAATACCATCTCGTCCAAAGACGAAGACCGTATGCCTGGCGACATGTTCATGGAGCGTCAGATCCGCGGCATCATCCGCTGGAACGCGCTGGTGACGGTAATGCGCGCCAACCAGGACAATTCCGATCTGGGTGGCCACATTTCCACTTTCTCCTCATCGGCGACACTGTACGATGTAGGTTTCAACTATTTCTTCCGCGGTCCAACCGAGAATCAGGGCGGCGATCTGATTTACTTCCAGGGACACTCCGCGCCGGGTATCTACGCGCGATCCTACCTGGAAGGCCGTATCACCGAAGAGCAGCTGGACAAGTTCCGTCAGGAAGTGGACGGCAATGGTCTGTCTTCCTACCCGCACCCCTGGCTGATGCCTGATTACTGGCAGTTCCCGACCGTTTCCATGGGTCTGGGGCCGCTGCAGGCAATTTATCAGGCTCACGTCATGAAGTACCTGTCGGCGCGTGGTCTGCTGGAACACGAAGACCGCAAAGTCTGGGCATACCTTGGCGACGGTGAGATGGATGAGCCGGAATCACTCGGCGCGATCAGCAAAGCCGGTCGAGAAGGCCTGGATAATCTGATTTTTGTCATTAACTGTAACCTGCAGCGACTGGATGGCCCGGTGCGCGGTAATGGCAAGATCATTCAGGAACTGGAAGGTGTATTCCGCGGTGCCGGCTGGAATGTCATCAAGGTAGTCTGGGGTCGTCACTGGGACGCACTGCTGGCTGCCGATAAAGACGGTATTCTGCAGGCGCGCATGGACGAAGTCTGCGACGGTGAGTATCAGAACTACTGGGGGCGTGGTGGTGCCTACACGCGTGAGCACTTCTTCGGCAAGAGCCCCGAACTGCTGAAAATGGTTGAGCACCTGTCCGATGACGACATCATGGCGCTGAACCGTGGCGGCCATGACCCGTTCAAAGTGTATGCGGCGTACAAGCAGGCCGTAGAAACCAAGGGCAAGCCCACCGTGATTCTGGCCAAGACCGTCAAGGGTTACGCCTTTGGTTCGGCTGCAGAAGCGCAGAATGCCGCCCACCAGACCAAGAAGCTGGACATTGAATCGCTCAAGCGCTTCCGCGACCGTTTCAATATTCCGATTCCTGATGACAAGCTGAAGGATCTGCCTTACTACCGACCTGAGGAAGACTCGCTGGAGCTGCGCTACATGCGCAAAATGCGGGACGCACTCGGCGGAGCAGTGCCGCAGCGCCGGGCGCAGAGCTACGCGCTGCCGGTGCCGGATATCAGCGCATTCGACGCTCAGCTGAAAGGCACTGGTGAACGTGAAATCTCCACCACCATGGCCTTCGTGCGCATGTTGAACACACTGTGCAAAGACAAGGAAATCGGCAAGCGAATTGTACCGATCGTGCCTGACGAAGCTCGTACATTCGGTATGGAAGGCATGTTTCGTCAGCTGGGTATCTACTCCGCCGTGGGGCAGCTTTACGATCCCGCCGACTCCAATCAGGTCATGTACTACCGCGAAGACAAGAGCGGTCAGATGCTTGAAGAGGGCATTAGCGAAGCCGGTGCATTCTCCACCTGGCTGGCGGCCGCCACATCTTACAGCGTCAATGATTACCCATTGATTCCGTTTTACATCTACTACTCCATGTTCGGTTTCCAGCGGATTGGCGACCTGGCCTGGGCAGCGGGCGATTCGCAGGCGCGTGGTTTCCTGATCGGTGCCACCGCTGGCCGGACAACATTGAACGGTGAAGGTCTTCAGCACCAGGACGGACATAGCCATCTGCTGGCTTCCACGATTCCGAACTGCGTGACCTACGATCCGACTTACGCCTATGAAATGGCCGTGATCATTCAGGACGGTCTGCGCCGGATGTACCACGAAAAAGAGTCCGTGTATTACTACATCACCAGCATGAACGAGAACTATGTTCATCCGGAGATGCCCAAAGGTGCCGAAGAAGGCATCATTAAGGGTATGTACGTGCTGGAGGACAGCAAGGCGAAAGAATACAAAGTCAGTGGCAAGGCCCTGACCGACAAGCCATTGCGCCTGATCGGCAGTGGCACAATTCTGCGCGAAGTACGTGAAGCAGCAGCAGTGCTGCGCAGCACCTACAAAGTGCCGGTCGAGGTATGGAGCGTCACCAGTTTCAATGAGCTGCGGCGCGATGGTATCGACGTCACACGCTGGAACATGCTGCACCCTGGCAAAAAGGCTAAAGTGCCTTATGTCACCAAATGTCTGCAGGACGGACAGGGTCCAGTGATTGCTGCCACCGACTACATGCGCATTTACGCTGACCAGATTCGCGAATACGTGCCGGCATCTTACCGGGTGCTGGGTACTGACGGATTTGGCCGCAGTGATACGCGTCAGAATCTGCGAAGGTTCTTCGAGGTGGATCGTAACTACATCGTGCTGGCAGCACTGACAGAGCTGGGCAAAGAGAATCTTGTCAGCGCCGACGTGATCAGCAAAGCCATCAAGGAAATGGGCATCGATACCGACAAGCCCAACCCGATGACGGTGTAATGGTCAGAAACAATAAGAATCTGAATTGAACCTAACGTTCAGGAGCATGCCAAGTGGCTGTAGAAAGTATAAAAGTCCCCGACCTGGGGGACACCAAAGACGTAGAAGTTATCGAGATACTCGTCAAGGCAGGGGACACAGTCGCGGAGAACGATTCGCTGCTGGTGCTTGAGAGTGACAAGGCAGCGATGGAGATACCGTCGCCGAAATCGGGTGTCATCAAGAGTATCACTGTGAAAGTTGGCGACCAGGTCAATGAGGGCGATGAAATCGTCACCATGGACGTCGAGGGTTCCGCCGATTCTGATGACAAAGGTGCTGAGGCTGACAAGGCTGAAGCTGCCAAGTCAAAAGATGAGTCCGGGAAATCCGAAGCCGCTGACAGTTCAGAAACCGCCGACGATAATGAGCCGGCTGATGAATCTGGAGGCAGTGACAAGCGCGTCGAGACAATCAAGGTGCCTGACATTGGTGGTGACAGCGATGTTGAAGTCATCGAGATCCACGTCAAGGAAGGCGATGAGATTCAGAAAGAAGACGCTCTGATCACGCTTGAGTCCGACAAGGCTGCCATGGATGTTCCGGCACCACAGGGTGGCGTTGTTAAATCGCTGAAGCTGAAGGTCGGTGACAAAGTTTCCGAAGGCTCTGCAATTCTGGAGCTGGAAATTGCAGGCGTTGCGCCGGCAAAGAAAGCCGAAAAGACGGATGCCGACAAGCAGGACAAGAAGTCAGAGAGCAAATCGTCTTCAGAGCCGGTGAGCCAGCCGTCCAGCCCAAGTGGGTCTGGTGACAAGAGTCTGGCTCGCAAACAGGCGGAGTTTGCTGAAGAAGTAGCCAGCCGCAACGACGGCAAGGTTTATGCTGGCCCGGCGGTAAGAAAGCTGGCCCGAGAACTGGGAGTGGATCTGACCCAGGTGCAGGGTACCGGCGCTAAAGGTCGTATCCAGAAAGAAGATATCCACTCATTCGTCAAAGCACGCCTGAGCGCTCCCGCGTCTGCCAGCATGTCTGGTGGTGGTGCTGGCATTCCCGCGGTACCGGATATCGATTTCAGTCAGTTTGGCGAAGTTGAAGAAGTGCCAATGAGCAAGCTGCACAAGGTCACGGCGGTCAATATGCACCGCAACTGGCTGAATGTTCCTGCCGTTGCACAATTCAATGAAGCCGACGTCACTGAGCTGGAAGAGTTCCGCAATGCCCAGCGCAAGGAATCTGACAAGCGTGGTGTCAAATTGACGCCGCTGCCCTTCCTGCTGAAGGCCTGCGCCAAAGTATTGGACGAATACAAGCAGTTCAATGTGTCGCTGCATTCCTCTGGTGAAAAACTGATTCAGAAGAAGTACATCCACATCGGTGTGGCTGTTGCCACCGAAGCCGGTCTGGTAGTGCCAGTGCTGCGCGATGTTGACAAGAAGTCGATCTGGCAATTGTCGGCTGAGTTGGCTGAGCTGACTGACAAGGCCAAACAGCGCCGTCTGACCAAAGAAGACATGCAGGGTGCCTGCTTCACCATTTCAAGCCTTGGCGCATTGGGTGGTACGGGATTCACACCGATTGTGAATGCACCGGAAGTAGCAATCCTGGGTGTATCAAAAACCCAGGTCAAGCCAGTGTACATCAACAATGAATTCGTACCGCGCCAGATGCTGCCGTTCTCACTGTGTTACGACCACAGGGCGGTCAACGGTCTGGATGCGGGCCTGTTCGCGACGCGTCTGGCAGAACTGTTGTCAGATATTCGCCTTTTGATGATGTAAGACGGTAACTGCCAGAAAACAAAAAAGGGGCCTTCAGGCCCCTTTTTTTTGATTGGGAGCGGCGCCCGTGGCCCCGTTCCCATCGACTCTATAGCAATCAGTCGTCACGACCTGCGTGCTCGCGAGCGATTCTCAGGTTAGCCTCAGTGCTGCCGGAGATACCAGCATCGCCCCAGTAGCCCACTGTCGGGAACAGGAAGCCCTGATCCAGTCGTGCCTGAATGTCGCTGGCGTTGGTTGTGATGCCACATGGTACGTTGTGGCGCTTGCAAAGTTCTACCACAGAGTCAATTGCTGCCTGGACTTCAGGGTGATTGCCGGGCAGTCCCATGGACATGGACAGATCAGCCGGTCCAACAAAGACCGCACCAACGCCAGGTGTAGTAATAATGTCTTCAGCGTTTTCCACGCCCGCGACTGACTCGATCTGCATGACCGCCAGCAACTCGCCTTGTGGATTCAGTGGCCAGGTGTCGGCGCGCTGCACGTAGTCGGCGGCGCCCCAATACCATGAGGCAACAGCTGGCGACGCACCACGGACACCTGCCGGTTCAGCGATCTCAGAACCGCGTGGCTGCGGATAGCGCATTGCCTTGACCGCACGCAGTGCCTCTTCACCGGTCTCGACGTAGGGGAACATGATGCCAAACGCGCCGATATCCAGGATCTGTTTTACCAGCCACTCTGGATCATTGCGACCATTCGCAGGCAGTCGAACGATTGGCGTCGTCCGCATTTGTGCATTGCCCTGACGGACGATCGAGAGTTTATCCGTCATGCCAAGCAGAAACTCCTGCAGAGTCTCCATGTCATGTGCCGTGTGCTCCATGTCGATGAGGATATAGTCGAGGTTGGAGCGTGCCAGTGCGCGCGCATTGGCCAGTGAAAAATTACCAGTGAACAGGCCGAAAACCGGTTCTCCGTTTTCCAGTGTCTGAATGCTGCGATTAAGTCGCACATCATCCTGGGCGAGTACTGGCGTTGCGGCCAGTCCAGCGACTGTCAGCACGGAAAAAAGCGCGGAGAGACATGTCTTTCTCATTGTTGGGTTCCTTGAATGTTACAGCTGTAAAGGTTTGTAATATTTTGAAATAACAACAATTTCTGTTGAATCGGCAGGAGAGTAAACCACACTGAGCGTTTAATCAATCATTCGCTGCAATTGGCTGGCTGGCGCCGGGACACAGTATCAGGCAGGGAAAAACAGACGCCGCTCAGGCGTGACAATCATGTCGACACGACACTCAAATGCGTCAGACAGAGTGGTGCTGTCGAGGACTGACGCTGTATCGCCAAATCGATATCCCCCTTTGCCATTGAGTAGCAGTACATGAGTACAAAATCGGGCCGCCAGGTTGATATCGTGGGTGGCCATGATCAGCGCGGTGTTATCCTGTGATACTCGCTCGCACAGCAGATTCAATGCCTGAATCTGGAATGCGATATCGAGGTGATTGCTGGGCTCGTCCAGCATGAATACCCTCGGTTGTTGTGCCAGCACGGCAGCGATCGCAACACGCTGGCGCTCGCCACCGGAGAGCGTGTGAATGTCGCGTGTCGCCAACGAGCTAAGATTCAGCAGTTTGAGTGACTGCTGCACAATGTCGTGATCCTGCCGTGACTCCCAATGCCATTGCCGGGCATGTGGCAGACGCCCCAACATAACCACTTCATAGACTGTCGCTGGCATCGGTTCCGCCTCGTGCTGAAACAGCATGCCGCAAAGCCGCGCGGTCTGCTGACCAGACAGTTCCCTGAGGTCAAGGCCCTCGAAACTGACTGCCCCTGCAGTGACTGGCTGGAGTCCACACAGTGTGTGTAGAAGCGTGGTCTTGCCGGTACCGTTCTTGCCAAGAATTGCCAGTCTCTCGCCGGCATTCAATGACAGTGAGACTGGTTCGCAGAGAATGCCGCCAGGCGAGCAAAGTGACAGTTCTGATACAGTGAGCAGCGGACTTTTCATGATGTCTCCCGTCGGTAGCCCCGGTGAAGAATGACCAGAAACAGAGGAACACCTATCAAGGCTGTCAGAACACCTACCGGCAACTGCTGGGGCGCCACTATGGTGCGAGCCAGCGTATCAGCAAGCACCAGGAAGCTGCCGCCCAGGAACAGCGAGCCAGGGATCAGCCAGCGATGATCTCGGGCTCCAAGCAGGCGCAGCATGTGTGGCACAACCAGGCCGACGAATCCGACAGAACCAGCCACAGTCACCGCAGTGGCTGTCATTAGCGCTGCCGAAAAATAAAGTATCAATTTTAGTCGAGCGACATTGACGCCAAGTGCTGCCGCAGAAAGGTCGCCGCGTGACAGAGCGTTCAGGTGCCGTGCCTGACTAAGCAGTATCGCCAGGCCACCGATCAGTATCAGCAGGTGCCACAGGTTTGGGCGGCTCTGACTAAGATCTCCCATCAGCCAGAACAGCATGCTCTGTACGGTATTGGCCGTGCTCGTGGTCAACAGTATGTTGATCAACGCGCCCCATCCGGCTGAAACCACAACACCGGTCAGCAGCAGCCGGGTTGATGACCAGTGCCGACTGCGGGCAGTCAGACCAAATACCAGCAGCACCGAAAACATGGCGCCAGCAAAGGCCGCCTGGGTCATCCACAATGCGGCCGCCCCCAGTGTAATCGCTATCAGTGCTCCCACTGCAGCGCCGCCGGACACGCCGAGAATATAGGGGTCGGCCAGCGGGTTGCGCAGCAGGACCTGCATAACGACGCCCGATAAAGCCAGCAAGCCTCCACACAGGAAAGCCGCAAGAGCCCGAGGTATACGTATATCCCAGACGATCAGGCTGCTGGCATTTCCGTCTGGCAGTCGCACCGCCTGCCAGAGTTCTGTCATCGATAGCGTCACACTGCCGGTGCCGACTGCGACCAGCAGACTGACCACGCTTAGCAAGATCAGGGCAGTTATCAGGTACATATGGCGCTTCACGCCTGGAGGAGACATCGGCGTCATGTTTGGTCCGCGCGTTTTTCAAGGGCCAGCACCTGATCCAGTACCGACTGGTTGCGGGGGCAGGGCAGATTCTGTGCGCTTGCCATCTCACAGAGGTAGCCGTTCAATTCACGAATTTCAGTCTGTCTGCCATGCCGAATGTCCTGATGTGTGGATGAGTGATTACAGGCGGTAATCGTCAGCACCTGTTCGACGGCGCCGTACAGGTCGGCGACAGCAGGCGCCGTGTCGATGCGCACCAGCAATTGCGAAATTTCTGTGCAGAGGCTGTGCAGTTCCGCCAGATAGTCAGGGTTGGACAGCAATTCACCATTGCGACAGTTGTGGATAGCCGTCAGTCCATTAATCGCGCAGTTGATCGCGAACTTGCGCCACAGACGCTCAACAATCTGCTTGTCCGGGTGAATGTTCATTGACTGCCAGGGCAGGGGCAAGCTGTCTCTCGACAGGTAAGACGAGTTCTGGTTTGCCTGCTCCAGCGGCCCCACCCATGCCTCGCCGTGCCCGGCATGCACCACATGAAACGGGGCACGTTGCCAGGCACCGTGGCTGGTACTTAATGCGCACAGATTGCTGTCCGGGTACTGACTCATCATTTGCAGTTGCGTGCGGATGCCGTTCTGCAGCAAGACAATCGGAGCATCCTTCGCAATGGCGTGCCATACGCCTTTCAATGCACTGGAAGTTTCGTGTGCCTTGGTGGCCAATAACAGCCCTTTGATCATGGTGCCGTCGTCGGCCGACTGCTGATCCTTATTTACAGCACCAGGCCCGAGCCTTTCCGCCACTGTTGCCGTGACGGGATAGTGTGTCAAGCGACCGTCGACTTCCAGCGTCAGGTAACCTTGAAAATCGGCCAGCGTTTCTTTATTGCGCACAATCATTTGCACGGACCCCGGCCCCAGCGTCTCAAGCAGTCGGCATGCCCATAAACAGCCCATGGCGCCTGCACCCAGGACGTGCCACTGAGGGGCACTGCTGGTCTGGTCTGATGTGGGGAGGATATGGACTGGCTGCGACATGATGATAGTATAGGCGCCATTGTCGAGATTGTCGTGAGGACAGGGGTTTTTATGCCATCGTTTGATGTTGTATCTGAAGTGGATCTGCCGGAAGTACGCAATGCTGTTGACCAGGCGAGCCGTGAGGTCGGCACGCGCTTCGATTTTAAGGGTGTGGATGCAAGTTTCGAGCTTAAGGAAGCCGAGATCACACTGTCTGCTGAATCAGATTTTCAGGTCCAACAGATGCTGGATATCCTGAAAGGCAAACTGGTAAAGCGCAATGTTGATATCAAAAGCATGCAGGAAGGCGAAATCGTTGAAACCGGCAGAAAGGCCTCCATGCAGGTAACCATTCAGCAGGGGATTGACGCGGATACTGCGCGTAAACTCGTCAAACTGATCAAAGACGAAAAAATGAAAGTCCAGACTGCCATTCAGGGCGACAAGCTTCGAGTGACTGGAAAGAAACGCGACGATCTCCAGGCAGTGATTGCCATGCTGCGGGAAGCGAAGATCGATATTCCACTGCAGTACAATAATTTCCGGGATTAAGTGTTTAGTCGCCAATCCTCAGACGGTCAGGTGACTTCCATGCGGGAGTCCCTGGCCCAGTTGCGCGATCGTCGTTTTATCGCGATCTTCCTGCTGGGTTTCTCAAGTGGTTTTCCCTGGGTATTGCATGGCTCGGTATTAACGCTGTGGATGCAAAGCGCTGGACTGTCGCGCTCTGCCATTGGTTACATCGGTGCTGTCGCGACCGTGTACGCCATCAATTGGGCCTGGGCGCCCATGGTCGACAAACTTCGCCTGCCCATTCTTTATCGATATTTTGGTCAAAGACGCAGCTGGATATTGCTGACTCAGGCGGCCATCGCCTGCGCCATTCTGGTTCTGAGTACCGGCGATCCGGCGAGCAACCTTTGGCTGATCAGCATCAGCGCACTGGCTGTGGCGCTGTTTTCTGCTACGCAGGACATAGCGGTAGATGCCTATCGAATCAATATTTTCAAACGCGAAGAAATGGACGAAAAAATGCCATTTGCCGCCGCCGTCACTACTACAGGCTGGTGGGCAGGCTATGGCTTTATCGGCGGTGCGTTTGCGCTGGCGCTGGGCGGAGAAACCATCGGTCTGGAGTGGCCGCAGGTGTATCGCACATTGCTGTTCTTGTACCTGCTGTTAATGGCCTGTGTGGTTCTGATCAGGGAACCCGATGAAGAAGTGGAGGCGTCTGCCAAGACGCTGCTGGCGCCCAGGGCCGCACCCTCAGCATTGCGAGCACTCATTAACGGGTTTACAACCTACGTGGTGGGGCCGTTCAGGGAGTTCTTTGTTCGATGCGGCTGGAAGCTGGCCCTGTCGATTCTGGTGCTGCTGCTGGTGTTCCGACTGGGTGATGCCATGCTGGGCCGTATGTCGCTGGTTTTCTATGTCGAGATCGGCTTTACCCGAGATCAGATAGCCTTTTATTCCAAGTTTTTTGGTGGCGTCATGACCGCCCTGTTCTGCCTGGGCGGCGCACTGATCAACACCCGTTATGGTGTCATCAAGGGGCTGATGGTGGGTGGTGCGGCCATGGGGGCCACCAACCTGATGTTTGCCTGGCTGGCGCTGGCCGGTCCAAGTATTCCCATTCTGCTGGCAACCCTGGTGCTGGATAACTTCACTGGCGCCTTTGCCACCGTCGCATTCATATCATTTATTTCCTATTTCACCAGCCGGACTTACACCGGAACGCAGTACGCCCTGATGTCATCGGTGTCGAACTTTGGGCGCACCACACTGGCAGCCAGCAGTGGCCTGATCGTGGATTCAATGGATGGAAACTGGCCATTGTTCTTTGTGATGACAGCTGCGATGGTGATTCCCGGCCTGTTGATGTTAGGCTGGATAGGCAAGCAGATTGATCAATACAAAGAACGTCAGGATGCCCTGGCCGAAGAGAATGCCTGATGAGAATACCGTTTTTAGCGCTGGTCGTTGTCCCACTCGCCGAGCTTTACCTGCTTTTTGCAGTGGCTGACCTGATCGGCGGGCTGGCGACGCTGGCACTGGTGATACTGACTGCGGCGGTTGGCCTCAGCGTGTTGCGTTATCAGGGCTTCAGTACCCTGAACCGCGCCAATCAGCGTATGGCCGCCGGGCAACTACCGGGTCAGGAGATTGTTGAGGGAATGATGCTGGCGGTCGCTGGTGCGCTGCTGCTGACTCCCGGCCTGATAACGGATACGATTGGGTTTTTGCTGCTGACTCCAGTTGTGCGCAAGCGACTGGCGAAACGCGCGATCAGCAAAGGCAGCGGCTTTTTTGTTGGCGGCTTTACGTCCGGCACCCACTGGCAGTCCGGCCACTCAGACAGTCGCGGCCAGGGCGACATTATTGATGGTGAGGTTGTGGACCGGGACGCGCCGCCGCGAGACTCGACGCTTGAGCACAACAGCGACGATGAACGCTTTCGCCATTAAAACCCCGATGCAAACCTGCGACTCCGGCCCATAAGCGTTACTCAGAAAAACCCGCAAAAAGTTTAAAAATTTTTTGCCCCAGCCATTGAAATCCTGCCGGTCATCCCCACATACGCTGTCACAAGGTAGTAAGTTTTGCCGGCCTGGCACCGCCAGTCTGGCGATTTTCAACATCGATAATCAATGTTTCAGTCAGGAGAGTACGAATAATGAACATTCGACCTTTGCAAGACCGTGTTGTCGTCCGACGCAAGGAAGAAGAGACCAAGACAGCAGGCGGTATTGTTCTGCCGGGCTCTGCAGCCGAAAAGCCGGCTCAGGGCGAAGTGCTGGCAGTGGGTCCTGGTCGCATTCTGGAAAACGGTGAAAAGCGTCCGGTCGACGTAAAAGTGGGCGATGTCGTGGTCTTTGGCAAGTATGCCAGCAACACCGTAAAGATCGGCGATGAAGAGCTGCTGATCCTCAACGAAAACGAAATTTATGGCGTGATTGAAGGCTAAACACCTGACTCAGAGGTACTCCTGAGTCACTCGCAATCACACTTTGTTTGTATTCTGGATTTAAAAGGAAACATAGAACATGGCTAAAGACGTAAAATTCGGTGATCCAGCCCGTCAGAAACTGCTGAAGGGTGTTAACGTACTGGCAGACGCAGTCAAGGTAACCCTGGGCCCCAAAGGCCGTAATGTGGTCCTGGACAAGTCTTTTGGCGCACCTACCGTAACCAAGGACGGCGTATCTGTAGCTAAGGAAATCGAGCTGAAGGACAAGTTCGAGAACATGGGCGCGCAGATGGTGAAAGAAGTCGCTTCCCAGACCTCCGATGTGGCTGGCGATGGTACGACCACTGCAACTGTTCTGGCTCAGGCGATTCTCAACGAAGGCCTGAAGTCTGTCGCCGCTGGCATGAACCCAATGGATCTCAAGCGCGGCATCGACAAGGCTGTAAAAGCTCTGGTTGAGGAAATCGGCAAGATCTCCACGCCCTGCACCGACTCTCGTTCCATCGCTCAGGTTGGCACAATCTCTGCCAACTCTGACTCCGATGTCGGCAAGATCATTGCCGAAGCAATGGAAAAAGTGGGCAAAGAAGGCGTCATCACTGTTGAAGAAGGTTCCGGTTTCGACAACGAACTGGACGTGGTTGAGGGTATGCAGTTCGACCGCGGTTACCTGTCTCCCTACTTCATCAACAACCAGGACAACATGAGTGCGGAGCTGGAAAATCCGTACATCCTGCTGGTTGACAAGAAAATCTCCAACATCCGCGAAATGCTGCCGCTGCTGGAAGGCGTAGCAAAGTCCAGCCGTCCGCTGCTGGTAATTGCTGAAGACGTCGAAGGTGAAGCGCTGGCAACACTGATCGTCAACAACATGCGCGGCATCGTCAAAGTGGCTGCGGCCAAGGCGCCTGGTTTCGGTGACCGCCGTAAGGCCATGCTGGAAGACATTGCTGTGTTGACTGGCGGTACCGTCATCAGCGAAGAAGTGGGTCTGAGCCTGGAGCAGGCTGACCTGTCACATCTGGGCAGTGCCAAGAATGTCACGCTGTCCAAGGAAAACACCACCATCGTTGATGGCGCAGGCGACAAGAAGGCCATCGAAGCGCGTGTGAATCAGATTCGCAAGCAGATCGAAGATACCTCGTCTGACTACGACAAGGAAAAGCTGCAGGAGCGCGTGGCCAAGCTGGCTGGCGGTGTTGCGGTCATCCGTGTTGGCGCCGGCACTGAAATGGAAATGAAAGAGAAGAAGGCTCGCGTGGAAGACGCGCTGCACTCAACTCGTGCTGCGGTGGAAGAGGGTGTTGTTCCTGGCGGTGGTGTCGCACTGGTTCGTGCGCTGCAGGCCGTTGAAGGCAAGCTGAAAGGCGACAACGAAGATCAGAACGTGGGTATCGCGTTGCTGATGCGTGCTGTTACTGCTCCGCTGCGTCAGATCGTACGCAACGCCGGTGATGAGCCATCAGTTGTTCTCGACAAGGTGAAGTCTGCCACTGGCAACCAGGGCTACAACGCAGCCACCGGCGAGTATGTAGACATGGTTGAAGCGGGCATCATCGACCCGGCCAAAGTGACTCGCAGTGCATTGCAGGCTGCTGGCTCCGTGGCTGGCCTGATGATCACTACTGAGTGCATGATCACTGAAATCCCGGAAGAGAAGCCTGCTGCTGCTCCTGATATGGGCGGCATGGGTGGTATGGGCGGCATGGGCATGATGTAAGCCCGGCTTCCTGAGCCAACAAAAAAGGGCCAGCGCAAAAGCGCTGGCCCTTTTTTTTGCCTCGTTGAAAAAGGCCCAGAAAGGGCCTTTTCGTTTATGGTTCGCGGGTTCCGTCGATTTCGACAACAACACGACGATCTGGCTGCAGACACTCGATGGTTGCGGCATTGCTGCCCAGACCACGGCAATCAGATGGAGACAGCAGGGATTCGTCGTTCGCTACCCCTCGAGCCGTGATGGTGCCTGCCGGCACACCGCCCTGTACCAGGTATTCGCGTACTGCTTCTGCACGGCGCTGGGACAGTCCAAGGTTATATTCACGGCTACCGATACGGTCTGTATGGCCGACCACAATCGCTGCGTCGTAATCCAGTTCGTTGAGCTGGCGCAGCAGAGCATCAAGCTCCTGACGTCCAGACGGTCTGATAGTTGACTCGTCAAAGTCAAACAGCAGGCTGGCGTCCAGTGTGATGCTTACAGGCTCAGGTGCGGGTTCAGGGGCAGGCTCGGGCCGTGGTGCGGGTGCAGGCGTCGGAGCGACAGGTGCTGGCGCCGGGGCAGCCCGTCCAAAGCGGTAAACCACACCAACAGTCGCCATATGGGCACTGTCGCCAATCATCTGGTTTGAAGGCAGCTTGTAGTAATCCAGCTCTGCGCGTGCGGACAGGGCATCAGTAAAGTCATATTCCAGACCAACGCCGGCCTTGCCCTCGAATTCACGATCGGTTCGGCCGTCAAAGCTGTTGGCAGGTGTAGATGGGAAACGGGAGAATGACTGCGCGACCGCAGTACGTGCCACACCGGCGCGGAGCAAGGCTGTCAGCCTGTCGGTTACCGGCATTTTGGTGACCAGATCGAGCCCGAAACCGTCTACATTGGCTCTGCCTCTCATGTTCTGAGCGGGAGCAAGTCTCGTATTGAAGTCATAGTCGCCCAGACGAAAATAACTGAATTCGGCAGCGAAGATGTCGTTGATATCGTAGCCCAGCAGAAGTTTGCCAGCGCCGTCCTCGTCATCCTTGGTCAGTGACAGTACCTGCCGCCCATTCGCCTGAAAGGTTTCTGAGACCTCTTCGCGAGACAGACGACCATAACTTTCGCCATAGCTGCCACCAATGTAAAAGCCGCTATCCTGAGCCATAGCAAATGAGCTTGCCAGCAGCAGGGGGGCTGATACGATAGCAGCAGCGAGTGAGCCTTTAATCGGGTGGAATGGGTGTTTCATGTCTTTGAACTCCCTTGTGGGTTAGAATTCTCAGCTCATTCTTTATTATCAAGACAGTAAAAGCAAGGAATGCCCGCTCAGTAAGTGATTGATATCACAGTTGCCATGGTAGTTTCTGCGGATATGGCTCTCTAAGTCGGCGCGATCGAGAGGATGATGTGTCATGGGCTGGGATCCAGTCGTTCTGTTCTTTATTTTTGGCCTGGTGGCGGGCCTGCTGCGCAGTGAGTTGAAGCTGCCTCCTGCGCTATACGAGACGCTGTCCATCCTTCTTTTGCTGGCAATCGGCCTGCACGGTGGCGTGGAGCTGGCCGCTCAGGCCAGTCCCGCCCTGCTTTGGCAGATGCTGGCGGTGTTATTGATGGGCGTGGCCTTGCCACTGATTGCCTTCCCACTTCTGCGCATCCTGCGCTTCGGGCGTATTGATTCTGCAAGCATTGCTGCGCACTACGGCTCTGTCAGCGCCGGAACCTTTGCCGTTGTGGTGGCCTATATGGTCACCGAGGAAGTTTTTTTCGAAAGTTATATGCCGCTGTTTGTAGCCATTCTGGAGATCCCGGCAATCATCGTCGGTATTATTCTGGCAAGAGGGCTTTCAAAACAGACCCACTGGGGCGAACTGGGCAGGGAAATACTGCTCGGTAAGAGCATCATGCTGCTATTGGGTGGTCTGGTTATAGGCGTGCTGGCGGGCAAAGAAGCGGTTGCACCTCTCGAGCCGCTCTATACCAGCATGTTCCCCCCGGTACTGGCGCTGTTCCTGCTGGAGATGGGGCTGATAGCCTCGAGGCAGATGTCAGCGCTGCGCTCCGTTGGTCTGCGCCTGGTGTTTTTCGCGCTGCTGATGCCATGGCTGGGCGCCGGCGTTGGTCTGATGGTAGGCGCAGGAATTGGCCTGTCGATCGGTGGCACGGCAATGCTGGCGACTCTGGGTGCGAGTGCTTCCTATATCGCGGTGCCTGCCGCCATGCGACTGGCCCTGCCTGAGGCCAACCCTTCACTTTCGCTGGCAGCGTCTCTGGGTATCACATTCCCGTTTAATATCCTGATTGGAATCCCTCTTTATCTGCAGGCAGCGCAATGGCTGCTGACTGGAGCATCATCATGAGCGAACACAGTGGCGCTGCAACACGGACGTTGGTGACCATCATCTGCGAAGCGGTCCTGGAGTCCAGGCTGCTTAAAGACCTGGACGCCCTGGGGGCGCCCGGCTGGACGATCTCAGAAGCGCGCGGCAGTGGCAGTCGCGGCGTCAGGGCATCGGATTGGGACAACAACAGCAATATCCGGGTGGAGGTTGTCTGTGGTCGACCCGTGGCAGAAAAAATCATGCAGTACATGCAGGCGCACTATTATGCAGACTTTGCCATGATCTGCTTCCTGTCAGACGTGGAAGTGCTGCGATTGCACAAGTTCTGATATATACTACGCGCTTTTTCTTTCTGAGAGGAAATGCCAATGACCGCACCGGCAAAACCTTTGGTGGGTGTCATCATGGGGTCCAAGTCTGACTGGTCGACCATGAGCCATACCGCCCAGATGCTGGAGCAGCTCGGTATCCCCCACGAAGTCAAAGTCGTCTCGGCACACCGTACGCCTGATCTTTTGTTCAGCTACGCGGACACTGCCGCCGAGCGAGGGCTTGAAGTCATTATTGCAGGTGCAGGCGGCGCAGCCCACCTTCCCGGTATGTGTGCGTCAAAAACGCATCTGCCGGTGCTGGGTGTTCCGGTGCAGTCCTCCATGTTGTCTGGAGTAGACTCTCTTCTCTCAATTGTGCAGATGCCAGCGGGCATCGCTGTGGCTACTCTGGCTATCGGTCGCGCCGGTGCAGTCAATGCGGCGCTGCTGGCTGCCAGCATACTGGGTAACAAGTACCCCGAGTACCAGCAGGCACTCAAGGCCTTTCGGGACAATCAGACCCGGACAGTGCTGGACAATCCCGATCCAAGTCAGGCGTAACTGGCGCAACGTGACGGTCAACTTATGAAAATAGGCGTGATTGGTGGTGGTCAATTGGGGCGGATGCTGGCTTTGGCAGGCACTCCGCTGGGGATGCAGTTTGTGTTTCTGGATCCAGCGTCGGATGCCTGCGCAGCCGCTCTGGGTTCGCACATCTGTGCAGATTACAACGACTACGATCATCTGCAGCAGCTGGCGCAGCAGGTTGACCTGGTAACCTTCGAGTTTGAGAACGTGCCAGCCGATACAGTTGCCTTTCTGTCGCAACTGGTGCCTGTCTATCCGGGTGCTGAAGCGCTGCGCATCGCACGCGACCGACTGCTGGAAAAGACGCTGTTCAGGCAGCTGGGTATTCCGGTTGCGCCCTTCGCCGATATTCACAGCCAGGCTGATCTGGAAGAGGCTGCCAAAACCCTGGGTTTACCTGCGGTCCTGAAAACACGGACTCTGGGTTACGATGGCAAGGGGCAACGTGTGCTGCGTCAGCCAGAAGACCTGCAGGGAGCATTCGCGGCACTGGGCTCGGTGCCCTGCATACTGGAAACCTTTGTGCCTTTCAGTGGCGAAGTTTCTCTGGTCGCTGTGCGCGGGCGCGATGGCGAAACCCGCGCCTATCCGCTGGTTCATAATACCCACACCGACGGTATCCTGCGCCTGTCCATCGCCAGTTCCGACCATCCCTTGCAGGCTCAGGCTGAGGACTACGTGAATCGCGTGCTGGAGCATCTGGATTATGTCGGGGTTCTGGCATTTGAATTCTTCGAAATTGATGGCGGGCTAAAAGCCAATGAAATTGCGCCGCGAGTGCATAACAGTGGTCACTGGACTATTGAAGGGGCCGAGTGCAGTCAGTTCGAAAATCATCTGCGGGCGATTACCGGACTGCCATTGGGTGATACCCGTAAAGTAGGCGAAAGTGCCATGATTAACTTCATAGGTGAAGTGCCCGACGCCAGCGTGGTTCTTGCCGAACCGTCATGCCACCTGCATCACTACAACAAGGCGTTTAAGGCCGGTCGCAAGGTCGGACACGCTACCCTTCGTTGCGACAGCATGGACCAGCTCCAGCAGGCCCTGCAACGCATGCAACAGATAGTTTGACACCAGTCGCCAGCTGAGCAAGCATTGAGACAGACGCAATGGCCCGGATGCACCGGGCCGCGACAGGAGATGTCTGTATGTTGACCCGCAAGACCGTCAAACGTCGATCACTTCGATCACGCTTCATCAGCTGGTTTCTAAAGCGCAAATTCAAGCCCAAATTGATGGCCGACGGTTTTGACCCGATACGCTTCCGCAAAACTGTTGAGCGCGATATGGGGCAGGGGGGGCCGGCAGACGGTGTCAGCATCCGTGAAGTTGAACAGCCCGGCCTTAAGGGCGAGTGGCATGAGCCCGCTGATGCGGATCCGGCGCGATGCATCCTGTATTGCCATGGTGGCGGTTATCTGTTTGGTACAGCCGCCTCCTACCGTCCATTCACGACGCGACTCGCCAAACAGTCCGGTGCCAGGGTGTTTTCCCTGGACTATCGTCGTGCTCCGGAGGTGCCTTTTCCAGCGGCCGCGGATGATGCCATGGCTGCCTGGCACTACCTGTTGGAAACGTTTCAGCCAGAGCAGATTTATCTGGCGGGCGATTCTGCAGGTGGTGGACTGGTATTGTCACTGCTGCACCAGATACGACAGGCTGGTCTTGCCATGCCCGCGAAAGCTGTGGTGTTGTCCCCTTATGCTGATTTGAAGTGCACGGGAACGTCGCTGGACAGCAATGATCGTAGTTGTGCAATGTTCAGTGGCGACGCGATTCGTCGAGCTGCGGCGGGTTATTTAAATGGCGCGGATCCCAAAGATCCCCGAGCTTCACCGCTGTATGCGGACTACACAGGGTTTCCGCCACTGCGAATTTATCTGAGTGACTCAGAAGTGCTGCGCGATGACGGTATCAGGGTTGCGGAACGCGCAGCGGATGCTGGTGTCAGTGTCGAATTGCACACCTGGCGCGGCCAGCCTCATGTCTGGCCACTGTTTGTTCCAGTAATGCCAGAGGCGAACATCACGCTTCAGGAAATGGCTGATTTCTGCCGGACCTGATTTTCGCTCAGGATTCGCGTAGCACCAGTTCGACACGACGATTCCCAGCCCGACCCTCCGCGCTGGCATTGCTCTGCAGGGGTTGAGTGTCAGCGTAACCAATAGCGCGCATGCGTGATGGATCGATGCCATCACTTTCCAGAAAACGCAGTACAGAAATTGCGCGTGCGCTGGACAGCTCCCAGTTGGAGGGGAAGCGGGGAGTGCTTATCGGTATATTGTCGGTGTGGCCTTCTACCGAGATGTCACCACTGAATGCTTCAAGTACTTCAGTCAATTGGCTGATCAGAATCATACCCTCGTAACGCAGCTCTGCCTCGCCGCTGTCGAATAACAGGTTGTCGGCGATACGCAGGGTCAGTCCTTCTGTGCCAGGTGTCGCGTCGACGCCCTGCAGCGACAAAGCGTTGAGGCTGTCCTGCAGATCACCATAACGCTCCTCGTAATCCTCAATGCTCTGGTCGTTGGTACCGGTGGCGTCAGCATCGGGATTGGTCTCGCCAGAATTGCCGGCAATTATGGCGTTGTACTCGGGTAAAACACCGATTCCTCCCGTCAAGACGCCGTCAGTGGCCGCCTGGACGCTGGTAATCTGATTCGGGTTGGTAGACGTGCTGCCAGTCACTTGTCCGTCGGCGCCGGGTGCTCCCGAGGTGACCAGGGTCTGGAGGACGGGCTCCTCTTCGGTTTTTGGTTCCGACATTGCCAGCAATAGCACAAAAAAGGCGATCAGCAGCGTCAAGACGTCCAGGTAGCTGAGCATCCAGGAATTATCCTGCTCTGGTGGTGCCCCGTCGTCGCCAACCTGGTCGACGGAATATCGACTCATTTCCATAACACAGTTCCAGTGCCGTCAGGCGTCCGCCCTCCGCTTCATGGGTGGCATGCCCTTGTCGCGAATTTCGTCTTCATAAGTTGCTGCAAAGCCTTTAAGCGTATCTTCGATGAAAGACGGCGGGCGGCGCTTGCTCATCATGGCGACGCCTTCGAGCACCATGTTCATCGCAATCAGGCGTTCCTCGGTTCGACGTTCCAGCTTGACGGCAATCGGCTGAAAAAACACGTTGCCCAGCAAAATACCGTAAAAGGTGGTCAGCAGCGCAACCGCCATCTGCGGACCGATCATGTCCAGGCTGCCTGAATCCATCACCGCCAGCATATTCACCAGCCCTACCAGCGTGCCTATCATGCCGAAGGCGGCAGCGTAGGTGGACATGGTTCGGAAGATATGCGCTTCGGCTTTCTCTCTCGCCTTCACGCGGGCGATCCGCCAGCGCATGGTGTCGATGATTTCCTGCTCGTCAGTATTGGCGATCACCAGCTGTATGCCATTGCGCAGAAAGGGGTTTTTTATCTTGACCAGCGCATCGTCGACATCCTTGATATTGCCTTGAAACCACAGGCGCGATACCTGCACCATCTCTTTGATGTCGTCACGCGTGTAGGTGTTTTCGCGCCGGAATACCAGGCCGACCAGTTTGAATACCCGCAACACCTCTTTCATGGGGTAGCTGATGAATGTCGCCGCCATTGTGCCGGTTATCACGATGGCCAACCCTGGCAGGTTCAAAAAGCTGGTCTCCGACTCAGCAGAAAAGAACAGTACGCTGGTCAGCAGCGCAACGCTGGACAGCATGCCGATGATGGTGGACGGATTCATAACAGGTCCTGGATTGCGGGTTAACTCCTTAAGTATCGGTTGGCGACGGTCAATCTTTAGTGCCAGATCTGCATGTCATTGAACCGTCATGGAAGTTACATCAATTGGTCACCAAAGCTTCATAGCATGGTCGCGAAAAATAAAACCGACAAATTCCCACATGCTTCTGGAGTTTTTTGATGAGCAATTCTCACGCATTCACATACCGCAAGCTTTTGATCGCCATGCTGGCTGTCAGCGGCGCAAGCGGCGCCAACGCACAGTCATCGGGCGAAATGGAAGAGATCCTGGTATTCGGCCAGCGCGCCGCCCAGAACAAAGCGCTGGACGAGTACCGTCGCGCCAACTCGATCACCAACTATATCGCAGCCGATGACATGGGGCAGTTCGTGGACCAGAACGTCGCCGAATCCCTGCAGCGTCTGCCTGGTATCTCTATTACCCGTGATCAGGGCGAGGGACGATTTGTCAGCGTGCGCGGTATTGATGCGGGGCTGAGCACGGTCACCATCAATGGCGTGCGTATTGGCACACCGGAAGATGGTTCACGCGCTGTGCCGCTGGATGTGATTCCTACTGGCTCAGTTGATCTGCTGGAAGTCACCAAGGTACCAACTCCGGATATGCCAGGTGATGCCATTGGTGGCGCCGTCAATGTGCGCTCTGCGTCAGCCTTCGATCGTAACGAAAGGCAGATCAGTTATCGCGTACAAGGTTCCTATAACGAGCTGAGCGGTGAGACCTCTCCCAGAGGTCAGCTGGATTTCAGCGACGTGGTCAGCGCCTTTGGTGGCACCGAAAATCTGGGTGTGACCTTCGGCGTCAACTACACTGAACGCAGCATGGAGTCCGATAACATCGAGCCGGAGTACGACTTCCTGGATTTCAATGGCGAAGATGTCTTCTCACTGCTGGAAGTGAATGAGCGTAAGTATGCGCTGACCCGGGAGCGCATCGGCATGAACCTGAACCTGGAGTATCAGGCCAACGACCAGACCCGTCTGTATGCCAATACCGTTTATAGCGAATTTACAGACGCCGAAAGCCGCCAGCGTAATGTCTTTGTGTTTGAAGACGGCACCATCACCTCCTACGATGGTACCAACGTTACCTATGCGGACTTGCCGGAAGACAGCTTCCGCCGCCGTATTCGTTTCCGCACTAAAGACCAGGATACGCTGGCGTTCAATGTGGGCGCTGAACATGCCCTGCGCGCCTGGACGCTGGACTACAATGTCGGCGTCTCAACCACCAAAGAACGCGTGTTGGACGAGAAGGAAGGTCGCTTCGAGAAAACCGGCAGTGAGCTGGATGCGAATGTCGTGATTGGTCAGGGCATCGCGCGCTACACGTTTCTGGAAAACGGCTCGCCTGCCACAGCTTATCTGGACAATGCGATTTACGAGCTCGACCGCGTAGTGGTTGAGCCAATTCTGGTGGACGACGACGAAGTCAACTTCCAGCTCAACATGGAAGTGCCCTATGCCTTTGGTATGGAGTCACTGACATTAAAAGCAGGCCTGGATGGGCGCTACAAGGACAAAAAAACCGACATCAGCGAAATCGAAGAGCGTATTACACCCGATGTGATGCTGTCGCAGTTCACAACCACGGCACCATCCTACGGTCTGGGTAATCTGGGTCAGGGTATTGATGCGGGTGCGTTCATGAGCTACTACGATCAGAACCGCAACCAGTTTGCTGTTCGTCCTCAGGATCGGGACGAAACCCTGGTATTGAATACCGTCAACGATTTTGACGCTGAGGAAGATGTGACAGCCGCCTATCTGATGGGCACCTGGGCGCTGGACCGGCTGCAGATCATCGCTGGCGCGCGTGTCGAGCGCACCAGCTATAGTGCCGACGGCAATCAACTGGTGTTTGATGAAAATGAAAACCTCAGCGTCAATGCACGCTCGGTCTCATCGGACTACAGCAATTTGCTGCCGGGTCTGCACCTGCGTTATGAGCCGCTGGACAATCTGGTGGTTCGTGCGGCGTGGAGCAACACCATTGCGCGGCCCAATTTCAACGATATCTCGCCACGTTCACAGATCAATCGTGAATCACTGGAGATCGACATGGGCAACCCGGATCTGGATCCGTATGAATCCAGCAACCTGGACCTGCTGGCAGACTGGTACTACGGTGGGTCTGGTGTAATCTCTGCGGGTGTCTTTTATAAAGATATCGACGACTATATTGTTGAATTCACTACGCGTAACAGCACAGCATTCAACGGTTATGATGTCACCATGCCGATCAATGGCACCAAAGCATCGGTAACAGGTGTCGAGTTCAATGCGCAGCAGGGGCTGGATGTTATCAATGCGCAATTGTCCGGCCTGCTGGTGGGACTTAACCTGACCGTGCTGGATACCGAGTTGAACGTTGCGGAACGTGCTAACGAAAACTTCATGCTGCCGCAGGCCGCAGAACGTTCAGCCAATGCCTATCTTGGATTCGAGAATGAGCGTTTAAGCACTCGTCTGAGTATTACCCATCGTGATGAGTACCTGGAAGAGATAGGTGACGACACTCGCTTCGACATCTACGTGGCGCCGCATACACAAGTGGATCTGACCGCGGCATATCGAATCAGCGACCAGCTTGAAGTAGTCGCGGAGTTGACCAACCTGACCGATGAGCCTTTGGAGCTGTATCAGGGAAGCAAGGCCTATACCTTCCAGTTTGAGGAATACGGCCCGACATTTGCCGTGGGTCTGAAAGGTCGATTCTAAGTACTTCTGGTCCAACGCAATAGCACAAGGCCCGGTTAACACCGGGCCTTTGTGTTTATGCCCCCAATTGAACCCGGCCGGTAATTACATTAATCTGCTGGAATACCGGGTTATTGTTATGAACGGGCTTCCAATCTATGGGTGACATCACACCTGTCCTGCCCTCACACTGCCTTAACTGTGACACTGAGTTGCAGGGGCAGTGGTGCCATCATTGCGGCCAGAAGGCCAGGAGCGAAGTCCGCCATTTTGGATCGGTTTTCACCGATATCCTCGACACTGTCTTTGAGTACGACAATCGCATCTGGCGAACACTGGTGCCCCTGTATTTTAAGCCCGGGCGTCTGACGCGCGACTATATGGCAGGCAAACGAGCTCGTTACGTATTGCCATTTCGGCTGTTCTTTGTCCTGAGTATCGTCAGTTTCCTGGCATTGCAGCTACTGGCATTGCCTGATGAAGTAACAGAACTGAGTGCCCGTGCGAATTATGAAATATTTGCGGAGCTCGAAACCGCAGACGCCGTTATCGCAGAACGTGATCGCTTGATATCAGAAATCCAGCAATCGCTCACTGAGCTGGAAGCCGGTTCGGTTGATGGCGGTGGACTTGCCGGCAACACGCTACGAAGTGCTAGAGACGGTATTGAAACTGCGGCCCGATCGCGGCTTGAAGAGCTTGGAGTCACAACTGAGCCGCCAGCTATTCCGCCGCCCGAGCCGGTGACGCCGCAGGAGCCAGCCGAAACCGGCCTGCCTGATACGACTGGCGAATCAGCAGAGGACAGCTTCCGCAGTGAGCTACAGATCGACTGGTTGCCGCAAAGTGCCAACCAGTGGCTGAATGCCATGGTCGAGCGTGGAGTCGGCAACCTGGAGCAGGTGAATCAGGATCCGGGCCGGTTGATTGATGCCATGTTCAGCCTGTTGCCTATCGTGCTTTTCTGCATGCTGCCCATTTTTGCGCTGTTGCTGAAGTTGTTCTATGTCTTCTCTGGCCGTATGTACATGGAGCATTTTGTGGTGGCTCTGCACAGCCACAGTTTCCTTTTCATGGCGCTGTTGATCGGTCTGCTTCTGAACTGGGTTTCCGGATTGCCGCCGGCTGGCTCGTTTCTGGAAGGGGTTCTTTCCACAATAGGAAGGGTGGCTACAGTTTGGGCGCCGCTTTATCTTCTGCTGATGCAAAGGACTGTGTACGGGCAGGGCTGGGCTATGACGGTAGCAAAATATCTGGTGATAGGGGTTCTGTACTTCATGCTGCTGGCAATGGCGCTGCTGACAGCGGCCTTGCTGAGTCTGGTCAGCCTTTAGCGAACGCTGTCAGGCTGACCTCCTCAAGATCACTGATTAAGCCAGGTTTTCGTTAGCGAAATCCCAGTTGATCAGGTTGTCGACAAAACTGTTCAGGAAGTCAGGGCGACGATTCTGGTAATCCAGGTAGTAGGCATGTTCCCACACGTCGCAGACCAGGATGGGCTTGGCGCTGGTGGTCAGCGGTGTTTCGGCATTCGGAGTCTTGACGACTTTCAGTTTGCCACCGTCTTCAACCAGCCATACCCAGCCGCTGCCGAACTGGCCGGCACCGCCATTCACGAATTCTTTCTTGAAGTTTTCATAGCTGCCAAAATCAGCATTAATGCGATCGGCAATTGCGCCGGTTGGCGCGCCACCACCATTAGGTGTCATGCTTTTCCAGAAGAAATTGTGGTTGTACACCTGGGCGACGTTGTTGAACAGTGGGCCGCCTACTTTGGCTGATTCGCGGACCAGATCTTCCAGGTTATCGGCGTCGATGCCGGCGTCAGCCAGCAGTTCATTGCCTTTGACGACATAGGTGTTGTGGTGTTTGCCATGGTGGAAACTGAAGGTTTCCGCTGACATATGCGGCTCCAGTGCATTGGCCGCATACGGGAGTTCAGGTAGTTCTAATTTCATAGCATCCTCAGCTTGTTTTGGATTGAACTAGACTTGGTGAGCATAATGCACAAAGGCCGGTGATTCAAGGTAAGCGCCTGTTTGACAGGCTTTGCTGGCAGCCCCTGAATGCGTCTACAATAGGCGGCAACCCTGTACTGAGGAATTGAGTGATGCGAGATAATGACGATATTGGTGATGATATTCCTTCGATGTCGGTTCCGAAGGATGAGGTAGCGTCGCGCCAGAAAGCCCGTCGTCAGCCAGACCTGGTCAAAACGGCCTCCTACACCGAGCAGGTAAAGGTATCCACCTGGCCGGTACGTATCATGCTGGGTGTACTGACGCTGGCGCTGATCGGCGGTGCCTATGCCGGATACACGGTCTATCAGGGTACTTTGCAGCAGCTTGATCAGGCTGAGCGCCGAATTCTGGACCTGGAAGACCGGCTTGCCCTGGTCGGCGACAGCGCCGAAGAAACTACCGGTAACATCATTGAGCGCCTGGATTTCAATTTTTCCGAGATTGATAAACTATGGGCGGCACGTAACGCCACCAACAGCAATGTCGACGACCTCACGGGTCGTGTCGCCAATGTTGAGACCCGCTCCCAGGAAAACCTGACGGCGATCGAGGAAACAAGCCAGCGTCTGGTTAATGTCTCTTCGCTGGCTGAAGGCGCGCAGCGGGACATCGCATCCGTGCGTCAGGAGACCAGCCAGGTGTCGCAGCGTCTGAACACGCTGAACGGGCAGGTGCAGAACCTGCAGGGCGTGGCTCAGGAGTTGGTTAATCTGCGTGCCACCATCAGCACGGCCGAGAATGCCTCAGGTGGTCTCAACGATCGCCTGATGCGCGTGGAAGAGGCTATTGAAGCGATTGATGCCTACCGCCTGCAGTCCAACCAGGCATTGCAGCGTCTGCAGGAACAGATCGAAGCGGTGGCACAGGACTAACAGCACCAGCAGCACTGGCAGAGCAGGCCGCGTCGCTATATAATGCGCGGCCTTCCTCAGGGCGGACGTGGTGGAATTGGTAGACACGCTGGATTTAGGTTCCAGTGCCGCAAGGTGTGAGAGTTCGAGTCTCTCCGTCCGCACCATTAAATCGGTTGATACCCATGCTGACCGAAAACCTCTTTGATGCAATCCCCGAATCTTCAGACGCCGAACAGTTCGACGAGATACTCAATACACCTGGCGTGCGCATAGAGCGTATCGTCTCGCAGGGTCACACGTCACCTGCGCAAGGCTGGTATGACCAGGATGAACATGAGTGGGTCATGGTGCTGCAGGGTGGTGCTGTACTCGCCTTCGAAAACAGTGCGGATGTGCGCCTGGCTGCTGGCGACTACATCAATATTCCTGCGCACTGCCGCCACCGGGTCGCGTGGACAGATCCTGATCAAAAGACGGTCTGGCTGGCTGTGTTCTACAGCGCTGCAGGCATCTAAACAACAAACTCTCCTAACTTACGGACCAAGCCTGTCAGAGCCCCTGGCCTGACCCCGCCCTGCTGTTTCTTATCGGTGTGTTAATTTATTAGCAGAAATCGCTTGACTTTGATTCTTGCATGCTATTTTATTAGCACTATGTTAAATATTTAACACTCGCTGCAATCCAGCGGCGTAGCTACCGGAGCACCGGGCAGGAAGCCAGGGCGCCCGGACAGGAGAGGATCAATGACCAAAGCAGACAAATTAAGCCGGCGTGAACGTCAGATCATGGACATTCTCTATCGACTGGAGCACGCCAGCGTAAAGGATGTGATGGAGGCAATGGAGGATGCGCCCAGTTATTCATCAGTGCGCACGTTGCTGGGCAAACTGGTGGAGAAGGGGCATGTCGGTCACCGTGAGAGTGGCCCCAAGTATGTCTATTTTCCACTGGTCGCTCGAGAAAAAGCCTCACGATCGGCGCTGGGTAATGTCGTCAGGACATTCTTTGATGACTCTCCCTATCTGGCCGTGAACTCATTATTGGATATGTCACTGGATGAGCTCTCCGATGAGGAGCTTGACGAGCTCAAGTCCATGATTCAGGCACATAAGCGCCGCAAGTCATCCGGTGAGGAGGTCTGATTATGGAACAGGCAATCTGGTTGATGGACTTGCTCGGAAAATCGGTGTTGCTGGTGCTGGTCTTTGTGCTTGCAGACAAATTGCTGAGCAAGCGGTGCGTCGCGGCGAGTCAGCACCTTTTGTGGCTGGGCTGTCTTTGCTGTCTGATCATGCTGCCCGTTACGGGAGTTATTTTGCAAGGCATTCAGGTTGAAGAGACAGCTGGCGCTCCCGCTTCGGCACTGTTCGAGTTGCGCGTCAGCACTCTGCAGAGCGCATCGGCGAGGAGCTGGTCTTTTGTAACGCTTCTGATTGCACTTTACGCCAGTGTGGCAGTGCTGTTGGCGTCCCGGCTGCTGATAGCCGCAGTGCGTCTTGCCAGCATTGTACGCCAGTCTCAATTACCGGCCGACTCCAGAACAGTGACGCAGCTCAGTGAGTTGAAAGATCGCCTGCAGATAAAAAGACCTGTTGTGCTGCGGGTAAATGATTCGCTGGATTCGCCGGTTTCATTCGGGCTGCTCAGACCAACAATTCTCCTGCCAGGCGTGTCATCAAAGTGGTCTGACTCGGTATTGACCGATGTGTTGTTGCATGAGCTTTGCCATATTAAACGACTCGATTGGTTGACTGCTCTATTGTCCTATCTGGCCGCCTGCGCCTTCTGGATAAATCCGCTGGCCTGGCTCGCCGCGAAGCGCCTGCATGAGTCTTCCGAAAACAGTTGTGATGCGGCCGTGCTGCAAGCTGGCCGCATGAATACCGACTACGCAGAAAGTTTGCTGGGAGTGGCAACCGGCTGTATCCATGCCCGGCGTTCCAGACGCATCAGCAGCCTGCTGGTGCAGACCATGCACGACCGCCACACACTAAAACAAAGAATAAGCCGAGTGCTTGAGGAGAACGTGATGAACGCACAACAATCAAAACGCCATATGCGCAAATCGCTGGCTGCTGTTGCCTTACTTTCAGCAACAGTGCTGGGGGTGATGGGAAGTCATCAGATGCTGCAGGCCCAGGAACAGCCCAACCCGGAAAGTCGTGACGTCGATCAGGAAATGATACCGCTGAATACTGTCGAGCCGATGTATCCGCGGCAGGCAGCCGACGAGAGAATTGAGGGCTGGGTGCACGTAAGGTTCACTGTGACAGCTGATGGCGTCGTCGATTCAGACTCTATCCGGGTGCTGGAGGCTGAACCTCCCTATATGTTTGATCACACAGCTGTGGCCGCTACCAGACAGTTCCGTTTCCGGCCACGCGTGGTCGCCGGCCAGGCGGTTGACGTGCCGAATGTTCAGTATGTGTTCCGTTATGAGCTTGAGGCTCCGGCCTCCGATGAATAATGGGTAGTCGATATTGATCGATCAAGTGGTAGAACGTAATGCCGGGTTTGACCTGTGGGTCGGCCCGGCATTTTTTTTGCGCAGACGCTATGAGTTTTTGACGTTAAATGTGCGCGCTTTTAGCGGAACAATAAATCCTGGTTTGCCTCCCGCTTGATTCATCTCAATGGATTCTCACGAAATCGGTGTAGAGTGAATCTGACGGCCATAGCAGAGGCGAAGCAGATGACAATCGAAAACCGGCTTCATGAAGAACAAATATGGGATCGATCCATTCGCATCTTTCATTGGGTGAATGTGGTCTGTGTCCTGGCTCTGATTGTTATTGGTTCAGCTATACTTTATGCCAACTCGCTGGGAGTCAGTAGCGAGGGCAAGATAACGCTTAAAATCATGCACGCCTATGTGGGATATGTGTTCGCCTTCAATCTGCTCTGGCGCCTGGTATGGGGCTTTGTGGGTAGCAGCACGGCGCGCTGGGGGGCGGTAATGCCGTTCAGCAAATCCTTCAGGAGCGACCTGAAAACGTGGTTGCACGGTGTGCGCACGGGCCACCCTCCCGAGTATCGCGGACATAATCCGGCTGCCAGACTGATGCTGCTGTTTTTGTATATTCTACTGGTCGGGCAAATGGCCACCGGCCTGGTGCTGGCAGGCACAGACCTATATTTCCCGCCTTTCGGGCACGAGTTTGCGGAGTGGGCAACTGGTGCCGGTGAAGATCACAGTCAATTAGTGGGTCTGGTGCCCGGCGCCAAGGAAATGCTGGATCCGGAAGGTTATGCGGCAATGAGAGAATTCAGGGCGCCATTCATTGAGATTCACAAAATATTCTTCTGGCTGTTACTTGTGTCGGCTTTCCTGCATGTCCTTGCCGTTGTAGTTGAAGAAGTCCGTTTCGGTAGCGGTCTGGTTTCCGCCATGATTTCCGGCAAGAAGGTATTTCGTCGCCACCCCCAGGATTGACATCTCTGGCAGATCTGGACGCTTTGGAAACGGCCCGTCCAGGTTGAGTCTGCCGAGACAATTGCATATGTCGACTCAAAAGCGCCAAAGCAGTATCCGAAAGCCACGCCATTGCGTGAGCTGTGGTATTGAGTCTAAAGCCTACAGCGCCGTATAAGTTCCTTCAGGCAAGGGCGTTTGTTATGCTGAAGTCACCGTATTGGCAGTGCTACATAATACGGCGCTGTTTTCTGCGGTATCAGCGGGCTCATCCCCAGCGATCCCATCAAGAGGTAGGCCATGAAGGATCTGAAAAGTCTCATCAACAAAAAGTCACCAGCCCGGCAGCGCGGCGCCGACTCGCTTCCGGCATCCCGCCCGGACATCAGTAATTTCCTGCAGCAGGTTAAATCCATGCCGCCGGTCAATACCAATGGGCGCAGTGGCCGTCTGATTTTTGCGCTTGATGCCACCGCCTCCAGAGAAGCAACCTGGGATAAGGCAATGCAGTTACAGGCCGATATGTTCGCCAGTGCCAGCAGCCTGGGTGGCCTGCAGATTCAGCTTTGTTATTTCAGGGGTGTCGCCGAGTTTCGAGCCAGCGACTGGTATGGAGATTCCTCACAGTTACTGCCGCAAATGACGGGGATACGTTGCCAGGCGGGCATCACCAAGATTGAGAGACTGCTGGAGCACGTCAAGGCTGAAACACGCCGTGAGAAAGTGCATGCCGTGGTTTACGTTGGTGACTGCATGGAAGAGAGCATGGACGTGTTGTGCCAGCATGCCGGCGAGCTGGGGTTGTTGCGGGTGCCTCTGTTTGTTTTTCAGGAAGGTCCGGATATTACTGCGCAGCGCTGTTTTGTTGAGATGGCGCGGCTTTCCGGAGGTGCATATTCGCCCTTTGATCACGGCAGTGCAGAGCAGCTGCGTGACCTGTTGAAGGCCGTTGCGGTGTACGCCAGCGGCGGGATTAAGGCGCTGGAGGATTTCAGTCGTCGTGCACACCCTTCAGTAAAATTGCTTGGCCAACAGCTATCCGGTTAAGCTTCCAGTCTCATTGTCCGTCCTGCTGCTTAAAACGATTGGGAGACTGCATCGTTGTTGATTTTCAGACTGCTGGGCCCGCTGTTGCTGATCGGGCTTGCCTGGTGGGGGCTGTTGCGCGTCAGGCAACATTACTCACTCACAAAACAGCAGTTTCGCTGGCTGGTTGTACTGACGTCGGTATTGGTGCTTGTCCTGGCCCTGATCCTGATGGGACGACTGCCAGTGCAGGCAGTACTGGCACCGATCATATTCCTGCTTACCTTCGCGATGCGCAATGCCCACTGGCTGATGCAGCTCGCGTCCATGTTACGTCTGCGGCGCTCCTCGACGGGTTCAGGGCCTGCTGGCAGCGGTGGACGTCGCTCTGGCAGCTCTACAGTTAAAACTGACTGGCTGGCGATGGAGCTGCAGCACAGCACGGGGGCAATGGACGGACGGGTCCTGCAAGGTCAGTTTCAGGGCAAGCGGCTGTCGCAACTGGGTCTTCCGGACCTGCTGGAACTGGCGCAGGAGAGCCAGGACGACGCTGATACCCTGCAATTGCTGGAAGCCTATCTGGATCGGATGCATCCTGACTGGCGTGAGCAGAGTGATTCGGCCTCAGGCCAGACGGGCGGTGAACGTGCACATCAAGACAGCGATACAATGTCTGAGTCACTGGCGCTGGAAATACTGGGGCTTGAGGCTGGCGCCACCCGGGAGGAAATCATGGCTGCCCACAGGCGTCTGATGCAGAAGCTGCACCCGGACCGGGGAGGCTCGCCCTACCTGGCGCAGCGGCTCAACGAGGCTCGTGATGTTTTGCTGGGGAAACGAGCCTGATTGAAAACTGCCGGGCCAGTGTACGAGCCGGGTCTTATTTCTTTTTGTTAAGAAATGCCTGGAAAATCGCCTGGGCGTCAGGTGATTGCAGCAGTCGTGAGAATTGCAGCAGTTCGGCCTGAATCGTATCGTTCATCGGCGATGCCTGGTTGCGCTTGATCAGTGCTTTTGAGGTGCGTACTGCATCCGCAGGCAATTTGGCCAGCTCTGTCGCCTTGGCCATGGCGTGTTCAAGGTAACCAGCCGAAGGCAGCACCTCATTCACCATGCCATACTGATGAGCTTTGGCGGCGGAGAACCGATCACCCAGCAGCAACAGCTCGCTGGCGCGCTGGTGGCCCAGGATCTGCGGCAGCAAGGCACTGGAGCCGGCTTCCGGGCACAGACCCAGACGGGTGAATGGCAGCTGGAAGTAAGCATCCTCAGCCGCATACACAAGGTCACAGTGCAGCAGCATGGTGGTTCCAATACCGATGGCAAGCCCCCCAACCGCCGCTACCACCGGTTTGCCGGCATGTGCGATAGCCTTCATGAACTGAACAGAGGGACGCTCTGTGCCGACGTCAGACGATTTAACAAAGTCATTAACATCGTTGCCACTGGTGAAACAGTCTTCAGCACCACGAATCAGAATCACCCGCGCATCGTCGTCTTTTTCAGCAGCCGAAATGCCCTGAGCCAATGCCTGATACATGGTCTGTGTCAGCGCATTCTTTTTTTCGGGTCGCTGAATCTGCATTACAAAAACGCCGTGTGTCAGTTGATAGCTAATATTCGGATCGGGTGATGTGATCATGGGTACCGCTCTGATAAATGAATTATTGTGTCAGCCAGACACCCGATTGTAGAGCAAGCAGTCAGCTATTGGTAGGGTTGGTGATGCGCTCAAAGCGCTTGCGCACATTGTCCGTCATGAGGCCCGCTGAGCTCATGTTCAGGCTGAGTTGCCGCAGCCTCTGGCGGGCAATTTCAGGATGGCGAATACGGTATTGTCGCAGGTGCAATCGAAGATGTGCGGCATCCCAGCGGCCTTCACGCGCCAGTGCCGCGCTACTGTGTGTTGTATCGATCAGTAGCAGGGCGCTTCGCAGCAGATGGCTGCCTCTGAGTTCTCGTTCCTCTGGTGTGAGATCTGCGAAAGCTTCGTGCAATGTGTCAGTGCCGAATTTCACATGCCTGGCTTCATCCTGCAATATCAATGCAAGCCCCTGTTGCAGCGCCGGTATGCTGCTAATGCTTTTGAGCTCCCTGAATCTGGCCAGAGCCAGGCTTTCAATCAGGACCTGGCATACACTGAACTTATAACGCCAGTCCGGGCTTTGCAGCGCGTCATGAATAAGCCTCGCGAGCTGATTGTTGGGCGCGGAAACAGGAAGCTTCGCCGCGACCATATACTGAATAAAAAAATCTACGTGCCGGGCCTCATCCGAGACCTGACTACTCATGAACAGTCTTGCTGCTGGGGTGGGTACAACGGACAACAATTGCGCTGACAGTAACAGAGCGGCCTGTTCGCCGTGAAGTATGTCGCTGAGCTCCATCGCATGACGATGCCAGCTCAGCGCACGACGCTGTTCTCGGGAAAGTGACTGGTAAGGCTGGTAGGCGTCAAGAGGATCATTGCTTTTACACTCCGGAAAGGCAGAGCTGCGCTTCGACATGTCCCAGTTAATCTGTTGCTGCACATTCCACACCCGGGCGTTTGCCAACTCATAAAGCATACGTTGGCGAGTCTCAGTACGCGTTCCTGACGTGCCTGGACTTTTATCAAGGTAGCCCAGAAGGAATGCGCTTTGCAGCGAATTTACATAGTTCATGTTTGTATGACTCATGGCCCTTTCATTGCTGGAACTGGTGCCTGTGTACATATTGTTTACCGCCGTCATTGCATAGATACCTAACCTGGATGTTAGACAGGTTGATCGAGATCTGCCGGAAATTATTTTTCAGGAAAATATCAGATGTCTGTGCTTAAACTCTTGGTAACCACGGCGGAAATTGATAGTCACAAGGAACAGTGATATGCAAAATCGGCTTGTAGCAACGGCTGCCCATGACCGCACTGCAGAGTCGGAGACACTTCCGGCCTTATTGCGATGCCGCGCGGCAGCAGAACCTGAAAAACTGATATACACGTTTTTGAATGCAGATCTCAAACCGGAATGCCAGATGACATTGTCAGGCTTGCTCGACCAGGCGCAAAAGCTGGCCTGTGGTATGCAGCGTATTGGCCTTACGGGGAAGCGACTTGGCCTGATTTATTCACATGGACCGGAGTTCGTGCTGGCATTCTGGGCATCTGTGTTGGCAGGTGTCACACCGGTACCAAGCACAAAACCCCGAGGTACATCCTGGTCCGGGATGGCAGCCTTGCTAAGTAAACAAGGTGTCCGCGCTGTACTCACAGGGCAGACTCTGGCTGCATTGATCAAGGTCGATCAGGTGCCGGTATACACACTGTCGTCGCTGCTGGAGTTCAGTCTTCAACAGTCACCGCTTAAGCTGCAATCGCCTCAGGCATCCGATGTTGCATTCATACAATTTACGTCGGGATCCACCAGCCAACCCAAAGGAGTGGCGATCTCGCACAGCAATATATTGGCTAATGTCAGGCAGATAAGCAGTGCATTCCAATGCAACAGGGATGATGTCGGACTGTCATGGCTGCCGTTCCATCACGATATGGGCCTGATTGGTCACGTCATCCAGCCAGTCTATGCGGGAATCCACAATTACTTTCTGTCGCCCAAGACATTTGTTGCCAGACCACTTAAGTGGCTTGCCGCCATCGACAAATACCGCGTCACCATTTCCGGTGGTCCAAGTTTCGCCTATCGTCGATGCCTGCAGCAGATATCCCAGTCAGGTCAGTTGGACACGGATCTGGACCTGAGTTGCTGGCGCCTGGCTTACTGCGGCTCAGAGCGAGTCAGTTACCGTACCCTCCGGGAATTTCTGACGGCACTGCGTCGATATGGCATGCAGGACCAGGCACTGTTCCCCTGTTACGGGCTTGCCGAGGCAACATTATTTGTCAGCGGAGTGCAAGGCTTGAAGGCTGACCGGGAAAGCCTCAACAAGAGGGATGATCAAGCCGTTGCTGTCGGGAGTAGCAGTCGAGTTATCAAAATAGTGGATACCGTAAGGCGACGTTGTTGCGAAGACGGTCAGGAAGGTGAGATATGGGTTAAATCGGCATCAGTGGCGAGCGGATATACCCGTGAAACTGAAAGTGATGGCAGGGTTTTTGGTCAACGGCTTAACGACGTTTCCGGCAGATTTTTGCGTACCGGCGATCGCGGATATTTCAGAGCGGGACTGCTGTATGTGACCGGGCGAGAGAACAGTATGCTCAAAGTCCGGGGCAAACCACTATGTGCAGAGTTCATTGAGGGGCAGGTTGAACACAGGTTTACCAGGCATGGTATTGGAAGATGTGCAGCTGTTGCAGTCAACTGTGACGGTTGTGAAACACTGGCGCTGATTCTGGAAAGTACTCGAGCCATAGCCAGTCTCGACCTGCATCGGATTGTTTCCTTTGTACTTGAGCTGACCGGTGTGGCTCCAGAGGGAGCCCACGTTCTCTCAAGTGGACGTATGCCGTTAACAACGAGTGGAAAAATCAAGCGCGATCAGTGCAGATCGCTGATGCAGAGTTTGCTGGACAAGGAGGTCAACTGTGCCTGAGTCTCTGATAAGAACCGGCATCGAGAATAAATTGCTGGAGCAGATTAATGTCACAGCGTCTCAAACCACCCGTGGCAAGGAGCCATGTCTGCAATCCTATGACAAGAACATTCGCATTGCCGACCTGGGGCTCGACTCCCTGAAGCTGGTAGAGCTTGTTTTTGAGCTGGAAGCCGAGTTTGGCATAGATGTCGACGAGTCCATGCTGATACAGGTGTCGACACTGGGTGATCTGGTGGAGCTGATATTTACTGCGATTCATGCCGAGGTTGCGACGTGATGCCTGGTGCCCGGTCCAGCAAAGAGCCAGCAGGGGGCGTCTGCTCGCTGGCCTATCGCCAGGACTTTCAAAGACGTTGTCAGCACATAGAAGACCGTATTACGCAAAGCCTCCGGCGCAGGAGTCAGGCTTTTATAGAGCACTCAATTCGTGTTGGGGATTTACCAGTCGATGGATTGCGGATTCTGAGAACTGAGCATGGTACTCAGGTCTCTGCTCTCTGCGGAAATGTCGGTAGTCCCACTCAAGGCGATAGACGAATCGGAAGCTTGACTGCACAGCTGAGGGTCATTGAAAAGCTGATGGCTCAGCCGATGAGTATTATTGAGTCGATACATGTGTCATGCCGCAGGAAGTTACACGAATCGATAAAAGCCGCCATAGTTGGGCACCCGTTGCTGAGGGCTTACTTAAAACTCGTCAGCCATTGCACAAGCTATTCTGAGGCGCTTTTGAAAGAGGAACGTGTGACCAGGCAGCTGCGGCGACAGATAATTGGTGTTCTGCTCAGCGAGCCTGAAAGGCGTGTGGCCAGGCTGCTGATTCAGCAGCAGCATATGACCGCGTTTTTTTACTGTTGGCGCCTGGCGCACTACCAGACTCGTAACACTGATAACGCTCAGTTGAGCCGCTTCGTCTGGCCTGAAGAAAGTGCCTATCAGCGAATGATACAAGAGAATCAGGAATCTCGCGTACTGGTCACTATTCATATGGGAGATTTTGTCGGCGCGATGAAGCGTATTGCCACACACGCATCTCCAGAGCGCAGTGTCATCACATTAAAACGTGAGGATGACAGCCCAGCACTGCAGCACCAGTTTCAGGGTGGAAAGGGTCAACATCACGTACTGCTGCATGGTCAGTATGACCCGGTGGAGATAGTGGCCAGGCTGCGCCAAGGTAACCATACCCTGAACATTCTGTTCGATCTGGGTGACGATTTTGGAGAGACGACAGAAGTAAATTTCTTTGGATATCGCGCGCGTTTCGTCAAGGGGCCTGCACTGCTGGCGATCATGGGTAAGGCGCCAATACTCCCGTTCTGCACATTCGAACAAAGTGGTGCAAGTTATATTGAAATGCAGGCGGAGATTGATACAAGGCCAGTTCATGGGGAGCGCCTGGACGTCGCCTGTCAACGAATTACCCAGAAGCTTGCAAAACTGGCGGAGGCATGGATACGACGCCATCCGGAGCAGTGGAAGTTTCTAGCTGAGCTGCCAAGGTATCTGGACCGGCAATCGATAAGAGCTTGCAGTCAACAGCGTGTCGGAGGGTGACCGACATGTTGTTTCGGGAAGAAGCCCTGCTATTTAGTCGTGGTTCTCAATTTGGTGATGGAATACTGTACCAACCAGTCTCGGTGAGATTGATGGTAGCTGGTGCGCTAATGGCCTGTCTGGTGTTTTTGTTGTTTGCCACCTTCGCGACATTCAAGCAGGTTGAGCGTGTGCGTGGTTATCTCAGCCCAGTAGTTGGCGAATCGAAAGTGTTTGCAAATACTGCTGGCACAATTTCGGCGATCAACATCAAGGAAGGTGACCGGGTAGAAGCCGGGCAGGTGTTGATGACAATCACCGCACCGGGATTTGACGTCACAGGAAAGAATCAGCTGCAGGAGCAGATAGCGCTGGTAGATAGCCAGATACAGCTTCTGAAGCAGCGTCAGATCAATAAAAAATTACAGGCTCAAATAGAGCAACAAAAATTCCACAGCAGAACCCAGAGCCTGGTTGAGGAATTGAGTGTCGCGGAGCAGGCACATCAACTATTGAAACAGCGTCTTGAAATTATTGACAGCGATTACGACAAACATCAGATATTGTTTGACCGTGACCTTATCTCACGACGAGAGCTGGATCGAATCAGATCCGAGCAGGTCACCTTGCAGCAACAGAGCAAGTCTTCTGAAGCAGAACTGCTCAGCAGAGAGTCGACGTTATTGGACGCAACTCAGCAGCTGGAAATGTTGAAGGCACAGGCCCATGACCAGCAATTGAGTCTCGCAGCTAACCTGCTGCAGCTGCAACAGCGCCGTGCTGAGCTGCAGATTCTGTCAGCTCAGAGCATTGTAGCTCCCGTATCAGGCATCGTTGATAACCTGATGTACGACGTGGGGGAGTCTGTAGACGCCCGCCTGCCGCTGTTAACTGTGCTGCCGGAGAGTCAGGAACTGGAAGCTCATCTGTATCTGCCGTCCAGAGCCATTGGAGAGCTCAGGGCGGGACAGGAGTTGATGATCAGTTATGACGCATTTCCCTACCAGTTGTATGGCACACACAGCGCCGAAGTAGCAAGAATATCAGGGACGGTGATCGATCCACGAGAGCATCTGATACCGCTTGAGGTGAACGAGCCGGTATACCTTGTGAGGGCCTACACAGGCAGTGTCATTGAACATGCAGGAGCGCAGTATCAGTTGCAGCCGGGTATGCAGTTCACCGCGGATGTGGTGACCGGTGAGGAAACCTTGATGCAACGAATAACAAGGCCGCTCAGTAGTGTGGAGCGTCGATTATGATCGCCTCACTGTTTGGCGGCAGGTATCGCCTCCCCATTATCCTGCAGTCCGAGCGTGCCGAATGTGGTCTGGCCTGTATCGCCATGATCGCAAGTTTCTTCGGTAATCGAATTGATCTCAATACTCTGCGTAGCCGTCACGAAATATCTGGTCGCGGAAGTCGCCTGTCTGATCTTTTGTCCATTGGAGAGTCCATCAGCCTGAAGGCCAGACCTCTGAAACTGGATATAGACGATCTGTCAGCCATTCAGCTGCCTGCAGTGCTGCACTGGGACATGAATCACTTTGTAGTACTCAAGAGCGTCAGTAAACGCAGTATCCTCATACATGACCCGGCAGTCGGAGAGCGGCGTTACAGTATGGCCGAAGTCGGCAGGCATTTTACCGGTATCGCTCTGGAGATGACACCTGGCGCTGAGTTTCATCAGGGTAGTGTCACCATGCGGTCGCGAATTTCTGATCTGTACCGACGCTACCCGGGCTTTAATCGAGCAGTTGGCCAGCTGTTTGTTCTGTCGCTGTTTCTGCAACTGGCATCGATAGGCAGCGCGTTTTACATGCAACTGGTCATAGACGAAGGCCTGGCCAGGCAGGATGCCGATGTTCTCAGTCTGCTGGCGCTGGCTTTTCTGATGCTCGGGCTTACGTCGGTAGCAATGACCTATGCCCGATCACAGGTGCAACTGTATTTTTCCAATCAGATCGGGTTCCAGATGGCTGGTAATGTCCTGACGCATCTATTGAGCCTGCCAGTCGCTTACTTTGAGAAACGTCATGTCGGCGACCTTGTCTCGCGCTTTGGCTCGATCAGGGAGATCAGACGCATTCTGACAGAGGATCTGATAACCGTGGTTCTTGACGGGGTTTTCGCGCTGATTACTCTGCTGGTCATGTTCTACTTTAGCGGCATGCTGGCGGTGACGGTGCTGCTGTTTGTATTGCTGTCTGCTTTGCTTAAAGTGGTCTGTATTCCAGCCATGCAGTCTCTGCAGGAGCAGCTTGTGGTAGCAGAGGCCAAAACCAGTTCTCAATTGATGGAGAATATGCGCACCATTGAGGTCATCAAATTTTATTGCCGGGAGTTGACCCGACAGTTCCTGTGGCGAAATCGTTACGCTGAACAGATCAATGCCCAGGTGCGGCTGGCAAGGTTCAGTATCAACATTGACGCTGTCTACGGCGTGCTGACGACGGCAGAGCATGTGGTAGTGGTGTTTCTGGCCGCAACACTGGTACTGGAGGGCAATATCACACTGGGCTTCCTGACAGCCTTCATTGCACTCAAGGGGAATTTCACCAGCGCTATCAGATCGTTTATCGAAAAGCTGGTTCAGATACGTCTGGTCAGGCTTCAGCTTGAAAGGGTGTCGGACATCACTTGCGCCGAGCGGGAAACCGAATCCCTGCATATGCCGGCAGTGCGCAGGCGTGTGAAGGGGCAGTTGACGGTCGAGAACGTGTCTTACACCTATCCTGGTGCAGCAGGTCCAGTCATTGATGGCATCAGCATTGACGTGAAGCCGGGCGAGGTGCTGGCGATCTCGGGCGTTTCCGGTGCAGGAAAATCGACACTCCTGAAAATCATGGCCGGGCTGCTAAAACCCGATAGTGGCCGGGTTCTCATAGATGGCATTGATATCCTGCAGTATGGAGTCCGTGAGTATCGTTATGCCTGCGCGGGGGTCTTGCAGACCGATCAGCTATTGTCGGGTTCCATTGCAGACAACATCACATTGTTCGATGAGAGTGCCGATCTATCGCGTATGGAGCATGCTGCTGAACAGGCCGGGATAAAATCCTTTGTTGCGAGTCTGCCAATGGCCTTCAACAGCCTGGTAGGTGATATGGGCTCGATGATGTCTGCGGGGCAGCAACAGCGTATTCTGCTGGCCAGGGCATTCTACAAAAGGCCCGCAATCATGTTTCTGGATGAAGCAACCGCGAATCTGGATGAGGCGCTGGAGGAGGGCATACTGAAAAACCTTCGCGATCTGTCCTGCACTGTGGTGCTCATTTCACACCGGCCAGTGGCGCTGAGAGCTGCCAGTCGAACCATACAGTTCGGGCAGCTTTGAGCCTGGCAGCAATGCAAAAAAAACGGCGCAGCAGAATGGCATCAGCGCGCCGTTTTTGAGGTCGTCAGCCTTGCGACTGACGATCAGCAAGTGCCTGTCAGGCAGTCATGGTCAAGGCACGCTTAACCAGATTGTCCATCAGTGGCATCTTGAAGTGGTTACGTGTCAGAGGCTGAGCACCCTGGCTGGCCATACCGGCAACCATGTCGGCAGTCGCCTGGTTGCGTGGTTGACCCTGAATGGCACGCTCCACATTAGTCAGACGCCGTGGTGTGCACTGCACAGCGCCACAGACCATGCGTGAGTCAGCGATGTTGCCGCCTTCCACGCGCATTGCAGCAGCGATGCTTACCAGTGCAAAGTCCCATACGTTACGGTCTGCGACCTTCTCGAAGTAGAACTCGGCATTGGCCCATTTGGCGGGAATACGAACCGCTGTCAGGATGTCGCCGGGACGCAGAACTGTGGTGTTTTCAATGTCTACCGCAGGTCCAACCCAGAAATCTTCGGCATCAACAATGCGCTCACCACTTTCGTTGCGGATCACCATTTGTGCTTCCAGCGCGACCAGCGCTGGCGCTGTGTCACTGGGAGTGACCGCGACACAGCGGCTGGCATTGAACAGAGCGTGTTCACGGTTCTGGCCATCTGGCGTATCGGCGTAGCACAGGTTGCCACCAGCGCGGTAGCAGGCCAGGCCGCGGCGATAGTACCAGCAGCGTACGTCCTGAGCCATGTTGCCGGCCAGGGTGCCGACGTTACGGATCTGCGGGCTGGCAACGACGCCGGCTGCTTTGGCCAACAGAGCGTAGCGTTCCATGATGATGGGGCTGGTAGCCACTTCAGTCAGAGTAGTGAGAGCACCGATTTCAATGCCATCACTGGTTTCGCGAATTCCGCGCAGTGCTTCAATTCCGTTCAGATCGATCAGCGCTTCCGGACGCTTGGCGCGGTCTTTGATCCACCCGTAGGTGTCCTGACCGCCACCCAGCAACCAACCGCGATCGGCGAGGCGTGAGGCTAGCGCGAGAGCATCTTCAACCTGAACCGGCTGATAGAGGCCCATTTCTGGCATATTGTCATAAGCTGGCATAGTGTAAACCTCAGAATGTGTTCGTTTTCAGTTCGCCGGTGTTGTACTGATCAAGCTGCGCCACATGATTCACGATCATATCCGGAGTAATCGGGGCGCGATTGAACAGGTGTTGCCCGCCGAGCGCGTCAGTAATAGCGCTGGACAACGCGGCTGCCGCACATCCCTGAGCTGGTTCACCCACGCCGCGCGAGCCCATGGGGCTTTGCGGATCAGGGATGTCCAGAGCAGCGCTGTTGGTCACATGCGGCACATCCAGATAGCTTGGGATTCTGGCTTGATACAGACCTACGTTGGCGGGCAGGCCGTTCTGAGGATCATATACGTGGCGTTCGTAGCCGGACAGACCTACACCCCATACGCCGCCTCCGTTCATGCTCTGACGGAAGCCCAGCGGGTGGATGATGGTGCCGCAGTCGGCCACACAGGTGTAATCCACGATATCGTATTTACCGGTATCCAGGTCCAGCTCGATTTCCATGAATCCGATGGTCATGGCCGGAACTGTACCGGAGTGACGCTCGTCCTTGGCGACACCGATCAGGCCAGTGCCGGCCAGACCCTGGACGGCACGCTTGGTGACATCGTTGAGGTTGTCCGGGAACTCCTGGCCACTGTACTCGCCACCCATGTCGACAGCACGCTGTGCGGCTTCGGCATAGGTCAGTCCCTGGTCTGGGTTACTGGTCAGGAATACGCGCTGGCCGTCGATGTCGTAGTCATCGGCTTCACCGCCCAGTTCAGCGGCAGCGATGGCCTTCAGTTTGCGCAGGGCGTCCTGAGCGGCCACGTAGTTAGTACGTACTTCTGTGAACATTGTGTTACTGCCTGCCTGGTACGTGCTGTAGGGCAGGTGAAGGTCGGTATTGCCACGGACGATTTCACAATTGTCCCAGTCGACTTTCAGAACTTCTGCGGCCGTACGTACCACGGCAGCGTAAGAGTAGGTACCCAGGTTGCCGACGCCGGTGTGCAGGTAGAGCCTGCCATCGGTGCCGATGCGGCACAGGCCATCGTATCCACTGGCACCGGCTGAGTGGTAACCCATGCCGATACCGATACCGGTGACCTTGCTGCCATTGCGCTGGCCGGAACGCTGCGTACGTTCGTCCCAGTTGAACATGTCTGCAGCCATTTGAATGGCTTGCGGGAAAAAGGCGCTGGTCAGGTCGCCACGACGTGGACCAATCTTGTCCTCGCTGACCGGCGCGTTCAGGCGACGGACTTCCATACGGTCGAGTCCGGCCTGACGGATAGCCTTGTCATAAATGGGGGCCAGTACGGCCGCCATTTCGTTCTGGCCTGGACCACGCTGCGCACCGCGCGGTGTGGTGTTGGTATAGATACTGACACCACGGAAGCGTGCGGCTGCTGGTTGCAGCATCAGAGTGATGTGTTCTGCAGCGGAGCTGCCGCTGGCGCCACCGCCCGAGCCGGCATCACCGACGATAATAGTGTCTACTGCACCTACTTCACCATTCGGCTTGAGGCCCAGCTTGATCCAGCCCTGCATGCCAGCCCGCGCGGAGCCAATATAGAACTCTTCTTCGCGAGTGATGCGGAGCTGAACAGGCCGGTTGACCTTGCGTGCCAGATGGCCGGTCACCGCCATGACGGGATAAGGGAAAATCTTGCCGCCAAAACCGCCACCTGTGTACTCATTGATGAACACCAGGTTGGCCGGGTCGATACCCAGCATGCCCGCCAATGGGGCCACTGCAATAGTGTGACTCTGCAGGGAACCGTGGAAGTAGCAGCGACCGTTTTCCCAGTACGCCATGCCAGTACGGGGCTCCAGCGCATGGTGGGGCTGACCGATGGTGACAAAGGGTTCCTCGACGATGGTGGTGCACTGTGCAAATTCGGCTTCGATATCGCCGTAGCCCCATTCATCGCCAAACGTAACACCGCTGGGCTCGCGGCCCGCGCGGAATGCGTTCATGGCATCGCGGGACCACTTGATTTCACCAACGTCGGTGCCGACTGCTGTGGTACCTGCAGCGGCTTCGCCGGCGTTGCGGATCAGCGTATTGCCGTTGGGATAAGGGTTGGGCCCGCCCTCGACCAGCGTGTCCAGCGGGTCGGTTACGAACGGACGCCGTTCGAACTCAATGCGGATTTTCTCGATCGCATTTTCGGCGATCTCTTCGGTCACCGCAGCCACGGCCAGAATGGGCTGGCCGATGTAGGTGATATGCTCAGATGCCAGCGCCGGGTTAGCGGGCGGTGGCGGTTGCGGCAGGTCTTCGGTGGTCAGAATGCCCACGACGCCTTCCATTGCTTCTGCTTCGGAGGTGTCGATGCTGATGATTCGACCCGCAGGCAGCGGGCTGGTCAGCAGGCGGGCGAATACCATCCCGTCTTTTTTAAAGTCTTCCGCATAACGCGCGGCGCCGGTTACCTTGGCTTCGATATCCGGCGGTGTGAAGTTCTTACCGATATGTTTGTATGTCATGACAATTGCCCCGAGGCGCGCATCACGCCATTCAGATAGTGTTCATAGGCACCACAGCGACACAGGTTGCCAGCCAGCGCCTGGCGGGCTTCGTCACGGGTGGGTCGAGGATTCACTTTCAGCAGGGCCACGGCTGACATGATCTGGCCGGGAGTACAGAAACCGCACTGTGGGCTCAGTTCATCAATGAACGCCTGCTGAACCGGATGCAGGGTACCGTCAGCGGCACGCAGGCCTTCCACGGTCAGCACCGCACGATCCTTGACCGAATGGGTCAGCGTGGAACAGGCGTAGTTGGTCACATCGTCGATAGTGACCGTACAGGCGCCACATTCGCCCCGGTTACAGCCGATCTTGGTGCCAGTCAGGCCCAGTTTGTAGCGCAGGGTATGCGCCAGGGTCTCCTGGGGGGCAACGTCAACACGCCGCGTACGGCCGTTGATGTTTAGGGATATCAGGCGTTCTACGCCGCCGGCGGATCTTGAAGCAGCCGACGCGTAATACAGTCCGGCACCACTGGATGCAGCGGCCCCGACAAATATGACGCCCTTGATAAATCGTCTGCGGGTCAGTCTAGAGTTCACGGATGAATTCTCCACTTATTATTAAAAGATTGATGGAGGCTGGTTTTTGAGCTTGTAACTATAATAGTTTATCGCCTAGAACACTAGGCTATGCTCGTTTCAATCAAGTATCAAGTTCCAAAGTCTATTTGTCACAATTTGTGGTGATTTAGCCACATGCTGCGTGTGGCTTGCGACATTAGTCTGTATTCAGGAAATCTTCAATCAAATCCGCCTTTTGGTCAATAAGATAGACACCATCCAGGTGTCCCCAGGGGCCTTCTATCTCTTCATAGGCACTACGTTTGCCCAGCCCGACGAGCGTTTCATGGGCCGTGCGCGCCAGGTAGGGCTGCAGCAACAGGTCGTTGCTGGCGGGGAGGAACAGTGTTTTTGCGGTAACTGGAGCCAAACCTGCGCCCAGCGTCTCCGAAAAACCGGCCATATACAGCTGGTTGGCCCGCACCAGATAAAGTACATGATTGGCGTCAGCAAAGCGCGTACGCGCCTCGGCGGCAGCATTCAGCTGCTGCACTACGGTAAAGTCGGCACGAATATCCTGCAGCGGTGCAGTTTCCCGTGGGCCGCTGGCAGCATAGATCTGATTGAACATCATCGGATGCATGGCCTGCAGAGTGACCATGCCAAGTGCCTGCCGCAGACCCACTAGTGGCGCATCGCCCTGGTAATAGTCGCCGTTATTCCAGTTCGGGTCGGCAATAATGGGGTTGGCCCACTGTTGCAGGGTGGCGATGGTCCATGGATCAACAGCACCCCCGCCAATCACTGAAATGACGCGCTGGACAAAGTCAGGGTAGGCAGTCGCCCAGTCCAGTGCCTGCAGGGATCCCATTGATGCTCCAACGACGGCATGCAGCCGGGTCACGCCCAGGCTGTCCAGCAGCGCCTTCTGGACATTAACAAAGTCACGGATGGTGACTACAGGAAAGTCCAGGGCGTAGGGCTGTCCTGTCGCGGGATTGATGCTGGCCGGTCCCGTTGTGGTAACCATGGGGTTATGCGGTTCCTGATTTACCAGGGTGTCCGAGCTGATGACGTAATACTTGTTGGTATCGATGGCTTTGCCGGGCCCGATGATGCTGTCCCAGTAGCCCGGCAGCGCGTCGTCCGGATCATAGCGACCGGCGGCATGGCTGTTGCCGGAAAAGAAATGCGTGATAAGCACAACATTGTCCTTGCGCTCATTCAGCTGCCCATAGGCCTCCCAGCCAACACTGACCTCAGCAATGCTGGCGCCGTTGAATGTCTCAAAGTCATGTGTTGTGAACACCTGTTTCGACACGATGCCAACCGAGCCGTCGTCTGCCGCCGCTGCCGCACAGATCAGGCACGCCATGGCAGCGACAAAAAGGCGGAATTGCGCTGTGTATCTTGGGGTTCGGCTCATATTGGCAGCTCTCATCTTAATTCAATGGGGACGTTCGCTCTTACAGAAGAATATTTCGATACTGCTCGCGCAGCTCATTCTTTAGTACTTTGCCAGTGCCCGTCCGTGGAAGGGACGTCAGAAACTCAATACGGTCTGGCATCCACCAGCGTGCTATGCGCCCGTCCAGGAATTCACGGATGGCATCAGCATCAATGTGGCTTTTTGCCCGGGCTACGATAAACAGCACGGGGCGCTCATCCCATTTGGGGTGTCTCGCACCGATAACTGCACATTCACTGACGGCTTCATGTTGGCTGACAATATTCTCGATTTCCAGTGAGCTGATCCACTCGCCGCCGCTCTTTACCACATCCTTTATGCGATCGACCACCCGGAGGATACCGTCCGCATCGATGGTGGCGATATCGCCCGTGGCCAGCCAGCCATCCGGAAACGCGCTCATGTCATCATTCTTGAAGTACTGTCTGCAGATCCAGGGACCGCGGACGCGAAGTTCTCCAGAAGCTTTGCCGTCGTGCGGCAGGGCGTGACCGGCGGCATCAAATATGCCCAGTTCAATGCCAAATGCCGCCCGTCCTGCGGAGGTCTGAAGGTCCAGACGTTTGTCATCCGGCAGGCTCAGCAGCCATGACGCGGGCGGCAGCGAGGTCGCCAGAGGCCCGGTTTCAGTCATGCCCCAGATGGGTTGCCAGTAGACGCCATAGCGGCGGTGATAGGTCTCCACCATGCCACGGGGCGAGGCGGCCCCTCCAACGCAGACACGTTGCAGAGAGGTCTCAGTGATGTTCTGATCCAGCCAGTGATTGTGCAGCGTCAGCCAGATCGTCGGCACGCCCAATCCGACGGTCACATTTTCAGTGGCGATCAGCTCGGCCATTGAGGCGCCGTCCATACCAGCCCCTGGTAAAACCAGTTTGCAACCTGCCAGCGGTGCTGCGTATGGGGCGCCCCAGGCGCCGGCATGATACATCGCCACCATTGGCAGCAGCACGGTGTCAGTGTCCAGGTCCAGCAGCTCGCGCGAAGCCGTTGCCTGGGCATGCAATACCATCGCCCGGTGGGAATAGAGCACACCTTTTGGATTGCCAGTTGTACCGGAGGTATAGCACAGAGCTGCTGCGGTGTTTTCGTCAAACCGGGGCCAGTCATAGCTGTCAGGCTGATTCTGCAGCAGGTCTTCGTAGCAGTGCAGCGGGCCAAGTGATGTCTCGGGCATGTGCGCGCGGTCGGTCATCACGACAAAACCCTTGACCGAAGTCAGTTGCTCGGCGATCGATTCAAGTAGTTCAACAAAACCCAGATCCACAAAGACGTACTTGTCCTCGGCGTGATTGATGACGTATTCGATCTGTTCACTGAACAGCCGCGGGTTTACCGTGTGCAGCACAGCGCCGCGTCCGGAAACTGCGTAATAAAGCTCCATATGGCGATGCGTATTCCAGGCTAGAGTTGCCACGCAGTCACCAGATTTAATGTCCAGTTGTTCCAGAGCATTGGCCAGTTGTCCACTGCGCTGCCATATTTCCCGATAACTGCTGCGGTGGATATCGCCCTCCAGGCGACGCGATACCACTTGTTGATCAGGGTGGTGTCGTCTGCCGTGATCAAGCAGATCAATAATCAGCAGCGGGGAGTCCATCATATTGCCATGCATAAACAGTGTCTCAGAACAGATTGAATAACAGAATTGCGAGTGACAGCCCCATCAGCGGGACAACAACGGTGACAGCGCCAACTGCCCAGTAGGCATCCTTGTGCGATTCATTGCAGATGCCGCGAATGGTGGTCACCACGTAACCATTGTGCGGCAATGAATCCAGTGCTCCTGATGAAATAGCCACCACCCGGTGCAGCTGTTCCGGATTTACGCCGAGATCCAGATAGTGAGGGCCAACCGCGGGCAGGGCGATCACCTGGCCGCCGGATGCTGAGCCGGTCAGACCGGCAATGGCGCTGACCGCAATGGCTGCACCAACCAGCTCATTGCCAGGCAGCGAGGTCACGGCCGCGACTGCCAGATCAAACGCTGGCGTTACTCGGGCAACACCACCAAAACCCACTACGGCTGCGGTATTGCCAATGGCAATGAGCGCTCCGGTCGTGGCATTGCCCAACGCTGCCTGCAGGTCGGAAAAAAATCGCCAGTTGATGATCATCAGACTGATCACGCCACCCAGCAGTGCGATAATCAGTGCGTTCTGCATCAGCGTGTCGTGATAGATGAATGATAGTCCCAATACCACAAGAAGGGGCAACAGTCCGGTTGCTGGATGTGGTAATTCCCGGTCGACGAGCTGAGGGTCGGAACTGCGTTCCTGGAAATGCTCGCCGCGTTTGACTGCGCTGTTGATGATGCGCTGCAGCCACCAGTAACCAAACACTGCCATGAAAACCGCGACGACCAGGCTGACTTCCCAGGCGGCGTAAGGTGTTGTGCCCAGGTATTCAATCGGGATCCAGTTCTGAATTTCCGGGGAGCCGGCAGAGGTCATTGTGAAGGTGACCGATCCAAATGCCAGTGCGGCAGGAATGAAGCGACGTGGCAGGTTGGCCTCCTTGAACAGGCTCAGCGCCATTGGGTAAACGGCAAATGCAACCACAAAAAGGCTGACGCCGCCGTAGGTTAAAACTGCACAGGCGGCCACAACGGCGAGCACCGCCCGTTGTTTGCCCAGTAGCCCAGTAATCCACGCAGCCACGCTGTCGGCTGCACCGGTATCCTCCATGAACTTACCGAATATTGAGCCGAGCAGGAACATGAAAAACCAGGATGCAATGAAGCCGGTAAAGCCGGCCATGTAGTTCTGCACAAAATTGATGTCGCCGGTAAATACCGGGATGTTGCTGCTGAAGGCTACGATCAGTGCGCAGAGAGGCGCGCTGATAAAAAGATTCCAGCCACGCAGGGTCAGCACTATGAGCAGGGCCAGTCCTCCGACCAGACCGATTAAACTGATGACTTCCGACATGTGCCCCTCACGTTTTCTGATTATTGGCGTGAACTGATGGTTCCTCAGTGGGGGGTATTGTTCATCAATGCAACGGTGCAACCCATAGTACTATGGTACAGGTCACAAAGCTGACGACTTGGAGTAAGGTGGCTGCCGACCAATAAAAATCACGGGGGAGCCATTCCGATGCAACAGACAACATTCAAATACTCAGCCTGCGCCTTGGCCGTGTCAGCCGCGATCAGTGGCCTGGCTACCCCGGCCCTGGCCCAGGACCAGCAGGAACGTCAGCCCGAAGGCAGGATACTTGAGAGTATCGAAGTAACGGCGCGGCGCACCGTCGAGAACATGCAGCGTGTCCCGTTGGCCGTGACCTCGCTGGGTGAGGGCGAAATCGAAACGCGCGGTCTGGACACCATCCTTGAGGTTCAACAGTTTTCTCCCAACACTACCCTGCAGGAAAGCCGGGCCACTAACTCAACGCTGACTGCTTTCATCCGCGGCGTAGGTCAGGAAGATCCGCTTTGGGGATATGAATCCGGTGTTGGTATTTATGTAGACGATGTCTATCTTGCCAGACCACAGGGTGCTGTCCTTGATATTCTGAATATACAGCGTGTTGAGGTGCTGCGTGGACCTCAGGGCACACTCTACGGCAAGAACACCGTTGGTGGGGCGCTGAAGTATGTCACGCAGCGCATGAGTGGTGATGCCGAGCTCGACACGAAACTGACGGTTGGCAACTACGGCCAGCGTGACCTGAAACTGGTGGGCCAGGTGCCGGTAACCGACAAGCTTTATCTTGGTTTCGGCTATGCCGACCTCAATCGTGACGGCTACGGAAAATTTCTCGTCAGTGATCTGCCGGGCCAGGACCTGGAGAACTACAACAAAGACCTGCAGGCGTTTCGTGTAACCGCTGAATATGCGCCGCTTGATAATGTGTTTATGCAGCTGGGTTATGATCGAACTGATGACAAATCCAACTCCAAGGGCGGTTATCGATTACTCCCCAGTCTGTTGACCAATCAGGCGCCAGTCCCCGACAGCATTTACGACTCCTACACCAGCCTGCCGACTGAAAACCGGGTCGAGACCGAAGGTGTCAACCTGACCGTCACCTGGGATGTCAACGAGCGTGCGACGCTGAAATCTATTACCTCGCGCCGTGAGAATTACTCGCCGGTCAATATCGATTTCGACAACACACCACTGCGTATCTTTGACGTGCCGGCTATCTATGAAGACGAGTGGTTCACCCAGGAGCTGCAACTGAACTACCGCGGCGATAACTGGAATGTCGTGTCCGGACTTTATTACTTTGATTCAGAATCCTGTGGTGTATTTGACGCAATTCTGGAAAGGCTGGGACAGTCGTTGGGCGCGGCCGGTCTGACCCGTGAAGTGTCGGGCTGCAGCAATGGCACCAGCACAGCGGTCTACGCGGACGGTACCTACCGAATAAACGATCAGTGGAGCGTCAGCGGTGGCCTGCGTTATACAAAGGACGAGAAAGATGCCCTGGTACGCAACGGCCTGATCTTCGCGACCGTCTACCCTGAGTCTGGCTGGGTTCCCGGCTATACAAGGGCACCTGGAACCGGTACACCCGTTGTGCTGGATGACTCGGCTGACTGGTCCAAGGTGACGCCACGCATAAGCGTTGAGTATCAGGCGACAGAAGACTCCATGTTTTATGCCAGCTACAGCGAAGGCTTCAAATCAGGTACCTTCAATCCACGAGCGGAGCGTGCCGAACCTGCAGCGGATCCGGAAGACGTGCAGTCCTACGAAGTGGGCGTCAAGACTGACCTGACGTCGACATTCCGACTGAATGCTGCCGCCTTTATGCTGGATCACAAGAACCGTCAGTACATTGCTGTGATTCCTGACCCCAACAACGCTGCTGCACTTAACCAGCGACTGGGTAACGTGGGTCAGTCAGATGCAACAGGCGCCGAATTCGAGTTTACCTGGCTGGCTACACAGAACCTGAGTCTGTTCGGCAACATCGGCGTGATCGATGCCAAGTTCAAGAATGTATTCAGCTTTGATGCCAATCTGAATCGTATCGATATCACAGACAATTTTGTGATCACAAATACGCCAGAGCGCACCATGAATGTCGGCTTTACCTACGATATGCCAATGGCGTCAGGTGATGTCGCGGTAACCGGCAACTACAGCTATCGCAGTAAATACAGCCTGACGGAATTGGGCAATGTGCTGGAGCAGGATGCCTACGGTGTGCTGAACCTGGGAGTCACCTGGACCAGCATGGACGATAAGTGGGCCCTCGGCCTGCATGGTAAAAACCTGACTGATGAAGAGTTCCTGGTGGGTAACTATGCGTTCCTGGGTGCTGCCAATGCGTCCCTGCCGAATGGATACGCACCGGGCCTGGGTGGCGACACCACGCTGATCGGATACTACGGTGCACCGCGGACAGTAAGTCTCTCTCTGGGATACCGCTTCTGACTGTGAGTAGTGGGTAGCTCCTCATGATCCTGGCCACCACGATAGCTTTCGTGGTGGCTTTTTTTTTGCCGCTGGTTTAGGTTTAACGTGAAAGCCGTATGTTTATCAGTACTGAAGCCCGTAACATGACAACAAGCCCACCTGAGTCTCTGGATGCCATCAAGGCAGTAATTGCCGATGATCACCCGCTATTTCGGGCGGCTCTTCGACAGACATTAAGCTCTACGCTTGCCGCCAGTGTGCATGAGGCGGCGAGCTTCACAGAGCTGATACAGTGCCTTGATGAGCATGCCCAGGTCGAGCTGGTTTTTCTTGATCTCAATATGCCTGGCAACCAGGGGCTGGCCGGGTTAACCGCCATCAGAAACCAGTTTCCTGACATCCTGGTGGTGGTTGTGTCTGCCAATGAGCAGCAGGACGTGATTGCGCGTGCCATGAGTTTTGGTGCCAGTGCCTATGTGCCCAAGTCTACACCACTGCCCGAGATTGTCATGGCGGTGGAGACCGTCCTGGCAGGCGACAGCTGGCTGCCCAACCATCTGCGCACTAGCTTGACGGATCAATCGAATCGATTGCACCAGGAGTTCGCGCTTAAACTGGGACAGTTGACACCTCAGCAGTTCAAGGTCTTGCGCTGCCTCGCAGATGGCCTGCTGAACAAGCAGATTGCCCATGAGCTGGATATTCAGGAAACAACGGTAAAGCAACATGTTTCTGCGATCCTGCGCAAGCTGGGGGTGATCAATCGTACTCAGGCTGGTGTGCTGTTTCACGATATGCTGCGTGCGGATGATGAAGACAATAATCCAACCGAAAGTATGTCTTAAAGCGTGTTTTTCAATAGCCGTTTGAGCGCTGCCTGTTTCACCGGTTTCGGCAGAAACAGGGCATTCACTTCTATTACCTGTTCACGAATATGTTCGTCAGGATCAGCTGTACTCAAAATAGCCGGGGTGTCTGCCCGGAAATGACGTCGCAACTGCCTAATCGCCTCCGTGCCAACTTCCTGATCAGACAAGTGGTAGTCAACGAATAACAGGTCGGGACGGCGATTCATCTGTAGTGCATCCTGCAGCGTCGCAAAAGCATGGACCTCTGCGCCCCAGCCATTAAACAACGAGGAAAGTGCTTCACGTATATTGTCGTCGTCATCGAGAATAAGCACCCGTGTGTTGTCAGGAACCGACCAGCCTGCTCTGTCTGGAGGCGCTGTGCCTGGTCGCAGTGTCGCCGTTTTGGTTAGTCTGCTTGGCCAGTGGCTGACAGGCAGCGTAATGCCAAAACAGGTGCCTTTGTCCAGGGTGGAGTGCAGCCGCAACGGCAGATCCAGCAGTTTGCACATGCGATCAACTATCGCCAGGCCTAGCCCAAGGCCGGGGTTGTGATCCTGCTGATCCAGTTGTTTAAACTCCATGAATATTTCCTGAAATTTTTCAGGCGGGATGCCGCGGCCTGTGTCCCACACCTGAAGTTCTACGCGATTGTCTGGCCGGCGTCGGATACCGCAGACGATACGGCCACTGTTGGTATAACGTATTGCGTTGGTCAGCAGGTTTTGCAGAATGCGCTGGAGAATTTTCTGGTCGGTGTGGACCACTGCCTGCGTATGGTGCATGCGCAGCGTAAGGCCTTTTTCCTGGGCCAGCATCTGAAACGATGCCTGCAGTGGCTCCATGATGTCCCAAAGCGCAATGTCACGCTTTACAGGTTGCAGGTTGCCTGACTCCAGTTTGGTCATTTCCAGCAACATGGTCAGCAGCTCTTCGGCATTCTGCAGCGATTGTTGTATCTGCTGCGCCAGTCTGGCCTCATCGTGCTGCACGCGCTGCAGGAGCATTTCGCAGAACAGACTCGCTGCGTTGAATGGCTGCATCAGGTCGTGACCGGCAGCAGCAAAGAATTTCGATTTACTCTGATGGGCTTGCTCAGCAGCCAGTTTGGCTTCTGACAAAGCCTGTGTCCGCTCGGCAACACGTGCCTCCAACTCCTGGTTAATGCGGAGCAGCTCGTTCTGAGCGTTAACCAGTTCTGTGATGTCCGTGTAGGTAGTGACAAAGCCGCCATCGGGCATGGGATTTCCCTGCAGTTCAATGATCTGACCTGAAGGTTGCTGTCTCTGGTAACGATAGCGACTGCCGGTTCTAAGGTGCTCCAGTCGTTTGCCTACTTCTTCCTCAATGCTCGCATCGGGCGCGCCAAACAGGCCGCGGCTGGCATTAAAATGCAGAATCTCTTCAATCGCGACACCGGCACGTATCAGTCCTTCCGGATAATCAAAGATCTCCAGATAACGACGGTTCCAGGCCACCAGCCGCAGTTCTTTGTCAATCACACTGATGCCCTGCGGAATGTTCTCAACGGATGCCTGCAGCAGCTCACGATTGAAGCGATATAACTGAGAGGCTTCCGACGCCCAGTCAACCACCTCGTCGACCGCTACCGGCGATGTCCTGGCAAGACTGCTGATCAGCAGGCGGCTGGCGGCACTGCCGATTGCGCCGGCCAGTTCGCGCTCAAGCCGCGAAAGTAGTGCCGGATGTACCAGTTTATTGTCTGGCAGGTCGGCGATGGTAAGGCCGAGGCGTTTGTCGAGACCGCCAGCGTCAGCCGGGTCAACAAAGCGGGCCAGCACTGCCCGCAGTTTTCCCCAGGTTACCTGCTGCATTTCGTCCACCGGAGCAGACTCATTATCTGGCCGGGTGAATTGCTGAGCCTGGCTGCGTTCAACGGCACTCTGTCGAGTCAGTATGGAAACCATTATGTAAATCAGTATATTGACGGCAAGACTGCTTACCACTCCGTCACTGATAGCCCGGTCGGAAAGTGTTCCTGACGGATTCAGGGATGGCAACAGCAGCATTACGGTCCATACCGCTGTCCCGGACAACAGACCAGCCATGGCTCCATGCCGGCTGGCCTGCGACCACAGCAGACCTCCGAACATTGCAGGCGCCAGTTGTGATACCAGGGCCATGGCAATCAGGCCGTTACTGACCAGCGGGATGCCACCCTGAGTCAGCTTGTGGTAGACGTAGGCCAACAGGATGATGATCACCATGGTGAGTCGGCGCGTCAGCAGAATGTCGGCTGGCATTAGATTGGAGATCAGGTTGCCGGCTCGGCGGCTGCGGATCCATAACGGTGTAATTACGTCGTTGGAGATCATGATGCTCAAGGCGAGAGTCGCCATGATGACCATACTGGTTGCGGTCGACAGACCGCCAATGAACGCGATCAGGCTGATGTCCGGGCGGTCGGCCAGGATGGGCAGTGCGAGTAGAAAGGTATCCTGGGATTGTGCCTCGGGCACCAGCAGCATGCCGCCCATGGCAATCGGCAGAATAAAAAAATTGATGGCAAACAGGTACAGCGGGAAAGCCCAGCGAGCCTTTTTCAGCTCTTCCGGGCTGTTGTTCTCGATAAAATTGACCTGGAATTGTCTGGGCAATACAAACATGGCCAACGCACCCAGCAGCATGTGAGTGACGTAGATATACACCCCGTTCTCTTTGGGCTGCAGCATGCGCTGCGCGACCGGATCAGAAGCCGTTTTGATAATCAGATCGTTGATGCCATCAAACAGCTGGTAGCTGACAAACAGGCCCACAATGGCGAAGGCTACCAGCTTTACAACCGATTCGAAGGCAACCGCATCCATCAGGCCAGGATGCTGCTCGGCCAGACTGAGCCTGCGGGCACCGAACAGAATGGCAAAGCCAATCATGGCCAGGGCAACCGCTGCGGCCAGGTCTACGAACCAGGGGGCAAGAGTGGGCTCAATACTGGTAACCGCTGCAAAGCTGGCGGCCACGGCGCGCAACTGCAAGGCGATATAGGGGATCAGTGCGACCAGGCAGATCAAGGCCACGGCTGCGGCCAGCGTCGGAGACTTGCCATAGCGTGAACCAATCAGGTCGGCGATAGACGTCAGGTTCTGTTGCTTGACCAGCTTCAGCATTTTAATCTGGAACTGATGAGCGAACAGAAAAACACAGATGCCGCCAAGATAGGTTGGCGCAAACCACCAGCCATAATTGGCGGCCTGGGTCACTGTGCCATAAAAGGCCCATGTGGTGCAGTGAACGCCAAGTGCCAGGGTGTAGCGCCAGGGTCGCACCGTGTTACTGGTTTGCCTTTCACCGCGTGAGGCAATGCCAAACAGCAGGGTCAGGTAAATCACTGCCGCAATCAGTACGGTAGAAATCGATAGCATCGCTAGGGCGTCGTTTTGTTGTCCTTATCGATCCCATGGTATCACCCGCCAAACAAAAAGCCGACGATTCTGGCGACCCTCAATGCGCCCCATGGGCCGCCACGCTGAATGTGGTAAAATGCCGCCGTTTTCAGCGTCAGCGCCATACGGCCAGATGCACATGTCCCGTCAAGACAGGAATCACACATGACTGTAATCAAGCAAGACGACCTTATTCAGAGCGTGGCCGATGCGCTGCAGTACATCTCTTACTACCACCCTCTGGACTTTATCCAGGCGGTCAACGAAGCCTACGAGCGCGAGGAGTCACAGGCGGCCAAAGATGCCATGGCGCAGATTCTGATCAACTCCCGGCTGTGTGCCGAAGGCAAGCGGCCAATCTGTCAGGACACCGGCATCGTGACCGTATTCATCAAAATCGGCATGAATGTCCAGTGGGAAGCAAACAGCAGCGTGGCTGACATGATCAATGAAGGGGTGCGTCGTGCCTACCTGCACCCGGACAACGTCCTGCGTGCCTCCATCCTGGCCGATCCGGCTGGCGCCCGTAAAAACACCAAAGACAACACACCTGCCGTTATTCACATGGAAGTCGTGCCAGGAGATACGGTCGATGTCATTGTGGCTGCCAAGGGCGGCGGCTCCGAGAACAAGGCAAAAATGGTCATGCTGAACCCCAGCGACAGCATCGTTGACTGGGTCGTCAAGACAGTGCCGACGATGGGCGCCGGCTGGTGTCCGCCCGGCATGCTGGGTATCGGTATTGGTGGCACTGCTGAAAAGGCTGCCGTCCTGGCCAAGGAAGCGCTGATGGATCCGATCGATATTCATGAACTGCGCGAGCGTGGTCCACAGAATCGTGTTGAAGAGCTGCGACTGGAGATCATGGATAAGGTCAATGCGCTGGGTATCGGCGCCCAGGGCCTGGGTGGCTTGACCACCGTTCTTGATATCAAAATCAAGGATTACCCCACACACGCAGCCTCACTGCCGGTGGCGATGATTCCGAACTGTGCAGCGACGCGTCACGCACACTTTGTGCTGGACGGATCGGGACCCGCGCACTTGCAGCCGCCCAAGCTGGAAGACTGGCCGCAGATTACCTGGGACGCAGGCCCTACGGCGCGCCGGGTAAATCTGGACACGGTGACTGCTGAAGACGTTGCCAGCTGGAAGCCGGGTGAAACCCTGCTGTTGTCAGGCAAGATGCTGACGGGCCGCGATGCCGCTCACAAGCGCATGGTTGATATGTTCAATCGTGGTGAATCGCTGCCTGATGGTGTCGACCTGAAGGGACGCTTTATCTACTACGTGGGCCCGGTCGATGCAGTTCGCGACGAGGTGATTGGGCCAGCTGGTCCGACCACGGCGACGCGCATGGACAAGTTCACCGACACGATTCTTGAAAAAACCGGCCTGCTGGGCATGATCGGCAAAGCCGAGCGCGGCCAGGTGGCCATTGATGCTATCCAGAAACACAAAGCGGTCTACCTGATGGCCGTTGGTGGCGCAGCATACCTGGTGTCGAAGGCGATCCGGGATGCCCGCATCGTTGCCTTCGAGGATCTGGGTATGGAGGCGATTCATGAGTTTGTGGTCGAAGATATGCCAGTGACGGTTGCTGTGGACGTAAATGGCAGTTCGGTGCATCGCACTGGACCTGCCGAGTGGCAGGCAAAGATCGCTGAAGCCAGACCTGTCAAAGTAACTGGCTGATCTGCAGGTCAATCAGACAGGCTTCGGGCGACCCGGGTAATAGCGGTCTCCCGAAGCTCCAGCCGTTCTGGCGCTGCAATATTAAACATCCTGACTTTCTGTACCCGCCATACGCGCTTCCCGCTGATCTTTTCTAATGCCATTCCCGCCTCGGGATAAGTTGATGGTGCTCTTTTTTTGAGAAATCTCGAAAAGTCGCGACGGATTCTCGCCGGCTGCCCGTATCAAGATATGTAAACAGGCATATACTGGCTGAGCCAGAATGGGAGACTTATCATGAGTAAACGAAATTATCTGATCGCACTGACTGCATTTTGCGCCGCTGGTGCCTTTCAGGTGTCTGCTCAGGACGCCGGCCACGGTCAGGGGCATGGACAAGGCCAGGCGCAGGCGCAAGCCCGCTTTGACGCCCTGGATGTTAATGGCGATGGCAATCTGACGCTCGAAGAGTTCGCAGCGGCACCGATGGCCAACTTTGAGCGTCAGGACACCAACGGTGACGGTGCCATCAGCAGGCAGGAGGCTCTTGAGCGCGCGTTTCAGCGGCTCGACCAGGATGGCAACGGACTGATATCGGCAGATGAAATGCGTCCACAAAGAGGCATGCAACAGATGGGTGAAATGGATCCACAGCAGCGCCGTCAGATGCGTGAACGTATGGGTGAAATGAGCCCCGAACAGCGCCGTCAGATGCGTGAGCGGATGGCGAACATGACAGAGGAACAGCGAGCTGCGATGCGCGAGCGTATGGAAGAGCGACGTCAGGCTGGTCCAGATGGTGAGCAGCAGTCGGACCACACGGATCATTGATAGCGTTCTGTTTCCGCGCGCGGCAACTACTGCCAGGCAAGACATATGTCGATTGAAGAGCAGATGATGCAGGCAATCGTTGCTGGACGGCAGGATGCCTATGCCCGCGCGGTCCATCAGTATGGCCGTCTGATAGCTGCTTATGCTTACCGCTTGCTCGGCAACCAGGCTGAGGCTGAAGATGTTGCGCAGGAGACTTTCTTGAAGTTATGGACCCAGGCAGCGCGCTGGGATCCGGCCCGGGGCAACGTGTCAGCCTGGCTGCACCGTATCGCGCACAACCTGTGTGTCGATAATCTGCGGAAACGGTCAGCGCTGGCAATTGACGCAGACCTTGATAGCGTTATTGATACCGGCGCAGCAGCTGCCGACCTGGGGCTGGCTGCGCAGCGCCAACACGAACGGTTGCAGCAACTGATTGGCGGATTGCCGGAGCGACAGCGCAGCGCCCTGATTCTGGTTCACTACCAGGGCTTATCGAATCAGCAGGCAGCCGATGTGCTTGATGTATCGGTTGATGCGCTGGAGTCCTTGCTGGCGCGTGCGCGCCGTGCCCTGAAGAGTCAAATGTCCGTGGAGGATAAATAATGTTGTCGAGAGATCGACTGATCAGCCTGATTGACGCCTACGGTGGAGATCTGCAGCGATGGCCAGCGGCCGAGCGTGAGCTCGCCGGGCAGTGCCTGGACAACTATCCTGAGCTGCTTGCTGAGCTGAAAAATGCACAGACTCTGGACAGCTGGTTAAGCGATTCACAGACTCCGGCATTCGCGGGTCTTGAGGCGCGCCTGCTGGCTCAGCCCTTACCGCCTCGTCGACCAGGCATTCTGGAGCGGGTAGGGCACTGGCTGATGGCGGTTACCTCTGCGGGTGCTACTCAATGGTGGCGACCCGCGGCGCTGGCGTGTATTCCGCTGATGCTTGGTCTGTACGTTGGCCTGCAGTTGAACATGGACAATGATACGAATACCTGGCTGACAACAGATGAGGAATTGTACTGGATGGCGCTGGGTGAAATTGCCGAGGAAACGCCATGATGCTTTTGCGAAAGAACTTGCTGGTCTTTGCCCTGCTGGTATCGGTGGTCGTGAATCTGTTTTTGGCTGGAGTAGTCGGTGCGCAGCTGTTCAGCCGGCCTGAGCCGCCGCCTGCGCCGGTCGGCATGATGTGGATGAACCAGTCACTGGATCCTCAGGCGCGCGACAGAGTGCAGTCGCAGATGCGGCAAGCCAACGAGGAGTTACGCCAGGTGCGGCGTCAGATGCTTCAGGCGCAGCGTGAAGTGAATCTGTTGCTGGTTCAGGACCCTCTGGACACTGAGGCGCTGACGGACGCTTTTGCTCGACTGCGACAGGCCAGTGAGGCTTACCAGGAGCGCAGTCACGGCCAGTTGCTTAACCTGATGAGCCGGCTGACGGTTGAACAGCGGCAGCAGGCACTGCGTCGGCTGAGTGTCCGGCGTGCTGAGGAGCGCCCCCCGGCCGCACGCCGACCGCCTGCTGACACGCCATCGACTCCGCAATAGTTCCGAGCGGCCCGATTGAGCTGTGAAGCGGTTTCGCCTGTTTGCTGCTGTCAGTCAATCATGTCGCCGTAAGGCGACTGGTGCCGGGTTGAGATTTCGTGTGTGTGCCCTGGCACTTTGATAGCATCACGGCTGATCCCCAGCTCTTCACCACCAAGTACATTGTGGTCAAATCGATAAATGACCTCGGCAGTGTTGCGTCGAACCGACTCGTCATAGTCAGCAATTTTCTGCTTGACTGATTCGTTGCGTTCGGCCCAGGCCGCGGTCGCCGACTTGCCATGCCGCTTCTCCAGCATTTTGCGTGTCTGCTGTGGCGACAGCACGGAGGCAGTGGCATTGTTGCCGCCGAAACCTTTGGCATTGATCAGCACAGCATCCATCGCATCCGTGCCAACCTCAGTGTGGTTCAGCAGAAAATTTAGGTGGCTGCCGTGCACATCGTCGGCAACTTTATCCACCGTGGTGATACCCGGAATGATGCCGTACTGCCAAACACCCAGGCTGGCTACCAGCTGGTCGCCGGATGCAGACGCCAGAGAGTGTCCGACATAGGTTTTGAGTGCCGTCACAGGCCAGTTTTTAATACCCCAGGTTTGTGCCAGCGTGTTGAAGATATGAGACTCGGTCACGCGATTCTGCGGGGTGCCGGTGCCGTGTGCCTGCACGTAACTGCGTTGCTGCAGGCCCTGTTCGCCAATAACAGCCGCGGTTGCCGCCATCGCCTTCGCCATGGTGATGTAGTTACCGGCGCCCGGACTGGAGATGGATTTCTTGTAGCCATCAGCGTTCACAAAGACATCATTGACGGACCCGTAAATATTGGCGCCCAGTTCCAGAGCCAGTTTGTCATCACAAAGGATGACAAACTGTGCTGACTCACCCAGTGTGAATCCGGCATTATTGCCAAACGGGCGGCAGGCCCGACGATGATCCGGGGCACTCAGTCCCTTGTCAGCATCCAGTGCCAGCAGCGCTGCATCGTCCACCAGGGCGCCCATGGTGTGGTAGCCATCCATCACTTCCGGGACCAGCGGTGCTTCGGCGGTGCCGACAATAACCAGTCGGTGGGTACCGTTGCGAATGTCGCGGATACCCTGGCGCAGGTTATAGAGGAATGTGGCGCATGCTGCAGCGTTAGTGCCGGTTGTCCCTAAATTGCCAAGCACGTAGGCATTGATAAAGTCAGCTGGCATTTCAGCAAAACCCAGGGCCAGTTGCTTGGAACTGACTTTTTTGCCAAGCAGGCGTGCCTGCAGCAGTCCGCCATTGCCGTCATAGTCGAGCTGGCTCATGCTGCTGCCGGCGTAAACACTGATCTGATCGGCTGATACATGCTGGAGTACAGTCTGCCAGTCTACACCCAGTGACTGTATCGCATCACTGGCGCCGAACACCGTCATCTGCAAACCGCGCGGATGATTGCGCGACTGATAGAGCGCCCGGGGGTCGAATCCGCTGGGCAGCTGGCCCGCAGAGTTGACCGCAGATTTACGTGTGTTCTCGGTCATGATCTCCAGCGATGTGGGGATTTCGACATCTACCAGTCCATTGCCGGCATCACTCAGCAGCCAGTCCATCGGGATGCGATCTGGCAAGTGCTGACGCCGCATACGGAACCGGATCGGGCTGGCATCGCTGGCGTTCAGCACGGCCTTTTTGTGGTAGGGCAAACGAGCTGGATCAAACAGATTGTTTTCAAGTTTCCGGATAAGTGTGCCGTGCTTCAGCTGTGCATCAATGCTCATCAGGTAGGGTTCGAGCTCGACGGCTTTGTTATCGATGGGATTGAACCAGCGGCCTTCGCGCCATTGCAACAGCCCCATCAGGCTGGCCAGGCTGGCTCTGGTCTGCATCGCGTCCTGCGCGGCCAGCTGATCCATTACCAAGCGGCGATACCCATGATGTGAGGAACTGCGGCCTGCCGGGTTGATCCCGCCGAAGCCAATAATCACGGGAAGTGCTGTCATCCGATAATTCTCCTTGACGCTATGACGGCCAGTGCAACGACTGCTACGATATGATTAATATAGCTAAACACTCTTTGTATAATTATGTCGTTACAGTCAAACAATATGGCATTTAAGACACCTGTCTCGTCAATTGACGAGCTGCAGTCCTTGTTTGCCCAACTGGGGATTCCTGCCGATTACCCCACTACTTCGGGCTTGCCGTTTCACCCCGAGCCGGGCCGGCTGGTTGATGCGGGTCATGACATGTTCCAGCGTCCCGTGCAGTTGACGCCAGCGGCCTTGCAGGCCTGGCTGGCCATGCAGGCAGCGGCTGCTCGTGACGGCATTACCCTGCAATTGATCTCAGCATTTCGCAGTGTGGCTTATCAGGCAGACCTGATCAAACGCAAGCTTGCCTCTGGCCGAACGCTTGAAGATGTACTTGCCTACACTGCCGCCCCCGGGTTCAGCGAGCACCACACCGGGCGTGCCATCGACATCGGCACGCCGGACAGCCAACCACTGGAGACAGAGTTTGATGGCACAGCTGCTTACGCCTGGTTAACGGCCAATGCGGAGGATTACGGATTTCTGTTGTCCTATCCTGAGGGAGGGACCGGAATGATCTGTTACGAGCCCTGGCACTGGTGCTATCACGAGACAATCGACGCGCATCTGTTAGACAAAACTGAATTTAAGGAGTAGGCTGAAATCATCATGGGAGTATGTGTTTGATGACTCGATTGTGGTTTGGTTTGACCCGAATGGCATTTGTGACGATGGTGGTCCTGTCATTCGCTGGATGGAAAGTTAGTGCCCAGTCAGACAGTGAAGTCGCTGCTCCTGATCCCGAGTTTCAACAGTGGCTGCAGCAGCTGATCGCCGAAGCGAGAGAAGCCGGCATCTCCGAAAATATCATCGATCAGGCGCTGACAGGGTTGGCGCCCATCCCCCAGGTCGTAAGCAACGACCGTAATCAGGCCGAATTCGTCGAAACGCTGGCTCAGTATCTGGACAAGCGTGTCACCGACTGGCGCATCCAGACGGGCAGGACGCGCATGGCGCAGCACCGCGATGTACTTAATCAGGTAGCTGCCGAATATGGTGTGCCGGCCCGCTTCATCGTCGCCATCTGGGGTATCGAAACCAATTACGGCAATTTCACAGGTGGCACGGACGTGATTCGTGCCCTCGCTACGCTGGCCTACGACCCACGCCGCGCTGCCTACTTTCGGGGTGAGCTGCTGTCCGCACTGCGCATTCTTCAGGAGGGTCATATCGACCATCCGAACATGAAAGGCTCCTGGGCTGGCGCCATGGGTCAAAGCCAGTTCATGCCCTCCAGCTTCATCAATCACGCGGTAGATTTTGACGGTGACGGCCGGGTCGACATCTGGACGACCGAGGCTGATGTCTTTGCGTCGATTGCCAACTACCTGCGTAATGCCGGCTGGCAGTCTGGTGAACGCTGGGGACGGCAGGTCACACTGCCTGCCGACTACCACGATCGCGCCTCGCAGTGGAGCCAGGAGAATGTCAGCTACTCATGCAGTGTGCTGCGTCGCCATACTGTGCAGCGTCCGGTGGACGAGTGGCAGCTTGAGGGCGTGCGCCAGGCTGATGGCAGCGACTTACCGACTTCAGACATCGCAGCGTCAATTGTGCTGCCGGACGGCGCCGACGGACCTGCATTTTTGACTTACCAGAACTTTCGCGCACTGCTCAGCTACAACTGCGCCAACAATTACGCGCTGGCGGTTGCCAGACTGGCCGACAGTTTCTGATCACGTCTGCAAACTGGCTGATACAGCCGAGGAGGAGTTGACCTATAAAGTGACCAAAAAAATAGAAAAGTGATCACCGTTAAATCAGGAGACAAGTGATTATGTCCAATGAATTTCAGGTAGTGTTTCACAATCTCGAACAAACAGAAGCTATTGTTGACGCCGTTAACAAGCGAATCGATAAATTGCGTCGCTTCTGCAGTGACATCATAGGTGGTCGTGTGGTTCTTGATTCGCCCCACAACAATCATCACAAGGGTAAAGTCTACTCCGTGACCCTTGAGTTACACACCCCGAACAAGCCTGTGGTTGTTACGCAGGAGCAGCATGACAATCACGCACACGAAGATCTCTATGTGGCGATTCGCGATGCGTTTAACGCCGCCGAGCGCCAGTTGAAGTCTGTCGACAAAAAACACCGCAAAGAAGCCATCCACAAGATGCCGGAAGCCGTTGATGACGGCATGGGCGATCTGGCCGATGACGAAGAGCCTGAATACACCAGCGCTACCGGCTAACGACCACGGTCGATCGTCAATGTGAAGGGGGAGGTCTGCTGCGGCGGGCCTCTCCTGACAGAAACCAGGACATTTCAATCTCAGAATCCTCCACCGAACTTCGCTCGCAAGCTCCTTTCAAGTTACACTTTCAACCATTCATGAATAGTTGAGGTTAGTGTTTTATGTCTGATGCAAAAAACGACGCGCTGCGAACTGAACTTGAGGCAGCCGCATTCCGGCGACTGCTGAGACACCTGGATGAAAACAAACAGGTGCAGAATATTGATCTGATGGAGCTGGCTGGATTCTGTCGTAATTGTCTTGCCAAATGGTATGCCGCTGAAGCGCAGGAGCGGGGAGTTGCCATGGATTACGAGCAGGCAAGGGAAAGGGTCTACGGCATGCCCTACGCTGAATGGAAAGAAAAATATCAGACACCTCGCTAGCGCGGGCTGTCACCCTTCCTGGTGCACGTTGAACACCTTGTTGCGGACCAGCCGTCGGTAAGCATTTGGGGTTACCCCCTGCAGACGCTTGAAAAGCCCCGTGAAATAACTGACGTCCTGGTAAGCGACAGCAAAGGCGATTTCCGCAATACTGAGGTTGCTCTGTTTGAGCAACTCGCGTGCCTGGTCTACGCGAACTTCCTGCAGATACTGCATGGGCGTCTTGCCGGCCGCGAGGCGAAAGCGACGATTGAACGTGCGACTGTTCAGACCAAATCGTTGTGCCACCTCGGTGAGGTTGATCGATTCCGCGTAGTGTTTTTGCAGCCACTCCTGAACCTTGATGATCTGCTCATCGTGATGGCTGTTTTTTTGATCAGTCGCCAGCAAAAGAGCTTCGAATGAGCGCTTGAGCTCGTGCGTGAAATGGCGTGCCACTTCGTCCGCGATCTGCGCATCAAACAGTACTTCGACAAAATGCAGCATGACATCGCGCACGGCGTTGACGCTGCCCGTGCAATACAGCCTGTCCTGGTGCGTGATAAAGCGTTTTCGCTGGAGATTGACGCGAGGATACTCTCTGGAAAAATCGTCAAAGTAGCGCCAATGAGTCGTCGCCGTGCGATCGTCCAGCAGTCCCGCCTCTGCCAGGAAGTAACTGCCTGTGCCGACGCTGCAGAAGGTGGCACCTTGCTGATATTGCTGCTGCAGCCAGTCAACCATCCGTGCATGGCGCCGCACTGCCGCGCGCGGATTGCCCCACAGCGCGGGAATGAAAACCAGACTGCTTTCCGCTACCTGGTCAAGAGAGGTGGTCGGCGTCAGCGAGATGCCGGCGGTCATGGGCAATGGTTCTATGCGTTCGGCAACAATGTCCAGTTGCAGCTGTCGCTGGCGTCGGTGTTGCCGCAGTCCGTGAATCGTGTCGGCAGCACTCATCATCTCCAGTGGTATGGATACGCTGGAGGCCAGAGCCTCGGGCAGGGCCAGCATACAGACACGTTTCATGGCTGCATGTTATAACGAATTGAAACGATCCAGTAGCTGGCGCGGCCGGTAGGAGAGTTGATGGTAACTTCATCGTCAAGCTGGCGGCCAAGCAGCGCTCGACCCAGAGGCGCATCCATGCTGATGTAGCCGTCGTGGTCACCGACTTCGTCGGGTCCGACGATACGGTACTGATTCACGTCGCCGGCCTCATTCTCAAGCTCCACCCAGGCGCCAAAATAGACTTTGTTCGTATCATCGGGAGGGCGGCGGACCACCGTGGCGGCCTCCAGTCGTTTGCGCAAATAACGCACCCGCCGGTCGATTTCACGCAGCCGCTTTTTGCCGTAGATGTATTCGGCATTTTCGGATCGATCACCCAGTGCAGCTGCATCACTGACCTGCTGTGTGACCAGGGGCCGTTCCTCACGCCAGAGCGTATCCAGCTCCTGCCGCAGTCGGGCTTCGCCCTCTGCGGTCAGGTAGTTGGATTTTGGCGGGGCAGGTGGTCGGTAGCGGCTCATCCGTTCTGCTGAGCAAACTCCTTCATGAAGTCTGCCAGTGTCTGGCAGCCTTCCAGTGGCATGGCGTTGTAGATTGAAGCCCGGATGCCACCGACCAGACGGTGGCCCTTGAGCGCGTAGAGGTCACGGGCCAGGGCTTCATCCAGGAATTTCTTGTCGAGCGCGCTGTCTTTCAGGTTAAAGGTCACATTCATGTGTGACCGGTGCGCTTTTTGAGCAGAGCCGATGTAGAAATCATGGCTGTCTATCACATCATAAAGCAGCTTGGCTTTTTGCGCGTTAAGCTGTTCGATAGCCGGCAGTCCGCCCTGGGCCTTCAGCCATTTGAGCATCAGATTCATGATGTAGATGGCAAATGTGTTGATGGTGTTGGGCATGGAGTGATTTTTCTCGAAGGTCGCGTAATTGAGCAGCGACGGCGTCTGCGGCAGCGCGTGGCCAATCAGGTCTTTGCGGACCAGTACCACGGCCATACCTGAGGGGCCCAGGTTTTTCTGCAGGCCAGCGAAAATCAGGCCAAACTGGTCAAAGTTCAGTTTGCGTGACAGCAGTTCGGAAGTCATGTCGGCAACCAGTGGGATCTTGCCTGTGTCAGGGAACTGATTCCAGCGTGTACCGAAAATTGTATTGTTACTGGTCAGATGGACATAAGAGGTATCCGGGTCCAGCGCGCTGACGTCAAGCTCGGGAATATGATCAAAGTTGCTGGCCTCGCTGCTGGCGGCGATGGTGATATTGCCGAAGCGGGAGGCTTCTTTGCGGGCGAGCTGCGCGAAGTTACCAGTCTCTACGTAGGCTGCCTTGTGCGCCGGATTCAGGCCCAGCAGGTTGAACGGTACTGCCGCGAACTGCATCTGGGCGCTACCGTGCATGTACAGAATCTCGAAGTTATCGGGCAGGCCGGATACTTCCCGGATCAGCTCGTCGGTTTCCGTCAGCAGTGCCTCAAACTCCTTGCTGCGGTGGCTGATTTCTACCACAGAGATGCCCATGCCGTTCCAGTCGAGCATCTCATCACGCGCCTGTTCCATGACTGACGTTGGCAGCATGGCCGGTCCGGCCCCAAAATTGTACACACGTTTCATAGCATTGGTTCCTGCAACTAATTGACTCAGTAGGTGTTTATAAACGGGTCACTCTGATGACATCAGCGGTATTGGCAATTGCAGCCACAGCGGCGTCAGAGGGCGCGCTGGCGAGGTCAATCAGGTTATAGGCAATCTCGTCCCGGCTCTTGTTGATCATGTCCACCACGTTGATGTTCTGATCAGCAAGCACAGACAGGATTTTTCCTAACATGCCGGGGACGTTTTTATTGGTAATGGCCAGGCGGGTACCAGCATCGGCGCCGGGCACCCGGTCCAGGGTCAGGAACGGGAAATTGACCGAGTTGCGGATATTACCATTCTCCAGAAAATCCTTCAGCTGTTCTGCAGCCATAATCGCGCAATTTTCTTCAGCCTCGGCAGTGCTGGCGCCGATGTGAGGCGTCAGGATCACATCTTCCCTGCCGATCAGTTCATGTCGCGGGAAGTCACTGACGTACAATCGCAGCTGCTTGCTGTTCAGGCCGGCAATGACTGCGTCGTGATCGACGATCTCGTCGCGGGCGAAGTTCAGCAGGCACAGGCCGGGTTTCATCGCCAACACCAGGTCCGCATTAATCAGATTGCGGGTGCTGTCCAGTACCGGCAGGTGCAGACTGACAAAGTCAGCATTGGCCATCAGCGCGCTCAGGTTCTCGATTTTGTGAACCTGGCTGGGCAGTCGCCATGCGGCATCAACGGACAGGGCAGGGTCGTAGCCAAGCACGGTCATACCCAGATCGATTGCCATGCCGGCCACCATGGAGCCGATGGCGCCCAGGCCGACGATACCAAGCGTTTTACCTGCCAGCTCCTGGCCGGCGAAACGCTTCTTCTCGGCTTCCAGCAGTTTGGACATCGCTGCGTTATCGGTCATTTCATTAAGGGTGTCGACGTAGGCCATGCCAGGCAGAATGCCGCGCGACGCCAGCAGCATGCCGGTCAGAACCAGCTCCTTGACCGCGTTGGCGTTGGCGCCGGGCGTGTTGAAGACAACAATGCCACGTTCAGTGCAGTGGCTGACAGGCACGTTATTGACACCTGCGCCGGCACGGGCGACAGCACGGACTGAGTCATTCAGCTCTTCAGGGGCAAGTTTGTGGCTGCGCAGCAGGATGGCATCGGCCTGGTCCTGGACACCGCCCACCTGATAGTGCGTCGACGTGAATCGATTAATGCCTTTTTCCGAGATCTGATTGTAGGTTGTGATCTTGTACATGTGTCTCTGCCCTGCATTTATTGTTGTCGTTGGTCCTTTCCGGTCGCAATCCCAGGGGACATAAACCTGACGGCCATAAAAAAGGAGCCATTTATAGCGTGAATCGTCGGTGAAAACCACCCTGGCCGGGTCTGTCCGCGTGACATGGTCATGAAGGGGTGAAGCCGTTATCATTGGCGCTCTTGCAACTGACTGGCACAAGATGAGCATGGATAATTCTCGATTTGTCGTCGGCAGTCCGACTCTGCTGCGCGACGGACTCCAACCCGGCGAGGTGCCCGTGCACCGGATACTGTGCCCCAATGCCAGCACCATGACCGGGCCGGGCACCAATACCTATCTGATCGGCTCGGAGAGCATGGCGCTGGTGGATCCCGGACCGGCGCTCCCTGAGCATATTGCTGCCATTGAGGCGGCGCTTGAGGGACGGCCCCTGGAGCGGATTTTTGTCACTCATACGCATGGTGACCACTCGCCGGGGGCCATGGCACTGCACCGGGCTACCGGTGCGGAACTGATCGGTCTGGCAGCACCACCGGGGGCGGCCTATCAGGATACGGGATTTCAGCCATCCCGCATCTACCATGATCAGGAGCGTATAGAATGTGATGGTTTTACAATGCGCCTGATCAGTACACCGGGACATGTTTCCAATCATTTGTGCTTTCTGCTGGAGGAACAATCGCTGCTGTTTACCGGAGATCACATTCTGCAAGGCACAACACCGGTCATATTGCCGCCTGATGGTGACATGAAGGACTATCTGGACTCGCTGGAGCAGCTGCGCAGTCTGCCACTGCAGTATCTGGCGCCCGGACACGGAGAGTTGATGAGCGACCCGGAGCAGATGATCAGCGCCCTGATTCGTCATCGTCAGCGCCGCGAGCTGAAAATCATCACTCATCTTGCAGACATGCAGCCAGTCACGCTGAAGCAGCTGGTGGTCCCGGTGTATGATGATGTACCAGCGCATCTGTTGCCATGGGCTGAGAAGACGCTGCTGGCACATCTGCTGAAACTGGAACGAGAAGGTCGCGCGCGCCAACAGAGCGGTCAGCAGACCGGTGCTGCCAGCGACGATTCAGCTCTGTGGAGTCTGATCGGTGGTCAATGATGGCTGGCATGTCTACGTGGTTCGCTGCGGTGACGACAGCCTGTACACCGGTATCAGCACCGACGTCGCCCGGCGCTTCGCCGAGCATCAGGCACAGGGTGCCCGGACTGCACGTTACCTGCGGGGGCGTGGGCCACTGGAGCTGGCCTATGTGACGCAGAGCGTTGATCAACGCACAGCACGGCAGCTGGAATATAGAATCAAACAACTGAGCCGGGCAGAAAAACTGCAACTGATTGCCGGCCAACTGCAACTGGATATCACACCATGAACGAGCACCAGCATCAAAAAATCCCGGTTGGCATCAGTGCCTGCCTGGTGGGCGAAGAGGTGCGCTTCAACGGAGGCCACAAACAGCACTCTTACATTCAGCGCACGCTGGGACAGTATTTTGAGTTTCGCACCTTCTGTCCGGAGGTTGATATTGGCCTCGGCATCCCCCGGCGTCCAATCCGACTGGTCAAGCGGGATGACGAGGTGCGCTGCGTTGATTTTGAGGACGATACCCTCGACTACACGGACAAGCTGACCGCAAGCGCTGATGCGCAAGCCCACTGGGTGGGTGAGATGTGCGGGTTTATCCTGAAGAAAGACTCACCCAGCTGTGGTATGGAGCGGGTGAAGGTGTACGGTCCGGGGCATGCGCCGCGTGAGGGCGCCGGCATATTCGCAGCACGCATTATGGAGCGGTTTCCGGAGCTGCCGGTGGAAGAAGAGGGACGACTCGGTGACGCGGTGCTGCGGGAGAACTTCATTCAGCGGGTCTATGTGATGAATCGCTGGCGACAACTGGTGGCCGATGGATTGTCAGTGGCTTCCCTGACGGATTTTCATGCACGTCACAAACTGATACTGATGAGCCACTGCCAGAAAACCTATCGCCGTCTGGGTCCGCTGGTGGCCAGCGCGCGCAAGGACAACGTCTTCGAGGTGGCTAAACAGTACCTGCCTGAGTTGATGCAGGCGCTGAAAGAGCGTGCTTCACGTGGCGATCACGTCAATGTGCTGCAGCATATTCAGGGTTATCTGAAAGAGCAGCTGGATGCGCAGGACAAAGAGGAATTACGCGAGATGCTGGAGCGGTATCACAAAGGGCTGTTGCCTCTGATTGTGCCCATTACACTCCTGAATCATCATTTTCGCCGCAATCCGGTCGAGTACATTGAGCGTTCCTGGTACATGCATCCCTACCCGGCGGAAATGGCCCTGCAGAATCACATCTGAGTGCGCTATAATGCGCGCCTTTCCAAACTTTTCACTGCGGATTCATTCAAATGAGCGATATCGCAGCCTACATGGACAAAGTAGGCTCACAGGCCAGACAGGCGTCCCGTATCACTGCGGCGGCGACTACTGGCCAGAAAAACCAGGCGCTGCTGGCAATGGCCGATGCTATTGAAAGCAGTCGCGCTGAACTCGAGAGTGCCAATGCGCGCGACCTGGAGGCCGGCAAGGCCAAGGGTCTTGATGCGGCCATGCTTGATCGCCTGGCCCTGACGCCGGCCAGGATCGATGGCATGGTTGAAGGCCTGCGGCAGGTTGCGGCGTTGCAGGATCCAGTGGGCGAAATCAGCGACATGCGCTATCGCCCCAGCGGCATCCAGGTAGGCAAAATGCGTGTGCCGCTTGGAGTGATTGGCATCATTTACGAATCTCGCCCCAATGTGACCTGTGAGGCCGCCAGCCTATGTCTCAAATCAGGCAATGCAGCCATCCTGCGCGGTGGTTCAGAGGCACTGCACTCGAACCAGGCGATCGCTGCCTGTATCCGCCAGGGGCTGGCTGCGGCGGGGCTGACCGAACATGCCGTGCAGGTAATCGATACCACTGACCGCGAAGCGGTTGGCCGATTGATCACCATGCCGCAGTACGTCGATGTCATCGTGCCACGTGGCGGTAAAGGTCTGATTGAGCGCATCAGCGCTGAGTCTCGCGTGCCGGTCATCAAACATCTGGATGGTAATTGCCATGTTTATATTGACGACCGCGCTGATCTGGAGAAGGCGGTAAAGATTACACTGAATGCCAAAACACAGCGTTACGGGACCTGCAACACACTGGAATCCCTGCTGGTTGCCGAGCCAGTTGCCGCTGAGATTCTGCCGCAGCTGGCTGAAGCCATGGCGCCGCACAATATCGAGTGGCGCGCCTGTCCGCAGTCACTGCCATTGATTCCCGGTGCCAGAGAAGCCAGCGCAGCCGACTGGGACGAGGAGTATCTGGCGCCCATCCTGTCGGTGAAAATTGTGGCTGGTCTGGATGAGGCGATCGAGCATATCAATCTCCACAGTTCGGCTCATACCGAGTCTATCGTGACCGAGGACTTCCATCGCGCGCAGCGATTTCTGCGGGAGGTGGATTCCAGCTCGGTAATGATTAATGCGTCGACTCGATTCGCTGATGGATTCGAGTATGGCCTCGGTGCAGAAATCGGCATTTCGACCGACAAACTGCACGCGCGTGGTCCGGTTGGGCTGGAAGGCCTGACCTCGCAGAAATATATAGTGATTGGTGACGGTCACATCCGCACATGACCAATACGTCGGCGAGCATGCGACTGGGAATCATGGGTGGCATGTTCGACCCGGTGCACACGGGACACCTTCGGGTGGCGCAAACCGCTCAGCTGAAACTGAATCTGGACCAGGTGCGCCTGATTCCCTGTTCCATTCCAGGGCATCGCGCCAGCGCACAGACCAGCGCTGAACACCGCCTGGCCATGCTGGAAGCAGCCATCGCGGATTATCCGGGGTTTGTCGTAGATACGCGAGAATTGCAACGACCAGGTACTTCCTACATGGTCGACACGCTCGGCAGTCTGCGAGCGGAATTTCCGCGGGCGACCATGGTCTATATTATGGGCATGGACAGTTTTCTGTCCTTGCCCAGCTGGCACCGCTGGCGGGACATTCTGGACTTGACGCATCTGTATGTGGTCAGCCGTGATGAACTCTCGCAGGCAAATGCAGAACCGGCACTGCAGACGGAGCTGGCGGCACGTCTGGTGTCGAAACAGGAAGATTTGTTCGACACGCGGGCTGGCCGAATTTTGTTTATAACAGGAATCAAACTGCCCCAGTCATCAACACGTGTTCGCCGTGATGCGCGGCAAACCGGTACCATAGCGATTGACGATGTGCCAACAGTCGTCGCCGACTACATCAAGACGCATAAACTATACAGATAACCGCATGCCCTCGGGCTGGAGATAGCAAGCATTGGAAAACAAGCAACTGATTGAAGTGATCACAACGGCGCTGGAAGATATCAAGGGTCAGCAGATCGAAGTGTTTGACGTGGCTGACCTGACACCTTTAACGGACGCCATGGTGATATGTACAGGTACATCCAGTACGCATATCAAGGCTCTGGCAGATGAAGTTGTGGTCAAGGTCAAACAGGCTGGTGCGCCGGTTAGCGGTGTGGAAGGGCGCGAGCAGGCAGAGTGGGTGCTGGTCGATCTGGGGACAGTGGTTGTGCATCTGATGCTGGGCGCCACACGTGCGCTGTACCGACTTGAAGATTTGTGGAGCTTCCGTCCGCAGTCAGCAACCGACAAGCGAGCCACCGACAAAGAGTGAACATCAATCTGATATCCGTGGGTACCCGCATGCCTGACTGGGTCAGTCAGGGCGTGCAGGAATATCAAAAGCGGCTGCCCGCTGATTTCGCCATGAATCTGATCGAAGTGCCTATGGCACGGCGCAGTAAAAACCTTAATGTGGAGCAGATGATGGACCAGGAGGCAGACAGTCTGCTGGCCAAAGTCGGCTCACGCGACTATCTGGTGGCGCTGGATGTGCAGGGCAAGGCATTGAGCACCGAGAAGATGGCTTCACGGGTATCTGATATCCGTGACAATGGTTTTCATCTGAGTCTGCTTGTGGGCGGGCCCGATGGACTGTCACCCAGATGCCTGCAACAGGCATCGGAAAAGTGGTCGCTATCGGCACTTACGCTGCCTCACCCGCTGGTTCGGATTCTGATCGCAGAACAGATTTATCGTGTCTGGAGCGTGATCAATGGCCATCCCTACCATCGCGCCTGAAATTACGTGTAAACTAATTGATAATTAGCCTGTCTACTTAAGTTTTCCGGGGCGTGATGGCCCGGACGAGCGCTGACATCAGGACACTATGGCACACAAATTCCGTTTGGATGAGCATAAACAGGAAATACGGGTTTTCCACGGTCGATTGATCTTCGCGGCCGGGTTCGTGACGCTGCTGGTCCTGATCCTCGCCGGATGGATGATCAACCTGCAGTTGTTCAACCATGATTACTTCTCAGCGCGCTCAGATGGCAACCGACTTCATTCCCAGTTCATACCCCCCACCCGCGGACTGATCTACGATCGCAATGGCAGTCTGCTGGCCGACAATCGGCCAATTTTCAACCTGACGGTAGTGCGAGAGACGGCTACTGATTTTGAAAAATCACTGGAAGTGGTTCGCGACTTCATACCACTTACTGACGAGGACCTGGAGCAATACCGGGAGCGACTGCAGCGACGTGCCGTACCTCACACGTCTGTGCCATTGAAGTTTCAGCTGAATGACGAGGAAATTGCCCATATTGCGGTCAATCAGCACAAATTGCCTGGTTTTGCTGTCGAGGCGCAACTGCTGCGTTATTACCCGTTTGGTGAAGCCACAGCGCACTCGATTGGTTATGTCTCGGAAATTAACCGTGACGAACTTCAGGCCATGAATGAAGAGCAGTCGCGAAACTATCGTGGTAGCAATCACATCGGCAAGATTGGAATTGAGAAGACTTATGAGGAACACCTGCACGGTACTGTAGGCTTCGAAACCGTCGAGAAGAATAATCGGGGTCGTGTCACGCGCGTATTGGGGCGAACCGACCCGGTACCCGGGCTGGATATTCAGTTGCACATGGATATTCAGCTTCAGATGGCGGCAGAGGCTGCCCTGGGTGACCGGCGGGGCGCCATTGTCGCGATCGATCCTGCCACAGGAGGCGTGTTGGCCATGGTCAGCAAACCAGGTTATGACCCCAATCTGTTTGTGACCGGTATCAGTCGTGATCAGCTTAATGAGCTTAACGGGTCACGTTATTCGCCCATGTTCAACCGTGCGATCAACCCCAGAGTGCCTGGCTCCACGATCAAGCCGATCGTAGGGCTTGCCGGTTTGTATCATGGCATTGTAGACAAGGAGTTTACCATTCAGGACCCAGGCTTCTATCGACTGCCCGGACGTTCCCGGCCTTACTATGACTGGACGTGGTGGGTAGATAAGTCAGGTCATGGCACCATCGACCTGGAGCGCGCGATTTATCAGTCATGCAATACCTATTTCAGTCATATCGCGGTTGAACTTGGCATTGATACGCTGCACGACTATCTGTTGACCTGGGGTTTCGGCAGCAACACTGCACTGGATATTCCCAATGCCAATCCCGGCCTCGTGCCATCACCAGAGTGGAAGCGGGAGGCACGCGGAGAGCCCTGGTATCCGGGCGAAACGCCGCCTGAAGGTTTCGGCAATGGCATGTTCCAGGCCACCACTTTGCAGATGGCCAGCGCGGCGGCGACGATTGCCAACCACGGGGTCTTTAAACGCCCCCGCATGCTCAAGGCTGTCCAGAATGGTGTCGATGGCGAGTTTGCGGACACTATTTTTGCGGATGAGGACGTGCTGCAGCCGCTGCTCCCTTCAGCCGAAGACGTGGCCTATGTGCGACAGGCGATGGAGCATACCGTCAGCAAACCCTACGATCGCGAACACCGACGTCACGAGGGCACCGCCTATCCCTACGTGCATGGTGCAGAGCCACTGGCCTATCCGATGGGGGGCAAGTCTGGAACGGCGCAGGTGGTGGGCGTTCAGGTTGATGCACGGGGCAACCGCATGGATCCTGAAACCGTTAATGAGGACCATCTGAATCATGCGATGTTCATTGCGTTTGATGCGTCCCCCAAATCACGCATCGCGGTGGCGGTGTTCATAGAGAATGGCGAAGGCGGCAGCTCGGTTGGCGGACCATTGGCACGGGAAGTGCTGGATGCGTATCTGCTGCCGATCATTGAACAAGAGCAGGTGGATGACGGGTCCCTGTTACTGACAAGCAGTGACTAACACGTTAGTATTGCGGGTCGCATACGATTGAATCAAAGGTAGTTCAGGTGATGTGCGATCAGCCAGAGGCACAATAGTGAAAATAAGAATTTTTGTTGTAGTTGTTCTGGCCGGAGTGCTGGCAGCATGCGGGAGCACATCTACCCCGCGCGGTGACAGCAGCAGTTCACAAAGTGGCCGCTACAGCATCAGTCAGGACCGTGCGCCAACAGCACCTATGGATCCGGCGAGTATTCGCGAGGTTGTGCCCGAACCGCTGCAGAGAACCATGGCCGGCAATCGGTCGCCCTATACCGTCAACGGGCGAAGCTACCGAGTCATGGCGACGGAAGAGGGCTTTCAACAAACTGGTCTGGCATCCTGGTACGGTGAGAAGTTCCACGGCCATTTGACGTCCAATGGCGAGATCTTTGACATGTACCAGATCTCGGCTGCACACACAGCCTTGCCCATCCCCAGTTTCGCCAGAGTTACTAATCTGGAAAATCAACGCAGCATCATCGTTCGCGTTAACGACCGTGGTCCGTTCCACAACGACCGCGTCATTGATCTTTCCTACGCCGCTGCCTGGAAGCTGGGTTTTGCCGACCAGGGCACGGCGCTGGTGCATATTGAATCCATTGTGCCTGGTCAGCAGCTGTTGCTGGCAGCCAATGATGCAGGCAGTGCGGTCACAACAACTGCCAATAACGTCGCTGCAACGGACCTTGTAGCACAGACTGCAGGGAAGTATTTGCAAGCTGGCGCGTTTTCCAGTCGTAGAGCAGCTGAACAGCTGTCGGCGCGACTGCGCGACCTGACTTCTCGCCCGGTGTTTATTCGCTCTGTTCAGAGTAATCAACAGGAGCTGCACCGGGTTCGAATCGGGCCGATTATTGAGCAAAGCGAGATACAGCGCCTGACTGACCTGATGATAGCTGCTGACCTGGGTCAGCCATTTACCGTCGAAGAGTAATTAGTTCATGACAATACAGATTTCAAAAACTGACGCACACTCACCCACCTCCGCTCATTCAGGATTGACGCGCTGGCGTCGCCTGGTTGCCGTGTTGACCACTGCCAGTCTGGTGCTGGCTTCGGCAATGCCGGCTGCGGCTCAGAACATTATGCCCAGAGCGCCGGAAATAGCCGGTAGCAGTTATATTCTGCTGGATGCCAAAACCGGTCACGTCATCATGGAGCACAATGCAGACGAGGCGCTGCCGCCCGCCAGTCTGACCAAGATGATGACCTCTTATATTGCCGAAGTGGAAATCGACAATGGCAATATGAGCTATGACGATCTTGTTTTTATCAGCGAGAAGGCATGGCAGACCCAAGGCTCCAAAACCTTCGTTGATGTAAACAGCCGCGTGCGTGTTGAAGATCTGCTGCGGGGCATCATCATTCAGTCCGGCAATGACGCCAGTGTGGCCATGGCGGAACACATAGCCGGCAGCGAAGCTGCCTTTGCGGACCTGATGAACCAGCACGCCCAGTCCCTGGGTATGTCCAGCTCCTACTTCATTAATTCCAGCGGCCTGGATGATGGCGCCGAAACCAACCTGATGTCGGCGCGCGATCTGGCGACGCTGGCACGCGTCAAGATCATGGAGCACCCTGATCATTACGCCATGTACTCGGAGCGTGAATTTACCTTTAATGGCATTACCCAGGCCAATCGCAATACATTGCTGTTTCGCGATCCGACTGTTGATGGCATGAAAACTGGCTGGACCACGGCTGCAGGTTACTGTCTGGTCGCTTCTGCCGAGCGTGATGGCATGCGCCTGATTTCTGTGGTGATGGGCACTGCCAACGAAGAGGCGCGCGCAGTAGAGACCCAGAAGATGCTCAGCTATGGTTTCCGTTTCTTTGAAACTCACAAACTTTATGATGCCGGCCAGGTTATCAATAATGCCCGCGTCTGGGCCGGGGCGGCCAACAGTGTTGATCTGGGCATCCAGGAAGAAGTGTTCCTGACCATTCCTCGTGGCAGGGCCGAGGATCTGGTGGCAACTCTTGATACAGAAGAGGTGATTCGCGGCGGTTTTGAGGCCGGTGAAGTGCTTGGTCAGGTTAACATCACGCTTGATGATGAGGTGCTGTACACCGGCGATGTCGTGGCAATAGATGCCGTGGAACGTGGTGGCTTCTTTAAGCGTCTGATCGATGCGCTGACGCTGTTCTTCATGAACCTGTTCAGGTAACAGACCATGAGCGAACCGAAAGCGCCAAAAATCGAATTTCCCTGCCAGTATCCGATCAAAGTGATGGGCGAGGCGGTCGAGGGGTTTGAGCTTGACGTGCTGGAAATCGTCAAGCTTCACTCGCCCGGGGTGAGCGCCGACAACATGAATACCCGCGGCAGCGCCCAGGGCAACTATCTGTCCGTAACGATCGTGATCGAAGCTACCGGTGAAGAGCAGCTCCAGGCCCTGTTCGCGGACCTGAAAGGTCATTCGGCGGTCAGACTGGTTTTATGAGTCAGGCTCTGGTTCTTCGGCAACTGGGCTTGCAGCCTTATGTGCCGGTCTGGCAGGCAATGCAGACCTTCACATCCGAGCGGGACCAGACAACACCGGATGAGATCTGGATACTTTCGCATCCACCCGTGTTCACTCAGGGGCAGGCCGGCAAAGCCGAACATCTGCTGGCGCCTGGTGATATTCCGGTGGTGCAAATTGATCGCGGCGGTCAGGTCACCTATCATGGCCCCGGACAACTGGTGGTGTACCTGCTGATCGACATACGACGATCAGGGACGGGCGTCAGGGATCTGGTCAGTGGTATTGAGCAGGCCATCATCGAAACCCTGTCATCATTGAAAGTTAACGCACAGACTCGAACTGGAGCACCAGGCGTGTACGTCGGGGATGCCAAGATCGCCTCGCTCGGATTGCGTATTCGCAGAGGCTGCTCTTATCACGGCCTCAGCCTGAACGTGGCCATGGATCTGGAGCCGTTCTCACGAATCAATCCCTGTGGTTATCAGGGGCTTGCAGTCACTCAGGTGACTGAACTGGTGAATGGTGAAGAGCTGGGCCTGAAGACAGAAGCAGATTACATGCACACAGTAGAAAAACTGCTGTTGCAGGAATTGATCACCCGCACAGGGGTGTACGGTTGGATTGACGTCAGGCAAACATTGCCGACCTGACGATGACAGGAGATTTTATGCAGGATTCGATGAATACACGCCGCCACAAGCGCAGCTTTGTGCAACGAACGCTCGTCGTTCTCGCAACCTGTGGCATGCTCGCCACGACCTCGGTGCTGGCCCAGACCAATACGCTGGTGCGGGTGGCCACTTCCTATGGCGACTTTACGATTGAACTGTTTGATGAGCAGACACCCAATACCGTGCGCAATTTTCTCGGCTATGTGGATCGCGGTGACTACAGCGGTTCTGTGTTTCACCGCTCGGTAGACAATTTTGTCATTCAGTCAGGAGCCTATCGCTGGCTGGGAAACTGCCCACAGGGCGCCAGTCCGGGAATCAACTGCAGTGCACAGCGAATTACCCAGCGTGACGCCGTGGTCAATGAGCCGGGTATTTCCAATACCGCGGGTACACTGGCAATGGCCAAACTGGAAGGAAATCCAAACAGCGCAACCAGCCAGTGGTTCATTAACGTTTCCAACAATGCGGAGGCACTGGACGATCAGAACGGCGGCTTCACAGTGTTTGCGCGCATTCTTGGAGAAGGGCTTGAAGTTGCCGAGGCCATAAACAATCTGACGGAATATGCTATTGGTGGTGAGGCGCAGGCCATGCCTTTGCGCAGCTCAGAAGGGGCGCCATTGCCCTCGAACGGGATTCCACCCGTGACCGAGAACCTGGTGTTGATCAATATGCACCGGGTACAGCGGTTCAGCTCTGCCATGCACGTGTTTGAATACCAGACGGGCATACTCAGCACGAAGGTCAATGCCGGGGACGAGCTCGGACACATGAGCATGCTCCTGCGTGTGGTTGCCGGGGACGATCCCGCCCAGACTTATTTTGAGATTGATCCACGCAGTATGGTGGATCTGGCGATCAACCCCGAGGGTATGGCAAGCTTCAGTACCAGCGATCAGCGGCTGCGTATCCCGCAAGTCGAGATCAATAATAATGGCAACGTCTCTCTGGTGAATAATGTCGTACTCAGAATGGTAGACGAGGCCCGGCTTCGTTTTGTTCTGGAATCCTACGAATGAGTGCACCGCGCGGCGAGTTTAGTTCACGTTTTGGTTTCTTGATGGCAGCCTCAGGCTCAGCAGTGGGTCTGGGCAATATCTGGGGATTTCCAACCAATGCGGCGAGTAACGGCGGCGCGGCATTCCTGTTTACCTATCTGATACTGGCATTCGCGCTGGCTTATCCCGCATTGATGGCTGAACTTATCATCGGGCGTCACGCCAAAGCCAATGCGGTCACTGCATTGAGAGGGCTTTCCACCAGCCCGGCAAGCCGAGCGCTGGGCACTACGGTTGGTTTCGCCGGCATGATAACGGTCAGCTTTATCCTTAGCTTTTACGCCATAGTCAGCGGCTGGATGATGGCCTACATGCTGGCGGCTGGTGCTGATATCGTTGGCGCAAATGCACTTTCCTCCTGGTTGCAGACACCAGGGCTGACACGTGACTCTCTGTTCACTGTTGTATTCATGATGCTCACTATTGCGGTGGTAGTGGCTGGCGTTAAACATGGTATCGAGAAGTGGGCCTCGCGCCTGATGCCATCGCTGGTTGTTATCCTGGTGGCGCTTATTGCCTATGTGATGACACTGGACGGCGCCATGGATGGATTGCGTCTGTATCTGGTGCCTGATTTCAGTCGTGTCGCAGATACGGGCTTGCTGCTCAGTGCCATGGGGCAGGCTTTCTTTTCACTGTCTCTTGGTGTCGGCACCATGCTGATTTACGGGTCCTATATCAGCAAACGGGAAAACCTGCCGGCGCTGGGTGGTATGGTCACACTGCTGGATATTGCAATTGCGGTAACCGCCGGTCTGCTGATTCTGCCGGCGATGATGGTGGCGCTGAACAACGGTATTCAGATTTACGACGATCAGGGTGGCCTGGTCGCCGGTCCGGGACTGATCATCGCGGTATTGCCTGCCTTGTTTGAACAGATGGGCGGCGCTGGCATGCTGGTGGCGCTGGCCTTTTTTGTATTGATGACCATTGCATCGCTGACCTCATCCATATCAATGCTCGAAGTTCCGCTGTCGTATCTGGTTGAGACGCGCTCGGTATCACGCCGCAAGGCGGGGGTTGTGCTGGGTGCGGGTATCGCCGTCATCAGTCTGATAATCGTGTTCAATTTCAACGTGCTGTTCGATCTGGTGGTAAGCCTGACCACCGAATACAGCCAGCCGCTGCTGGGATTCTTCTTTGCCATATTTGCTGGATGGATATGGAATCGCAATGGCATCCTGACTGAAATCAAACAGGGCTGTGAAGGTGCGGAATACGGTCTGTTCTGGCGCATTTGGCCGTTTTATATCCGTTTCATCTGTCCGCTGGCGATTCTTGCGGTTTATGTTCAGATGCTGTTTGCCTGAATATCTGGCCTCAGGGTCAGTGATCAGGCAATAGCCTGTTCAACCGCGTTGCAGAACCGCGTTATTTCCGCTTCGGTATTGAAATAGTGCACGGAAGCGCGATTGATATCACCCAGCCCCCTTTCCTCAAATTCCAGGCGCGTATTGCGCTGGCGCAATACAGAGCTATTGATGCGCTGCGCCTGCAGGCGCTGCTGCAGTGTCTCGGCAGGCACGGGTGTGTCGAAGGTGACAATGCCTCCCAGGTGTTCACAATGACTCGCTTCTGCCGTAAAACCCGGATCGTGAATGCGCACTCCTGAAATACGTGACAATTGCTGGCGCAGGCTGTGCCCAAGACGCTTGATGGCGGCCGAGGATTCGGCCATGTTGTTTTCGATGGAGTACTGCGCAGCAACGGCCAGGCCGATCTTGCCCGCCACATAGTGTTCAAACAGTTCGAATCGCCTGGCGTCGTCCCGCCACTCAAAATGATCGCGCTGCAGCCAGCTGATTGCACTCAGGTCCACGGTAGCCGGTTTCAGAAAGTCCAGAATGCTATGGCGGACATACATGAACCCTGTGCCACGAGGTCCTCGCAGGTATTTGCGGCCGCTGCCGGTCAGCATGTCGCAGTGGATCTCATTGACGTCCAGTTCAGTCTGGCCCGCAGACTGGCAGGCGTCCAGCAGAAACAGTATGCGGCGCTGCTGGCAGAGCCTGCCCACTTCGGCAGCGGGGTGAATGACACCTGACTGACTGGGTATGTGTGTCAGCGCCACCAGTCTGACATTGTCGTCCAGCGCAGCCTCCAGTTTTTCCAGGTCAATCTGGCCCAATTCGTTGTTTGGCACGACATCAATAATCACACCCTGTGTTTTTGCGAGATGCAGCAAAGACAGGTAATTGCTGGCGTATTCCGAGACACCGGTAACAATATGATCGCCGGCCTCAAAGGGGATTGCCTGCAGCAGGAGGTTCCAGCCGCGCGAGGCATTCTCGACATAGGCGATTTCACGAGGGTTGCAGTTCAGCAGGGCAGCAAAGGCTGTATAGAATCGTTCACTGGCGTCGGCATTTGCCAGAGCAGCCTCGTAGCCGCCCACTTGCTGCTCGAGTAACAGGTGCTGCAGCACCGCGTCCGTCACTGGACGCGGCTGCAGGGATGAGCCGGCGTTATTGAAGTGAAGCAACTCCCGGCATGCCGGGGTGTCACTTCTCAGCAGCTCGATTGGCTTCATGCTCAGGCCAGTTTGATGGCGCGGCCGTGGTTGTATACTTCCACCAGTTGCTCATGCATGGCTTTTATCGCCGTTTCGAAGTCATCTTCGTCCAGCACAAACTGCATGTCGACCTGCCGCATACACTGATGCACGCCCTGAATATCAACGCCAGCATCCGCCAGCGCCTTGGCTGTACGAGCGAGCATGCCAGGAATCTTCAGGTCACTGCCAATCGCAGAAACGATACACACCTTACGCACGTTTATTTCGGCGCCGGGGAACAGGTCAGCCAGTGATGCCTGAATGCGCTTGACGGTTTTCAGGTTGGCAGACAGGTAGTGAGTAATAGTGTTGGCGTTGAGGTCTTTGTTGATTACCTGTGCCTTGTATCGAGTAATTTGTCCCAGAAACTGTTTCTCGTAATGTGACAGATCGCCCACCATGTCCTGGTCAAACAGCTCAATGGCGTACACGCCTTTACGGCCGGCGATGATTTCAACGCAGGCGGACTCGCTGACGTAGTCGCGCGTGATCAAGGTGCCGTTGTGTTCAGGCTCAAAGGTGTTCTTCACACGCAAATGGATGTTGCTCTGTCGCAGGCCTTTGGCTGCCCGGGGATGGATCGCTTCCATACCAAGGTTTGCCAGCTGGTCTGCCACATCATAGTTGGTGCGGCCTATCGGTACCGCTTTCTCTTCGCCGACAATGCCCGGGTCGGCGCTGCTGAGGTGGAACTCCTTGTGAATGACCGCCTCGCGGGCGCCCGTCAGCACGGCTATGCGGCTGAAGGTCATCTCGCTGTAGCCACGGTCGAATATTGCCATAAGGCCGCCTTCACAATGGCTGTATCCGGTTGCAATCGGCAGTTCGCTGCTCAGATCTATGCCCTCAAAAGCCCGTGTTATATGCTCATCAAGCGAGAGATGCTTGGTGCTGGCCCAGCCTGACAGGTCGACGAGACGTGCTTTCAGCCCATGCAAACGGAGAAGTTGCGCGGTATTGGAGGCGCTGTGCATTTCGCCCAGACTGGCCAGCATCTCGCGAACCGTCAGCAGGTAGTCGGACAGCGCAAAATGGCCGTGCTGACAGAGGCTGGATACGTCTTCCAGAACACTTTCTGCATCGTTCAGACGGTCCAGAATGAAGCTGTCGGCCTCTTCTTTCTCGCTGGGTGGATGCGGTGCGAATAAATCAGCATTGATCTCCAGCATGCGATCGCGCAGTGCTTTAAACGCGTCGCGCCAGCTTTGCTGCTCCTCAGCGTCAGAGAACAGTGCATAAATGCCTGGCTGTCCGGTTTTTTTGTGCTCCAGCAACATGTTGGTGATGCCGGCATACGCTGATACAACAAAGATTCGCTGGTAGTAATCGCCTTTGAGCGCGGGGTTCATGAAGATATTCTGTCGAACGGCGTCAAATTGACTCATGGAAGTGCCGCCGATTTTTTCGACGGTGTGCTTCTTGTCATTGTCTAGACTACTGGCGGCAACTGATGCATTGGCGTCTGTCATTTGTCATCCTGTGGTGATGAATGGGAATATCAAAGCCGCGACATTATAGCGTATCGGCTACAGGATTTCATGACAGTGCCCCCGGGCGCGCCGGTAGCCGCTTAGTCGAGGATGTGGAAATAGATGTATTGCGCGTCCGGATCCTGCGGAATCGGATGGTCCTCGCGCGTAAGCGGCAGTGGAGTGAACAGCGACTTGAAGCCATCACAGAGTGTGTTAAATATCACTTCCTGGATGATCAGGATGTTGTAGTGGCGCAGCCCCAGATCATCGGCACGTGCGTGGATGGCTTTCTGGATGACAGGGTGCTTACGAAGTTCTTCATAACGATAGGCCTGGACCAGCGCATCACCAAAAAGGTCGTAAGCGCGAATACCACTGCTCTGGAAGGTGCCCTGTACCGAATTGTAGGCTAGCCCCATAGCCGCCTTGATTGGATAACCATAGGCGAATTTGTCGACCTCCGTGTTAAACGCTCTGAACATCAGTAGGGCGGTTTCAACGGCATGGTCTGCAAGCGTGTGTTTCTGATCCGTCAGGAAAGGATACCCGACCGCACTGATGAAACCGTCGCCAGTCTCCTTGAGTCGGAATGCGCGTGCCTGTAATGGGTTGTGTTTGTAACCCATCATGCATATCTGCGAAAACGCCCGGAATACTTCGAGGAAAAAATCCTGAGTTCGTTCATGTTTTATATTGCTTGAGTTCTGGATATCAAAGACGTTGATAATGGCCTTGCTTTTCTCAACCGGCATGGTGGATTCGAGCTGATCGCCAGCCTTGATTCGCTCCAGCTGGTGAGGGTAAACCAGTTTGGACAATTGCTTGTACAGATGCTGACGGGTGTCTGCGTCAATGGATTTGTAGTAAAAGCGTGTCTGTATTCGGCGGAAAAACAGCCAGCTGACAATGATGCCGCCCAGATAACCCTGCACCAGCTGTATCGCGTTGATGGCGAGGAACTCCGGATTGATCAGGAATATCAGAAGGGCGGCCAGCAGAGCAAAAATAGTATTGCGCAGCAATGTCAGTGCAAAACTTATGTGGTACGAAAAGGCGGTGGTCATCAACACCACAAAGTTGATCTGGCCAGACAGCGCCAGGAAGGCGTCAGACTGATAACTCTCTGAAAGGTTGGGCTCAAACACAAAATGCAGTGTCAGGCAGAACCCCCCCAGAATACTCAACAGGAAGACGTCGAGAACACTGCGTGAATATTTTTCGAAGCCTGCAAACAGCAGCGTCAGTAGCGGATACAGAAACACCAGCGCAATGGGTGGAGCATAGGCAAACATACTGTGCAGTGCGTAGGGATTGCCGCTCTCCTGCAAATTACTCCAGGTCAGCATCGAAGACAGGGCCAGCAAAACCGCTGCGGCTTTCCCTGGCCAGTTACGCAATGCCTTGGCAGCATCCTCGCGCATTTCGTCCCTGAATTCTGCAGCGTGCTCTTTACAGTACGCCGCGTATTTGTCTGTTTTCATAGTCGCAAAGTCATGATGCGGGCCTGATTCTGTGTGTGTGCCGATTATACATAATTGGTGCCAGTCGGCAATTGCGAACACGCGGACTGGAGTGTATAACAATGTCAAAGTTTCATCATACTGCAAAGGGATTGTGTCATGCTGCAAATGGCGGTTTTTTCGCTATATCTGACGATTGTGCTAAGCCTTGTCTGGGCTCGTTTCCGTTTCTTTACCGTTAATGTTGGCACTGGCCGACTACGCGCATTGACGTATGATTTTGCCGTCGCGATTCAAATGCTGTCAACCGCATGGCTTTTTTATAATGTGACGGATATCACAAAACCAGAGCTGATCATTTGTGCGCTCTTGTACAGCCTTTCGCTGGTGATATTCTGGTCAGCGATAAGCACCGCCAAGTCACTTGACTTCGCATTTAGTAACCATGTCGGAAGTATTGTGACATCAGGTCCGTTTGGTGTTTTTCGTCATCCATTTTATGTCTCATACATGATTGCCTGGTTCGCCAGTACGTGGCTGTTCGGTACGATATTGTTGTGGCTGAGCTTCGTGTATCTGATGGCGTTTTATGTGATGTCTGCCAGGAAGGAAGAACGCATGATCCTGAACAGTGATCAGGCAAACGAGTATCAACTTTACCAACAACACGTAGGCATGTTCCTACCGAGGATAAAACGATGGAAGCGATCAAATTCAAAACTCTGACCCAGGAAAAAGATATCGAGTATTTTTTGAGCCGTTTTGAGGGCTACGTCGGTGTCAAGCTGCCTTATGACTATGCGCAGCGCAGCACGTTTGTGGCTGGCTATAAGGGTGACGAGATGGTTGGTGGATACATGCTGGTTACCAAGCCGGAGTTCAGAAGTCTGATGTTTGTTCCCGATGACGTCAGGGAATCTCATGAATTCTTCCGCAACGAAGCCTACGACATGATGGAAATCAATGGTGTCTGGATGAGTGCATCGCTGAAAACAGCCTCTGAACAGTTCAGCATCTGGTTAAAACTGATACTTGACGCCTTTAAGTGCCGTAAACAGTTTGTCCTGTTGATGGCCAATCAGCGCAATATCAATATTCGACACGTCCACGCCATGACTGGAGCCAAGGATATCTATGAAGGCGCTCCGATGCTGATGTCGGGCGACAAGAGCCATTCAACTATCCGTGTGAGCTACACAACACGGTGGTCACTGCTACTGAATGTGCCTCGTTACTGGTTTGAGTACAAGAGCCGCGAGCGTCGTTTCCACCGTCGTCTCAAGCAGCGTGCCTACTCTCGGGTCGCCAGCAGAGCGAGCTGATTGGCGCGACAGAAAATACCTCGGTGGCTTCACATTGAGCAGGACCGGTTACACCGGTTCTGCTTGTGTGGTCCTTTGACTGGCATTAACATGTATTCATTCACGATGGAGGAATACGTGTGAGCCAGGAAAGAATCAGGCAGTTGCTGCAGGAGCTTCAGTCGGAGCTAGCCAAAACAGAGGATCTGGACGACGACACGCTGGCACTGGCGCGCCAGCTTGACGACGATGTTGATACGCTGCTGGAAACATCCGCGCGTAACAGTCCGGAAATGGATAATGCCATCGCGCTCGAGGCGCGCTTCGCCGCGACACATCCAGTCGCCGAGCGACTGATGCGTGAGATTATTGCCACCTTGAGTCGGATGGGAGTTTAAGCGCCCGGCCACTCAGCCGCGCGACAAGCTGCTCCAGCAGTTCCCATGCAGACAGATGGGTCAGGCCTTTGACGCTGATGTCGATCTGTCTGGCCAGCGTCAGCTGGTTTCTAAGCGCGGGTTCGCTTAAACGGTTCAACGCAGAGCTCATCAGCGCCTGCCTTGATTTCCAGACCCGCTGGGACTGCATGACGCTTTGTGCCGACAGGCCTCTCTGCATTTGACAGGCCACGCCATGCAGAGTGCGGAGCTCACGGGCCAGCATGGTATTGATCATCAGGGCCTGGGCGCCCTCGTCGCGCATACGTCGCAGTGTTCTTATCGCCTTGCCACCTTCGCCAGCCAGGCAGGCATCAATCAACGCAAACACATTGAAGCGCGAGCTGTCTGCGACGCTGCGAGCGATCGCTGCCGCGTCAAGATGTGTACCTGACCCGAACAGCAGAGATAGTTTTTCAATCTCCTGGTCAGCGGCCAGCATATTACCTTCAACCCGATCTGCAAGCAGTTGGCAGGCATCAGCATCGGCACTCAATTGACGCTGAGAAAGGCGTTGCGTGATCCATGCTGGCAGGCGTGATGCCTCAACCGGATAAAGCTGCACTACGCCAAGCAAGGACTCGAGCTGTTTGTACCACTGGGTTTTGGTCGCAGCCCCTTCGATACGGGGGCTCAGGATAAGCAGCAAGGTGTCTTCCGGGGCTGACTTGAGATACTCAATCAACAGTTTTCTGTCAGCGTCGGCGATCTTGCTGGAGCCCAGGCGCAGCTCGATCAGCTTTTTGTCGCTGAACAATGACATGCTGGCGCCTGCCGAGGTCAACGTTCGCCAGTCAAACTGCCGGTCTGCCTCGTAGACTTCGCGTTCGGTATAACCCAGTGTTTTGGTGGTCTGCCTGACAATATCTGCACAGTCACGCATCTGAAGGGGTTCATCTCCAGCCAGCCAGTAGCCCGGCATCAGTTTGCCTGACTGAAAGTGTCTGGCTAACTGATCGGCATACAGCTTCATAATTCCACGGCCTGAAGGCGTCGGACTATGTTGTCGGCGAGTTCGCGCCGCATGTCATTTAAAGTCAGCTCCAGCCCGCTGTTGCTGCCACTGATGTTCGCAGTGTCTTCGTAAAATGTGCCCCGTACCTGAAAGGTCTCGGGGCCAGCGATGACCTGACCGCCCTGTCGCAAAGCGGCATCGACACTCAGCATCAGTTCGTACTGACCCGCCCCGGCTCGCGTATTGATGCTGATTGCACGCCGCTCCAGTTGCTCCGCAGACAGAGCAAGCTCCAGAACCTGCCCGTTGCCATGAACAATTTCGACATTGCTGGCTTCCAGAGTGTCTTCCAGTGCTCCCTGCAAAGGGTAGGGGCCTGATGGCACGGTCAGCGCCATCCGCTGCATCGGCAACACGGCTGTCTGGGCGCCGCGAAGCGCGAAGCCACAGCCAGACAACGCCACAAGCAGCGAGATCAGCAACAGACGGCGTAAAGCGTTCATCAGCCCACCACGATGTTGATCAGCTTGCCCGGCACAACAATCACCTTGCGAACGGTCTTGTCGGCAATATGCCGTTGTACGTTGTCATCGGCCATGGCCAGTGCTTCCAGCTTGTCCTTGCTGGTGTCACGCGCGACGGTCAACTTGCCACGCAGCTTGCCATTGACCTGTATGACGACCTGAATCTCATCCTGCACAAGAGCGGCCTGATCAACTGTCGGCCAGGGCTCATCAATGATGGCGCCCGGTTTTCCGATACTTGCCCACAGAGCGTGGCAAAAATGCGGAACTACTGGCGACAGGCCAAGCAGCACAATCTGTAGAGCTTCCCCGATGACTGCATTATCCTGCTCACTCAAATTGTCAGCGCGGTCATCCTGGAAACGGGTGATGCTGTTAACCAGTTCCATGATGGCTGCGATGGCTGTGTTGAATGTCTGCCGTCGCCCATAGTCGTCACTGACCTTTTCCAGTGTCGTATGCGTTTTGTAGCGCAGCTGCTTCTGCTCACTGTCCAACTGGGTCTGGTCCGGCGATTGCGAAGACGCAGTGCTATGACCGTAGCCTGTTACGACCCGCCAGAGTTTGCGCAGGAACCTGGAGCTGCCTTCCACGCCGCTGTCCGACCATTCAAGAGACTGGTTGGGCGGTGCTGCAAACATCGTAAACAGTCTCACCGTGTCTGCGCCATACTGCTCGATCAGTTTGGCCGGTTCCACGGTGTTGCCTTTGGACTTGGACATCTTGCTGCCGTCTTTGAGAACCATGCCCTGAGTCAGCAGGCGTTTGAAAGGTTCGTCCGAGGAAATGAGACCCTCGTCGCGCATCAGTTTATGGAAGAAACGCGCATACAGCAGGTGAAGAATGGCGTGTTCTATGCCGCCGATATACTGATCCACAGACAGCCAGTAATTTGCGCGCTCGTCCAGCATGCCAGTCTTGAGGTCAGGGCAGCTGTATCGGGCATAATACCAGGACGATTCCATGAAGGTATCGAAGGTGTCTGTCTCGCGCTCTGCATCTTTGCCACAAGAGGGACACTTGACACTATAGAATTCCGGCATTTTCTTTAATGGAGAGCCAGAGTCCGTGAAACTGACATCTTCTGGCAATACCACTGGCAGATCCTGCTCAGGCACCGGTACAGCGCCACAATCCGGGCAGTTGATGATCGGGATAGGGGTGCCCCAGTAACGTTGCCGGGATACACCCCAGTCACGCAGGCGGAAGTTGATCTGTTTGCTGCCAAGATCCCGCTCGCGCAGCCATTTTTCAATCGCCTCAAAAGCGGTTGCCGAATCCATGCCATCAAACTGGCCGGAATTGATAAGAATGCCTTTGCTTGTAAACGCCTGCTCTTCAAGCTTGCAGACTTCGTCATCGCTGCCGGGTTTGATCACCTGCTTGATGGGCAGCTGGTACTTGCGGGCAAATTCGTAATCGCGCTGATCATGGGCAGGCACGGCCATCACGGCGCCAGTGCCGTAGCTCATCAGGACAAAATTGGCGACAAACACCGGTACCTGTTCGCCACTGATCGGGTGAACAGCCTTGAACCCGCTGTCCATGCCTTTCTTTTCCATCGTAGCCATGTCAGCTTCTGCCACTTTGATGTGGCTTTGTTCTTCAATGAAACGTGCAAGCTCGACGTTCTGTTCAGCCGCCTGCAAGGCCAGTGGATGCTGCGGTGCGACAGCGACATAGCTCACGCCCATCAGGGTGTCCGGGCGGGTTGTATAGACCGTAAGCCTGGTGTCCTGGCCTGCCACTTCGAAGCTAAGCTCCACACCTTCGGATCGACCAATCCAGTTGGCCTGCATGGTTCGCACTTCGTCTGGCCAGCCATCCAGTTTGTCCAGGTCGTCCAGCAGTTCCTGTGCATAGGCCGTGATCTTGATGAACCACTGAGGGATCTTGCGACGCTCCACCAGGGCGCCGGAACGCCAGCCGCGTCCGTCAACCACCTGCTCATTGGCAAGCACAGTCTGATCGACAGGGTCCCAGTTCACTTCGGCTTCTTTTTTGTAGACAAGGCCTTTCTCGAACAGACGCGTAAAAAACCATTGTTCCCAGCGGTAATAGTCCGGATGACAGGTTGCCAGCTCCCGGCTCCAGTCATAGGCATAACCCAGCTGTTTGAGCTGCTTGCGCATGTAGTCGATGTTGCTCCAGGTCCATGAGGCCGGCGCGATACCGCGCTGCATGGCGGCATTTTCCGCAGGCAGGCCGAACGCGTCCCAACCCATGGGCTGCAGCACACTCTTGCCCTGCATTCGCTGATAGCGGCTGATGACATCGCCGATCAGGTAGTTTCGTACGTGTCCCATGTGCAGGTGGCCACTGGGATACGGGAACATCGACAGGCAGTAGAACTTTTCCCGGGTCGGATCTTCGCTGGCCTTGAATGACTGGTGTTGCTCCCAGTATTGCTGTGCCTGTGCCTCCACTTCTTGTGGATTGTATTGGGTTTCTTCGCTGTTGCTCATGGCTGGTAAGTTGTCTCGAATAGTCGTCTGTTTGGGGCAGTATTGTTTTCGGTTAGTGTTTGCGTCTGTCTAGTCAATGTTTTCTGCCGCGCCCGGAGGCAGCGCGGTCAGTTTTAGCAGACGTATCTGGCGACTGTCGGCGTTCAGAACCGTGAACTGGTAGCCGCCCAGTGCAACTGTCTCATCGCGTTCCGGGATATGCCGCAGCTCCTGCAACAGCAGGCCACCAACGGTGTCGGCATCATCTTCGCTGAACTCGCTGCCGAAGAATTCATTGAACTCTTCAACCGGGGTCAGCGCCTTGACGATATACTGCTCATCGCCTAGCGGTTTGATGTAGCTCTCGTCATCGACGTCGTATTCGTCATCGATCTCACCGATGATCTGTTCCAGAACGTCCTCAATGGTGACCAGCCCGCAGACCATACCATATTCGTCAATTACGACTGCCATATGGTTGCGTGTCTCGCGGAACTCACGCAGCAGAACGTTCAGTCGTTTGCTTTCCGGAACACAGGTTGCCGGTCGGATCATATCTTTCAAGTTGAATCGTTCGGCGTTATCGCCCAGCGCCAGTGGCAGCAGATCCTTTGCCAGCAAAATCCCAATCACCTGGTCTGGGTTTTCACCCGTCACCGGGAAGCGGGAGTGCGCAGCTTCGACGACGACGTCGAGAATTTCGGCGAGCGTCTGTCGCACCGAGACCGTCGTCATCTGCGAGCGCGGGATCATGATCTCGCGCACCTGCATGCTGGATACCTGCAGGGCACCTTCGATGATGCTCAGTGCATCAGCATCCAGCACCTGATCCTGCTCGGCATTGCGGAGCAGATTCAGCAGGCTTCTGGTGTCGGTTGGTTCATCAGAAAACACCTGCGCGATGCGCTCGAGCCAGGACTTTTGCCGCGGCTCGCTACTGGGAGGGTCGTCGGTCATGCCGGTATGTTGCTCCTGTCGTAATAGGGGTTGGCAATATTGAAGCCTTCAAGAATGCGTATTTCCAGCTGTTCCATGAGTTCTGCTTCTTCGTCGTCCTGATGATCCAGTCCGCAAAGATGCAGGACGCCGTGCACAATCAGGTGCGCCCAGTGGTCAATTGTCGACTTGCCCTGTGCCTGTGCCTCTTCGATAACGATATCGGCACACACGACCAGGTCACCCAGCGGATATTCGTCCAGTTGTGCTGCAACGGTACCGGGAATGTCGGCAGGAAACGAAAGAATATTGGTTGCATAGTCTTTCTGGCGATATTGGTGGTTCAGTTGGGCTGCCTCGTCGCGATCAACGATCCGCACACTGATGACACAGGGTTGGCCGCTGCGCTGCTGCTCGTGCAGGGATTCATTGGCAGTCTGATGTGTCAGTGCGGCAGTACACCAGGACGCGATGCTGTCGCTGTCCGGCGCATTGAGAGATGGATGCTCACAAATGACATCAACCGTCACGTTCATGGCTGCCGTCATCTTTACTCAGCGATTTGATGGTCGTCTGTCTCTCGTAGGCGTCGTAAGCTTCGACGATGCGCTGCACGAGTGCATGTCGCACCACATCTTTGGAGTCAAAAAAGTTGAAGCCGATTCCTGGCAGGCCGTTCAATACCTTCAGGACGTGAACCAGGCCGGAGCGTGTGCCTGAGGGCAGGTCGATCTGGGTGACATCACCGGTAATGACAGCGGTTGAGCCGAAACCGATTCGCGTCAGAAACATCTTCATCTGGGAAATGGTGGTGTTCTGACTTTCATCCAGAATAATAAACGAGCCGTTCAGGGTGCGTCCGCGCATGTAGGCCAGAGGCGCCACTTCGATAACGTTTTTTTCGATCAGGCGGGTAACCCGCTCAAACCCGAGCATTTCGTAGAGAGCGTCGTAGAGAGGGCGCAGATATGGATCGATTTTCTGGGCCAGGTCGCCAGGCAGGAAGCCCAGTTTTTCGCCAGCCTCGACGGCGGGTCGCACGAGCAGCAGTCGTTTGACCTGGTCCTGCATCAATGCTTCGACGGCACAGGCGACGGCCAGATAGGTCTTACCGGTGCCTGCCGGACCGATACCAAAATTGATGTCCATCTGACGGATCGACTCGACGTACTGCCGCTGATGACGGCCGCGCGGTTTGATTGAGCTGTGCGGGGTCTTTATCAGGACTGGCCGGGTGCTGTCTTCGGCGGACTGAACCGCCTGGGGTGTGGCTGGCGGTGCAGGCGTAAACCCTGACTCCTTAAGAGTCAGGTGAATAAGGTCGGGGCTGACATTGGTGCCATCAGCAGTCACGGCATAGAGCGACTCAAGCACTCTGATGCCCTCACGGACGGCATCAGCTTCCCCAGACAATTCAAATTCGCTGCCGCGTTGCCGAATCTGCAGCGCCAGTGATTTTTCGATCTGGTGGATGTGCTCGTTCAGATGACCGCCCAGGTTCGCCAGGCGATGTGTGTCTTCCGGCGTCAAAGTGAGCCGTTGAGTGCTTTGTTCAGTAGCCATGCAGCTGGGGTACTACCTCCACCTCAAATGTGAGACGTCATATTTTCAGACTGGGCAATCAGTATAGAGCAATCCGTGTGATGGGCAAAATCTGGCCACAATTATCTCCGCAACTGCCCGCTACAGGTCCAGATGCTGTTGCTTAGAGCTCTCCGGCCAGCGAGTTCGGATAGGCCTCGCGGATGCGGACATCTACAAACTGCCCGATCAGGCGGGTGTCGTCACAATGGAAATTGACCACGCGGTTGTTCTCGGTGCGGCCCTGCAGGCTGCTCAGGCCACGTTTGGATTCGCCGGTGACCAGCACGCGCTGGGTGCTGCCCACCATTGCCTGGCTGATAGCTGCTGCCTGCTGGTTGATCTGTGCCTGGAGCACAGTAAGCCGGTGCTTCTTTTCCTGCTCACTGGTATTGTCGGGCAGGTCTGATGCCGGCGTGCCTGGTCTGGGGCTGTAGATGAAACTGAATGATGTGTCGAAACCGACATCAATGATCAGGTTCATGGTGTCTTCAAAATCCTTCTGTGTCTCGCCAGGAAAGCCAACAATAAAGTCCGACGACATACTGATGTCGGGGCGAATTGCCTTCAGTTTGCGAATGATGGATTTATATTCCAGAGCAGTGTGCCCGCGTTTCATGGCGGCCAGGATGCGATCCGAACCGCTTTGCACTGGCAAGTGCAGATGGCTGACCAGTGCCGGCACGTGACGATAGACCTCAATCAGATTGGCAGAAAACTCTGTCGGGTGTGACGTCGTAAAACGAATGCGGTCGATTCCGTCCAGCGCCGAGATGTAGGTAATCAAGGTCGCCAGGTCAACAATCTGGCCGTCGTGGCTCAGCCCGCGGTAGGCGTTGACATTCTGACCCAGCAGATTGATTTCACGCACGCCCTGTGTTGCCAGATGCGCTGCTTCTGCCAGAACGTCATCCAGCGGTCGACTTACTTCCTCGCCGCGGGTGTAGGGCACGACGCAGAATGAACAGTACTTGCTGCAGCCTTCCATGATGGTCAGAAATGCCTGGCAGCCTGCGACACTTGGCTCCGGCAGGCGGTCGAATTTTTCGATCTCTGGAAACGTAATGTCTACCAGCGGCAGTCCGCGGCCGGAGCGGTCCAGCATTTCAGGCAATTTGTGCAGTGTCTGGGGACCAAAAACAACATCGACATAGGGCGCGCGTTTTCCAATTGCTTCGCCTTCCTGGCTCGCCACGCAGCCACCCACAGCTATTTTCAGACCGGGTTTGGCTTCCTTGAGACTGCGCCAGCGGCCCAGTTGGTGAAAGACTTTTTCCTGGGCTTTTTCTCGGATCGAGCAGGTATTGAGAAGCAGAATGTCGGCTTCTTCTGGTGTTTCCACCAGGTCTGCACCTTGCGTCTCGCGCAGCAAATCCAGCATGCGAGACGAATCATACTCATTCATCTGGCATCCGTGGGTCTTGATGTAGACTTTTTTGCGTGTGCCGCTGGCTTGCTCGTTGGTGCTCATGACAATTCGGGCTCGTTGTGGAAATAAAGCTGCTGAATTACAGAAAGGCGCGGATTATACCAGTTCTGACGCTCGCGAATAAGTCTGAATGGGCTTCAAAAGAAGCCTGACTATCAGTCAGCTGTATTCCGGGCAGGGGTTTGCGTTACAATACGCGCCTCGCTCCCATTCCCAGTAGTCGTCCACGAGAGTCTTATGGCCAGTCGTCAGGAAATCTATCGCATTACATTCCTCAACAAAGGGAAGGTCTATGAGCTGTTTGCACGTCAGGTGTATCAAAGCGAGCTCTATGGATTCATTGAAATAGAGGAATTCCTGTTCGATGAGCGCAGTCAGGTGGTGGTCGATCCCGGCGAAGAGAAACTCAAAAACGAGTTTCAGGACGTTAAACGCAGCTTTATTCCCCTTCAGGCCATCATCCGCATAGATGAAGTCGAAAAGACTGGCGTCGCCAAGATTTCCAGTGGCGACAACGTCATGCCTTTCCCCATACCCGGATTTGTCAGTCAGCATCAGTCTGAGAGCTGATCGTCCCACCGTCGTTCAGTCTGCATTCAGGCAGGTAGCGCTATAACGGTACCGAGCATGTGCAAACGAGGAGGGCAGGTGATGAAGTTCTATTCAAGAAAGTATCGTATGGTGATGCTGGCAGCGGCTACATTAATGCTGGCATCAGTCAGCACAGGCGCGCTCGCAGATCGCTACAAGCGAGTGACGGTCTACGAGACTATTCACAAACCGATCACGCTGGTTCACTCGCCAGTTATTGGCTCTGTTTATATCGGCACTACCGTATATCGAGCCGACTATGGTCATGGGCGTCATCACGACAACCGTAAACACTACCGCAAACACGGTCATCATGATCGGGGATATCACGGCAAAGGACATCGCAAACATGACCATCATCGCCATGGTCACGGCTATAGTGGCCACTTCCAGGGGCATGACATCTGGCGTGGCGGCAGTTACCACGATCGTCACCAGCACAACGCGCGCGGCAGCTGGGAGACTGATCGCCGCCACGGCACTGTCTATGTCAATGAAAGAGGACGCAAGGGCTCGACCTATCGTCAGGTCGAGCGCAACAGCGTGGTGATTCGCCAGCGGGGCCGTTAGGCGGCTTCCAGGCTGGCCAGCTCCACACACAATACAAACACCGCCATGGCTTCGTCGATCTCCTCAAGGCTGGGGAAGGACGGTGCCAGGCGGATGTTGCTGTTGTTGGGGTCTCGCTGATACGGCCAGGTTGAGCCAGCCGGTGTCAGCTTGACGCCTGCTTCCGCGCAGAGTTTGACGACCTTGTCTGCCAGTCCGGGCTGGGTATCGAACAGCACAAAATAGCCCCCCTGCGGGCGCGTCCAGTTACCCAGTGGCTGCCCGTTAACGGTCTTGCCTGCCAGACTGTCGTCCAGATGTTTCAATACCCGCTCGAACTTCGGCTGCAGAATGGCGCGGTGTTGCTGCATCAGGCTGCGCAATCCGTCCATGTTCTTCAGGAAACGCACATGGCGTAACTGGTTGACCTTGTCCGGGCCGATGGTTGAGATACCCAGATAGTCAGCAAACTGTTTGATATTGGCTTCCGATGACGCGATAAACGCCATGCCGGCACCGGCAAAGGTGATCTTGGAGGTTGAGCCAATGACGATGGCGCTATCCAGGGTGCCCTGTTGTTCACATAGGCTCAACAGGTTTGCCAGCTCGGGCGGGTTGTCGACCAGATGGTGCTCGGCATAGGCGTTATCCCACATGATACGGAAATTGGCGCCAGCGATTTTTGCCAACGCCGCAAAACGGCTGACCACAGCGTCAGAGTAAACGACACCGTTCGGGTTGGCATACTTGGGCACACACCAGATGCCCTTGATCAGCGAATCGCTTTTGACCAACTGCTCGACCTGATCCATGTCAGGCCCTTCCTCTGTCATAGCCACCGGGATCATCTCGATGCCGAGCGCCTCGCAGACCGAAAAGTGACGGTCGTAGCCGGGTGCCGGACACAGAAATTTGACTTTCTGGCCGTCACGCGCTTCTTTGCTCCAGGCAGAATCTGCGCCTTTGACACCATTGATGTGCGCATTGGCAACGTACTGATACATAAGCTGCAGTGAGCTGTTACCGCCCACCATGACCTGCGCAGGGCGTGTTTCCAGATAATCTGCAGCGAATTGCCGGGCTTCAGGGATTCCCAGGCCGCCGCCGTAGTTTCGGGCGTCAGTGCCGTCAGCACAGCGGTAATTGCCTTGCAGGATGCCGTCCAGGGCATTGCTCAGGTCCAGTTGCGCAGTGGCCGGTTTGCCACGCGTCAGGTCCAGATTGAGCTTTCGGGCCTTGATCTGTTGGTAGGCAGACTGTAATTCCTGAAGACGCGCTTGTGCGTTAGTCATGCTGACGATGTACTCCTTGCTGGATGTGTGGTGAGTGGCTTGCATTGTTGGTCTGCGACGGTGTTGTCAGGCCGGGCGTCAGACCAGAAAAGCCGCGTCGACCAGAGACGCTGGCCGAAAACAGTCGACTGAAACCAATGCGGGTAGGCATTTTACAGTATACTCGCGGCAAACTCGATCCACAGGCCGCAATTGATGAATGAAACAAGCCAGTCCAGCCACCCGTATCAGTCGCTGGGCCCAGATCAGGTGCTGGATGCGATTGATGGCCTGGGTTTACAGACCAATGCGCGCGTATTTGCTCTCAACAGCTATGAGAACCGCGTGTATCAGGTGGGCATGGAGGACGGATCCTATCTGGTGGTGAAGTTTTATCGACCCGATCGCTGGAGTGACGAACAGATCCTGGAGGAGCACGCGTTTGCGCAGGAGCTGGCAGATCTGGATGTGCCGGTAGTGCCGCCACAACGCATAAATGAACAGACATTGCATGCCTGCCAGTGTGGAACCCAGCAATTTCGGTTCGCATTGTTTCCCCGACTGGCGGGGCGGGCCCCGGAGCTGGACAACCCGGACAACCTGCTGGTAATGGGCAGGTTCATCGGCCGGGTCCATCTGGTTGGTTCTCAGCGCAGCTTCGCTAATCGACTGCAACTGTCAGTTGCCACTCATGCCGTTGCCAGCCGCGAGTTTCTGTTGCGGCATGATTTTATTCCCGCCTCTTTGCGCACCGCCTATGAGACGCTGTCGGGTCATCTTGTTGAACGATTGGATCGGGTATTTGCAGATCAGCCCAACCTTCAGCAAATCAGGCTGCACGGCGACTGTCACCCTGGCAATGTACTCTGGCGCGATGAGAGGCCGTTTTTTGTCGATTTTGATGACGCGCTGACCGGGCCTGCCATGCAGGACCTGTGGATGATGCTATCGGGTGAACGTGATCAGCAGCAGGCACAATTGCTGGAAATCGTGGAGGGCTATGAGGAGTTCTTTGATTTTCAGCCACGTCAGCTGGCACTGATTGAGCCGCTGCGGACCATGCGACTTATGCATTACAGCTCGTGGCTGGCGCGGCGATGGGATGATCCGGCGTTCCCGATGAGCTTTCCCTGGTTTAATACCGAGCGATACTGGTCAGAACATATTCTGGAGTTGCGCGAGCAAATGGCTGCGCTGGATGAGCCACTGTTGCGTCTGTACCCATAAAGAGCCAGTGAGGCCATGGCTGCAGGGCACCCGCGGCCATTCACTGCTCTTCGTTGAGTAACTCCACCAGCGCCTGTTCCAGCAGTTCTGTATCGCCTTCCCGAAACCCTTCTTGCACTTTACGAATTACGCCTTGCCGGTCGATCAGGAATGAAGTCGGCATGCCGAACACATCGTAGGCATTCATAACGTCAGTGGTTTGATCGGCGACCAGATGGTAGGCCAGCGGGGTTTCAAGATCGGCCAGGAATTCGTGGGCATCCTCGATAGGGTCATCGATTGTGATGGCTACCACTTCGAAGCCCTGGTCACGATACTGTTCGTAAAGGGTATTGATCTGAGGTAGTGAGCGCAGGCAGGGCAGGCACCAGGATGCCCAGAAGTCGACATAGACTATTTTCCCGCGCAGATCTTCAAGCGCCACGGCGCTGTCCTGGTCGCGTACACCCGGCAGTTCAAATGACGGAGCGGTATCGCCTGGCTCAAGTGCAGATACAGAGCTTGCCAGCAGGCAGAACAGACCGGCAGCCAGCGCTACGCCGCGTACCGGGTTTTTGCCAAGCAGGAGCTTCACAGAGTTCAACATGATGCGATCAGGCCGCCGAAGCTTGCTGGTTGGCAAAATTGTGCATCAGATCCTGCCATCGCTGACGCTGCAGCTTAAGCTTGTAACGGACCTCACGGTAACTGTCGCGCAGTGCCAGACGATCCCACTTTTCGTGAATCTGGTCGTGCAGCTGCGTTGTTTTAGCCTCATACCATTCCTGGCGATGCTTGGCCCAAAGGTCCAGCGTCGATTTCAGTTGCTGGTACTCTTCTTCCAGTTTAGCTCGCCACTTTTCGGCGTTCGCCAGCGTGCTGCAGCGTTCGGAGGCGTGTCGATATTGCATCTCCAGGCGGGCTGTTTCGATGCTCAGTGGAGACACTCGTTTCAGGTCGCTGGTCAGACCCAGCCACTCACAGCTTCGGATCAGCCATTTAGTAGGGTCGAAGTGCCACCAGCGGATGCCGTTGCGATAGTCCCACTGAAAGGTGTGGTGGTAGTTGTGGTAGCCCTCGCCATAAGTGAGGAATGCCAGCAGCGAGTTGTCACGGGCTGAACTCTTGTCGCTATAGGGTTGTCGCCCCCACATGTGTGCCAGTGAGTTGATCAGATAGGTGACGTGCTGACTGAGTACAAGGCGCAGCAGACCGCTTAACAGCAGGCCAGCCATGATGCTGCCACCAAGGTAGCCGATAAATGCCGGAACGGCGATGTTCATGAACAGCACCAGGGCCAGGTAGTGTTTGTGCTGCCATTGCAGAATGGGGTCTTTCTGCAGATCCTTGATATTGGAGAAGTCCTGCACGCCACTGGGGTAGTGACGCACGATCCAGCCAATATGCGAAAACCAGAATCCGCGGCCGGCGGAGTAAGGGTCGCGATCATTGTTGTCGACAAAAGCATGGTGTCGGCGGTGGTCCGATGCCCAGTTAAAAACGTCATTCTGCAGGGCGCAGGCACCACCCAGCGCAAAAATGAAACGCAGCACCGGATGTGCTTTGTACGCCTTGTGTGACCAGAGTCGGTGGTAACCAGCGGTAATAGAAATGCCGCAGAAGCCCATCATCAGCACGAACATGACCCAGTCGTATACCGAGTAACCGTAAACGAACCCGAACAGGGGAACGAGAATCACGGCTAAGATCGGTGTGCTGGTAAATAGCACCATATTGGTCCAGTTAATCGGGGCATGCTCCTTTGCCGCTGCTGAGTCTGTGTTACCTGGCTGGGAAAGCTGCTTGTCTTGCATATGTCTATAACTTCCTGAAAAACCGAATGAATACTGCTGTTAACGTGGCCTTGCGGTGGATTAACCCCTGGAATGGACTATTGAATGAACTAAGACAGGCCAGAGGTCTGGAATATTACACGCTTAGGCGTGCAAATAGAAATATGACAGCCACGAATCGGAGTACAATACACCTGCCATTCATGCGGCAATGATACATTGGGCAGCCCGGAGCTGGGCTCAGGGGGTAGCGTAATGATGACAGATGATCAACTGGTGGACCTGCAAACACGGATAGCGTTTCAGGAAGACAGCCTGTCGACTTTGAACGATGTGATTGCCAGGCAGCAGCAGCAGATTGACGCTCTGGAACGCGAGCTGGCGCTCCACCGCGACAAGATTACAGAACTACTGGAAATCCAGGCAGAGCGGTCAATCAGTCCCGGCGCGCAGGAAGAAAAACCACCGCATTATTGATTGTCATGCGCCGGCGACGATGCGTGCCGGCGCAATCCGTATGCGGGACGGGCGGTCAGACAATCGTAGTCAGTCTCATTGCTGCTGGCTCAATGCAACAACGTCATCTGCCTGCAAGCCTTTGTCACCCTCGCTGACAGCAAACTCGACGCGTTGTCCGTCACGCAGAATACGATGTCCTTCGCCGCGGATTGCTCGAAAATGGACGAAAACATCGTCCCCACTATCACGGGTAATGAAGCCAAATCCTTTGCTGGCATTGAACCATTTGACGCTGCCCTGCTCGCGTGCGGCATTGCTGCTGGATCGATTCTGCTTTGGCTTGCGGGAACGTTTTTTCCTGGGGCTGCTTTGCAGGCGACTGGCAAGCAGCGAACTGAGCAATGTTGCCAGCAAAATCAAGACCAGTAAGCCGGCCATCTGATTGACGGCGGGCACCAGGAAGTACAAAACGGGTGCACTGATAATAGTTGCGACTACTGCCGCGATGACTGTATTGCGGAACATGGGCTCTCTCTTGGGGGAATACTTTAGGCGGCGCTCTGGGCCTGATGGTCGAGAGGGGGCTTGCCCGCGCCGGCAGTCGGGCAATTTGATGCCTCTTGTTGCCAGCCAGTATTCCTGCATCCTGATTGTTGTTGTTAATATCCGGGCTGGATTGTACCCGTATCGCGTCAGGATTCAAACTCTCCGCAGCTTGAATCGATTGCAGGCGTCGTTAAGTTATCGTTCAGCTGATTACCGCTATTCTGCACACGTCAACCAATGGACGAGGTGCAAAATGAACATCCACACGCAAGCAAAAAAAAGATCAATGCTGGCGATCGCGCTGTCAGCCGGTTTCTGGCTTTCGTCATCAGTCGCGTCTGCACAGACTCAGTATGTTTACGCTGACGTTATTGATACACGGCCTGTTTACCAGTCGGTCACGATTTCAGAGCCTCTTGAAACCTGCTGGAATGAGCAGGTCCTGGTAAAGGAAGACCGCCATGGGCAAAGCCGTACTCCAGTGCTGATCAGCACCATAGTAGGTGGTGCTATTGGTAACGCGCTTGGCACCAATAAATCGAGTCAGCGAGTTGGTGCGGTGGTTGGCGCTGTGTTGGGGCATTCTGTAGGCCGTGATATAGTGAAAGCCAACCACAAACCGCAGCACGCCCGGTACCAGACCGTGCAGCATTGCGAAGTGACAGAGTCGTACCGCGATGAGGAGCGCCTGACCGGATACCAGGTGCGCTACCGCTATAACGGCGAGGAATACACGGTACACACGGATCACGATCCCGGCAGAAAAATTCGGCTTCGCGTCGACGTTGCGCCGGTGTTTTAACTCTCTCCGGCAAGCTGCTGATGAGCCCGGTGGAGTGATTCCGGCTGTATCCTGACGGCAGTTTCGACATATGGAGAGACATAGTGAGTATGGTGACGTTAATGAGGGGCCGGCGCAGGAATCGATTGCTGATAGCAGCCATCGTATCCTGGCTGGCTCTGGCCGGAAGCGACGTGGTCGCGCAACCTCCGGCTGATCAGGCCGAGCAGCAACAGAATAGTGGTCGGACGGTCAATCAGCGACAGGCACTGGATATCGTCAGAGCCCAGTTTCCTGGCGAGGTCATCAGCATCAATGAAGTCAGGCAGGGCGACCGGGTTCGTTATCGGGTCAGACTGGACAATGAAGGAAATATTTACACTGTCTATGTCGACAAAGCGACAGGTGCCATCAGCAGGGAGTGAGCATGCGGGTATTGGTTGTAGAAGATGCCAGCCTGTTGCGGCAGCAGCTTAAACTGGGTCTGGAGCAGGCCGGATTTGTCGTCGATGATGCCAGGGACGGACGCACAGGCGTTTACCTGGCCGTCGAAAATGATTACGACGCCGCCATCATTGATCTTGGCCTGCCAGAACTGGATGGCATCAGCCTGATTCGCCAGATGCGTGAGGCGGGGCAACGCTATCCAGTACTGATTCTTACAGCGCGCGGTGATTGGCAGGATAAAGTCAGTGGCCTTGATGCAGGCGCCGATGATTACGTCGTAAAACCGTTTCGCATGGAAGAAATTCTTGCGCGCCTCAATGCCCTGATGCGCCGCGCCGCTGGCTTCGCCAGCCCGATCATCACCTCGGGATCCATCCAGCTCGATACCAGTGCCAAACGCGTCAGTGTTAACGGCACTGGCGTGGATCTGACCGCCTACGAGTACAAGACACTTGAGTATCTGATGTTGCACCCTGATCAGGTTGTCTCCAAGACGGAACTGACTGAGCACCTGTACGCACAGGATTACGATCGTGACAGCAATGTGCTGGAGGTGTTCGTTCGGCGCCTGAGACAGAAGCTTGATCCGGATCAGACGCTCAATCCTATTGAAACTGTGCGGGGCCAGGGTTACCGCATGCGCGTCATGGATTGATGCCAGGTGTCCAGGCTCGGTTCCTATTCGCTGCAGAGCCGACTGCTGGTCTCGGTCAGCATTCTCCTGACGGTGTTTCTGGGTTTGACGGGAGTGGTGCTGGACAGGGCGTTCAGAGCCAGCGCCGAAGCCGGCATAGCCGAACAGTTACAGGTTCAGATCTACGTGCTGCTGGCGGCTGTCGATCAAAGCGACGGCGACTTCTATTTCATTGAAGATCTGCGCGAGCCGCGCTTTTCTCAGCTCAATTCCGGGCTTTACGGCCTAATCAGAGATGCTGACGGACAGGTGTTGTTGCGCACTCCCTCGGCGCTTGAACTCGCTGTTAATGAGCTGGCGCTGGGACGTGAGCTGTCACGTGGCGACACGCAGTTTCGTCGTCTGGCCGGGGCATCAGAACTGGAATTCTTTGTCAGCAGTTATGCTGTGACCTGGGAAAATCGACCCGCGCCTGTCATCTTTACGGTGCTCGAGGATACTGCCACTTATCAGTTGGAGGTGAATCAGTTTCGTCGCAGCCTGTGGTCCTGGCTGGGAGGACTGGCCGCGTTGCTTTTATTGTTGCAGCTGGCGCTATTAAGATGGGGGCTGGCACCGTTGAGAAGACTGGCCCGGGATCTGGTCAGCATCGAAAGAGGTGACAGCGAAACCCTCGGAGAAGACTATCCGCGCGAGTTGAACGCAGTAACAACCAACCTCAATCTTTTGATTCAGTCAGAACGCAAACAGCAGCAGCGCTATCGCACCACACTGGGCGATCTGGCGCACAGCCTGAAAACACCACTGGCCGTTATTCAGGGCGAGATGGCCGGCCTCAGGTCCGGGCCCGATCACGCGGGTGCGACCGCGAGCGATACAGTGCGTGCCGATGTGATTCAGGAACAGCTTGATGCCATGAACCAGATTGTGGGTTATCAATTGCAGCGCGCCGTAAGAGGGGATAACACCAGTACGCTGGCACGCCAGGTCAACCTCGCCGAGGCGACCGCGCGGGTAGCGCGGGCGCTGGAAAAGGTCTACGCCGACAAATCGGTAAAGATCACACAACAAGTGGACGAGCAGACCTTCTTCCTGGGAGACGAACGGGATCTGATGGAGGTTCTGGGCAATCTGATGGACAACGCCTGCAAGTATGGTCGGGGCAGGGTACTGGTGTCTTCATCCTCTGTTGGCACTGATTCCGGTGCTGCGCAGCTTCGTGTGGAAGACGATGGCAGTGGCATACTGCCTGAGGCAAACGAGCTGGTACTGCAGCGAGGAGTCAGGCTGGATACCTTGCCGCAGGGGCAGGGCATAGGCCTGGCAGTTGTGGCAGATATCGTGCACAGCTATGGCGGTCAGATCCAGATAGAGCGGAGCAGCCTGGGGGGCGCCGCAGTCATTGTAACCCTCAACAACATCCGGGTCAGCAATCTGCGCGAAAGTACCGCTCGCTAAACTTTTCCAGTCTCAGCTGGTGTCGCCCGGTTTATCTGCGCAGCCGTCGATCAGAAAACCAGTGCAGCGCCGCAGGACACCAGCGTCATCGCGAACAGGAACCACTTGATGGTGCTTTGCTGCACGCTGATGGCAAATTTTACGCTCAAGTGACTGCCCAGCATTGTTCCGGCCGCAAGTACAAGGCCCGGCAGCCAGCGCACCAGATCGAACCAGAGGAAGATGGCCAGTGAAACGGCTGTAAAACACAGCGTGCAGACCATTTTCAGCGCGTTCGCCCGGACCAGGTCGTAGCGCAACCCGCCAGCCAGGGCGGCCAGCAATATAAAACCGACTCCCGCCTGCACGAAGCCACCATAAACTCCGGCCAGGAAGAGACCTGCCCATGCACCGGGACTTTCACCCGGCGTCTTTACTGGGGTGCCTGGAGGCGGCGCGATGAAACCCGGGCGCACCAGGATGATGGCTGACATCAATAGAATTGTTCCCAATAGCAGCGGTTTGAGCGCCACATTCGGCAGCAGCGCTGCAATCAGTGCACCGATGGCGCCGCCAATCAGATTGGGGACCAGAATAGGCCAGATTGACTGAGTATCCAGTCGCCCGTATTTGTGAAACCCCTTGACCGCAACAACACCCTGCAAGATGACGCCAACACGATTGGTGCCATTGGCCACGTCGGGGGGCAGGCCCAGCAACATCAGGGCCGGCAGGGTCAGATTGGATCCGCCTCCGGCAAGGGTGTTTATCCACCCGGCGATGAGACCTGTCAGGGCCAGCAGCATGAGAAGCAGCAGATCGTATTCCATGACCGTGAGCACCCGATTCATTGCGAAGCGCGGATTATAGGTAATTTACCCGCTGCCGCCAAAACTATCTGCTTTTTTATTGAGCATTGACGGGGATTCATGACTACAGTCTTGGTGGAGTCGTGAAATTTGCAGGGATGGCAATTATGCGTGCAACAGGGTCGTTCAAGATCCTCTGGAAGAACCGTGGTGTCGCCACACTTGAGCTGCTGCTGGCGGGCCTGCTGGCAGGCAGTGCCATCTCCGTGTCAGGGCTGATGCAGATCTACAGTGATGATGCCCTGTCGCGGGCCCTCGCTGCGCATCAAGCTTCAGTGCTGCTGGAAGAGTGGCTGGCATTACATGAGTTGTCGCCAGAACTTGCCTGCGCTGTCGAACGGACAAACTGCACGGCATTGAATAGCGGGAACACCGCGCTTCTGGACCATGATCAGGCAGTGGAGCTACTTGATCAGTGGGAGCAGCAATTGATAGACGCTGAGGCAGCAGAAATGTTCGGTCATTTTTCACTGCATGCCGCTGAAGACTACACGTCGATTTGCTGGCAGCAGCCAATGCGCGCCACAGAATGTCTGATTCGGGTGGCATCCGCTCAGGAGTCGGATGCCTGATGAAGTTGCTCGCGAACATGCGATCGGGGCATGGTTTCAGTCTGCTGGAACTCCTGCTTGTCATCGCCTCAGGCGCAGTCATCAGTGGGTCTTTATTACAGGTCTACCTGTATGGACATCAGGACCGCTTAAGGCAGCTCGAGCGGCAGCAGTCTCTGGATACCTCGACGGTGGTGCGTCGGATATTTGGTGAGGACCTGCGACTCGCGCTGGATATGGCAGAAGCATTGGCACGCGCAGGCGCCACTGGATTGGTGCCCGTTGAGAAATGGCATGCTGGCGCGTCGTTCAGCCGCCCGTCCACAGCGGTCAGCGGCAGCGATGTTGTTATCGTCAGGCACTATTCCGTCACCGGTCTCATCGAGAGCAGCAACCTGTACTACCTGGCACATCGTGGTGGTCGCCGAGACCAGCCCGCCGGGCTTTATCTTCGGAGAAGTCGACCGGAAGGTGGCTTTTATAGTGGCGAGGAACTTGTGACTGGTTTGAGTGATCTGAGGGTCGCAGTTTGTCAGCGGCGCTGTGATAGCACTAGCCGAGTCGAACATGGGAATCTGACTGCAGTCCGCATCCGCTACCGAGTGGCTGAAGATTCAGGCCTGATGCGGGGTCTGCTGACGGTGCCGGCAGGTATCAGTGACACCGAGCCGGCAGTGCTTAATGAGAGCTCCCCGTGAGCCCGAAAAACTGGCATCGGCAATTCCACTCCCGCAGGCAGCTGGGCGCGGTGTTGCCGCTGTGTCTGATCCTGAGTCTAGCCCTTGCTTTGATGGTTCAGGCAACTCTGGCATCGGTAGTCCTGACCCACCGTAAAGTGTTCAACCTGTTACATGCCAAAGGGTTCTGTGTGGTCGAACTGGCTTCTCAAGATCATGGCGAAAGAGGCGAGAACATAGCCGGTGAGACCCCGTGGGAGGCCGACAGCTTTGTGGCTAATCGTGAGGCCATGCTGTCTGAAGTCCTGGTGAAATGTAAAGCCGCTGGCGTTAGCAAGCCGTAGCGGAATCAACAAGACTTCGGTCAGACATCGTCGCAATCGAGTGGATTGCCAGCACCATCCTCGCGCCAGCCGTCGCCGTCTGAGTCTTCTGCCAGTCGAATGCGACCTGCGCCGTTTATTACCAGCTGGTGAGGAGAGCCGGCATCAGGTTGGAGCGGACACCACATCAAACTGCCATTCTGATGAAGCAGCGCACCTGTTGTATCAAACTCCAGACGATTCGACGCACCGAAGCTGCGCCAGTGAACCGTGCCGTGAACTGCCGTCCAGTCCTGTCTGTGCACCTGCTCACCGTCGGAAACCAGTACGATCCCCAGGTTCCAGTCAGCTCCGCAACCTTCAAACCGTGCAGGGCACAGCGTGACAGCCAGGTCGGAACGGATGGCATGGCTGCGTGCCAGCTGTATCATCTCGACAGCCTGCGAAATCACTCTCTCGCTCTCATCTCTCAGAAGCCATTGTGAGGCTGGAAGGGAAAACTGCAGCATTATTGTTATAATCACGGTGCAGATCATGATCTCCAGCAGGTTTACGCCTGATTGTCGAAACTCAATCGCGTGACGCCGGTACACCCGGCTGCAGTGGGTCCTCATCCATGAACTCCCGGCATGACTAGTATGTGGTCAAATAAAACTATAGCAGCTCTTCCGCAGATCGATGGGTGGTGCTGTGTCTGATTTTCTGATTTGCGGAGGCGGCATATCCGGATTGCTGGTTGCGCGTGAGCTGGTACTGGCAGGTGCGACCGTGCATCTGGTGGAGCGCGGCCGGATAGGTGCAGAGGCATCCTGGGCTGGTGGTGGTATCGTTTCACCACTTTATCCATGGCGTTACGAGGATGCGGTATCGGCTCTGGCCAATCAGGCCCAGGACGCCTACCCGTCACTGGCTGGCAGTCTGTACGCAGAAACCGGTATTGATCCGGAACTCAATGAGTGTGGACTGCTGATGCTGGACGCCGAGGACCACGTTGAGGCACTTGATTGGGCCAGTCGATTTGGGCGGCAGATGAGCCTGTGGCAGGCAGATCACGTTTATCGACACGAGCCCGCACTTGCCGAGGGGTTCACACAGGCGCTGGCAATGCCAAAGGTGGCCAACATTCGCAATCCCCGGCTGTTAAAAGCCTTGCATCAATGGCTTCGGCAGCATGCCTCGGCAACCATAACGGAGAACTGCGAAGTGCTTGGCCTGAACCACACCGGCGGCACAGTTCAAAGTGTAAGCGCCAACGTGGGCGGACAGAAGAAGTCTCTCACGGCAAGCCACGTTGTAATCACAGCAGGTGCCTGGGCGGGCTCACTGCTCAAGGCTGCGGGCCTCAACGTTCCCATCGAACCGGTCAAGGGTCAGATGATGCTGTACAGGGCAGATCGGCAGCTGCTGAGAGGTATCGTTCTAAATCAGGGACGCTATCTGATTCCCCGGCGCGACAATCATATACTTATCGGCAGCACGCTGGAGGCAGCAGGCTTCGACAAGACAACCACCCAGCAGGCGTATGAGAGTTTAAAAATCTCAGCAGAACGGATGTTGCCCGCGCTTGCCGATGTTCCGATCGTCAACCACTGGGCCGGCCTCAGGCCTGGGGCTCCGCGGGGCGTTCCGTTTATTGGTGCATTGCCCGGCTTCAAGAATCTCTCGATCAATGCTGGCCACTACCGTAATGGACTGGTTCTGGCGCCGGCCTCGGCGGCTTTGCTGGCGGACCTGGTAACAGGCAGGCGACCAAAAATTGACCCGCGTCCCTATGACCCGGCTCATCGCCTGGCAAACACAAGTTTTGCCTCGCATTCGATTATCGCTGACAATAGCGCGCAACCGCGAACACAGCACCGTTAGTACCCCGGAGACAGGCACGATATGGCAAGACAGCTCAGGCTGGTAATGGCCCAGTTGAATTTATTGGCAGGCGATATCGCCGGCAACGCTGATCGCGTTCTGGATACGGCAAAACAGGCGATTGCTGAGCACCAGGCCGATGTTGTGGTTTACCCGGAGCTGGCGCTGACCGCATACCCGCCGGAGGACCTGCTGTTGAGGCCCGCGCTGGCGACGCGTGTTGATGATGCCCTGGCGAAAATATGTGAGGCAGCCCTGCCGGCCTGGCTGGTGATCGGTTTTCCGCTTTACGAGCAGGGGCGGTTATTTAATGCGCTTGCTGTCATTCACGGTGGTGGTATCCAGGCCATCTATCGAAAGCAGTGCCTGCCAAATTATCAGGTGTTTGACGAGCGGCGCTACTTCAGTGCCGGTGACGCCCCCTGTCTGGTAGACATAGAAGGTGTGAAAACGGCATTCACCATTTGTGAGGATATCTGGGAGGCGGGACCTACCCGGCAGGCTGCGCAGGCGGGTGCGGCTCTGATGATCAATATCAATGCCTCGCCATTTCATCTGGACAAGATGGAACGCCGGCTGGCCTTGCTGGCAGATCGTGCTGCCAGCGCGGCGATGCCGATCGTATATGTCAATCAGGTTGGTGGGCAGGATGAGCTGGTATTCGACGGCAACTCCATGATTGCTGACGCGTCCGGCGAGGTTCAGGTTTGTGGTCCGGCATTTGCTGAAGCGCTGATCCCTGTGGCCCTTAATGTTGAGGCCGATGCGGTCACGTTCGCCAATCCACTGACGGCAACAACTGCACTGCCAGGCATAGAAAGTCGATGCTATCAGGCGATGGCGCTGGGGCTGCGTGATTACCTGCGCAAGAATGGCTTCAAAAAAGTTTTGCTTGGACTCTCCGGGGGTATCGATTCAGCACTCACGCTGGCTGTCGCGGTTGACGCGCTGGGAGCAGAGAATGTCAGCGCTGTGATGATGCCCTACGATTATACTTCGCCACTGAGCCTGCAGCTCGCCGAGCAGCAGGCCACACGGCTGGGTGTGGACTATCAGATCATTGCCATCAATGACATTTACCGTGCCTTTGAAGCCGCCCTGGCAGCGGAGTTCGCAGGTATGCCTCCCGACCTGACGGAACAGAATATTCAGGCGCGCTGCCGCGGCACTTTGCTGATGGCGATTTCAAACAAAAAAGGTGCACTGGTGGTGACTACCGGCAACAAGAGTGAGCTGGCGGTCGGTTACTGCACGCTCTACGGAGACATGGTGGGCGCCTTTAGTGTGCTGAAGGATGCCAGCAAGACGCTGGTATACAGACTGGCCCGCTATCGTAACGAAGTGGCTGCAGAAGCAGGGGAGACTGACATCATTCCCCAGGGGGTCATCGATCGTCCTCCGTCGGCTGAGCTAGCTCCGGATCAGCGCGACGATGATAACCTGCCACCTTACGATCGACTGGATGCAATCATGGCCATGTATGTGGAACAGGACATGAGTGCGGAGGCCATCATTCGCAGTGGACAGGATCGTGATGAAGTCTATCGTGTGCTCCGCCTTATTGATATCAATGAGTACAAGCGCCGTCAGGCGCCAATTGGCGTACGATTGACGGAGCGTGCGTTTGGACGGGACAGGCGCTATCCACTGACACACGGCTGGAAAATTGGCGATTGATGCCTATTCGCGCTGGCCAGCGGCTACAGACCACTCACCAGGTATGACAGGTAGACACTGCATATGCACACGATAATCCGTGACACCCTGACTGACTCTCAGGCTTATCTGGGAAACTTTCTTTCTGATGAAACCAATATTCAGGCAATTGCGGATGCCGCAGAAGTGCTGATAGCTGCACTGTCGCAGGACAAGGCGATCTACAGCTGCGGTAACGGCGGGTCAATGAGTGACGCCATGCATTTCGCTGAAGAGCTCACCGGGCGCTACCGTGATAATCGGGCGGCGCTGTCAGCTACGGCGATCAGCGATCCCGGGCATATCAGCTGTGTGGCCAACGACTTTGGGTATGAACATATTTTTTCCCGATATCTGCAGGGACGTGCTCGATCCGGCGACTGCCTGCTTGCGATCAGCACCAGTGGCACCAGCAAAAATGTCATCCGTGCGGCGGAGTACGCAAGAGAGTCGGGTATAGCTGTGGTCAGTCTTACCGGGAAGCCCGGTTCAGAACTGGGCACACTGGCCACGGTTGATATCAGCGCCGGTGCCAGTCGCTATGCGGACCGGGTGCAGGAAGTTCACATCAAGATTATTCACATCCTGATAGAACTGATTGAACGCCGTTTCTTTCCGGAAAACTACCCGTCAGCTCAAGGCTGACCGGGAGTCCCAGGTACGGGTTCAGAAGGTGTGCCGGGCGGTGGCTCGGTTGGCAGCACTCGCTCGTCGGCGCCGCGTCCGAAGCGTCCAAACGTCAGAATATTCAGCAGCGAACGACCAGACTCCAGTCCCGTCGTGTCTGGCTCAATAGAACGCTGGGGGCGCTGCGTGGGTGCCAGCGGTGTGTCATCGACGTTGCTGCCGAGCAGACCAAAACTGACCATGTATAGCAGTGAAGGGTCTGTGACATGATTGCGGACTATAAAGTCACCATCGCTGTCCAGCGATGCATGATCCGGGAAGTTGGTTCGCAGCAGCGCGAGTGAGGTATCAGCAAGGTCGTTCAGGCCAAGACGCAGGTAACACTCGACCATAATGGATACGGCATCGGCTACCGCCGGTGAGCCCTGAAAGTTCTCAACCACATATCTGGCGCGGTTAAGCGCGGCAATGTAGGCACGACGCTCAAGATAATAGTTGGCAACGTGGATTTCATGGATAGCCAGGTTGTTGCGCAAATAGATCATGCGCGCCCGGGCATCAGCCGCATAATCACTGTCCGGGTAAAGCGACAGCAGAATGGAAAACTCGTTAAATGCATCGCGAGCCCGGCTGATATCCCGCTTGGACTGATCCGTTGGCAGGAAACGGCTCATGAAACCGGTGTTCTCAGAAAAGCTGGCGACGCCTTTCAGATAATAGGCGTAGTCTATGCTGGGGTGATCGGGGTGCAGACGTATAAATCGATCCGCGGCAGCCCTGGCGCCTTCCAGGTTGCCACTTCGGTAATGCGCGTAGACCAGCTCCAGTTGGGCCTGAGAGGCAAACTGGCCGAATGGGAATCGCGACTCCAGCGCCTGGTAGGTGCGCACGGCAGCGCTGAAGTTGGAAGAGTTCAGCTGCCTGTTGGCGGTGCGATAGAATTGCTCTTCTGTCGACAGATTGGCAAACTCGTCACGTTCCTCGCTGTTAAACAGGGAACAGGACGCCAGACTCAGAAGTAACGTAAATAGCAGCAGGACTCGCACGCGGTAGACACCTCAAAAACATTCAAAACAGACTATAATGTCTGGTTGCAGTCGACTATTTAACCACATCAGTGCCATAGAACCCAAGGGCGCAGAGGCCTCAGTTTTACCATGACCGATACAATTAATCTTAGCGCCACCGTTCCCGAAGAGCTTGATGGCTCCCGCTTGGACCAGATTGCTGCGAATTTGTTCAATGACTATTCGCGGGGTCGACTGCAGCAGTGGATCAAGGACGGCGTGCTGCGCGTCAACGGACAGGAGCGTCGATCCAAAGACCGGCTGCTGACTGGCGATGTGCTGGAGCTACGCGCTGAGCCGGTAGCAGAGGAGACCAGCGAATGGCAGGCTGAGCCGATCGAGCTCAATATCGTGTATGAAGATGAATCAGTCCTGGTCATCAACAAGGCCGCAGGCACCGTGGTTCACCCTGCTGCAGGCAATCGCTCCGGCACCCTGATGAATGGTCTGCTTCACCACTGCCCGGAACTGCACAACATTCCTCGAGCCGGGATTGTGCATCGACTGGACAAGGATACAACCGGGCTGATGGTGGTCGCCAAGACTCTGCCGGCACATCACCGGCTGGTCAGGCAGTTGCAGCGCCGTGAGGTGACGCGCCAGTATCAGGCAGTTGTCTGCGGTGTGCTGACAGCCGGCGGCTGCGTTGACGAGCCGCTGGGACGTCATCCGGTGCACCGGAAAAAACGCGCAGTAACCGAAAGTGGCAAAGAGGCCGTCACACACTATCGCGTGATTTCAAGATTCAAAGCGCATACCCATGTGCAGCTGCAGCTGGAAACCGGCCGTACCCACCAGATACGGGTACACATGGCGCATATCCGTTATCCGCTGGTTGGTGACCCTCTGTATGGTGGTCGTTTGCATATACCATCCGGTGCGACACCGGCCCTGGCCGAGCAGTTGCGCGGATTCCACAGACAGGCCCTGCATGCTGCCAGACTTGGATTCGTGCACCCCGCCATCGGTGAAGAAGTCAGCTGGGAGGTGCCATTGCCCGAGGACATGCAGATACTGATCAACACCTTGCAGGAAGATGCGCGTGGCAGATGATGACCGGGAGCTCTGGCAACACAGTGAGGACGGCCAGGTTTGCTGGCTGGTGCCGCAGTGGCCAGCGCCCGACTCAGTCTGTGCGCTGGTAACTTCGCGACAGGGCGGTGTCAGTGTTGGGCCGTATTGCGGGCTTAATCTTGGTACTCATGTTGATGATGATCCTGCACACGTGTCAGCAAACCGGGACCTGTTGGCGGAACAACTGCCGGCGGGATTGCGGCTGGGCTGGATGAAACAGGTGCACGGCACGCGTGTTATTGACGCAGCCACTATCGATGATGAGGTTCCGGAGGCTGACGCAGCGTGGGTGTCGACACCTGGCGCGGCGGCAATTGTAATGACTGCGGATTGTCTGCCGGTGTTCATAGCGGATCAGCAGGGCTCGGTCGCAGCGGTAGCGCACGCAGGCTGGCGCGGACTGCTGGATGGGATACTGGAAAATACTGTCGCCAGCCTGCCGGTGGATCCAGGCAAACTTCTGGCCTGGCTGGGGCCGGCCATCGCTGTCTGCCACTTTGAGGTGGGCGACGAAGTAAGAGAGGCCTTTCTGGGCCGGGCCGAAAGCACCACTCAGCGCTCTAAGATCGCGGACAGCTTCTTACGCAGCCCGCAGCACCCCGACAAGTGGATGATGGACATATACCAGGTCGCCAGAATCAGGCTACGTGCTGTTGGCGTTGAAGCCGTCCATGGCGGCAGTTTGTGTACTGTCTGTGACGATACCCACTTTTTTTCCTACCGTCGCGATGGTGTCACCGGACGCATGGCGAGTGTGATTTACATCAAACAATCCGCTACTTGACGCTTGTTGGGGAGCGGCCTACTTGAAATTCCCCCGTGTCACCGCAATCTTTATTGGCAACCAAGTTAGTAATCCGGCGTGCCCAGCCTCTCGCTTCCGCATGCCAATCGAGGTGATGCTATGAGAATGGATCAATTAACCAGTAAATTGCAGGCTGCCCTGGCGGATGCGCAGTCCATGGCCCTGGGCAATGACAACAATTTCATTGAACCCGTACATCTGATTTTGGCGCTGCTTGATCAGCGCGGTGGTTCAGTGCGGCCGCTGCTGTCGCAGACCGGTTTTAACATTCAGGAGTTGCGTGATGGTTTGCAGGCCATCGTCAAACGCCTGCCGACAGTGGAAGGCACCGGCGGTGACGTTGCCATGTCCAACGAGCTCGGGCGCCTGTTGAATCAGGCCGACAAGATATCGCAAAAAGGCGGTGACAAATATATTTCCAGTGAAACCGTCCTGCTTGCTGCCATGTCCGATAAGGGCGAGATGGGTAAACTGCTGAACAGCTTTGGCGTCAGTGAAAAAGCACTTGAAAATGCAATCCGCAATCTGCGTGGCGGCGATAAAGTGACGGATGCTGGTGCGGAAGACGCATTTCAGGCGCTGCAAAAATATTGTATCGATGTCACCGAGCGTGCCGAGCAGGGCAACCTGGATCCGGTGATTGGCCGTGACAGTGAAATTCGCCGAACCATTCAGGTGCTGCAGCGACGGACCAAGAACAACCCGGTGCTGATCGGTGAACCCGGCGTCGGCAAAACTGCTATCGTCGAAGGCCTTGCCCAGCGAATCGTCAACGGAGAGGTGCCGGAAGGTCTAAAAGACAAGCGCATTCTGGCACTGGACATGGGCGCCCTGATTGCAGGGGCCAAGTTCCGCGGCGAGTTCGAAGAACGTCTGAAAGCAGTGTTGAATGAGCTCTCCAAGCAGGAAGGCTCTGTCATTCTGTTTATCGATGAAATTCACACCATGGTCGGCGCCGGCAAAGCCGATGGTGCCATGGACGCAGGCAATATGCTGAAACCGGCGCTGGCACGCGGGGAATTGCATTGCGTCGGCGCGACAACACTTGATGAGTATCGACAGTACATTGAAAAGGACGCCGCACTGGAGCGACGCTTCCAGAAAGTGCTGGTCGAGGAGCCTTCCGAGGAAGACACCATTGCCATTCTGCGCGGGCTCAAGGAGCGCTACGAAGTGCACCATGGCGTACAGATTGCGGACGCAGCCATCATCGCCGCAGCTCGGCTGTCGCAGCGCTACATTCCGGATCGTCAGTTGCCCGACAAGGCTATCGACCTGATCGACGAGGCGGCCAGTCTTATCCGTATGGAGATTGACTCCAAACCTGAGGAAATGGACAAGCTGGAACGACGCCTGATCCAGTTGAAGATCGAGCGCGAGGCTCTCAAGAAGGAAGAAGATGAGGCGTCCAGGAAGCGACTCGAAAAGCTGGCTGACGATATTACCAGGGTAGAGAAAGAATACGCCGATCTGGAAGAAATATGGAAAGCGGAGAAAGCTTCTGTGCAAGGCACTCAGTCCATCAAGAGTAATCTGGAAAAGGCCCGGGCTGATCTGGAAATCGCCCGCCGGGCGGGCGACCTGGCGCGCATGTCTGAATTGCAGTACGGCATCATCCCCAATCTGGAGAAGACGCTGGATATGTCGACCCAGGCGGAAATGATGGAGATGAAGCTGTTGCGCAACCGCGTGACGGAAGAAGAGATCGCGGATGTCGTGTCGCGCTGGACCGGGATCCCTGTCTCGAAGATGCTGCAGAGTGACAAGCAGAAACTGCTGGAAATGGAGCATGCTCTGCACCGTCGGGTGATTGGGCAGGAGGAGGCCATATCTGCCGTCGCCAATGCCGTGCGCCGCTCCCGATCTGGTCTGTCGGATCCCAACCGTCCGAACGGTTCATTTCTGTTCCTGGGGCCGACCGGTGTTGGTAAAACCGAGTTGTGCAAGGCGCTGGCCGAGTTCCTGTTCGATACCGAGGAGGCGATGGTCCGAATCGATATGTCCGAATTCATGGAACAACATTCAGTTGCCAGGTTGATCGGCGCGCCGCCGGGGTATGTGGGTTATGAAGAGGGCGGTTATCTGACTGAAGCTGTCCGCCGCCGACCCTATTCAGTGCTGCTGCTGGATGAGGTGGAGAAGGCGCACCCTGACGTATTCAACATCCTTCTGCAGGTGCTGGATGACGGACGCCTGACTGATGGACACGGTCGCACGGTGGACTTCCGAAATACGGTAATTGTAATGACGTCCAATCTGGGTTCGGATCGCATTCAGGAGATGCTGCTGGATCCGTCGGACGAGAACGCCTATGAGCAGGCCCGGCATGAAGTCATGAATGTGGTGACGCGACATTTCCGCCCGGAGTTTGTGAACCGCATCGACGAAACGGTGGTTTTCCACCCCTTGCTGGCCTCACAGATCAGGGGCATTGCGGATATCCAGATTGCCTCACTGAGCAAGCGGCTGCAGTACAACGACCTTGGACTCGAGGTGTCGCCAGCGGTGCTGGACCGGATTGCCGAGCTTGGCTACGACCCGGTTTACGGTGCGCGACCGCTAAAGCGAGCGATTCAAAACTGGATCGAGAACCCGCTGGCGCAGCGTGTGATAAAGGGTGAGTACCTGCCAGGTGACCGGATCACGATTGATGTTGGCGCCGACGGGTTCACATTCGGCAAGCAGGGGGCAGGCAGTCTGCACTGATGACTGCCCCTGTTGAAAGTCTCCTTGCGCCTTGACAACAGGCGGAATCATGGGACAATTGTCTGCTCACAACCGGCGCTCCACTCTGAGTGTCCGGTTGCTGCAGACTGAGAAGGTAACCCCCTCCCCGACTCTGCAAGACAGGCCACAACAATTATTGCCGACAGCCTGTCGACCGGTGTGCCGCAATCGGCGCCCACACCGGTTCCTCATAGGTGACTGACAAACCACCTATGGCTTCAAAGTGTTACAACGCAAGAAGCCGCTCATCTTTTGATATAAACTAGCGCCGGATTATCGCGACCTCGCGGTATTCCTTCGATGTCATTGCGACATGGAAAATTGGATTCAATAGAGGCTAAGACTGTGGAATTGCTTTCTGGTGGTGAAATGCTGATTCGTGCTCTGCACGACGAGGGCGTTGAGCTTATGTTCGGTTATCCGGGCGGCGCAGCGCTGCATATTTACGATGCGATATTCAACCAGGACAAGGTGGATCACATTCTGGTACGACACGAGCAGGCGGCGACGCACGCTGCCGACGGTTATGCCAGAGCCACCGGCAAGCCTGGTGTGGTGCTGGTGACCTCGGGCCCTGGTGCCACCAACGCCATTACCGGTATCGCAACTGCGTTTATGGACTCCATTCCGATGGTGGTGATCTCCGGTCAGGTTGACAGCTCGCTGATCGGTTCCGACGCATTCCAGGAAACCGACATGGTGGGTGTCTCTCGCCCCATCGTCAAACACAGCTTCATGGTTCAGAAAGCTGAAGATATTCCTGCAGTTGTCAAAAAGGCGTTTTACATTGCGACCACCGGCCGGCCTGGCCCGGTTGTCATTGATGTCCCGAAGGACGTTACAGATCCGGCACGCAAATTTGAGTATCGCTATCCTGAATCAGTGAAGATGCGCTCCTACTCGGTGCCCGCGAAAGGTCACACCGGGCAGATCAAAAAAGCAGTGGAAATTCTGTTGGCGGCCAAGCGTCCGGTTATTTACGCCGGCGGTGGTGTTATACAGGGTAACGGCTCAGAGCTGCTGACCCGCCTGGCGCAAACACTCGGGTTTCCGATTACCAATACATTGATGGGTCTGGGTGCTTACCCGGCTACGGACAAACAGTTTCTCGGCATGCTGGGTATGCACGGTACCTACGAAGCCAACATGGCCATGCATTTCAGTGATGTGGTGCTGGGTATTGGTGTTCGCTTTGACGATCGTGTGACCAATGCTGTCAACAAATTCTGCCCGGGGGCCAAGATTCTTCATGTTGATATCGACCCAGCATCGATCTCCAAAACCGTAGCGGCTGATGTCCCCATCGTGGGTTCGGTCACCAGTGTTCTGGAAGAAATGCTGGAGTTGATTGGTAGCGCGGACGCCCGTGTCGACAGTAAGTCGCTTGAATTGTGGTGGCAGCAGATTGAGGGCTGGCGGGCCAAGCAGTGCCTGAAAGTCAAATCTGCAGAGGGTGAAACCATCAAGCCTCAGCAGGCGGTTCAGAGTGTTTACAAGGCAACGCGAGGCGAAGCCTATGTATCCTCTGATGTGGGTCAGCACCAGATGTTTGCCGCGCAGTATTACCATTTCGACAAGCCACGCCGCTGGATCAACTCCGGCGGACTGGGCACCATGGGTTTTGGTTTTCCTGCCGCGATTGGCGTGCAGCTGGCCTATCCTGACGCAATCTCAGTCTGTATCACAGGCGAGGGCAGTATTCAGATGTGTATACAGGAACTGGCTACCTGTCTGCAGTATGGTCTGCCGATCAAGATTGTGTGTCTGAACAACCAGGCGCTGGGTATGGTCAAGCAGTGGCAGGACATGCAATACGGTGGGCGTCACTCGCACAGCACCTATTCTGAATCACTGCCTGACTTTATCAAGCTGGTAGAGGCTTACGGGCACGTCGGAATGCGCATTGAGAAACTGTCCGAGCTGGACAGCAAAATGGAAGAAGCATTCGCGCTGAAGGACAAGCTGGTATTTATCGATGTGGCAGTGGATCAGGCTGAGCATGTTTACCCGATGGCTATCAAAGGCGGGTCAATGAAAGACATGTGGTTGAGCAAAACGGAGAGAACATAAGATGCGGCACATAATTTCCATACTGTTGGAGAATGAACCTGGCGCCCTGTCTCGTGTTGTCGGTTTGTTTTCTCAGCGTAACTACAATATTGAATCACTCACTGTGGCACCAACTGAAGACCACACGCTGTCACGATTGACGATCACCACCATTGGCGATGATCGTAAGATCGAGCAGATCACCAAACACCTGAACAAACTGATCGATGTGGTGAAACTGGTGGATTTGACGGAGGGTTCGCATATTGAACGCGAACTGATGTTGATCAAGGTGAAGGCCACCGGCGCTCAACGTGCCGAGATCAAGCGCACCACGGATATTTTCCGTGGACAGATTGTTGATGTGACCAGCACGGTTTACAGCATTCAGTTGACCGGAACCTCTGACAAGCTTGACAGCTTCATCGCTGCTCTGGGCAATGCAGCGGTACTGGAAGTGGCGCGTACCGGTGTGACCGGTATTTCAAGAGGTGAGAAAGTACTGAGCCTGTGAAGGCTCAGTTATCCCGGTGTGGTGAGCCGCGGACATGCTTTATTTAAAGTATGAATGCGGCTGATATGTGATCTGTGCCGAATGCACTGAGGAAAACAAGTAAACGTTAGCGAATCTCAAATCTGCATTATCTTGATTGACGTGAGCACCTGCGCCTGGAAGGGCGCAGGTGACTCACTATCACAGAGGCGATTTAGATCGCCTTTTTCATCGCAGTCATGTAAGAGCGCAGACGACGACCTACAATCTCGATCGGATGGTTACGGATAGACTGGTTCACAGCAATCAGTGCCGTGTTGTCGACGTTGTTGTCGCTCAACTGCAGGCCCTTGCCGATTACGTCAGTGTCAACTTTCTGCATGAAACCTTCCAGCAGCGGCACTGCCGCGTGTGAGAACAGATAGCAGCCATACTCAGCAGTATCTGAGATCACCTTGTTCATTTCATACAGCTTTTTACGACCGATCAGGTTGGCGATCAGTGGTGTCTCGTGCAGTGACTCGTAGTAGGCGGACTCTTCGATAATGCCTGCGTCCGTCATGGTCTCAAAGGCCAGCTCTACACCGGCTTTCAGAAAGGCGGCCATCAGAATGCCGTTGTCGTAATACTCCTGTTCAGAAATATCCATGTCACCGGCAGTCGACTTTTCGAATGCTGTCTCACCGGTCTGTTCGCGCCAGGTCAGCAGGTTCTTGTCGTCATTTGCCCAGTCTTCCATCATGGTGCGTGAAAACTCACCGCTCATGATGTCGTCCATATGTTTCTGGAACAGTGGTGCCATAATTTCTTTAAGTTCCTGGGCCAGTGAGTTGGCAACCAGCTTGGCAGGATTGGACAGACGGTCCATCATGTTGGTGATGCCGCCGTGCTTGAGGCCTTCAGAAATAACTTCCCAGCCATGCTGGATCAGTTTGGATGCATAACCGGCTTCGACACCTTTCTCGATCATGCGGTTGTAGCAAAGAATGGAACCGGTCTGCAGTACGCCACAAAGAATGGTCTGCTCACCCATCAGGTCGGATTTTACTTCCGCAATAAAAGAAGACTCCAGAACACCTGCACGATGACCGCCGGTAGCAGCCGCGTATGCCTTGGCCAGTTCCAGGCCTTCGCCCTGCGGATCGTTCTCCGGGTGAACCGCGATCAGGGTCGGTACACCAAAGCCACGTTTGTACTCTTCGCGGACTTCTGAGCCCGGGCACTTGGGCGCTACCATGATGACGGTCAGGTCGTCACGGATCTGCATGCCTTCTTCAACAATGTTGAAGCCATGTGAGTAGGCCAGGCAGGCGCCTTTTTTCATCAATGGCATGACCTGCTTGATAACAGAGGTATGCTGCTTGTCCGGTGTCAGGTTGAGTACCAGGTCGGCCTGTGGAATCAGGTCTTCGTAAGTGCCGGCAGTAAAGCCATTTTCTGTGGCGTTTTTCCATGACTGGCGCTTCTCGGCAATAGCCTCAGCGCGCAGGGCGTAGCTGATATCCAGGCCGCTGTCACGCATGTTGAGGCCTTGGTTAAGGCCTTGTGCGCCGCAACCGACGATGACTACTTTCTTGCCCAGCAGACGGTTGACGCCATCAGCGAATTCGGCTGTATCCATAAAACGGCATTTGCCGAGTTGCTGCAGTTGCTGGCGCAGTGACAAGGTGTTGAAGTAATTCATAATCCGGTCCTTTATTGCAATCAGGTTGAATTTGGTCAGGCGGCCATACTAATAGGTGAGCATGCTTGCGTAAAATGATATATTGTCAATTTCGTATTGCGAAAATTGCAACAAAATCGACTGGCGCGCCAGAGAGGCACGGTATCTTGGCATGGATATCAGAGATCTAAAAATGTTTTTGGCTTTGGCGCGCACGCTGCATTTCGCCAAAGCCAGTCGCGAACTTCACATCAGTGCGTCGGGGTTGACGCGCGCCATTCAGCGACTGGAGCAGGAGCTCGGGGTGGTTTTGTTTGAGCGTGATCGGCGCTCGGTCAAACTGACGGCCGAGGCCTACCTGGTCAGGGATTTTGCGAACGATGTCGTTGATCGCTGGCAGCTTCTCCAGGCAGGGCTGCAATCCGACGAAGTGGTGCGAGGGGCTTTGAGTCTGTTCTGTTCGGTGACCGCGAGCTACAGCTTTCTGCAGGCCTTGATGCAGAGGTTTCGTGCCGAATATCCGCAGGTTGAGCTGCAATTGCACACAGGTGATTCGGCGCAGGCCCTGTCACGCGTGAGCGATGAGCTTGATGCTCTGGCAATAGCAGCGCTTCCTGAGCAGCTGCCTGACAGTATGGAGTTTCTGCCACTTGGCCATTCGCCACTGGTGTGTATCGGACCCACGATCGACTGCCCGTTGCGCCAGGCCTTGCAGCGGGCTGAGCAGATAAATAAGTATGATTGGGCGCAGATCCCGTTGATACTCTCTGAAACAGGCCTGTCGCGCCAACGCCTTGAGCAGTGGTTTCACCAGCGTGGTACTAAACCGCAGGTTTATGCGCAGGTATCCGGACATGAAGCCATGGTCAGCATGGTCAGTCTTGGCTGTGGTATTGCCGTGGTGCCGCGGGTTGTCGTTGACAACAGTCCATCGAGTGCGCACATTGAAGTGCTTCCGGTCATGACTGAGCTGGAGCCATTCACAATCGGCCTCTGTGCGCTGAAGCGCCGCTTGAGCAATCCGCTGATCAACGCTTTCTGGAAAGTGACCGAATCATTGTCCGACCAGCATGAGCGCTCACTGCAGCGTTTTGACAAGCGTGTATAATCGGGTGCACCGAGTGTGGTAAAGAATCACCAACAACAGCGAGTAATACATGAGCGATAAGTCGCAGCAAGACAACAACTCACAGGATGACAGCGACAGCTTTATTCCGATCGATGAACACGAAGAGTTTGTGTCAGAAGGCGGGCGAAAGATCAGCCGCAAAGGCATTTATCTGCTGCCCAATCTGCTGACGCTGGGCGCTTTGTTCGCGGGTTTCTACGCGATCATAGCGGGTATGAATGGCAATTTTAATGCGGCTGGCTGGGCGATTCTGGTGGCCGCCGTTATGGACGGGCTGGATGGTCGCGTGGCCCGGTTGACCAACACCCAAAGCGCCTTCGGTGCGCAGTTCGACAGTCTGGCAGATATGGTGTCCTTTGGTGTGGCGCCGGCGCTGATCATTTTCAGCTGGACGCTGTCCTCACTGGGCAATGCGGGCTGGGCCGCGAGTTTCATCTTCATGTCCTGTGCGGCGCTGCGGCTGGCGCGCTTCAATGTGCAGCTGGGCACCGTCGACAAACGTTTTTTTGTTGGTTTGCAAAGTCCGGTCGCGGCTGGGCTGGTAACATTCGTGGTGTGGGTTGCGTACAAATACAATATTCAGCCAGGTTACTGGACTGCGATCGGTGCAGCATTGCTGACAGCGATTACCGGTTTGTTGATGGTGTCAAATTACCGGTATTACAGCTTCAAAGAGATACACTTCAAAGGGACTGTCCCCTACGTCGTATTCGTGATGGCAGTAGTATTGCTGGTGGTGATCGCGCAGCGCCCGCATGAAGTGCTGCTTACCATGTGCGTAGTTTACGTTTGTTCCGGTCCTGTTATTGGAGCATACAAGAAGTTAAAGCTGCGTCGCGAGCAAACCGGACAGTCGGCTGAACCGTAATGACAGTCAGGCCAATGAAAGCACCTTAGTTTCAGACACCCAAGTCTCAGGGAGTGCAGTTATGTTGATCAAGACCAAACGAGAAATACCGTCATCAGAGATTACACCTGAGTCAGTTTATCGCAACCGTCGTAAATTCATGACTGATGCCTTGAGTTTTGGGGCGGTGGGGGCTTCCGGACTGTTGATGCCTGGTCTGGCGGGTGCAGCCTCTGGCGATGGTCTGCGTGCCAGGGCGCCGGCGGACCTTGAGCGATCAGCGCCGGCGCAGTGGTGGGAAGATAAGTTCAGCAATATTGAAGCAGCGGAGCGGGGCGGCCCGTTCTGGACAGACGAGTCTCTGACGCCTTACCAGGATGTCGTGACTTACAATAACTTTTACGAGTTTGGCATGGACAAGGAAGATCCCTACCGTAACTCGCAGTCTTTTAATGTCGACCCCTGGTCTATTGATATCGGGGGTGAATGCGCGAAACCCGGCGTGTACCATCTGGAAGACCTGGTGCAACCTGCGCAACTGGAAGAGCGAATCTATCGCCTGCGCTGTGTAGAGCGATGGTCGATGGTGATTCCCTGGGTTGGCTTTTCGCTGGCTTCCCTGATCGAACGAATGGAGCCGACCTCAAAAGCCAAATATGTCGCCTTTGAAACGCTGGTGGACCCTGAGCAGATGCCCGCTCAACGCAGTCGTTTCAGTATCGTCGACTGGCCCTATCGGGAAGGGCTGCGCATGGATGAGGCGATGAATCCGCTGACTTTCCTGGCGGTAGGTCTCTATGGTAACTACATGCCACCTCAGAATGGGGCGCCGATCAGGCTGGTAGTACCCTGGAAGTACGGCTTCAAGAGCGTCAAGTCCATCGTCAAAATCCGATTTGTTGAGGAAGAGCCGCCCACCACATGGAATATGATGCAGCCAAATGAATATGGTTTTTATGCCAATGTGAATCCGAATGTTCACCACCCGCGCTGGCGTCAGGACATGGAAACAAGGCTGCCGCGTACCCTGTTCAGCCCGTCGCGTCAGGAGACCCTGATGTTTAATGGCTATGGAGAGGAAGTGGCGCATCTGTATCAGGGTATGGACCTGTCCCGTTATTACTAGGCCCCTTATTACCAGGAGTAAGGATTGACTGCGCGAGCTGCGCCGGACTGGCGACGCAACCCTTCGCTATGGCGTTGGATCAGGTGGGGCATCTGGGTTTTGGCCTGCATGCCATTCCTCTATCTGTTGCTGGGTGCGATACAGAATACCCTCGGGGCTGACCCTGCTAAAGAACTTGCTCTGGAAACGGGTCGCTGGACTTTGCGTTTTCTGTTGATGAGTCTGGCAATCACGCCAATGCGAGAACTGATGGGGCTTACCGGAGCGGCTCCGCTGCGCAGGACCCTGGGCCTGTTCGCACTTTTCTATGCCAGTCTGCACTTTGTTGTGTATGTCGTGTTTCTGCTTGAGCTGCGCTGGTTCGAGGTCGGTGACGATATTCTGGAGAGGCCTTATATCACGGTCGGCTTTGTTTCTTTTCTGATTCTGGCCGCCATGGGAGCAACATCTCCCAAGCGTATGGTGCGTCTGATGGGCAGGCGTTGGAAACCGCTTCACCGACTGGTTTATGTTGCCGCTATTCTTGGTGTGTTACACCTCACCTGGATTTTGCGTACAGATGTTTTCGACGCAGTATTTTATGGTACACTACTCGCCCTGCTTTTGGGGTACCGACTAGTGCAGTATCTTAGACGACAGGCCAGGCGATCAAATCGCGCCGGCGCATCGTCAGTTTCGAGTCAGTAACCCAGTCAGGTATGCAGGTTTCAATCGCGCACTGGTGCGTAATATTGGGACCTCGTCAGGGCTCGACAAAACTTCTTAACAAATTTTTGTCAAAGTGCTTGCAGGCATCAAAAACTGTGGCATAATGCGCGCCCCTGACAGCTGAAGGGCAACTTCAGCAGGCAGGCCCGGTAAGGAATTTTGATCGACGGTTGATCAAAAAATTGTTCGAAAAAAGCCTTGC